>FRDC01001169.1_pt1 | contig 164086 bp, 273 predicted proteins | sample 1106171 | NCBI WGS metagenome assembly FRDC01 (sample SAMEA3930566, study PRJEB13176) | freshwater metagenome | biome: Drinking water system; feature: drinking water; material: water | place: Singapore | collected 2014-12-20 | reverse complement strand
AAATTTAGTTAAAAACTTATTCATTATTTTTGAACAGGTAAACTTCTACGAATCTTACATGCTCCTCTACCCAAAACAAGAGAATCTTTAGTGTCTGGTATTGGAATAGGTCCACAAAATGATAAATTATCTATTTTTGATAAAAGTTCTGAAAAATTCTCTTGTAACATTATTTCATCAGAATGAGATATTCCAACCGGAGTTTCGCCGGACATTATCCAATAAAATCCATCTGTTGATATAGTTGGCACATATTTATATGTATACATTATTTATTAATCTCCTGAACCTTTCTTTCTATTTCTTTTTCTCTTGGTAATAATTCAATTGTTTCTGAATTTAAAATAGGTTGGTCTAATGAACCATCTTCATATTTATATAGTTGAGCGCCTGTTAATAAATAATTTTTATACATGGCCACTCTGTGTAATTCTGCTTCTTTACTTATTTCTAACATCTTTTTTTCATCATTTAATACTCGCAACCAGTCTGCAAATGTGGTCTCACTAATATCCAATTTATCTATACGTTGGTCTCTAGTAGCTTTTAAATCTTTTTGTAAATCGCGTTGATTTCTAAAATATTTATCATACTGAGATGTTAATGTACCGGTTGCAATTCTCATTGAAGCTATTTGATTGTCTAGCTGAATTAAAATATCTTTATTTCTATCGGGTTTAGATAATTCTATACCATATTGTTTTTGAAATTCTTCTAATTTTTGCTTGACTATTTCTAACTCTTCTAGTGTACGATACATCATAATTGTTAATGTACACGATTGTACTATTTGCTTTTCTTCTGTATGAGTAACATCATCTCCAAACTGACGTATAGTTTTAATCCAATCTTGTTTGAATATCTTTATCTCTTCATCGTTAAATTGTTTTTTAATACTGTTCCAAAATGGTCTTGTTTCTATGTTATATACTAAATCTATTTTTTCTTCAACTTTTGGCTGTAAACTTGACCGTTTTATAAATTCTACTACAGATTCTTGTCTACGACCCAAAGCTATTGCTATTTCACGAGGAGAAGATTTTGACATATGTTCTAAAATAAATGTCTGTTCTTCTTTACGTAATCTACCATGTTTCATATATTACATATAACTCCACTTAATAGTATATCAGATACAACTTCTCGCAGTTTTTGTTTTTTTGTATTTGATATTTTAACACCATCAATAAGTTTTCTAAAATCCGTTCTTAAATTCGCGGGTATATATTTATTTAATAATGTAAACATTTCCTTTGACTCTAGCTGAGAAGCTTGACTGACTCCAATATCAATTGTTTCATGTGCTGGCCCCGCTATTTGTTTTTTGGCTAGATTTCTATTTAGAAATTTTTTATATCTTGGGCATTCTTCTAAATTATTATTTAAACAATTATAACAATTACAATTAGGTAATTCAGAACGCTCAAAATTATCTCTTATTAATGTGCAATACCTATATTGAATATGTGTACGTAAAAAATTAAATAATCTATCTGATATAGTATTACGATTCTCAGATGTTTTACCTTTAGTAATATCAAATTTTGGTATTGCTTCTAGTCCAAATATTCTTCCTTCCTGCTTAATATCGTCTAATGTATAATAACCAAACACATAATTTGGGGCCAATTGATTAACTACAGAATCAATTACCTTTAAAACCTCAGTTTCAGTTAAACCTTCTATCATATTATATCTCCTATTTTATTATATATCGAACATATTTATATAAAACTTTAATTAAGGGGACAATCCCCTTAACAACCCCTGTATAAGCAGAGGAAAATATAGGGTAAAGCTAATCAGTATGGGCAGTACAATAATCAATAATTGGGGCGAATTTTAAATTTTTGCGGGAAATTATATAAGAAAGATGCTCTAGTCAGATAATATGGGTGAGACAATTTGAAAATAGCTCCATGTTACTGCTAATATACCCGGCTGCCTGGCCTGCCACCAGCGAAATCAATGCTAGCAACGAAAAAACCCCCCGGAAGATAGCAGGGTAGCGGGGGCGTGCGCGATAGACGAAGCTTTGCCGTGCAAAAAGTTTTTATTAAAGAGCTATCATTTATATCATTGATTTAATCGCATTGATATCACTGTTGTCACGCTATCATATCAATGCTATTTTTTCATAAGCCGTTACTGCCAAACGATTTGCGATTCTGATTTTTTTTCTACAGATTTCCGGCCGGCAGTTCGATAACTTTACTATCACGGCCGACGTAGGCCGAACACCTAACACTAACGAAAGGACGGTCAACACACGATGCGGCTGCGGCCAGCGTATGGGAGGCCAAACGGTGAACCATACGCCACAATCTACCCTAGGTAAAGCTTACTGTTAGTAGCTCTAAGCACCGACCGTCGGAAAAGGCATGGGACGAAGGCATGGGCCAGTTGTCCAACTTGCATACCGATGGGGGAGACCGGGGAACACAAGAGAGAGCGCGGAGCGCTGGTCACACTTCGTGACAGCATTCCTCTAATCGGAGTGTACACATGTACTACGTACTGTCTCTCAATGGCGTTGAATACCTTGTTGGTTGGGATGCTTATGATAAGGCGTTTTTCCTTGCCGAATCGTGGCATCTTGAGGAAATCAACAAGGAATTCGTGAGATGCCATTGGCTGGACAAGAGGGAGCAAAAAGCGCTTCGTCGGATTGTTCAAGGCGGTATTGCTTCTGTCTGTTCTGAGTTTGGCGTGGTGTGCGACAGGGTTGAACTGAAACCCCTAAACGAAGAACAGTTAGAAGCGAAATACCTTGAACGTCTCGCAGACTCGGCCGGTCAAGTCTGCTAAAGCGAAAGCTGGCTGCAATTGCGGCCAGCGCTCCGCGCTCTCCGCTGGATTCGATAGCCCACATGCTAGCCGACATCATAACGACTAGGTAGCACGGTGGACGCAATGGAGTCTCCACGATGGTTGCTTACATTGTTTGCTTCGCTATCGTTTCTGTCTGCATCGGCCTTTCGCTGGCGATGAAAAAGTCGCTGGACCAAAAAGTCGCAAGCGAAAAAGTCGCAAGCGAAAAAGTCGCTAGGCTTAAGCAAGAGTTAGCAGAATTGCAACGCCGACGCGACCATGCCGATTCGGAACGCTGGCGGATGGCTTGCAACTTGGAAGTCCAGATTAAGTATGGCATCGAATCGGCCTACCAGATTAAGGAATTGCAAGCAGATAACGATTCACTCCGGCAACGAATCAAGGAACTGGAATCGCGTGATGAGTATCACGACGATGACATGTCCGATGAAGAGTTGTGGGAGGAACGCGAAGCGTACTACAACCGTTAACTCCAAACGCTCACACTAAACCAGTGTGGGCTATCGAATCCAGCCTAGCCTACGATTCCCTACACTGCAACCGACCGCTTCGGCCGGCCAGTTGAGGGGCGAAGGGAGAATCGCGCATGCGTTACTTTCACCAACTTGGTATCGGCGAACGTTTCCTTCTAGTGAGCAATGGTAGCTACTATGTCAAAGTTGACAAGAGCACTGCTACCAATGAATCGACGAAGGGACTGGAAATGATACCAATGCTACGGGAAGTCATCATTATCAACGATTACGTTGACGATGAAGGTGGTGGCCCTTGGGGTGCATCCGACGAAATCGGTTTCCGGCCGATGCAAGCGAGATAACCCTCTCCCCCCACACAAGTCGTGTGGGGAATCGTATGCTAGTGGCCACGAATGGCCACACTCCAAGTCGTGAGTGACGACGAAACCCCCATACGTGGGGGTTGGGGCGTATAAGGTAACGCTCCCTGATGAGTCTAACCTTTCAATGGAGTGAATGCGATGGAAGCGTTTCTCAAGGTGATTGCAGTTGTGATGGTAGTATTGCTAGTGATTACTTGCATCATTGCAAGTTTTGCTATCACTACCACTATCCTTTGGGCAGCATGGAACTGTGCTATCGTTGCAATGTTTCCATCGTTGCCAGCAATTACATGGTGGCAAACGGCAGTAGTGTCGATAGCCTTGGCAACAATGCAGTTGTTGCCCGTAGGCATCATCATCAGGACTAGCAGGGGTTAGGGCTAGTGCGGCCGGGGAAACCCCCGGCGTCCCCAAACGCGGCCCTGCCGCAAAGGATTGCCAAATGGTGTGTCTGCTGCTGTCAGTTCTCGCTATCGTGTTGATGTTCATGAGTATCGACACGATACATCTATCGCCCGACCTAGCAAAGGATGCTGCAATCACATGTGGTATCATTGCTATCGGACTAATCGTAACTGGCTGCTGTCAAATCCTGAAACAGCATGACTAGTAACGATAGTGCTCCATCGAAAGATGGAGTCTGAAGATAACCGACCGAACGGCCGATAACTATATGGGACGACAATTTTCCTTTTACCTGTAGGTGACATGATGAGATTGAGATGGGTTTACCGATGGGATGAATCTGAGGGAGTTGAGGCCGAATCTGACGCCAGATTCTCAAGTAGGGAGAAGGCGGAAGCGGCCGCACAAAAAGCGCTTGGAGACAGCGTGAAATGGTACGTTGCTCCAATCACTTACTAGTTACTGAGGATGCCCTATGGGGCATCCGATTGTCACTAGTCATCTCACCAATGGAGTTTACATGTTGACGCAACGTCTGATGATGGATTTGGGGTTATGCTGCTATCTCTACACTTTTGACAAGGGGTTCAGCATTGGTTATGGGTTGATGGCTGTTATCTGCTACTTCTTTGGCGTGATTGACTGTCACACCAATGAAGACAAGAAAGCAGCCGTCGAACTATCCTGATGAGGCCGGAAGGCCGAAACCCCCCACAAGGGGGTAGATAGTTTCCTCTAACCTTGGAGAATGCAATGAACCAACAGCAAGCAATGCAAGAGTTGATGGATTTGAGAACTCGTGGCATCCTAGAGGAATGCCACGAAGCCATGATGGAGTTGATGCCGTATTGGGATGAAGGTTACAAAGCTTTCAATAATGGCATCGGCTACAGCGAATGTCCCTATCCCGAAGGGACAGAGGCCGCTAAGTCATGGCAAGATGGCCATAGCGAAGCAGTGTCTCAAGTTGTGGATAGTCTCAGAAGCAAGGGATACGACGTTATTCCTGTCAAGAATCCACACGAGACAACAACACAAGGGGAAACAAGAATGAAACCAATGCGTTGTCTGAAAGTATCGTATGCGTATTCCACCAAAGAATGCAATTACTATACTGTTATCTCAACTTGTGGAGATAAGGTATATCGTTGCTGCATTCAAGAATGGTTAGCGAAACGATTCGCTGACAAATGGTGCAATCGCAATGGTATTCCTGCGGATGAGCGAGCAGGATTGTATATTGGCGAAGTATTTATCAATCGCTAGCATACACTGGGAATCCAAAAGATTCCCTCAACAACAAACGGCCAAACGCCGATAACAATAAGGGTGACGAAATGAAAAGAGAGACAAAAGAGACGATTGTGGAGTTGTTAGATTGTGTGTTCGTTAGCTTGCAATTGATATTCGTGCTTGTAGCATGTATATTGATTGCCAGCGCAAGCAACGGAGTTTTCAGATGAGTAGTTTGCCATTGCCAGGTTACAATTTGCCGCACGGCGTATCCACCAAGGACATCGGCCAGCATTTTGATGGGCCGGATGATGATTGGGATGATGACGATTGTGATGACGATTGTGATGATTGCTACAATCCCAATTACTTCGACGATATGCCTTGTACAGACTAACTCGACTTGGCGAGTATAAACTGAGGGTATCCCTCAGACTCCCGAAACGGAGTAGGTATTTAGGCCAAGTGCGGCAGGGGTTTCATTGATATCATACATTTATCCCCTGCGTATATTAAGACCATCTCCACACACCATTGCCTAGTGCAGATAGTGTATGGCATCGGCAGAATTACCGATGGGCCGAATCCTAGTGGTTCGACTTAGATAGTGCTGCCGTACTAATGTAGCCTAAGCTATAGGTAGTTACCTTCAATGGTAAACGGTATGCCTTGGAGAGAGGTACTCTCTAACCCTAGATTGCGGGTAGCAATCAAATCGGAGATGCTAGTATGTTTACGCTGTCTGACCTTGTGAATGCGTCGCATAAGGAAGAGAAACACGTGTTCACTTCGCCAGTTTTGGCGGAAGCGATGAAGAAGTTGAATGAGGAAAAGGAAAAGGAAGTTGGTGTAAAGTGCGCACAACTTATCAAGAATTTCCTCTCACAACTTGAAATTGCTGTCACTGAATTGCGACGTATGCGTAAACTTGAGAGCGACGCAGCGAAGAAAGTCAAGAGTATTGACCGCGCTATCAAGTTTTTCGGAGAGACCGGAAATCCGTTGCCAGTGTTCAAGGCGATGGCAAATGACCAAAATAAGTCCTACTTGGAACGGTTTGCTATTTCGCATTTAGACAACACGATTAAGTTGGACGACATTCCGGCCGAAGCGTGGGACGTTCCAGCGGACTGGAAGGATTAGACTCGATGCAGTAGGGGTTTCATCCCCTGCGAAACGCTAGCAGAAATGCTAGCGTTTTTTTGTTTCTATATCTTTGCTATCATTGCTGTCTTTGCTAGCGTAGCTAGCTTGGCTAGTGCGTTCACAACTATCTGTGCTAGCTATGCTAGTCGGTTCGCCGCGACTATTCTATCGTCATCATTATATTTATCGGCTGATATCAGCATGAAAATTCACTCTTTTTTTATTGTATGTTTTGCTCTGCTATGCCGATAAGTATTATATCGGATGAGAAACAAACAATGAAACAAGGAAACCACAATGAATACTCTATGGGTCAGATACACTTATGGTCACAGCAGCCGTAGCAAAAGCGTTAGCTGTCGTGAGCGTGCCAAACAAGCAACTTGGCATAAGTTGGGAGATTTTGCAACGACATTCGCTCTACGAAAAGCTGTGACACAAGCTGTTGCCGATAAGCGTATCGGCGCAGACAATATAACCGTGCTTCCACACGGAGAGAAACCAGTTGACTAGGCAACTATAAACTAGCTAAGGCTAGACTATTGTGGCCACCAAAGCTACGATAGTAGCGGTTAAGCCTAGTGCGGCCTCAGCGATAGCTGGGGCGTCCGAATGAGTAAAAAAAAAGACTCAAGAGGAAACGACGAAAAGACGATAACTGTAGTATCGAGACAAAGTGACAATCGAGTGTATCGAATGCACAGCGTCTCACAACATGGGAGAAGAGAGTTATGGCGAGTTTTTTCCAAAAGAGTAGCGACGTTGAACGGATGAAACAAATTGGCGTCACAAAGGCGCAGCGATTCCGATTGAATAAGGAATTGCAGATTGTTACTCTTCCGTTCTACAAAAAGACCGACGATTACGGAAATAATGAGGGAGATATCTGCCTGCCCGAAAGGGCACTGGCGGAGAAACTCAACCTACCGTGGCTGTCGTGTTGGGAAGCAAGCGAGATGATTAGCATTCTCGTTGGCGAACCTACTCAAGAGGAAAAGGAAGCGATTCGGCAAAAATTGTTGTCATATTGTCAGGGCAACCCGCAACGGGTTAAGAAAACCCAACAGCGTGGCACAAAGTTTGCCGAAATTTGGAGCGAAGTTAAACAGGCGAGTATTGCCGCAATGGAGCAAGTTAACGATACGGATGAGCAAGGTATCGTTGCTATCAATGTTTCCCCTGCAACTGTCGGCATGGCCCGATGGCTGAAGGAAAACACTGACCTTTGTGAGAAATCGCCAACTGGTGGAATGCTTGTGACGATTCCTTTCGGTTTCAATAAGGCAATGGCATTTGCTGAAACGGCCGTGAATGAATTGCGCAAGCGAGATACTGGCTTCACAAGTTGTAAGGTGTTCTCTCACAAGTTGAAAGCCGAACAAGTTGCCAAGCTGCAACGTCCGGTTATTCGTGTGAATGACACTGACAAGGTGACGCCATCGGAAGTGAATCGGCAAGCAACTGTTGCCTAGTCACTGAGGGCGCTCTATGGAGCGCCCGATTGTAACTAGTCACTATCTTGACATGGAGATTAGACGATGATTCAAGTTTTGGTCGATGGAAAACCGATAGCTGATATAGTCAAAAATGTGCATTCCACACTATGGACAAGTTATCACTATCAATGGGGTTTATGCGTATCCTCACTGGAATCGCATATGGTACATCTTAAGATTGCCTATCCTAACTGCGAATTCATTTTCGGGACGAATTCCTAGTTACTGAGGATACCCTAAGGGGTATCCGATTGTAACTAGTCAATAACCACAAGGGAAACGTTATGAAAGACCCAATTGCAGAAATTTTGCGTAAAGTGACAGTTAATGACGATTGTTGGTTTGGAGCCAGTATGTCAGAGAGAGATACGATACACTCGGCATTCAACGGAACAATCGCAAGTAGCAAATTGGTGTATGTTATTTGTAACAATCCAGAATGTTGCAATCCATCACATACACGACTAGGCAATAGAGGAAAAAAGAAAAGATATGGCGATTTATTAAAAACAAAGTCAACGCCATATGGTGCAACTTACGCAAAACGAAAACGCCTTGATTAGTGTTCTTTGGAGTACAACAAATGTCTTTGAAACGAGACTATTTGGGCAAAGGAAAATTGCAAGATGGGCCGGGCGGATGGTACTGCAACTGTTGCAATCCATATAACTGCCACCCGCGCAACATGAAGCATTTGGCGCGTAGACTCGTGCGAAGAAAATCGAAACAAAAGTTGAAGCAAGAAAAAGACGACTAAGTATTAGGGCCAGCTAGAAATAGCTGGCTCTTTTTGTTTCACTATCAGCTAGCTTGTCTCAGCTAGCGTTGCTAGCTTGGCTAGTGCGTTCACAACTTTCAATGCTGTCATATCACTGCTAGCAGGGTCGGCCGCGTATATCTCTCCTATCTATATTATCGTCATCCTAGTCTTAAAACTTAAAGAAAAAAATCTTAGTTGTTAGACTCTTACTAATTGACACTATTTCACCAATCGTTAGAATTTCTATCATCGTTAAAACTGTCACAGCTTACCTAGTTTGCCCCGCCGTTAAATTGTTCACAACTTTCCTATTTTACCCCAACGGAAAACTTTTACATTATTAACGTGTATACCTATTGATTATATCGGCAGTTTGTAGAAAAGAATTCACTCTATTTTGATTAAACTTTTTTTGTTAAAATGCCGATAAGTATTATAGGGAATAGTCTACCCTCATCATAGCCTAATGACTAACCGATTAACTTTAATTTATTTTTTAGATTAAAGTTCGTTTTCGGTCTTTATCCTAGCTTGCTATAATAGCTGATAACATTTAACTTTAGAAAAAACAAAATAAAAGACAAGCAGAGGAAAACATAATAAGGGCGGGCCGCGCAACAAAAAATATATGGCCCCATCCATATTAGTTACGATTATTATTTACTACCGACAATATAAAATGATTATTTTGTTGTGAAAATGTTTATATTAACTCCACAAGATAGAAAAATCATTATAGGAGTAGAAAATGTGCGATAAAATTTTAGAAGATAAGTCTTTTGATGAGATGGAATCACAACTTCGATATGATATTATAAGTTATCTAATTCAAAATTATCCTTGCGCTCCATCAATCAGTTTCCAAAGTCTATTTCTAATAAATGGTAACAAATGTACTATTGATAGTTGGTTTGGTGATGTGTTTGCCCAATTATGTCGTGGGCGAATGCAAAAACGTCTGTTCGTAGATTAGATTGGAGTTCTTTATGAAGATTGAATTTTATGTAACAAAACGAGATATGCAATATGGCCTACAAACACATGAATTATTTTCTCCTGCGGCTATTGCTATAAATAGAGCTTTTAAGAGATACCATATGTATGGTTACAGCGTTATAGACAATGTTGACCATATTCTAATAAGAGATAGACAATTTACAAATGGGCGATATCACACTAGATTTAGACGAGTAGAGCTAAATACTAAGGGAATAACACCCGGTCGATATAAATTCTATTTGTAATAAATTATTTACATATTTCCATTAAAGATATAAGAATCTTAGTTACTGATTATTATAAGAGTATTTTATCTTATATATATAGTAACACGTATTCAGATAATCACAAGTTACAATACTAGTAGATTTTATTAAATACTGATTAATTAGGTATAGCTAACAAGCAGAAGAAATTATAATTAGTATTGAGTTTAGGGGGAAGACCCCCTCGTACTGCTAATTAGTAGATTTTACTAGTTAAACACCCCCTATGCAGGAAGATGTATATGTTTAGAGAATTATATAATCAAACACAATAGATAAGACCGCGCCTATATTGTAAGTTTTGTACTAGATTTTACTATAAAGAATAACTAATAGACATTGTTGTATAAAGCTTATTAATTTTTCTACACTAAAATCTATAAAAAAGTATATAATACCATACTCCTCCCCTGACGAGTTTTTATTGAAAAAACTAGTGTTATTTTTATTTTAGTTTGTAAATAAGGGTTTTGTAAGACTAAAGCTCTAGTCGCTCAAAAAACAAACTGCTAATTTTTCGGCACAGAAACCGACATTAGACAATTATTAGCAAGAATTGACGCTGTCATATTTTAGACGACCCATTTACTAAACTTCTTATGTTTAGTATGTTAGTCAGGTCATCATATTTTTGCTTGCGTTTATTATATCAGGCGGGGTCTACAGAGACTATTAACCTGTAATAGTACTACCATCGCCACGAAACCACTGACATAGGTATCACTAATTTATACTACACAACCGGCGGACAATACATGACCTTGCCAATACAACTTGGCCCTATGCTTTAGTATAAATCAGTATCAGACTTAGTTCTTAATCTACCTTGTGGTTATTGTTGACACATAATTTCCAAACTGAGGTTTAGTATACGCAACAACTCGTATACAGGCTACTTTAATTTATTGACTAAGATATTAAAATAACCCGGCAAATAAAACTTACGTTTCTTGCCTTCCATATTATTTATCATCGGCCGATTCGTCGTAAAACTTTACAAAAAATCAGCAATTTTTCAAAATACAATTGCCGCATAACGGCAAAAGATTTCTTCCCACACATGGTGGGCGAATCATATATATTATACGCCATTTCAACGTGATGGTTCGGTAAACCGCTGGTAAATTTCCGGTAAACCGCCGGTAAACTCCCCCTATTTTCTTCTGCTTGTATTTTAAGTGAGGTTTTGACCCCGGAAAAACATAAATAAAAATAAACCCCCCGATTGTATTTTTCGCTTTTTAACAAAAATTTGACATAAATTCATAAACATCAATAACTTACATAAATTAACCAGTTTTTTCAACATTTTGAATAAATAACATCAAGTTTTAACATAATACCCAATCAAAGACGTAAAAACCAAATCAAAATGTAACAAATCAATCTAAAATAGTTGTCAATTTGACTTGTCTGGATAAAATAATGAACCAATTTTAACAGTTTACAAACCATAAGAACTCAAAAACCCCTTAAAAATAGGCATTTTTGAAGCTAGTAATTACTACTACCTTGGTAGTAGTTACTTGTAGTAAACCCTTGTCTCAGCTAAGTCTCAAAATGAGACAACATTAGACAACACATAGTTGTATCGTTTAAGGTGGTATGGGTTTTGATAACTCTATGGTATAGAATAGTTAATATGCGTTCGTCTCAAAATGAGACTGACAGAAAACCGAAATTTTTCCCCAAGAAAACGGCCGAGTTTGACGATAAAAAAGGAAGCAACCCCAAGGAGAAACTGCCATGTTTACTAATCGAGAGTTTGCTATTAATTCTTGTACTGAAAGGCTTTATGTAAAATTTGCAGATGTTCTCAATCTCATCAATGAAGACAAAAAACCAAAATATGGAAATAATGAATTCTTTGTAAAACGAGTTGGCGACATTTACGAATTGAAACATTTGAACACTGGACTAAAATCAAAATTTGATAAATATGGAAATAAAAAAGAACCAAGAAAACTTCCTAAGAATAGAATGAATGAAAAGATTGGCGTATATTGGGTGAAGAGATTAGACACAAATATATTGAATAATGACGTAATGATTGACGGAATGAAGATAGAAATTAACGAAAAAATACCGGAAATTGCATAAAGCAGAAAGAAATATAATTAAAAGGGCGAAATTCATTGTATATTATTAAGTATTATAATTATTATTTTGGTGGATTTACTAATGATGGAAATTGTTCTTGGGTAAAAGAACTGTGTAATGCCAAGCTTTATAAAAGTATTGATGAGGCTTCAAAAAGCGTTTCTTATATCAATCAAGAAAATCACAATGACTATTTTTTGGTAAGCATAGATAATGCTACTATATTTAATACATTGCCATTTGATTTCAAATATAATGTAGAAATTATTGATATGGAAGAATATAAAGATAATGGTGTTTATGTAATAGTTTGTGAAGATAAAGATGGTAAATACTACATTGATGATATGGGTTATCATCGTGATATAGAAAATGTTAAAAAATTTCAGTTAAATGAAGCACTAAATCTACTAAAAGGTAGAAAAAATAATGATAATGTAAAAATTGTGCAAGTTAAAGCTCCTCATTTCTACAAAATTATTTATGATTAGAGGATAATATGTATTTGATTAAGCTTTCTAATGGTGAATATCTAAATGATGATTATGGTGATAATGCAGTATTCGATACTGCTAAACAAGCATCAAAACTTTTATTTAAGTTAGCTCAAAGCACTAAAGAGCCAATAGAAATTGTAAAAGTAAAAAAAGTAACTAAAGAAATATTGGAACAAAAAGGTTTAAGTAATTTTATTGTCAGATATAATAATAATGGTTGTATTGTATATCTACATAGTGGACAAAGTGTAAAAGATATAGAAAATGCAGAAATTTTTGATAAAACAAATTCTGCTATGTTATGTATTGCTAAATACATATCACGGTGTAAAACAGTGGGGGAATGTATTAAAGCTATCAGTGAATTAGAAATTGTTCCAGTAATTCAAAGATTTGATTATGAAGAAATTGAAGAATAATGGAAATTACAGTTACAATTAACGATTATGCTGAGTGTGATATATATGATTCTGGATTTAGTTGTATATTAGCTACAGCTATCAATAGACAAATTAGACCTAAGTATTGTCGCGTGTATCAAGACATTGTTGTAATAGATGGAAATGCGTATCATTTTGATAACACAAAAGTAATGATATTATATGACCATTTCAAAAAATCAACCAACAAGAAAGTAATAGAACTAATACCACAAGGAATAAATAATGTACGGGATTAGAGCTACTTGTAGCAATGGTAATATTCTATATTATAATAATTATTATTATTGGACTAAATATATACATAATATAACAATATATAAAGATTTATCGTCTGTATCACAAGTTTTAGTTAATTTGTCAAGAGATTATGGTATCTCAAAATCTTCAAATATTGAAAAATTAGAAATAGTCTACGTCGAAAATATTACTAAAATGATAGAAATATCTGATACAGATTCTAATCTTAACAATAGACAATATGTAATTAAGGTTATTGACGATAACTACATTGCTTACTATAAAGACGATAATTTGCGTGTAACAAATATAAGTGAAGCTAAAATATTTAATTTGGATGAGGCTGTAATTACATTCCTGAAAATTAGTAGTGAATATCAAAATAAAAATAATATAAAAATTGTTCCAATTATGTTTCATACATCAGTAGCAATAGTGGACTTACACAATACTTCTTTTCTAAAATATTTTAATCAATTGTACCAACAATTAACACCGCAGAACAAGGTTGAATAGGTGAAAAGTATGAATAAATTTATATTTAATTATGATTCATATGGTGTGGGGATTTTATGGGCAGCTAGAATATGGAGTACAGTCAGTACGTTTTGGTTAACATTTAATGGTCAATATGACCTTGCTAGATATTATCTGATTTTTACTATTTTATGGTGGGGTATTAAGTATAAAGGAGCTTAATAATGCAAAAAGCAACTCTTGAAAATTGGTCGGTTGTGTCATTTTGTGATGAATATACTGCGCCGGAATGTAAAAAATATAATCTATTCGGTAATGTATATAATCATCCGCGATTTGAAAATGGAGATTTTATCTATACTTCATATATAAAAGAAGTAAACGGCAAAATTGTACAAACATACAATACAGAATATACTCTTGGTAAACCAGATAAAAAATATGTAGAAAAATGTAAACAATACGGTTGGCATGTTCCAACAGAAGACTGTCCAATCAAAGCGTAAGTTACTCGTTACCTTATTACCTTAGCTATAACACACTTTCTTCTGCCTATTGTGAGGTTAAATATGAAATTCTGCGTAACTAATAAACACATTAAAAAAGGACTTAGATATAATGAATCGTTATGTCCTGTAGCATTATCTATTCAAGAAAAAACTAAAGGTGAAGTTTTTGTATCATACGCATATATATGTATCAACGGTGAAAAATATAAGACAAATAATGATATTTTATATTTCTTATTAGATTTTGACCACGGCCTTGAGGTTGAACCTTTTGAGTTTGAATTAAACTATTCTCTCTGAAAGCGAGTTCTTATGAAACTTAAATTGGATTATAAAATTTGGCGATGTGGTGGTTATTCTATTGGAATTAATTCTAAACTTGGAGTAGGTGATACTTCACTATTAAACGAACAAGGATATATGTGTTGTCTAGGTCAATGGTGTAAACAATTAGGAGTACCTGAAGATAAACTAAAAGCACGTCAGTCACCTCAAAATATTTCTGATATATCTAAATATACAGATATATTTACTATCAAAAACTATGGATGCAATCTTGAAAACTATGGATGCGATTTTGAAACAAATAATGATTTTTCTCAAATATGTATGTATATTAATGATTCTGACATAACATCAATTAAACAAAAAGTATCCTTATTGAAAGAAGAGTGTTCAAAACATGATATTGAACTTGAACTAGTTAACTTTCCAGAAGATGTTTTGAAATAATCAGCATATATTAGAGATTAAGGCCGGGTTTTTCCGGGGTTTTTTCTCAACTTTCCGGCCGCCGTCGCCGATGAAAAAAGAACGGCCGAAGAAAACCGACGAGAAATCGGCAGTAATTTATGAAAGGATAACATATGAGATTGATATCTGATTTTCATGATTACTACGATGGAGCTATACATTATTCTAATGAGCCGGTTTATATCAGAAAGCAAGAAGAAATTAAGGATGAATTCAAGCATCCTTCGATAGAGAGATGTTTAATAATTGGTTTTTGCGGTCAGATTTATAAATTTATCAATCCTTATCAGTGTGCTGATTGGTTTAATCAGAAACAATATACTGAATTTATTAAAAATAAACCAACCAAATACTATCGCGGTAAATATTTTTGGAAAGAAGTAGATGATTATTTCAAGCATCCTGTTCCAAATTATGGTGTTGTTTTTTCCTGCTTAAATGGGTATTATTTTGATGGTATTGTCAAAGATTGGAAAGTCACTCTTAATTGTCGATTGAGAGATTACAAATTCTATAAAATTTATGATACATATTCAGCGGCACAAGAGATTGAAATGTATCTAAATAATTTGGCGATTCCAGAGAAACCTATTCCAAAGATTAGCGATAAGATAATGGCGGAAGCTAAGGGTTTTGATAAGTATTCATTTAGAAAGGATAAGAAATGTCTGTGAATCCATAAAGAGAGTAATGTTTATTACTCCGACACTAGCTCATCGGTTAGAGCAGCGGCCTTATAAGCCGTTGGTAGATGGTTCAATTCCATCGTGTCGGACTACTCAAACTGAGGGATAAAGATGGATAACGATTGTAAGTGTTATATTTGTAATGGACAAGTTATTAAATATTATTTATCTGAGCTTTCTGATGATTATATATTTTGTTCTGAAAAATGTTTAAGCGAATTCCATAGAATGGAAGAAGCTTTGGAGAATGAAAATGTATGTAATTAAAAGAGATAATAAATATTATCACGAATCAGGTGTTTGGAAAGATATAAATGAAGCTACAGTTTTTTATCTGCAAGAAGTATCACAAAAACTAATGACATTAAGTATATATTATCAATTTTTAGAAATTGTTAAGGTTGAAATATCTACTGAATATAAAACGACTGAGATAAATAGTCAAGTCGTTATTCAATACGAAATCAATAATATTTATTATTATTATAATGGCTTATCGTTTGTCAGCTCAATACACCAAGCCAAATATTTTGAAAATATAAATTCTGCGGTGGTGTGTTTAGTTAAATGTTTAAGCAATCTGGTACATCCAGATAAAATTAAAATTATTCCTGTAACAAAGTTACACACAATAAAAGAGATTAAAGAATCACATGAAAAAATTAACTCTTGATTATAATAAATGGATTTGTGGTGGTCCATTATGTAATAGTCCATTATCTAACAAAAGAAAAGAAAATTGTCTTGGTTCAGGTTATACTCGTCTATTAAATATGCAAGGATATATGTGTTGTCTTGGACAATTTTTATCACAATGTAATATCCCAAATAATATATTACTAAATAGAAGTGCTCCTAGTGATATAAATAAAATAGTAGAACCATTTAATGAGAAGTCTGGTTATAGTATTCGTGATTCTGATTTTTCATTAGAGTGTATGATTATAAATGATAATCAGCGTACAACTATTTCAGAAAAAACAAATTTACTAAAAAAAATATGTCAAGAGTATCAAATAGAGCTTGAACTTGTAAACTTTCCACAAGAGATATTGAACGAATTGGAGTAATTATGTGCTTTGTAGTAGTAGTTGATTCTTATGAACTGATACATTTGTATGGTCCTTATACGTTTGATGTAGCAAAACAAATGTTAAGTAAAATACAATCAGAATCACCTTACATTCATTCAATATACATCATGTCTCCAAGTGAATACAATAAAGAAGACTTAATTCCGTAAAATATACTGAAAGTTGATACCAATGTGTCAATGTTGTAATTTGTTTGATTCACAATCATGTGAAGAATGTTCTATATGCAAATGTGGACATTTGAAATCAGAACACGCTTGTAAATTAAGAACTTATTATTATTGTGAACATCCTAATTGTGAGTGCTCTGATTATGAAGAAATATAACATTCCCAACTGGTAATTGTGTAGATGATGAAAGAATTGATTTCTATAGTACGTTTGATGTTGAACAACCAATTCGTAAGAAGTTTTTTATGACGGAGGAACTTGACAATCTTTTGATGAACATGTCTGGTGGGCTTCTGCCTGAACATTTGCAACCATCAGAGATAGAACTACTAGAAGATAGATACGGGTCAAATTGGTTTGAGAGACTTGGATATTCAGAACCGAAATATAAGAAGCCATAAATTTTATGTCCTCGTAGCTCAGCAGACAGAGTAATATTTGCGCGGTTAGTTAAGATATATGGGAGACTGGTGTAGTAGATGCTGCATTTGTCGCTTCTAACGACAAGGTAGAGGAGCGTAACCTCTGTCTCCTACTTAATATAATAAGTTCTAAATAAATACTGGAGTAGAACCATCAATGGCGTAAAATATCTTAGGAGATATTTTATGCCTTATAAAAATAAAAATAAACAGAAAGAAGCACAGCATAGAAGTTATATAAAAAATAAAAATAAAGTTAGACGACGTAGTAAAAAATCTAGAAAAGATAAACAAATAATGATAAATGAATATAAGCTCAAAAAAGGATGTAAACAATGTGGATACAAAAAACATCCTGCCGCCTTGGTGTTTCATCATATTGACGCTTCAAAAAAAGACGGTAATATTAGTTATATAATAAGAAGTAGTTCATTACAAAATTTGTTAAATGAAATTGCTAAATGTGAGGTTATGTGTCAAAATTGTCATCATGAATTTCATAACAAATCAACCACTGATTAATTTAACACTAAGGAGTACATAAATGAACTTCTTCACTATCAACAATAACGAACAAACCAAAATTGATTTAATTCCTGAATCAGAAGATACCTTCCTTATTTCAATCAATGGTAATGATATTGGTATTGATAAACAACAGTTAATGGAACTTGGAGTTTTCTTTATTGCGTCGGCTGGTTGTAATGTTGATTTTAGTTCGGTTGATGAGTTGTTGCTTGGATATCAGTTGAGTAATAAGCCTCTTATTGTTCTTAGCAGGGAGAATACATAATGTTTGTTATTAAAAGTGATAACAAATATTTGGCGGAATCAAATAATTATGTACCTAATTTTGAGTTGGCGATGAAATTTGATTCCCTTCCGTGTTTGTTAGAGTATATTCAAATTAACAAATTTTATGGAACTAGATTGTGTATTGCTGAATACAAAATGAGACACGATGATTTTGTGATTAAGAGTGTTGGAAGTTCCTTTGTATTAAAGGATAATAAATTGGTAACATCTAATGGAACTGTATTATACAATTATGATACTAAAGAAGTGCTAATTTAGGAGAATTAAAATGTATGTTTTACATGATGGTGTATACTACAAGGATGATTATACTGGAACAAATTGTATTGAAGATGCTCGTAAGTTTGATTCAATAAGTGAAATATTTAATTTTATTAGTAATAAAAATATGAATCCAAAAGGATTTAGCGTCTATGAAGTAAAAGAGAAATATATATATGCTATTATTAGAAAGATGTAATGATTTCATGTGAAATTGTTGAGATGTTTTTCCCACGATAATTATTAGTTAGAGAATGACAATTTGGACATAGAAGTTGTAGATTGGTAAGATTATTATTTTGATTATTACCATCAATATGATGTAATTCTAATGGTATAGGATTTCCTAACCATATAGTATTCTTACAATTACAACATTCATGTTGGAAATAATTTTCACGTAATAATCTTTTTCTTAATGAGGTTGTTTGTATTGTTTGTTTATTAGATAAATAATCTGTTATTGGCCTTTTTGGTGGTAATTTTTTGCCCTTACTCCATAATTGGTGTGTAAAATGTGATATATCTAATTGTAACCTTTTAATGTTTTTCTTAATTGTAGAATAATTACCTCCTGATGGACGCAAATTTAGTTTTATCATAACTTGTCGATAAGATAGAGAATTGTTAACAGCTTCAATTAATTGTTTTTCAGTATAATTTCTATACATTGTTTTTCTCCTAAAAAATAGTAAACGAAGTAAATGACCTAATATATTGTAAGCCAAATTTTGGGACACATGGCGTAAAGGCAGCCGCAGCGTGCTTAAACCGCGCTCCCTATATGGGGTATAGGTTCGATTCCTATTGTGTCCACTAAGGAGACTCTTTATGTATGAATATGAACAATCCGATAATTTGAATAAGTACAATAGAAAATGGAATGATATGGTTGTGCAAGATAACTGGAAAAATAGAAAATGTTTACATGATGGATGTGATAAATGTCATGGTTCAGGTAGGGATAAAGATGGTAGATTGTGTGTACACATGATAAGTTGTCCTTGTAAGCGATGTAATCCATATACACTTTAAGGTGTGTCACACGAAAACCAGCTTGCTCCAACGTGTGCTCCACGGATAATCAAGAGGACAATATGAAAAAACTCACTGTAAAACAAAGAGTTAATAATGGTATTGAATATCTGAATAAAAATTATCCAGATTGGTTGGATTGTATTGACTTAGATATATTCGATATTAGTGTTGGTGGTAAATGTATAATTGGTCAAATATATAATAAAAAAATTAGAAATCGTGGTTCTCTCGCATATTGTGAATGGGTTAGTGATTACACACACAGATTTTCATTGGAACATGGGTTTACTGAAGATTGTTATGATAAACATATATATTTACTTAGAGAATGGAAGAAAAGAATTATTGAGCTACGCTCAGAAAAACCAAAACAAAATATGCAATTTAGCAAGGAAGAACTTCAAGTAATTCGCAAAGCATTATCCAAAGTTGGTTCTGATACTGCTTTACAACTCAAAATTTGTAATATGATACTGGAGATTTCGTGAAATTTACAATTACAATGAAAACACCCGATTGTTGTTCACGTGCTATAGAACAACTACAAAATCAGGATATTGATACTTATGAAATTGAAAAAATGCTAAAAAGATGGTTTGATTGGGGTGAATGTGTTACATTGGAAATTGACACTGAAAAAGAAACTTGTGTAGTTTTGGAATAGTAGAGAGTTCCTAACTCTATTTGTGAGGCTGCATGGTTGTAATATAATTCATATCTGCCAATATGTATTGTTAAGAAAGTTCAATTCTTTCACATGTCTCATTATGAAACGCTATCAAATCTGTCGGATTGCTCGTGAAGTTTTGGAAGATTATGTTAGAGAAACAGATAGAGCGGAACATCATTTTGAAACTGGTTTTTGTGGATTTTGTGGATTAGGCGGTTCATTTGTTTGTAGATTGTTTCTAAATTTTGGATATAAAGCTAAAATTGTTAGTGGTAGTTACCGTCATGGTTGTCACTATTGGACTGAAAGTGATGGTAAAATTTGGGATATAACAGCTACTCAATTTGGTCTTAAAAAAGTAGAGAAGATTAATTGTAATGAAGCTAAAGAGCTTGGTTATGAAAAGATTAGATATTGTTCAATGAATAAAATTGACGATGAATTTTTTGGATGGTGTGATGAATTTAGGGCAACAAAAAGTAGAATTAATTATTTAACTAGTTGTTTTATGAATAGAATAGGTTTGACACAAATGGCGATGGCCTAACATTTAATATAATTCATAAGGAGATTGATATGACTGTAAGCACTACAAATACCACCCGTCGTTATCCTAATTCACTAAACAAAGAAAAAATGACACATTTGTTAGCTAAGTTTGATAAATTTATTAAGCAATACAGTGAGAGAAAAAATTGTTATACTACCAAACAAGCCAGGAAAATTTTTCAATATGCTTATTTTCTTGGTAAATCTGAAGGCGCGATGATTAGAAGACAAAAACGAGATTCAATTGTAGAAAGCGTTGCAAAAAATTGTTTTAATGGGGATTTTGAATTAGCTGTTAATGCAATATCGTCAGACTCATCTTATATTGATGGAAATAAAACTGTTTGGTATAAAATTCCAACAGATAAAAATGTTTTAATTGAGCTTATCAGAGCTTTATTTGATTATCTAAACAAAAATAATCATATAAGTATTGTGTCTGAAAATAATAAGATTGGAATCACTGGTTTTAATAAGGATAAATAAATGAAGCGGCAGAATTTCGTCTATCAAATGACAGAAGAAGAATCTACTAAAGAAGCATTTACCTTGAGTGTATTCTTTTTTGGACTTGTTAATATACCTTTTGGTATATCATTGTTTCTTTCTCCACCATTTCCTTATGCAATAATTTTTATTGTGTGTATGATTCTTGCTTCTATTCCTCTATATCTTTCAACACCAAAATACTTAAAAATGAAGGGATATTTTAATAAAAATATGAAAAATTATAGATTGTCTTATACTAAAAATTGTAAGAAATTTGATACTAACTTTGTTTCTTCAAATAAAGAAGAGTTGGAAGGGATTTGTCTCAAATTAAATAAAATCTGCAAAGATAAGCAATTTTCAATTTCAGAAGAATTATCAAGAAATCTTCCAAAAAATATTGATGACTTTCTATCTGTAATGGAACTTGTAAATGAATAGAATTACTCCAGAAGAAATTATTGAGGCGTATAAAAAGACTGGAACGAAACCAACACGATTGTATTTAATTCCAATTAATGGTAAATGTTGTGCTTTAGGTGCTTTATATTTGTATAATAATTCAGCTTTTCATGATTACTACGATAGACAAATATTACGTTATTTCTATGCTAAATATAGCAAGTTATATATTGACAACTTTATATTAGGATTTGATAGTAGTATAGACAGACCATTATTTGAAAATGAAAATGAAATTTTTAGACTTGCTTTTAATGATGGTAAAAGATGTCAAGTGGTGTTTGGAGAAAATCTATGATTATAAGTGGTTCAGAAAATTATACTGCATCTGTTGTTAAAATAGCCAATACTTATCCATTGGCTGGGCTAGATAATTTGGTTGGTACAATGGTGTTTGGTAATCAATGTCTCGTTGGGAAAAATACGAAACCCGGCGATATTATGGTATTTTTTCCTGCTGAATGTCAATTATCTGATGAGCTTGTTAAGCAAAATAATTGGTATAGACATTCTGAGTTGAATGTTGACATAACTAAGAAGGGATTTTTTGACGATAATAGACGAGTTCGTGCAATAAAATTTAAGGGTCATTTATCAACCGGATTCCTAACTGAATCATCGTCGATTGAAAAACTTTGTGGTCTGGTTAAAGTTGGAGATGAATTTAATACGCTTAATGGAATTGAAATTTGTAAAAAATATATAATTCCACGGAAGACGATAGCTAATAATGAACCAAAATTAAAGAAGAAGGAACTACTTATTCCTTCACAATTTAGGTTCCATGAAAATACTGCACAATTAGTTAAGAATCTACATAAGTTTGGACCAGATGATTTAATTTCAATCACTTGTAAATATCATGGAACTAGTTTTGTATGTGGTAATGTATTGATTGACCGCAAGTTACGATGGTATGAACGTCTTCTTAAACGGTTTATTCCAATTGTTACTACTAAATACGCTAATATTTATTCATCTCGTAGCGTCGTGAAAGATATTGATGGCGAAAGACAATTAAAGTTGATGGATAAATTTAGTTTAATGTTGAATGATGTTTGGGCTTCAACTAATAAACGATTAAGGGATTATTTAGAACCTGGAATTACAGTGTATGGTGAGATTGTAGGTTTTACATCAACTGGAAAGTATATTCAACCTGAATATGATTACGGTTGTAAACCACATGAATCTAAGCCGATTATCTATCGTATTACTTACACTACACCGCAAGGCAAAGTAATCGAATTTAGTTGGCAACAAATTAAAGAATGGTGTAAATGTTATGGGTTTGAGCATCCAGTGGAATATCATTACGGAAAAATCAAACATCTTCCGGTTGGTGAATTCATTGATGTATTACAAGAACATTTTAATTTAGAACAAGATTGTGAATTATGTAACAATAAAGTTCCAGCAGAAGGAATTGTTGTGCGTTTGGATGGTAAGCATTCATTTGAAGCTTATAAATTGAAATCTAAGCGGTTTCTACTTAAAGAAACAGAGCTTTTAGATAAGGGTGAAGTTAATCTTGAAGATGCCGAGGTTCAAAATGTTTGATTCAATGTCAAAAGATGAATTAGACCAATTAAGACAAAAAAGATTTGAGGCTTTTGATAAAGGAGAATATACATTTAAACCACCAGATGTAGCCTGTGGTAATTGGAGTAGGGAAGCATGGTGTAATTGGGTAAATTTTAATAATAAATCTTTAAATGGCTTTATTCCTTATAGGTGAAATATGGCTTGGGCTTATTCAATTGAACTTAATAAACTACTATCTGACTTTGATTCAAAATATGATTTTAGTATAGTAGAGGAAGAATGTCCTAAAGAAGTTTTGGATGCCACTTGTGAAGAAATTAGTAAATCTATTTTTCTATCCAAATTTAAGTGTGAAGTAAAAAAATGTAAAAGCATTGCGGCATTTAATCGTGTTCTTGAAAAAATTTATAATGAAGCGGATAGACGTAGAATATGGTGTGGATTTTAACTACTAAAAGTAGGGATAGAGAGTGGTAGACTCAAGCGCAATATCCCTGCTTTAATGATGGTGCTCCATCCATTCTGTATTGGGAATGTATAAAAGTCAGGACAATACCTCTTCTGACCGTATCTAGGGGGCGTTACTTAATGGTCGTTTATCACTTCCCTAGGTGTGATAACGACATGCGGCCACAATGGTTGTCAGATTATGATTGACGATGCTTGATTATAATCTGTTCGGGTTCGATTCCCGTTGGCTGCCTTTGGAGGATTTATGAAAACATGGTTAGGTGTTTTTGCTTTTGTTTTTTCTGGCTTACTATTTGTAGTTGGTTGTTTTAGTAAAGATTATTTTATATTGTTGGTTTCTATTTATCTAAGACTTATATATGAAGGAGAAAAAAATGCTAATTAAAGTAACACAAGATGACATAAATACAGGTATCAAAAATAGTTATCATTGTTGTCCTGTTAGTAGAGCTGTCAAAAGACAAACTAATTCACAGTTAGTATTTACAACCTATAGAAAAATTATTTTGAGTAAAGATTGTAAGAAATTAGTATTTAGTGCTTCTAGAAGTGTTCAAAGGTTTATAAAGAAATTTGATGATGGTAAACCCGTTAAACCGTTTAATTTTAAGTTACAACATGAAGTTGAAGAATATCCATGATTATAAAGGATGAAAAAATGTTTGTGATTAAACGTAGTTGTGGTCATCCATATCTAAAATATTGTGATGGCATTTTTTCATATACTGAAGATTTAAGTGAAGCTAAACAATTTAAATCATTACATGATTTGCTCACATTTGTTTCAAAACAACCTTCAATATATTGTGAAAATAAATTAACTATTGTTAAAATAAAAGAAATTGTAAAGATTGAAGAAATTGACCTTGGAGTTTAATATGACAATTAAAGAAAAGGTTCAAGCCGGTATCAAATATCTAAATGATATTCATCCAGGATGGTATAAAAAAATAAATCTTAATACGTTTGATATAGATGATAATAAGAATTGTTGTATAGGTCAATTATATGGAGACTATTATAAATGGTCTAATGATAATAACAAAACACTTGATGAAAACATTTTACTTGGACTTACTCCTGGTAAGGCTGATATTCGTAGTATTAGTGGACTTAATAAAGAATGGATAAAACAAATTACTAATATGCAAGAAATGACTTTAGAACAGATTTATAATTTACTTACTGATAATCCTAGTCGTGCTGATTTAGATAGAGTAATAGAAGCTTTGGGTAATATGATTACTAAAACATATAGAGTTGAATTTAATGCAAAAGCTGGATTATGTTTAAAAGATGTAGTAGACGCTCTTTCTGAGCTAAGAGTTTCTAATGTTAGTATTGAGCCTATCAGCTAAGGAAAGACAGACTATTACCAAAATAGGTGGTGGCTATAGTCATGGACGTAATCTATATGAACTAATATGGGGGTCATGCGGATGTTCGGATGAAGATGATTGGTATGGTTCTACGGATATTAACTTTTCAGTACCAAAAGATGTTGCGTTAGAAATAGATTGGATTGGAAAGGAATATGATTATCTTTGGCCGGGTTTTTCTTATGAACTAAAACAAAAACTTAATAAATTGTGTGATTCACTATGATGATTGAACTTGGTAAATATGAAACTTTTATGTTTGATGAAACTAAGTATCCTAATTGGAATATGATGAGTAACGAACAAAAAACAAAAATTATTAAGGAAGAGTATAAGAATAAGAATTTTGGTAGACCAGTCATTCTATGGTGTGAAGATAATACTCTTCAGGAAATATAATGATTAAAGTTAATGATTTTGAAGTAGCCAGAAAAATTATTAAAGAAACTAATCAAGACGTTCATATATCAATCATTACAGAAAATATGCACGGTCCTTGGTATCCCAAAAATATCTTATTTCTATCTAAAATAGATAATGTAGTAGAATGTAGAAATTATAAACACAAAATTATATTTATATATTATAAATGAATATTCATGAATTTGTTTATGAAAAAAAGATAATTGATATTAACTATGAATCATCTAATTGTGTTGTGTTTCTTTTTAATGATGGTTCTACATTATATCAATATATAGATGTTGAAAATTTTGAACCTGTAATTTCTTGGCAAATGGAGAAATCAAAATGGAAAAATTCCTAAATATCAGTCCTGGTACAAAGTTTAAGTTGGCTTATGAATCTCCTATTTATATGAAACTTGCTAAAGTTGTGTTTGCTGTCTGTGAGCCACAAGGTAAATTTGAATCTCCTGATTACACCCGTATTTCTAATTGTGTTGATGAGGAAGGTAATTGTCATTACGTATATGAAAATGCAATTGTATATCCTGAAAATTTTGAATAATATTTAACTAAAATTTATAAGGATAAAATAATGAAAGGTTCAGTAAAACTCACGTTCAATGTAGAGTTTGAATATCCAAACTATCTTAATTATGAGGAAGCTTGTGAGGAATTAGCTAATCATTGTTCGTTTTATATTAATTATGACTTTGGTGAAATTAAAGTAGTGAATGCTGTTAGGGAAGGATATGAAACTAATACTTGATGGTAATGAAGACGAATCACATATCATATTTTTCCCTAAAATAGTATTTCAAGAATATTGTTGGCAATATCATAGAGTACATTTATTTGATGGTTATAATGGTTTAAGTGATGGTCTAGTATTATTTGAGATGTTGTATAATTCGTTTCATAAAATGTATGATATATCCTTATGCGGAGGAAATAAAATAGATGAGAAAATACAGGGAATAAAGAATATATTTTATGATTATAAGTTCTCAGATATAACATCAACTCACTGTGTAAAAAATGAAAAAATAATTCGTGGCAAGAGGTTTTTTATATGGTCGAAAAAATGATTCGTGATGGAAAAGTAGCAGTTTTATATTCTCCTGGTTTTGGTGCTGGATGGAGTACATGGAACACGGGACATAAAGAATTTCTATTGTTTGACCGTAGATTGGTTAAGTTTGTAGAAAATAAAAACTTCGATGGTTTGTGTGATTATATTGAAAACTTATATGATAATCATATTTATTTAGGTGGAGCATATGATTTACAAATTGCTTGGTTAGATGAAGGAACAAGGTTTCGTATTAGAGAATATGATGGTAGTGAATCTATTATTTTTGCAGAAGATAGTGAGACAGCTTAACCTCCATGCTTTGAGTCTAAAATGAAAGAGATAGAATTATGTCTAAAATAAGTTGTGGCGAAGTTTGTGTTGGTGGAGATTTTATTCCAGTGTTTAAGAAGGATGGTCAATTCATAATTGAAATTGCCGATATTCCTTACAGATATCGTGTATATGCACAAGTGTATATCACTAAAAATGATTTACCTTTGGGATATATTAACTATAACGACTATGTGAATTATATTGTATTACAAATGTAAATGTAGTTGTATTCATTCTATTTGTATACCGGAGAAAACATGAAAAAGATTATTACAATTTTGGCGATTTTGTGCAGTTCTAATTGTTATGGTGAAGAAGTGTGGAAAATTTATCGTTATCCTAATGGTACTGTTCGTGTATATGAATATCAATATGGAAATTGTCCACCCAAGAGACCAACAACTAGTTTATATATTCTAAATAAACCAACCAATGGAGTTCAACAAGAAAATCGTGGTCCAGTAAACTCATTCTTCCATAAAATTATTGATTTGTTTCCTCATTTCAGGTTTGATAAATGAAAGATAAAATAGATTATTTGGAATATATTATAGGTGGTATTGCTGGCATCATTACCTTTATTATAGTCCTATTTATACTTGGATGTATAAGAGGATTTGTTATTTGTATGTTGTGGAAGTGGTTTATTACACCGCTTGGAATACAACCAATTGGATATGCTCACGCTTTTGGGTTTAGTGTAATTATAGGATATATCCTTTCTTTCTTAAAGGTTGAAGATAAAAAACCATATTGGTATTATATTATAGTTTATCCTAGTATTGCATTGATATTAGGATACGTTGCTCATTTAATTATGGTGTCATCATGAGGTATTATGTTACAAATTTTGGTACTCCTAATGATATGGTATATTTGTGTTAAACTCTCATAAAAAATAAAAAGATAAAAAAATATTTGAGGAAAGATATGAAATGTGAACTAATCGAAGAGTTTATTGAGATTGAAGGCGGAGTTGTTACTGTTCCTTGTAGCGGTGAAGCCACATATGAATTAGATGATTTATATGTTTGTGAAGATTGTGCAACACTCTTTGAAGAAGAGGAATTACTCTGGTATGGATTACAAATTTAAAGATAAATTGATTACTTGGTTTCTTATTATTTATTTTCTAATAGTGTTTGTTATATGTTCAATTGTTGCCTATATAGTAGGTCATTTTGTAATTAAATTTTGGTGATAACAATTTTAATAACAGTATCATAGAGTACATTTTATGCTTAAATTTTCACCCGGAAAAAAAATAGTAAGCTGGCTAAATTAGAAAAAAAATCAGGAAAAAAAGTATATTCACTTAGTATCCTATCTGGTGTTAATTGTCCGTTTGCTAAGGATTGTCATAGTCAAGTTGTAATTACGCCACAAGGTAAGAGAATTAATGATGGTCCACATACTTTATTTCGCTGTTATTCAGCGAGTCAAGAAGTTTTTATCCCCTCTATTTATAATCAACGTAAACATAATACTGATACTATCTTTGAATATCTTAAAGATAAATCAGAAAAAGCAGGGGAAAATATATCAAGTAGTATTCCAAAAGATGCTGAAATTATTAGAATTCATGTTGGTGGAGATTTCAAAACTCAAGACCATTTTGATAGCTGGCTAGTTGCGGCAAGACTAAACCCGGAAAAGATATTTTACTGTTATACTAAGTCTATTCCTTTTCTTTTGAAAAGAATTAAAGATTTACCCGCGAACTTTCGATATATATGTTCATTGGGAGGTTTTCGTGATGATTTGATTTTCGAGAATAAATTAAGATATAGTAAAGTCGTATATAATAAATATCAGGCGAGAAAAGAAAATCTAAAAGTCGATAATACTGACCATATTGCAGCATTTCCTGAGTTATACGGAAAATGTAACACCGCTTTGATTATCCACGGTTCGCAACCAAAAAATACTATAGCGTCTAAAGCATGGGAAAAAATCAGACGAAGAGTAAAGAACAGCAAGTGGAAATAAAATATCCAAATTTTAAGATGAAAGGTTGTCCAACTCCAAATAATTATCTATTAATATGTGATAAATGTGGTAATTCTTGTTGGCATTTTAAAAAAATTACTTATTGTTATAATAGCTCTCATAAAATAATTAGAATGAGAGAAGCAACATCAAAAGAATTAGAAATAGCCAACTCACTATTGGAGAAAATTATATGATTCTGGAAAAATTTAATCCATATGAAATTAGTGTAGGTCATGATATATCTTTTGTATATAAAGATTGTGAATATAATGGTATCGTTAAAGAAGTTAATGATTTAGACATAATTGTTTCAGTTAATGAAACTGAACGACAATTTCGACTTCATCGTATTAGACATTTAATTATTAATAATTGGCAATTTGAATGTTAGAAAGATTAAAATGCCATACAAATTTTGCCCTAATGGACATAAATGCGGTGTTCGTTCATATGAATGTTCCATATGTAATCATGAATTTAAGAAAAAGGAAATAGAAAAATCTGGTCCACAAATATTTGATACTGGCGGAAGAGGAAAAAGAGAATGTAAATGTGGTAAATTTTATAGTGTTCTACTTGATAAATGTCCATCATGTAATACAGAAAAAGAAATCATAGTTAAAGTTAACGAATGGAATGATAATTATTTTGAGAGTTCAAAAAAATGGGCTGAAAAATTTAGTCTAAATGGTCGTATTGTTTATGCTCTAGGTAATTATAAAGTTAACAAACCGTCATTAAATTATAATGATTTTGTGGTTTGGGTAGAAAGAATTTTATTTAGTAGTAAGTGTGTTATAACTAAATATGCAATTAAATTATTGCTAAATAGTTTTTTCTCAGGTCCAGATTTAAATTTATCTTACAAATTATTGGATAATTTTGAAAATGAAACTATGGCATAATAGCACAAAAAGAGTAGCCAAAAAAATAATTGGTTTGAATTGGTATAAACTTAATCAAGCTAGAAATTTGAAACCTGGCGATTTGGTTAGTAGTTGTAGAGGATATAATGAAATAATCGCTGAAATTGAACCAATATATTTTCGATATAAATCAAAATATTTAGTTGATGATTTTGATTTAATTACCGATAGTGGTTATAGTTGTTCAATACTTAATTGTTGCATTTTTCCTCTTAAAACAAGAGAACAAATTATTAAAAGTTGGTTGAATTGGTTATTGCCACATAATAAAAAACTATATGCTGTATTGAATTTTCCAAACAAAATTATGTTAGCGTTAAAAGATGGTGTTGATGGTAAAGATATATTTAATGAAAACGGAACCTTGAAAGAAGAATATAAATGAAAGCTCAAGTTAATCAAAATGATTATGATAAATCTGTCGCCAAACAATTTTGTAATGATATGGAGGATGCTGGATTTGATGTATTCCATTATCATGGTAGATTTTTTTGGGAAGGTCCGGCTGTAGTATGCGGCGATTTACAAGAGGTTATTAGAGCTACCGAAATACCATTACAATGGGATAGCATGGGTTTTGATTATGTAATTTACCCAAAAGAAAGGGCGAAGCTAAATGAAAACGATTCATAGATACGATGTTGAAGCTATAATTGATAATAAATATAGACAAAATACATTTGATAATAGAGAAGAAGCTATTAAGTGGTTAGATAATAATTTTGGTTCTATATCTCATATGGTATGGGGTGGTGAATGGAAAACTATTAAGGTAGAGAATTTTCATGCACCTAAATGAATTAATTAATTATCTAAAAAATAATACCTCTAAAATTATTTTTAGTGGTGACAAAGATAAAATATATAGAGAATATGCACAAATATGCCATCCAGATAAAAATTTAGATAATGTTGATTTAGCTAAAGAGTGTTTTCAACTATTAGATTCTAAATTTAAGGGATTATATAATACAACGAAGATTAAATCTAAAAAATCATCTTATGAAATAAATGAGCCGGCTTATTCTGGTGATATTAGTAGTATTTATATAAGTGAAAAACATATATTAAAGATAAGTCGTTCGCCCATAAATAATACATTATTAGAAGCAGAAGAAAATATATTAAAAATTGTTCGTAAAAATATTGAAGATAAAGAATATCCATATATTCCAAAACTAGTTGATTCATTTACAATTACAGATAATAAAAAAGTAAACCGGCGATGTAATGTATTTGATGATAAACCGGGTATATCACTAGCTTGGTTAGTAGAAAATAAAAAGTTGAACGATGCACGACATATTGGTTGGATATTTAATCGGCTATTAATGTCATTACATTTATCACATTCGGCCGGAATAATCCACGGCGGCATATTACCAACACACTTTATAATATATCCAGAAAACCACGGTGGGCTTTTAATTGACTGGACACAATCTGTTGAAATTGGTAAAATTATCAATATAATTTCTCCTGCTTATAAAAGTTTTTATCCAAGAGAAATATTTAATAAAAGTTTAGTTAGTTCTGAGACAGATATTTATATGCTTGGTAAGGTTGGATTGTATTTGATTGGAGAACAAGATGATTATTCAAGATATAAATTAAGATGTTTTATGAAAGGTTTATGTTTAGAGAATCAATTAACTAGACCAGATAGTGTTTCTAGTTTATATGATGAATTTCAAGATTTACTATTATCGTTATTTGGTAAACCAAGATTCGTGGAGTTAATAATATGATTAATAAATCAACTAAAGAAAATATTGAAATTAAATATGTTATAAGTCATAATAGTGAATTTATATCAAGAGGATGTAGTACACTTTCATATTTTACTAATAATCTAGCTAAAGCTAGAATGTTTGATAGCTATGATAATGCTTTAGAATTTTTGTTGTCTGGAATGTATTTATATGGATATGATAAAATAGAATATAAATCAAACTTTACTATTAAAAAATTTAGGATTGTAAATACGCCCAGTTTTGAAGAGATTTCAATTGAATATTAATATGTATACTTATATAATAGGTGATGATTATAAATATATTCGTGGAGAAAATAATGATGGATTTATATACACTTCATGTATTGATGAGGCAAAGAGGTTTGATAAATATGATATTGCTTTTAAATGGTTGTTAAATAAAGTATATGAATTTGCGGTATCTGGTTATGGGTTAAATTCAAATTTAATTGTTAAAAAATTTAGAATTGTTATTACTACTAATATTGAAGAAGAAATTTTCATTTAATTATAAGGAGAAAAATAATGGGTCATTCAAATTGGTCATCATTAGAACATGAAGAATTAACAAAAACACGTCTTTCTACTCGTGGAGTATCATCTTTTTCGCATCATGATGATATTTCAAAAGGTAGAGTTGCTCCTAGTTTACATGATAGGCTTAATGTAAAAGGAAAAATTAGAGAAAGTCGTGATAGTGTAGAACATCCAGAATCGAATGCTATTGTTGTTATGTTTGATGTTACTGGTTCTATGGCATTCATTCCGCGTGTATTACAAGAAAAGCTTCCTAAATTAATGGGGGCTTTACTTAGAAAGTCTGCGATACCACATCCACAAGTTTTATTTATGGCAGTTGGTGATGCAACTTGTGATAGGGTTCCACTTCAGGTTGGACAATTTGAGTCTGGTGTTGAAATGGACGAAGATATAGATAAGTTTTATCTTGAGGGCGGTGGTGGTGGCCAAATGACAGAATCATATGAATTAGGTATGTATTTTGTTGCAAACCGAACTTCAATTGATTGTTTTGAGAAACGTGGTAAGCGTGGATATTTGTTTATAATTGGTGATGAGATGGCTTATTCATCAGTATTTAAACATCATTTAGAACAACATTTAGGTGTGAAAGTTCAAGATGATATTAAAATTGAGAAAGTTGTTGAAGAATTGAAGAATAAGTATGAAGTATTCTTTATTTTACCAAATAATGCTCATCATGGCGGAAATAAAAAAGTATTAGAATTTTGGCGTATATTTTTTGGTCAAAATGTATTAGAGCTTGCAGATGAAGATTTAGTTTGTGAATGTATTGTGTCTACTATTGCAGCTAACGAAGGGGCTGACGTAGAAGAAACATTAGATTCATTAAATCTTGATAGTAATTCAAGAGCGGTTGTAGTCAAAGCGGTTAGTAATGTTGCTAAAAGTAATGCTAATGTAACTGGCGATTTAGTATTTTCTGGAACTGATACAATTGAAAGATTATAAAATGAAATTATCAAATGTAGCATATGTAGTTTGCGGTAGTATTTTATTTTTGGTAGCTTGTTCATGTGTAACTTTTGTTAATAGTGGTCATGTTGGAGTAGTTACTAGTTTTGGGGCTGTTGAAAAAGAAGTTTTAAGTGAGGGTGTTAATTTTATTGCTCCTTGGAAAAATTGTTCTAATTTGAGTATCAGAACATCAGAACATAAAGAAGTCGCTAATGTTCCAACTAGTGAAGGGTTGACTATTAAATTAGAAGCTAGTTTGATATATGCATTAAATAAAAGTAATGTTAGTGAGATATATCAAAAAATTGGACCTGATTTTATAGAAGTAATTATTAGTCCGCAGATGCGTTCTGCTATACGTGGAGTTACAGTCAAATATCAAGCAAAGGACTTATATACTTCAAATAGAGCAGAAATTGAAGCCGCACTATTAGAAGCGATGAAACATACTATTGAGCCATATGGAATCATGGTTGAAAGTATCTTATTGAGAGATATTGACTTGCCGGAAAGAGTAAGGTCAGCTATTGAGACTAAATTATCTGCGGACCAAGCGGCTCAACAAATGGAATTTGTGCTACTTAAAGAAAAGAAAGAATCAGAACGTAAAGTTATTGAGGCTCAGGGTATAGCAGAAGCACAAAAAACTATTCATACAACACTCACAGATAATTATATTAAATATTTATGGGTTAAAGCATTAGAAAATAATGCTCAACATCCATCAACGGTTATTTATGTTCCTATTGGACAAGATGGTTTACCGGTTGTAGCAAACGTCAAAAATGGTAAATAATTATGTATGCAATTATAACTGTAGGATTAGGTTTTGGAGATGAAGGAAAGGGAAGTTGTGTTGATTATCTTGCAGAAGTTAATCGTGCAGATTTAGTAATTAGATATAATGGTGGACATCAGGCAGCACATAATGTAGTGCGTAATGGTGTTCACCATTGTTTTTCTCAATTTGGTTCTGCTACATTACAAGGTATACCGACATATCTTGATAGAAATGTTATAATAGAACCAATTGCTATGTTAAAGGAAGCTAACCATTTTAAAGAATTTGGTATTAATCCATATGATTTATTAACAGTAAATCCTGATTGTTTAGTTACGACTAAATTTCACAAGCTTGCTAATATCATCAAGGAAACTTATAATAAACATGGTTCATGTGGAGTAGGAATTGGTGAGACTAGAAGATTAGAAAATAATGGACTAGCAATATATTCTAAAGATTTAGATAATTATCCTTCATTATATAACAAACTATATGAAATTAAAGATTATTATTTAGAAGACTTAAATAAGTTTAAGTCAGAAGATACATTAGGTCATTTTCAAAATATTGAAAACTTTGATATTGATGAATATGCTTGTATATATAAAACATTAAAACCAAAAACCGGAGAATGTCCTAAATTTAAACTTGCTATATTTGAAGGAGCACAAGGCGTATTACTTGACCAAGATTTTGGATTTTTTCCTCATGTTACATATTCTCATACTACAGATAAACATGCTGTAGAACTTTGTAATGATTTAGATGTTGAATATGAAATAATGGGTATTACTAGAACTTATCATACAAGACATGGTAATGGACCATTTCCGACTAATACTACTTTATGGAAATCCATCTATAAACACATACATTCCTTTACGTTTGATGACCATAATAAATCAAATAAATATCAGGGCGATTTTAAGTTTGGATATTTTGATGATGTTCTTTTTCAATATGCTATAAGCATTAATCCGGTTGACCATATATTTTTAACTCACTCAGAATATAAACTTGATAAAGTATGTAAACAATATCGTCTCAGCGATGGCTCCATGCTCGACAGCTTAGAATTTCCCGTTTCAACAGAAATGCTTAATAGTGTAACACCAATCTATGAAGAAATAGATTCATTTGATTATATTAAAAAGAAATATTATGTAAAATATATTTCATTTGGAAAAGAAAGTGGGAGAAAAATTCGTGTTGGATAATTTAACTTTTTTGATTTTTAGTAGAAACCGTGCATTTCAACTACATTCTTTATTGAATAGTATTAAACATCAGTGGTTGACTTATCCACGTTTTCATATACTTTATTCATATACAGACGAATTTAAATCTGGATATGATAAATTAATTGATATGAAAATGTTTGATATTGTTTGGCAAAAAGATACAGATTTATATACAGATTTTCTAAAATATCTAGACATATGTAAAACTAAATATATTTGTATGTGTAGTGACGATTCAATTTTTTATCGTCCTGTTAATATTACAAATGATTTGTTGGATAAGATATTTGATGAGGATACTATATGTTTTAACTTTCGTATAGGATTGAATACAATTATTCAAGATTATATTTATGGAACACGCCAGCCCAACTTAACAAATTATACTAATGAAAACGGTATTCTATCATGGAATTATAAAATGTACAGCGATGTACATAACTATGGATATCCATTTTCTTGTGATGGTCATTGTCATCTTACGTCTGATTTAAAGTATTTAAGTAATAAATTAGCTCCCAACGCAGGGAAAATTAGACATTGGGAGGGTTTAATGAATGGTTCTCAAAATAGACATTTAATTAAAAATCGCATGAAGTGTTTTGAAACTAGTGTTTTATTTAACAACCCGATTAACTGCGTACAAATACCTCCGTTATATTTTAGTCAAACATGCGGATTCTCTGAAAAGGATTTAAACAACTTATTTTTAACTAATAAAATTTTAGACCTAAGTAAATTACCAACAGAAGTAAATGGAGCACATTATGAACACAAAATTCAAATCATATAAATTACCAAAAACTTTAGTTTTGGATTATAAAAAATGGAGATGTGGTTATTGCATTAACGATGGTATTACATCTCATGGTAGTGGTTTTATAGAATTATTAAATGAAGAAGGATATATGTGCTGCTTAGGGCAATTTTCTCTTCAATCTGGTTTATCTAAAAATAAAATTAAATGTAAAAACACTCCTGCTGATTTGTCTTGTGAAATTGATGGTTTAAATTATAAAAAATTTAATTCACGTGATAAAGATTATTCAGATACTTCTTTATCAAAAAAATGTATTTCTATTAATGATAATATGCATACAATTAGTCAAAAAGTTATTGATTTAATTGAAGTTTTAAGTCCTCGTAAATTGAAGCTAAAGAATTTTCCTAAGTCAATTTTGGACGAACTCTCAGAAATGGGAATTAAATATGTTGTCGAAAAAAGCAGAAAGAAGAATACTAAAAAAGTGTCTTCGGCTTCATCGAGAAAAAATAGGTAATCAGGATTTTGTTCACTATACTTTAATAATCGTGCGTAATAAGATACTATTTATAGGTGTCAACAATAGAAAAAAGACTCATGCTAAGGCTGCTTTTTATAAGTTTCCATATATACATAGTGAATTGCACGCAATTGGTAATCGGCGGTTTGATTTTAGTAAATGTACTATGGTTAATCTAAGAATAAACAGGGTTGGTAGACTGTTGAATTCACGTCCTTGTAAATATTGTGGACAGCTTATATGTTCTTGTGGTTTTAAAAAGATAATTTTCTCTACTGAAAAAGGGTTTATGGAATATGTACAAGCTGCCTGATAAATTGGTGTTAGATTATAATACATGGAGATGTGGGACGAAACCCGAAAATAAACTAACATCTTTGGGTAAAGGTGTGACTAAATTACGTAATAAAGATGGATATAAATGTTGCTTAGGACAATTTATTGAACAATGCGGAATTTATCTAAAATACCGTTTAAATGATTTAAATTATCCCAAAGATTATTTTTGTGTTATTGAAGGATTAACAGAACAAAAGTCCGGTGGAATACATGGTTTTAAATATTTAATAGATACTAAATTTTCAATAGATTGTGCTGCTATTAATGATGATAAGGAATCCACAATATCACAAAAGGTAATAAAACTAATAACCGAATGTAGTAAAATTAATAGAAAACTGTATCTTAAAAATTTTCCACAATCTATTTTAGATGAAATTCATGAGTATCATATTATTCTAAATATAGAACCAGTAGATAATTATGTTTTGGCAACTTAACTATTAATAAATTAGAAATTATTGAAAGGAAACTTATGTTAAAACTTCCCAAAAAATTAGTGCTTGATTATAAAAGATGGGTTTGTGGTGATGAAAAATTAGATAATAAATGTTCTCATGGTACTGGTGATAGTTCATTGCTAAATAAAAATGGTTATATGTGTTGTCTTGGGCAATGGTGTAGACAAACAGATAAAAAATTAAAAATTATTAATGAATGTGCTCCTGGTGATTTACAAATAGTAATTCATCCATTATCTAAAAAACGTGGCTATAGCTGTATTATAGATACTAAGTTTTCAAGTAAATGTATGAGTATTAATGATGATGAACATACGACAATAGCTGAGAAAGTTCGTTCTTTAATAAATGAATGTAGAAAAATTAAACGTGAACTGTTTCTTAAAAACTTTCCAAAAACTGTACTTAAAGAATTAGATGAAATGAAAGTTAAATATAATGTTTTACCAAAGAGCAATAAGATTAAAACATAAATATAAAAAATTGGAAACCGCAGATTTTTTGTGAAGTTTGCGGCCTTGGTTCGACGATGAAAAAGAACGGCCGGAAGGAACTCTATGTACGACAGAATTAAAAGATGTATTAATATATTAAATAAAATTAAACCAGATTGGACAAAAAATATTAAATGGAGATGTTTAGATTTACAGAATCCGTATTGGTGTATATTAGGTCAAATATTTGGAAATTATGACAAAGGACTTAAAGCATTTAAAAATGGAGGTTATGATGATTTAACACCGTGGCTATATGGAGTAAGTTTGAAACATGATGAAATAAATGAGAAAAATTGGAATGAATTGCATGACTGTTGGATTGATGTATTAAAAATTATTTTACCAAAGGAGAAAAAATGGACTCACAAAAAGAAACCAAGACACAAAAGAAAAAGAGTAAAATGGACGGTCTAGAATTTATTACATTATGGAATAGCGAAAAATCTTTGTCACAAATTGCTGCTGAAAAGAATGTTAATATTCAATCTTTAAAAACTCGCGCTGCTGTGATGAAGAGAGAGGTTATGAAACATCGTGACAATTTATCAAATCAATTAAAGGAATTAACTGCAAATCCTAATCATGACTTATCGTTAGCGGCTAAACTAAATACTCAAATTGATAGTCTACAAAAGGTAATGCCTCGTAATAGACTAGCTAATCGCAAAACTGGATTAGATGGTTTATTGGAACTAGCTAAAAAAGTATAACAATTTAACAATCAGGCGGCTAATAACCGCCTTTATTTTTTTTATGAGAAAATCATCTTTCAAAGTAACTATATATGATAAACCAATGCGACGCTCTGGCAATAGATTTGTTAACTTCAATAGTTTAAGGGCGTCGTTTGTATATGTTTTTGAGTGGTTAAATAGGAATGGTAGATTAAACAGTCCATTTACTCAAAATATTAAATTTATAATTAATAATGGAGTATATGATTCAAAACTAAGTTATAATTTAGTACACGATTTGGCCATAGACTTAAACTGGTTAGAACATAAAAAGGAAACAAATGTTAACAAGCGAAAGTAAAGTGGGTGATTTCGTTCTTAATAATCAAGAACTAGCTACAAAAGAAGGGTTTCGTAATGTATCAAAAATTTGGTATAATAAAACCATTAGTTATGAAGATGGTCTAAATCAAATTTTAAATCAAAAGGTTAATGATGTTATTCTACAGATTGATGATATTGAAGTTTCTAATTTGCAATTAGGTTTCAATATTGATGGTCAAGACTTAGAAATTACTGACCATGCATTAGGTCAGTTTTGTTCTCGTAGTGGGATTCGTCAATCGTATTTAACCCAATTGTTGGAACGTAAAGATGAATTTTTGCGAGATGTATTGGCTCATGAACTAACAAGATTAAAGAAAGTGGAAAGTGATGAGTCGTATCATTTAGTAAGAATTAGTAATGGTCAAATTCGTGCTTTTTTGAGTGATAGTTATCGCCCAATTAGTAACGAATGGTTTATTGAAGTTTTAAAGGAAGCAATTCCTGGTGGTAGATTATCACATTGGCGTGGTAATCGAGATACTATATATGGTAATGTATTAATTCCAGATACTATTCGTACTGAATCGGATAGTGATTATGGTGGTATGTTATCTGTTGGAAATTGTGAGATTGGTACACGTAGTAATTATAGTGTTCCATCTATATTTAGAGCTATTTGTATGAATGGTTGTATTTGGGGTAGAACTATGGGAGTTGGCATACGTCAACGACATATTGGTAAATTTGAATTAGATGAACTCAAGAAGAAGATTATTACTAATTTAAATGAACAAATCCCATTATCAGTTCAAGGTATTGATGTATTACTAAATACTAAATCATTTAACTGCAAAGTTGACCCGGTGTGTTTGATGGCTGTTTTAGCTGATGATTTTAAGTTAAATGTATCAGAAGCTAGACATATATCTAAAGAATATGCTTTATCTACCTCGCATGATGGTACTTTGTTTAGTTTGATTGATGCAGTCACTCGTGCTGGGCAAAATTTATCTAATGAAAGATGGTATACCTTTGATACAATTGGTGGTCAATTAATGAGTTTTGGTAAAAATGATTGGTCTAGTTTTGTTAACCGTGCCCAACATTTTTCTTCTGCTAAAATTAACAAATTACTTGGATTAAATATGGTGTTATAATGTTACAAGAAATAGCAAATAAAATTAAAAATCTAAAGGATGAATATCTAAAAGAAGGTAGAATTGTTTTTCAACAGGGATGTAAAGAAATATTTGATAAATATCCAATCAACTCTTTTAGTTGGTTACAATATACTCCATACTTTAATGATGGTGATGAGTGTACATTTGGTGTTATTGCTGAAGATTATGGTTTATCTATTAATGATTTAAATTTTGACGATGTGCCACATATTAAAAAGAAAGATGGTAAAATTTATCAACAAAAATATTGTTCACAAACTGGTAAATATGTAGATGAAGAAGTTACAGAATTGTCAGTTGATGGTTTACCAGATAATTGGATGGATTGGTATAATGATTGTTGTCATGATATTAGTAAATTTATCTATTCGTTTGAATATGATTTTTTGAAGAATTTATTTGGAGACCATGTAAAAGTTACTATAAATTGTGATGGAACAACTTCTACCTCTGATTATAATCATGACTAATGAAACCTATTGTACATGCAGAATCGTCTGCTAGAATTTTTGGAGGAAATCCAGAAGATTATCTACCAATACATAATCTAATGGATTCTTCTAAAAATTGCATAGCGGATAATCGTCATCGAATACTCACACATAATACTTGGTTTATTGGGTGTGATGGTCCGCTGGAACGTATATTTGGTACTAAAATTGTAAATAGTGCAGGAAGAGAAATATGTGTACGTAATATTGGAGAGCAACATGTAAGTGAAGATTTTCATGGTATTATACCATCTGTTCAAGATTATTTATTACATTTAAAATATCAACTTTGGTTTGGTGGTGACTATAGAAATGGTAAACCGGCAAGCGCTGTCTCTAACTCGTATGGTGATTAATGTATAGTTTAACAATTCCGTTGATTTATTTATTTTGGATAATTGGTTATGTATTAATTTCTCCAGTAATTTCTGGTTTAATGATAGTCTTTGTTTTAAATAAAGAATTTAAAAATGAAGAATATTTATGGAAAGTATGTGTGTCAACAATTTTTGCTTTTTGTGGTATTGTGTTCCTAGCGGTTTATATACCAATGTTTTTGATATGGTTAGGAATGTATTATATTATTAAAACCCCATATCAAATAAGTTTATCTGAGGGATTAACTTCAAAGTTTAATAAATAAAAAATGAATATAGAAGATTACGAAGATTTTATGGATATGTTTTTTAATTATGATGAATTTGATAAGATTAAAGATAATCAATTTGATGAGCTACATGATATATATATGGATGATATTCCACCAGGAGATTTGAATAATGAAAGCTCTAGTCTGGATTTATGTTGATTGTCGTGCATCGGTTCGTTTTTTTTCATCAAAGAGTAAGGCTGAATTATATGCCTCACATGATAATCCAAAATTTTATCAATACATTTATTGTAAGGAATTTGTCTTTGACGAAGATGGTAATCCCACAGGAGATTGGATAGATGAACGACACTATAAAGACGAGAAAGATTAGGATTCTAGTACTAATAGACCCTAATGGTAATTATAATGCCGCAGGATATAATACCAAAGATGGTCATGCGTCTAAAGAAGATTTAAGTTTTATATGGGATGGAATGGATACGAAATTTCCAGATGCACAAATAAAAACTTATTGGGTAGAAGCAGAAGTTCCAATTCCGAATTTAGATATTCCAGTTATTGAAGGATTTACAAATTAAAATGTTAACTAGAAATCAAATAAAAACACGATTAAAATTATGTCGAAAATTTGATGAAGGTACTGAAATTACAGATTGTGTACATTTAATGTGTGATGTTGTTGATAACCTGTATAATTTAGGCTATCATACTGATGCTGAAATAGTATTAATAGTTACAGAATCAATATGTGGAGATTATATATTATATCTTTTTAATCATGGGAGTGATTGGTCTGAATTTGATAAAATACCAACAGAATTATATAAATATTTCACAGGCAGAGAAAAGTTAACTAAAAAAGAATTTGAGGCGCAACTTGACTAAATTAGATTTTCAAGATATCCTATTAGTACCAAAGAAATCTGATATAGATTCTCGTTCTGAAGTTAATTTAGTGAGAAAATTTGAGGTTTTGTTAAATTATGAGAGAACCTGATATAGGAAGTAAAAGACATAAATTGATATTATTAAAAATTGTCAAAAATAATAATAAAAAAATAGCTCAATGTCAATGTGAATGTGGAAATATATGTAATATATTACTGGGTAATTTTGGATTTACTAAATCATGCGGATGTGTTCGCGGGCAAAATTTAATTAATAAAAAATTTGGTAAATTAACTGTAATATCAAAACATCATAATAATAAAAATCAAGTAATATGGTTGTGTAAATGTGAATGTGGTAATAATATATATGTAAAAACTACAAGGTTAAATTCTAAAAAAACTAAATCTTGTGGATGTTTAAGAAATAGAAAACAAAAAGATAACCCAATATATTTAGGTTATGAGCAAATTTCTGGCAGTTTATGGTCTAATTATAAATATCATGCCAATACTAGAAATTTACCATTTGATATTACTATTGAATATGCGTGGCAACAATATGAATTACAGAAAGGTTTATGTAATTTATCTAAAGTGCCAATTGTATTTGGTAGAAAAGCACATACTGAAACTACAGCTTCATTAGATAGAATAGATAATACTAAAGGATATATTGAGGGTAATATACAATGGGTGCATAAAAAAATTAATCAAATCAAAATGGATTTACAAATTGATGATTTTTATAATTTATGTAAACTAGTAACATCAAATCATAAAAGTAATAAATTTTATGATAGTGAAATAAAAATAGATTTTCAAGATGTGCTTATCATACCTAATGAATCAATAATAGAATCTAGAAGTGAAATTAAATTAATAAGAGAATTCAAAATACAAAATAAATTATTAAAATGTATACCAATTATTAGTTCAAATATAGATGCCACATCTACTATTAGTATGTTTAAAGAATTAAGTAAACATAATTTACTTACATGTTTACATAAATTTCATAATTATGAAAATTTAAAAAAGGAACTTAAAGAATATGATAATATTTGTATTAGTATTGGTCTAGATGATTGTAATTTAATAAAATTAGAAGATTTGATTAATGAATTAAATATTAATATAATTTGTTTGGATGTTCCTAATGGTTATATTGCTAAATTTCATAATCATATTTATAAAATTAAAAATAAATTTCCGAATCAAATAATAATGGCTGGTAATATATGTACACCAGAAGGAGTTGAGTTATTAATTAATTCTGGCGCAGATATTATTAAATGTGGAATTGGTTCATCACAAGTTTGTACTACTAGATATATGACCGGAGTAGGATTTCCTCAATTATCAGCTTGTATAGAATGCGCACAGGCCGCTCATGAAAGACAATGTTACTTAGTTTCTGACGGTGGATGTGTAAATATATCTGATATAGTTAAAGCATATGTTGCTGGTGCTGATTTTGTAATGTTAGGAACTATGTTTGGAGGACACATAGAAAATGAATTAAATATAGATAATGATAAAATACCTTTATCTGGGATGGCTTCAAAGATAGCAATGGATAAATATAATAAAAATATAGACTATCGCTCTCCTGAAGGTCGTACAATTTATTTATCAAATAAAGGCAATGTAGAAAATACTATTATTAATATATTAAATGGATTACGAAGTGCTTGTGCATATTTAGGAGCTAAAAATTTAGTAGAATTGCAATCCGCAAAATTTATACAAGTTCAACGTCAACATTTTGATTATTTTAAATAAAAATAAAATGAAAGATTTTTATTTTAACGACAAGCTTGGTCACATTCACGTATATAGACTTTATAAAGATTCAAACCCAAAAGTCGTTTGTAGATTATTATCAGATTTAATTACTTCAAACAAATTAACAAGTAAGTTAGCATTTACTATTTTTGAACAGATAGTATATCTAATGTATCCAATTAATCCACTATTTCAAAAAGAATTTAGTTGTGATTATATTGATGAAATTGATTATTAAATAATTGTTCTAATTAGAAAGGTTTTAAATGAAAGGTTTAAGTGCAGTTACTCTTGGTTTACTTGTTGGACTTTTAATTTTGGGAATGTGTATTGTGCTTGGATTAAATATATTCCATATACAATATCCACAATTGCCGCCGGTGTGTCACCAAATCCAGCCGGCTCAACCTCAATTTTCACAAGTAAATCCCCCTAATTTTCCACCATGTCCAAACCAAATTCCTACACAATTACCAACAATTCCACAAGTCGCCCATACCCATAATGATTTTCTCTGCTCTCTTCGTGATATTGAAGAAGTGGTTTATGATGGAAGAAAATATTATGTAGTAAAAGGGACTGATTTAACTCTTTCACGATTATTTGCAGATATTGCATCAGGTTGTAATTTGCAACAAATTGCTGAGAGATATAGATTAGACCGCGCACAATATGAACGGGTAGTTAGTGTTGTACATTCATTATCGTGTTATTTTGAGAGGAATTAATGAAGAAAACAAAGAAAGATTTAGAATTAGAATTAGTGAAATGTAAAAATTTACTAAAGAAAGCGTTATCTGCACAAGACACTATTGATGTATGTTCAGAAGGTGATAAATGGTTTAATGATGTAGCTGAACTCTTAGGAGACGAAGCATATGTTGAATATGACTTTATTGAATTCTGTATCAATAATGTGAAAATGCCATATAATATAAGTATAAACGCAGGATTTAAGGTAACTTTAGAACAAAATGGTCAAACAATAACCCCCAACAATATATTAATTCAAGATTTTAATAAAAAATAATGATGGGATTACTAAAAAACCAGATTTGCTATCTTTGTGGACCAATTGATAAATGTCCTAATGCTGGAACAGAATGGCGAACTACTATAACTCCATTTCTTGAAGGATTAGGTATTCATGTATTAAGTCCATGTAAGAAAAATATAAAAAATCCACCTAAAATAGCAGGAGAAAGTAAATCAGATGTTGAATATTTAAATTTACTTAAATCGTCTGGTAAATTTGATGAAGTAACTGAAATAGCTAGATGGATTCGTAATATAGACCTTCGTTGTACTGATAAGGCCGATTTCATTATTGTAAATTATGATATGAATATTCATATGGCTGGTACTCACGAAGAGATAGTAACAACAAATAGGTCTAAGAAGCCGGTTCTCATTATGTGTCCACAAGGAAAACAACATATTCCTAATTGGTATTATGGTATGTTGCCTCATGAATTTTTCTTTAATAGATGGGTTGATTTAGAAAATTACTTACGTAGAGTAAATTGTGGAATGATTACACATAAACGATGGATATTTTTTGGAGATTAAAGTGAGACAAACAGTAAAAGAATTGGAAACTCGTATTGATTTAATTATTGAGGAGAATTTTGATGTCCAAGACTGAAATTTTACAATATGTTAAAGATACAAATGGTAAAAAAATTGGATTAGTTTTAGCAAAATTATATCCAGAAACTAATGAAGTAATTATATCGTTTTCAAAACAACATAGGTATTTAGATGATTTTGATAAAGAAAAAGGATTAGAGATAGCAAATAATCGCGCCGATAAATTTTATAATACTAGACATTTTGGCCCAAATCAACCACGATTACATTCATGTGTGGAACCTGTATTTATTCAGGTTATGACTCGTGCAATTAACTATTTTAAGCAGGCAAAAGTATTAGCAATTCCACATAGAAATTCTTATGAGGAACTAAATGAAATTCGCTATTGGTGATATAGTATTCTCTCGAACTAGAAAAATGGAGGGGCGGATTGTTGCGGTTTTCTATAGTGGTAGAGATTATATAAGTTTTCTTGGAAATGGTTATAAACCTTGGGATATTGTTTGTGAATGGAAGGATTCTCCGGTTTATTGTGTTAGATATGATGAATTAGTTGTTTCAGAAATAGAATGGGAATTGCATGAAGCATAAAAATAAAAAAGAACAGCGTCCAAAACTTGTGAACAAAAAAAATACTAAAAATAAAAAAGAACAGCATAAAAAACAAAAACTTAGCCCAAAACTTGTGGGCAAAAAAAATACTAAAAAAATTAAAGAAAAAGCTGAATTAAGGACGATAAATAATAAATTGACATTCGATGAGCTACAAAAAATATTTTTTCTAGAGTGGGGGGTATATGATTAAAAAATGTGAAGATTGTCCAGGAAATAAATGGGGGACTAATGGTGCCAAATTTCAAGATGAAAAATATGGTAAAAATATGAGGGTATTTGTAGAAACTAATAATGGTGAACGGTGTACTGTTTGTTATAAGGAAAAACTAAAGGCAATCAAAAAATGAAATATCGTATAACTGTTTTTTATGTTGATTTTCCTATGGGTTCATCTCCAGAATATCCATATTCTCACTTTGATAAGTGGGATGGTTTTAATGGCGAAAAGTTATTTGATTTAACAGAACAAGAGGCAATTAAAGTTGCTAAAAAGTTAAATAGTAAAATAGATAAAGAAATTGAAATTAATCCATCTAAATATGCTTGTAATATTCCAAATTTTTGGTATGAAAGGTATGATGTATGACAGAAAAACGAGTGTTAGAATTTTTAAATCCAAAATTCAATAAGGGTTTAAATGCAACAATTAGAAATGGATTAAAATGGGCAGACGCGAAGCCGGGTGAAATATTAAATATTAGAAAAACTGGTAGTGATGTTGATATTGCGGTTGGTAGAGTTTTAATTGCTATTGGAATTTCAATTCCTAATAGTGAAATAGAATTACTGCCACAAGAGTGGTTGAATTATGAGCATGATGAAAACTGTAGAACTCATGCCGGTTTAAGAGAAGCTATGGATAGAGCTTATGGTGTAGGAAAATGGGGTCCAGAAATAGTTGTATTATTCTTCAATGTATAATTTCATTAAAGGTGATATATTTGAAGTTGGAGCTAACATATTAGTTAATCCTGTTAATTGTGTTGGAGTTATGGGAAAAGGTTTAGCTCTCCAATTTAAACAAAAATATCCCCAAATGTATGTTGAATATAGGAACATATGTAATAGAAATATGTTATCTATTGGTAAAATGCACATTTGGGAAAATAATGATATAACAATTATCAATTTTCCAACTAAAATCCACTGGAGAGATAAATCAAAATATGAGTATATTAGTCGCGGTCTTGATTTTCTATGTAATTTATTTATTGGTGAGCAAAATATAATTAAAGATGATGATATTATTGCTATTCCGCCTTTGGGTTGTGGTTTAGGTGGATTAGATTGGAATAAAGTTAAAACTATTATTGAAGATAAACTACAACCATTTAAAGACTTAAAAGCAAAGATATTAATATTAGAGCCTTAACATGGTTTTAAGTAGATAATAATCTGCAAAAATGAAAAAAGAACGTGAAAAATGTATATCTGGTGATGAATTAGATTCTGTAACCAAAATACCATTAAAAGTGCTTGATAGACCGGGTGTTCGTAAAAAAATTAAAAAGAAAATGAACAAACGTTCGAGACGAAAAATAAAACTTAAACTTAAAAAACAAAAAGAATTATGATTAAAAGAATTTCTTTCATTTATAATAATAGTACATATGGAGAGAAGGAGAACCTCCTATTTGATGATTTTATAGACAATGTACTAGCCTGGATGAATAAGCAGGAGAAAATAATATCGGTTTCTGAAACAACGGATAGAAATCTAGAGGGTCATATTACAAAAATGATAGCAGTATATTATGAATAAATTATATATTTGTTTAATTTTATTATGTGGTTGTGAGATAAATACTGTTGAACCTTCTGTTGAAAGTTCTGAGATTGAAAATTCTGAAATCAAAACTACTATTGAAACTAGTATTGAAACTAAAATAGAAAAATCTATTGAGCCGACTACATATAATGTAACAAAAGAACAATCGGTAGAAATTGATGGTAAAATTCATGAAATATTCATTATATACGTTGATGGTAGAAAATTTCGTGGAGTCGAGATAAATGTACAATAAAAAAGAACTTGCAGAATTACTTAGACAATTAAAAAATTATGATACATGCCATGATGGATGTGTTGATGATGCGGCCACATTTATAGAATATATAGTAGATAATTATGAATATATTCGTTTTATAAGAAAAATGGATGATGTATGACAATATGGTGTTGCGTTTGTTATATAATAAGTTTTATAACTTTTATTTCTACTCATAAGAAATATTATGTTGATAACACTAAAGATTTAGTTAATATGTCATTAATCTTTGCTTTATCTCCAGTGATAATTCCAATAACGATAATGTTTATATTAATAAATTGTTTTAGGAGACAATAATGCCTTATATTAAACAAATATATAGAAAGAATTTAGATTCTATAATAGAAGATATGACAGCAGAAATAAAAATAAATTGTTCAGATAAAAATGGTAGTATACCAGATATGCCCGGTTTAATAAATTATACATTTAGTAAAATATTGTATAATCTATATAATCCTATTAGTTATTCTAAGATAAATTCTGTTATTGGAGTGTTGGAATGTGTCAAACAAGAATTCTATGATAAAGTAGCAAGACCGTATGAAAACATCAAATGTGAAGAAAATGGAGAAGTGTTTGAATAGATATTATGGATTATTTGGTTATAGTAGAAGACAAAATTCATACGATAAAATTGAAGTACATTTAATTGCTACTTTTAGTACAATAAAACAAATTGCAGACTATATGGGGTATAAAGGTGATAGATTAACTATTATAATTGGTCAAGACAATAATATTTCAAAGATGTTAAATAATGCTATATTTCATAAAAATAGTATACTTAATGAGTATGTTGGCTACGGTTTTAGTGATACACCAAAATATAGAAAACATAAAATACATAATCCAATACGTGATGGGTGGTAAATGTTAATAATTATAGCTATTCTTCTAATTATAATAGTATTTCTTCTTTTAAATCGTTCGGAAACTGTATATTATGACCTAGATGAATGTCCAATTTGTAGCAAAATTACATTTTCAGAAGAATTTAATTCTTGTTCAAATTGTGGATACGATAGAAACAAATGTTAGAATATCAAACATTAATTGAATTTCCCTCATGGGCGACGTGTTTTAATTGTCATAGAAAAATTAAGAAATGTGGCGATTGTATACTATTTTTCCCTGCTTCTGAATTTGAAAAGGATGATTTGGATAAAATTGGTTACTATTGCTGTGAATCTTGTTTAGAAAATTTAATAGAAAATCAGGTTAATAATGAATAATGTATTTGCTTGTATTATATCATGCTTATTAGGGTTTGGTTGTGCTTCATGTGTTGCTATATACATAGAATGTAATCAATCAGAAGATAGAATGTGGAAGAGTTCATTATATGATTTGCAACAAAGAATTGATAAAATTCAGCATACTAGTGATGAAATTCAAAAATGTTTATGGGAGATAGAAAGAAAAAAATAATATAAATGATAGTTCAAATATTAGCGATATTACTTTTATCACATATTAAACATGACATAAATTGTATTGAAGTTGAAACTATTGAATATAATATAGTTACGGATAGAAATCCGCCAATAGTTTATATGATATTTAGAGATGTTGATGATTCAATTATAGACTGGAGAAACTATAATCCAACACGTTGGGTTAAAAAAATAGATAGTGGATATATATTATTTTTAGATGATGAATCATTTTTAATAAATGGTAAATATTGTACAATTCCATTTATTGTTAAATCCAGCAGAATGACTATTACTATAACACCATTTGATTTAGAAATGGCAGAAAAAAATATATTACCAGAACATAAAAGAAAAAAATTACATCAATAGGAAAATAATGGACTTAATTGATTATACTATTTTTATATTAACAATGATTATGATTATTACATTAATGAGTATGTCTAAAAATATGGATGATATTTAAAAATGATTTGTGTTTATATATTTATTAAGGATTGAAAATTATGGCTTGTATTTGTGGTGGCTTATTAGAAATTCCACTATTAGTTCTTTTTGTAATTTGTAGTTGTTGTGGAGGAACAAAAATTCTTAATTGGTGTAGATGTAGCAGAGGAAAATGTAATAAGTGTAATCATGAATTATAAAGTAAATGCTGATAAAGTTAAAATCAAAGTCTATTCTACAATAACTAAAGAATTGAAAGAAAGAGGCTATAGAAGTAACTACAAAAATTACGCCGCAATAGCCGAATGGGAAGTTGATAATACTATATATGTTATTAATGCGGAGGGCGATACGCCAGAAGATGCATATTTAAATATTAGAAATAAACTAAGAAAAAAAGGCATATCAATTACTAAACAAAATATAATAAATTTGGAATAATATGTTAGTTAGAAATATAAATAATTTAGCATATAATAGAAAAGTAGATATTGGTTTTTCTAGTTACCCACAACATGGAGCTTGGCCTGGTAGTGTATTTATACATTTAAATCAAGATATTTTTCATGTAGGATTTCATACTTCAATAGATAATGCTAAAAACCTTTTATTAGAATTGAAATCAGCTATAGAACAAGTAGAAAAAAATGAAACGCAAACGCGAACATGATTATTGGAACATTTTTATAGGTGGTCTATTACAAGATGAATATGAGCCTCATGGTATATTTCGTCTATATGACAAGGTACATTCCGTATGTAGAAATTCATATACAGAGTTTCATACTTGGAATGAGAACTGGTTTTCCTTAGCTAGAAAAATTTATTTAATTTCTAAATTACATAAGAAAGAGCCATATATTAATGTTTGTGCATACTCTTGGGGGTCTTGGGGACTAATACAATTATGTAAACATATTGGGAGATTTGGATTTCAAGTCAAAACAGCTATCCTATCTGACCCTGTTTTCAAACTTAAATTTTTCCCTGCACTTACCTTATTTAGTCAAAATATTTATTTACCAGAAAATATAGAAGAGGTATATTATTTGAAGCAAGAAAATAAATGGCCTAAAGGTCATAATATTTATCAAACAAGATTACATGATTATGAATATATTGAACCATATTTTAAAGTCTCAGATACAAAGATAGTTCATGAAAATATGGATGAATTAGAAGAATTTCACAAATTAGTTTTAGAAAAATTTATTTAAGGAGAATAGATATGTTTTCAAAAGTGGTGTTGGTCGGGAACGTAACGCATGATTTGGAGTTGAGAACTACACAAAGTGGCAAAAGTGTATTAGATTTAAGATTAGCTATTAATGAAGGTTATGGTGAAAATACTGAAACTATCTTTATTAATGTAACAGTATGGGGCAAGTCGGCGGAAATATGTAATCAATATTTAACAAAGGGTAGTAAAGTGTTAGTTGATGGTAGATTAAAGCAAGATAGTTGGAAAGGGAAGGATGGTAACACTGTAACAAAGATTGGCGTTGTAGCTAATTCTGTTAAATTTTTAAATACTAAGAAATCGGTCAGTAATGAAAAATCAGTTAATGAAATAGAGTCTACACAAGAAGTTTTAGAAACAGATGAGGATTCAGTACCATTCTAAAAATAATTTGGTTAATATTAATAACATTAGGTATGATATGTTATGTTTATTCAGAAATTAATAGAATTAACAATATTAGGAGAAAAAAATGAAAGTAAAATGGACTAATGAAAAGAAACAATTACATTTTAATGATTTAGGTGTTAATCAAAGTTTTAGAATTGCTAGTAATAGAAGTCAAGGTGCAGTATATACGAAAGTTGAACTTGATAATATTTTAGTTAATAGTACTTTTGCAAAATATGGAATGTGTGAGGTGGCAACTGGCAAAGTATTTGTTGGCACTAACTCACCAGTAGAACTTGTCGAAGTTGAAGCATTAATTAATGGAACAAAGCCAAATATTTATGCATGAACTTAATTTAGTAGCTCCGATTAATAGGTTGTCCTATGGGATAGTTGGATATAATCTCCTAAAAGAATTATCTAAATCAATAAGAGTAAATTTATTTCCAATAGGTGGTTTAGATGGTGAACAATCGTGGAAGCCTATAGTAGAACAAGGTTTAAAAAATCAGGATGATTTTCTTCCATATGGAGATTCTCTTAGAGTGTATCACCAATTCTCGCTTGCTGAGCATGTTGGGTCGGCATCTTCTAGAAAAATAGGATTTCCAATATTTGAATTAGACACTTTCACAAGCAGAGAAAAGCATCATTTAATATATTGTGACAAATTATTAGTATGTTCTAGCTGGGCAAAAGAGGTAATACAACACAATTTATGTTATCCCACCGCCTATTTAAATAGGAATGTTCACGTAGTACCATTGGGTGTAGATACAGACATATTTAAACCAGAACCTATTAAAGAGGGTACTTTCCGATTTTTAAATATCGGTAAATGGGAAGTGAGAAAGGGTCATGATATGCTTCTTTCTGCTTTTAATACCGCTTTTGAGCCTAGTGATGATGTTGAATTATGGATGATGCCCACTAATCCATTTGTAAATTGTGACCATTGGGTTAATCAATATAAAACATCTAAAATGGGTAATAAAATACAAATATTGAATAGGGTTGACAATCAAAAAGAAATCGCCGAAGTAATTAATCATTGTCATTGTGGCGTGTTTCCTTCTCGCGCTGAAGGATTTAATTTACCTCTGCTTGAAGTTATGGCGTGTGGTAGACACGTAATTACCACAAACTATTCGGCGCATACAGAATTTTGTGATGAAAATAATTCTTATTTAATTCCTATTTTTAATACTGTGCCTGCTTATGATGGAATTTGGTTTAATAAACAGGGTAATTGGGCTGAACTTGGACAACATCAATTTGATACGTTAGTTGAGCATATGAGATATGTTGTAAAAAATGTACGAGATAATCCAAATGGCGTCAAAACAGCACAAAAATTTAGTTGGAAAAATACAGCAGAAAGAATATTAGAAATATGAGATGTCCATATTGTTTTATGGATGCTTTTGAGCAGTGTGAAATATGTTTAAAGTGGGTATGTTATTTACATATAAATGATAATATATGTATTCTATGTGATACTTATAGAGATAAAAATGAGTTTCTTGAAAGATAAAGAATATGGGCGAATTGGTGAAAATCTATTAATATCTAAATTAAATGATGCTGGTTTTGATATAGTCAACCCAGAAAAACATGAACGGTCTTTTTGGGATGTTGGTATTAAAATCAAAAAAAATCATATCTTCTTTGAAGTTAAATATGATTTATATGCACTCAAAAGCGGTAATATAGCATTTGAATATTTCAATTCTAAAAAAGCGGCATATAGTGGAATAATGATGACACAAGCTGATTTTTGGTGTCATATTATACCAGAAACAACACCACGTATATTAATATGTGATACCAAAATATTAGTAGATATGGTTGCATATCATTTAAGGCTTAATCTAGCTCAATTTCCAAGTGAAGCTCGTAATAAAAAGATATTCAAAAAAGTTTTTAATGCTGGTGATGATAATGCAGATTTAGCATTATATAAAATTTCTGAAATAGAAGATTTGTTTATAGACTTGAATAAAATATCTAACAAAGAAATCAAGAAATATTTTACGGAGTATGAATGTCAATAGTTTCTCAATTAGTTAAATCTCAAACTATTCGTGTACCTTCTTATGTAGAATCAAATACTATATATGAAGTTATTCATGGTAGTAGAGCGTATGGCACACATAGAGAAGATTCAGACTATGATATCTATGGTATTTGTATACCATCAAAACATATTATTTTTCCTCATTTGGGTGGTGTTTTTTATGGATTTGATGATAATTATGAAAAATTTCATCAATACCAAGAGCATGATATTACATTCAACAAAAAGAAATATGAACTACAAATATTTAATATAGTTCAATTCTTTTATTTATGTGGCATTAAATGCGCACCAAATCAAATTGATTCTCTTTATGTTCCAATAAATTGCGTAATATCATCTACTCCAATTGGTGAAATGATTCGGTCGAGTCGTGAATTATTCCTTTCTAAAAAGTGTTGGCATACCTTTAAAGGTTATGCTTATTCTCAATTACATAAAGCTAAATCTCATAATAGAGAAGGTAAGAGAAAAGAGATAGTTGAGAAATTTGGGTTTGACACGAAATTTGCGGCCCATACTATTCGTTTATTAGATGAGGTAGAACAAATTCTGTCTACAGGACATATAGATTTACAAAGGTCCGCTGAAGAACAAAAAGCAATTATTAGAGGGGAAGTTCCATTTGCTGATATAGAAGCTAAATTTCAAGATAAAGAAAGATATCTTGAACAATTATATCAAAACTCAAGCATATCATATTCTCCAAGACGTGATGAATTAAGACAATTGTTGTTAAATTGTATTGAACATCATTATGGTTCTATTAATGCTATAGAAACTGATAAATATAGATTAGCTTTGACTCAAATAGATAAAATTATAAGGGAGAATTTATAATTAAAATGAAACTTACAAAACCATAACCAAAACGAATAGTAGATTAATATGAATAAAACAAAATTAAGAAAAATGCAAAATGGTCGCAGTTTATTAGACATTGCTTTAGATGTTCATATGACTAATACTGGTTCTTGTGAGAGGTCAAAAGAAGAACAAACACAAGATAAAATAATATTACATACAGCATTAGATACATGGGAATCTAGTAATAAAAAATGGGAAAAATTTGATAATTGTGTTCAAGAATTATTAATAACAGCTTTACACGAGGAATCTTGGTATGAACAAAATGAAGCTATTATTTCTTGATATTGATGGAGTGTTAAATAATCATACATATAACGAAATTGCTAAATCAAATACATTGGACAAAAAATATGTTGAAAATCTTAATAAAATAATTCATGAAACCGATTGCCATATAGTGCTTTCTTCTGCTTGGCGTTATATGATTTTACACAATGAAATAACAATGGAAGGATTTGAATATTTATTAAGAACTCATGGTGTAACATCAAAAGTTAAAGTCTTTTCTATAACGTGTGCAGATGAAGTAGTGCCGTTAAGACATGAACAAATACAACATTTTTTATATTTATTTGATAATGTTAAATTTGCTATTTTGGATGATTTAGATATGTCAATAGAATTTCCACATAATTTTGTATTAGTTAATGATGGACTAACAGAAGAACAAGCCAATAAGGTAATCAAAATTTTAAATGAAATATAAAACAAAAAAAACGATAGTCAAAACTAAGTCAGAATCTTGGAATTATTTATTGGTTGAAATTTTTACAACTGAGAATATAGCTACTCAATCTGACCCAGGTTCCTTTTTCTATATTTCTAGTGAAGAAGATGTAAAGATAGGTGAATATACCAGAAATTATAGTAATTTTTATGATACTTTTTATCCATTTACCTATAATGGACGGGATTATGCACTTTACTCATCGAATTATGATGAAACACGTTTAATGGAATTACCATCATGTATAAATTTAGGAGCAGAAGAAAGTAGAGGGTTTTGTCCAACACAATATTATATACCAAAATATTCAATATTCACTGGTGAATATACAGAACAAAAAATATATGGCCTTTCAGATGATTTTAAAGAAACCGAAAAATTATCACCATTGCAATATGAAAATTTTGGATTTGTTGCCGGTTGTGTGTGGGGAGATGATTGGTCATATAAAATAGAATTTTTAGACTTATCTTATCTTCCCACTGTAAAGAGAGATAATAGGTTTGGATATATAGTCTTGCCTGAAAATTTAACATTAGATAAAGCTATAAAAGTACATGACTGTTATATTAATAAACAACCAAGAATTACTATTTCTAATGACGTATGTTTTAAGTTTTCTGGAGAAAATATTGGATGTTGAATATAAAAATGTTGGTACTAACTGGTCAACCAAAATGTTTAATATTACTTGAAAATGACCAAGTTCCTACAATTAATTTGATGGATGATTTAAATTGTGAAAAAATTGCTCGTAATTATATTTACAATAATTTTGGATTTGCTGAACCGTGGTGTTTAATTAAATTAGCTGGTATTTTAAGTGATGAACATACAATTGATATATATTATGCAACATTTATAGCAGAAGAAACTAAAATTAAGTATGGAAAATGGTGTAATATATTTGAAAAAAATAATTTAACAGATAAAGAGCTTGAGATTATACAAAGGATGATATGGCAATATTAAAACGAAATAAAGATAATGTTGATTTTACATTTAAATTTAATATAAATAATGATGATGTAACCATAGAAATTCATGGTGGTAATAATGTATCATCACAACAAATTGCGTGTATGTTGTATGGTTTATTTAATGGAAAATTTAATGATGATATATTTAATGTTCTAGTACAATGGGGTAAGGATGGTAATGAAGAAAAATTAATTAATATTTTAAATATATTGAAAAGTTTTCATGGTAGTGAATCACAATATTGTATACATCCATTAAATGTATTTAATCATCAAAAACATATAAACGGGAATATAGGTACGCCTAGTAATGAACAAAATGATAAATAAATATTATTCTGTACTTGATAAGGGGTTTGTAGCACTTAAAGATTGTATGGGTAATGATGAGAGTATAGAACAAGCAGCAAGAATTTCTTACGGAAAAGGAACTAGAAAGAAATCTGATACTAGAAATTTAATTAGATATTTAATGCAACATCATCATTCTTCTCCATTTGAAATGTGTGAAGCTGTATTTCATATTAGATTACCCATTCATGTAATGAGACAACTCGTTCGTTAAAACATGTCATTATATGTTGTTTTGGTGTAAAATATTATAGTATTACAACATTTATGGAGATTATTATGATTATTACGCCAAAAAAAGAATATGAAAAGTTAACTAAAGGTTCGGACAAAAAAGTAAAACTCAAATGCAATAACTGTGGCAAAATTTCAGAAACAACATTTAATAATTTTTGTAATTCTCAAAAACGTAGAAAAAATGATGGTAAAACTTACTGTCATAAATGTGCTATGAAAATAGTGGGTATTAATAAAGCAGGTAAACCCGCTTGGAATAAAGGCAAAAAATTTCCACATCTTTCTGGTAAAAACTCTATATTTTGGAAGGGTGGCAGATATATTTCGAGCGATGGTTATTGGATGATATATATAGGGAATAACAATAATCACAAAATTAAATGGAATAATTATAGGAAAGAACATTGTGTTATTGCAGAAGAAAAACTTGGACGAAAGCTTAAATTAAATGAAGTTGTTCATCATATCGATTGTGACAAATTAAATAATAATTTCAATAATTTAGATATTTTACAATCTGAAAATGAACATAGGCAAGCTCATTTAAGTCTAGAAAAAATTGCAATTGAACTTTTAAAAACAGGTCATATTTCATATAATAATGGAAAATATGTGGCGAACGTAAAACTCCGTGAATTGCTGGAACATCCTCATGAGGACAATCAGCAGCCAAGCCTTATCAGTAATGATTTGGAAGGTTCAGAGACTAGAAGTGAATCCAATTTGGATAATAATTCTTCCACGAGCGCGGGGCACTCAATGAGTGATGATATAGTCCGACCTATACATATAAATAAAAGTATAGAACTAGAGGATAAAGAGCCTTTAGGTTAACAATTAGCACAGAACAGCCTCTCTCAATGAATATAGTCAACGATATTCAGAGGCAATAGATTGTTTTCATCTAGTAGATGATTGGAGAATACAATCTAAAGACAATAAACAAGGTAGTGATGGTGTAGTGTCAGACGAAATTAATGAACATCTTAAAAATAAACAAAAACAAATTCAACAACAGTGTAAAGAAATTTATCAAGAAAGATTAAACTATGGAGTTGCTAGAGAAGTTGCTAGATTTGATTTACCGTTGTCAAATTATACAGAAATTTTCTGGAAAATGGATTTGCGCAACTTATTTCACTTTCTAAAGTTACGTCTTGACCCGCACGCTCAAAAGGAAATTAGAGAATATGCCCATGTAATCGCCGGAATTACTAAAGAATTATTTCCTATTAGTTTTGAAGCGTTTGAAGATTATATGCTAAATAGTGTATCTTTCTCTGCTCAAGAAATGGATAATTTACAATTTATGTTAGGTAATCCATTCACATATTCTGAAAATATGATTTTAGCATTATGTAAAGGCTTGTCTCCACGAGAATGTAGAGAATTTGCTGACAAATGTATTAATGAGAAGCATATAGAAATTAAGTTTAATCCTGAGAATTATAAAACATATGAGGAATTAGAAGCGGGATTTAAAAATGGTAGTTAATTGTTTATGCGTGGATTGTCAAAATCAGTGGTTGGAATTGCATGGTAATAGAGTTAGTGAAGGTATTGGCTCATTACATTTTTGCCCAATTTGTTTAGGTGACAACTTACATAAAAAGTATCAAGATGAATATTATGATAAAAAAAATATGTGTAGAAAAATGGATAGACGCTCTTAGAGAACCTACTGATGGATATGATTTTCAAGAGGAACCAGAATTAAAATATTATGATAGTGATTTAGAAGAATTAGAATATCAAACTTCATTTAAAGAATCTAAAGCTGAAATTGGTATAATTTCAACTCCAATGGGATTGTTGCCATTAACAGAACATAGTCTTGCAAGTAAATTTTTTAATTTTTGGGTTGTGCATACAAACTTTGCTGTTACTGTACAAATGATTTTACAAGTGGCTGATATTGATGGTATTGAAGATATAATGCCAATTACTAAACATAGATTTAGAATATCTGTTGGAAGAATGTTTAAATTACATGATGTAGTAGATAAAATTAATAAACTTCTATGTGGTAATTTAGATAATTTAGAACAATCTTTATATATGGATATTGAAAAAATTAAAAATAAAATATCGTCTGATAAATATTGGATTGTTTATGCTATGCCAAATGGTGATATATTTTATGCTTCTTCAAATGAAGATAATATAGATTTTATGAAAAAATATGAAGAATATAACAATACTTTTAATGAATTTGGTGGTATATTAGGAACTTATGAAAATAAGGAGTTAATAACAAGATAATGGGCGATAGAGGAAATATATGTGTTAAAAATGGTTCTGATAGAGTATATTTATATACACATTGGCATGGTTGTGAACTACCAATGATATTACAAAAAGCATTGAGAAAAGGTGTAAATTGGGGAGACCCACAATATTTAGCTAGAACTATTTTTTGTGAAATGATAAGTAATGATAAAGATTCAGATAATGGATTTGGTATATCTTCTACGCTAACGGATAATGAACATCCTATAATATATGTAACTGATGAAGATGTAGAAATATTAGGTACACGATGGACATATGAACAATATATTGACCCAAACCAACTAAATAAAATTTTAGATATATATGAATCAGATTTTAATGAATTTGATGATTAAAATATTAAAATTAAACCTTAAATTCAATAAATTGGAGTAAAATATTATAGGAAAAGGATATTTATATATGGAGTTAAGAAAATAATATTAAGGTAATTTAAAATGAGTAAAATAGTATTATTTAATCCGAATAGTGCGGTACACTCCAACGCCGCCCTATCTGGTCTAGAAGTTCGTAAAGGTGGAACTATCTTATACGGTGGAGCTATCCAAAGTGGCAGTAATGTATCAAACGCTCCAATCTTCAAAAAGATGAATGGTTATGGCGCTAAAATTACTGCAACAACCGCCACTCCAAATAGAACAGCTAAGCCTCTTTCTGGAGGCGAATTTGCTCATACTATGGCGACTGGCTCTTTCCAAGTTCGCGGTTTGCAAATAGATTTAGCTGGCCAAAGAACCACTGGTCTTAAATTAAATGGTGGTAGTGATTTCGGTCGCAAATTTATTCATGGCGCTAGTGGCGATAGAAGATATGCTATTAGTAGCTGGGATTATGAGACCGGGGACGCTGTAACAGGAAGTAATACGGGTAAAAGAATGGAATATCGTCCCGATGCTGAAACACCACCAACTCTTACTAGAGACGCACCAGGAGAATTTGTTTATGAAGAAGGCAAAAATTTGCCAACTCAAGACGATTATCCAGCTAGAACTTCATAAAAAATAAATCAATTAAAATTACTCCCATAACTAGATTAACTTAATTAGTATGGGAGTTTTTTTATTATATGTAATTTAAGATGAATTTATATATTTTTGTTCTCTAGTCGCCAATAAAACGGTGTAAAATATGCTATGGGTACTTCCATGAACGAAACTTGGAATAATTATAAAGCTCTAATTCTATCTGCTATAGAAACAAATTCAGAAAAGTTAGAAAAACTTGCTGAAGATATTAATGAGATTAAGGTAGAAATATCTGTACTTAAAAGTAATGCTAGTATGTGGGGGGCGGTTGCAGGATTCATTATATCAACTATCATTACAATTATAGCTTCTGTGTTAGGTATTTTAATATAATGAATAAATTAAAAAATTTACTATTTGTCACATTGATTGTATCATCAATCTATATAATAGTTTATAACGTTATAGAATATAATAATTATATAAAAAGAAAAAATGCTATATTTTCTACAATAGTTAATGTTGATGGAGCATCTGGATTTGTAATTAAGTCTACTGATACATATTCTTATATTTTAACAGCATATCATGTTGTAGACGATAACATAAAAAATAATCTTCCTGTTGCAATTGATGGCAAATTAATTACATTAGAAGTGGTTGAAAGTAATAAAAATATTGATTATGCTATATTAAAGATATATCCCAAAACCGATAATGTGGTTACTATTAAAAAATCCTATGATATTCTAGATAAAATTTTCTCTGTTGGTTTTCCTGCTGGAAGATTGTGTATTTCGGAAGGTATTATATCTAATTTATCTAATAAAATAACACACACATCCGGTGTTTATAGTGGCTCAAGCGGTGGACCATTGTATGATGAAAATTTTAATGTTATAGGAATGAATGTGTCTTTAGCTATCGTTGCACAAGGATATCCAATAGGTTTCTTAAGTTTCGCAGTTCCAATATCAACTATAATCGACGATTTAGGTGAAGAAAAATTTAAAGAATATTTCGAGAAATAATATGAAAAAATCTCCAATAGTTTCTAATTTGCAAGAAATAATGCAGCTTCCATTAAAAGATGTAAAATTTGTTCTAAAATATTTGAAGAAATACGGGTATATTACCGATAACTCAACATTAGAGGAAATTTCTAAGTCAATTATTGAGTTTCAAGGATTTTTTGGACTAAAACAAGACGGTATTGTAGGACCAAAAACTCTAAATGCTATGTCAGAAAGAAGATGTGGCGTTTCAGACGTTTTAAGAGAACTAGAAGCTAGAGGAAAATGGAATAAAACTGATTTAACATATACAATAATTAAACATCTAGATGAATTTAGTCGTAATGAATTTAAGGATATAATGGATGCGGCGTTTGGTGCATGGTCTAAGTATGCAAAAATTAAATTTACGTATACTGATTTGGCTAGTGCAAATGTCGTTGTAAGTACAAGTAAAGGGCAGGCTATTGGATTTGATGGACCAAGTGGAGTTCTAGCATGGGCTAATTTACCAAGTGGTAATGATAGTCAATTAAAGTTAATGTTTGATGAAGATGAAACATGGTTACAACGTGTTCCTAATGCTGGTAGGGGAATATATTGTTTAAATGTGGCTACTCATGAGGTTGGTCATATATGTGGATTAGAACATTCACAAGTTAAATCAGCATTAATGGCTCCATATTATAGTCCAGAAGTAGTATCGCCACAGCAGAATGATGATATACCGAGAATACAAAATCTATATGGTAAAAATAGTGATACTCCATCACCATCACCACCATCTCCTTCACCAACCACAGAAATTAAATTAACTGTTAAATCAATAGAAAAAGTTGAAATACCAGGATATAGAATAATTAAAATATAGAAAAGAGGAAAAATGAGAACAGGAATTATATTATTATTAATATCAAATATATGTTTTGCACAGGATGATGGGAAGATTTTAAAATTATTAGTTACTGGACAAACTAAAAAAATAAATACTGATAAACTATCTATACCACAAGCACCACAAGTACCACAAGTACCACAAGTTAGATGTCAACAATTATTACAAAACCCTCAATCTGAAGTAACTGCCGCATTAAAATTTGCTCAAGAAGTATATGCGAAAGACCCAGATAGGGCTAGATTTTTGTTGTTTTTTAGCACATATAATATAGATGAAAAAAAGCAGGAAGAAATATTCTATACTTTGTCATTCTGGATTCATAGTTTAGTAGCTCCGGGTTTTAATATAGTATCTATTCCAGAAAGAGTCCCATATAGCCCAACTTTATATTATGTATATTTTGATAATTATGGTTGGAAAAGGGAATCTTGGGAAACGGTTGTTCAAACAGAACCATATTTTAGAGCGCCTTGGATTCATTTTGAAGATTTAAATGCACTTAAATTAATTACCGGAAGTAATTCAATAGTTAGGGCGGATTGGTTTATATCACATACTAGTGATACTACTAAACAATTAGACCGTGATATTAAAGATATTCTATATTATATTTTAATATATGGTAAAGGCAAAGAACCAAAAAATTTAAAAGAATTTCAAAATGCTTGGGGTGTTGATTTATTAGATGCTAGAAAGAGAGGTATAGATGCAGCAGCTATTGTGAGAGGTAAAGTAGTTACAAGAGATGACCATAATAGACAACTATTAAGAGTAAGAATTGGTACTGGTTATTATTGGGAAACTTTTGATGTTAAAAATCAAGACAGAGAAAAAGATTATATTGAAAATTTATTTCCAGATGATAATGCTAGAGATGCTGGAGAAGCAATAGTAACTAATAATGTTGGTTTACAAGTATATCATTTAGAAGCGTTTAAAGACGGCAAAGGTGAAAGAGTTGAATTCGGAGACCCGTCAGTAGTTAGGTCTATTAAAGATGTACATGGAGATATAAGAGTTCGTACAGCACGTTCATGTATTGCTTGTCATGCTGAAGGTATTATTAGCTTTAAAAATACGTTAAGAGAACTATTATGTCAAAATGAATTTAAGATTGAATTAGCTGCAAGGAATAAAGAAATAGGATTAGAAATCAAAAGATTCTATCTTGCACCAATCGAAGAGTTTGTTAATGATGATAAAGCATTATTTGCTCGTAGTATTAGAATAATAAATAATCAAAATCCAATTGATAATTCATTATTTTATAATAATGTAATGATAAATTATGAAAAAAATATAAATTTAGACCAAGCAGCAAGAGAATGTGGAGTATCAACAGAAGTATTTATCGCTAGAATTAAAACTTCTATTAGTGGTAGATTGTTAGATTTAATCAATGGTAAAACTATTCCTAGGCCAATTTGGGAAAATCAAATAATAAACGCTGGCACTTTCGGTCATGCTATGTTATTTGTATACGCTACGGAGAAAAAAGATTTAAATATAAGTCCACCGAAAAATCAATTTGAAAATATCGAATTACAAAATAAGATTAAAAGAAATTATATACCACCAATCCCTAGAATAATACCACAACCTAATAATTATCCTAAGCCAAATTTTATTCCTAATAATATCGTGGGTCCAACCATTCCAAATATTTCAACACTTAAAATAGATAATAAACAAAAAATTAGAAAAGATGGATGGATGTGGTGTGAAAATGATGTTTCTGAATTAAAATATCACTCCAATTTTAGAAATCAATCATCTTCATGGTATAAATTCGTATTCAAAGTTCCAGAGGACTCAGAAATTGTTTTAGAAAATTATAGAGAAAATGGTACTGATGGTAATTTTTGGAGAAGGGGTACTGTTAAATTGGAACTTAATGGTAAGACATTTAATATTAAATGTTATGTTCTAGAAAGAGATTTAATTAAGTAAAGGAAATATTATGTATAAAAAGATATTATTGTTACTCTCAATGTTATTGTTTTGGAATCATCTTGTTTTAGCTCAATATACAAATCATACATTAAAAGATTATGGTAAAACAGATAAAAACAATGTAGTGGTTATTGAAAATCAAGAGATTGTATTTGATGATGCTGGTGTACGTGTAGTTGGTATTGCTGCAAATTTATTAGGTGTTGACTATTACTATCGTCTTGGTTGTAATAATCAAAATAATATATATACACCTCCACCACTTGGTTATAATTTTCAACAATATCAAAATCTTCAACCATTCAATAATTATAATCAAATCAATGGTTACAATCAAAATAATCAATGTAATCAATTAAATAATTATGGTCAAACAAATCAACTAGGTCAACCAAATTATAACTCAACACAACCAGCATTAAATAATGATTTAGCAAAATATGCTATTGATAGACTTGTAGATAAGTTTGCTGAACAGATTGGAAAGGATTGTTTTGGATTAAAACCGGGAGTAAAACCAGTTGAACCAGGACCAAACCCAAACCCAAACCCAAGTCCTAATCCAACACCACCAAATGTACCAAATACTTTAGATGCAGATGTATTTAAAATATTTAATACTAGTTGTGTTGCATGTCATAGTGGTGATAAACCATCAAAAGGCTTGTCTCTAATTACGAAAGATAATAAATTACCAACTTTTACTTTATTTCAATATACTGAAATAGTAGATAGAGTAACTGGTGGTGGAGGCGTTCAACCAAATGAAATTATGCCACGTGATGGTCCAAGACTCACTGATGAAGAAGTGGAGACTCTTAGAAAGTGGGTAAGAGAAAAGAAAAAGAATTTAAGATAAAAATGATTGAATATAAATCACTGAATTTCTTAGGATTTCCAAACTATCAAGTTGGTAGTGATGGTAGCGTGTGGTCACATGGTCGTTCGCTACATCCAGATATAATTCAAAATATCATTAATGATAGTAAAGAATTATCCAATAAATTATTGTCCAATAAATATTCTATATCTTCTGCAACTATTTATAGGATAATTAATAATCCAAATAAATACTTATGGCGACAGATTATACCACAAGATGGAAAACAATGTAAGCAAGAAAGGAGAAAACAATGGTAATGCAAGATTAGACAAAAATCAAGTTCTAAAAATTAGACAAATGTATAACACAGGAAATTATACTCAAACGAAATTAGGAAATATGTTTAATGTGAAACCACATAACATATCAAGAATAATTAATAAAAAAAGATGGCAACATATATAGGAGTATATAATGAAGTATTTATCAGTAATTTTACTGGTAATACTTTGCAATAATACATTTGGTGGAGAGTTTTTGGATAATAGCCAACATATTAACAAAGTAATACCAGCAGTTAATATTGAAGTGTTTACGGCACACAATCGTATTACTAACGAAGACGTGTTTAAGGTTCAAATTATTAATGTAGCAAACAAAAATAGTAACAATGCCTTCTTACGAAAGACTATAGTTAAAGATGGTGTATTAATACAACAAATTATAGTTAATCAAAGAGTTGTTGCAGAATTTATTGCTATAAATCAACATGGTTATTCATTTAATCAACACAGAGTTAATCAATTTAACTTTAATGCTTATGGTAATAATGTGTTAGGTTTTACTGATTTTGATTATAAAGTAAATAATCAATTTTATGATTTAAATGGTAACTTAGTTAGACAAATTATAGTAAACAATTATGTGGTAGCACAGGAAGTAATTCCAGTTATAGTCGTAGAACAGTTTAGGGTAGCTTTTGCTGAAAAGAATTTCGTGGTTTTGAAACAATTACGTTCAAATCACTGTAAGTTTAGCGGAAGCTATTAATTCGCTGTAGATTACTACTACAATGAATTTTAAACTAATTTATTTCCCTTGAAAAATTAGGGAGCTTCCCCCCTGAAATATGGGGGGAATTTTATTTAAAGTTTTGTGCGAAAAATTCCGATTCTATATTTAGGGGTTTTAAATGAAAGCTATATTTTTAAGTCTGTTTTTAATTTCTAGTGTGTGTTGTGCTGAAGAACTTGCACATAGTTCAACCGTGGTCAAAGGCGAAGTTCGTAGTGATATCACAAATATACAGAATAGTGGTGTGAAATATATATTTCCTTCTGTTAATCGTAATGTATTTATATTTGAAGGAATACATAAAGAAATTTCTGTTGACCAAGTTCCGAAAATTGTTGTTAAGACTGATAACTATGGCAAGTTTGTAACTAGATTACAGCCTGGCGTATATACTATTACTATTCTTGTAAACAGCAAATATATATCAAACACTCGTCCAGATGGATACTATGAATTTATAGATTGTTGTTATAATAAAGAGTGCAATATACAATTACTTGATAAATCCAAGGTACAACCATGAATGTTATGTTCCATAGAGATATGAAATTACCTATATCAGATGGTGTTACAAATACTTTTCTGAATATAGAAAAAAATGTAATGTATAAAATTAAAAAGTATAAACAAGATAATGATACTCATTTATTTTTCTTTGATATATCTAAAACCTGGAAAGGTGAATATATTGGGAATGATTTTGAGATTTTTTACCAACCGGATGCTGAGGACCAACAAAAACCTAGTTTAGGTTTGGAAAAAGAAGTTCAGCAACCGAATGTACAGGAAAAGAAAAATGATAAAAAATCAAAGTTGGAGAAATATACCAGGATGGTTTAACTTTCAAGAATTTTATGAACAAACTGTAAAAGAGTTATCAAATAAAAGCACAATTGTAGAACTAGGCACATGGCTAGGTTCTTCATTGTGTTTTTTAGTTCATGCAGCAGAAGAAAATAATAAACAATTTACAATTTATTCAGTTGATACTTGGAATGGTGCCGACGGCGATATTGAACATGAACAAATAATAAATGCAATGGGCGGTTCTGATAGATTATATGAAAAATTTTTAGATAATATGTTAGAAGCTGGTTGTCTCAGCAAAATTATTCCGCTTCGCACTACTACTATTGAAGCTTCTAAACAGTTCAAAGATAATTCAATAGATTTTATTTATGTAGATGCTGGTCATTTATATCATGAAGTTAAGGCTGATATGGAAGCATGGTGGCCAAAATTAAAAGTTGGTGGTAGATTTGCGGGTCATGATTATTTCTATGGCGAACCAACATCAATTGATGGGGTTATTAAAGCGGTTAATGAGTTTGTTCAAATCAATCAAAATAATATACAAAACTTTATAAACTATCCTGAACAAAGAGTTTGGACGTTTAAAAAAATATAACCAAAATGAAAAACTCAGATGATGAATTAATAAAATTGCTTCAAGAAAAATTAGATGTAATTAAAAATAAATATGCTAAAGATGCTGTAGATATTATTATAGATTTATTTGGAGATAGAATCAATGAGGAATTAATGTATAATCTATTATGTTATATTGCAAGTGATATTTCATATCCTGTAATTTTTAAACTTTCTCTACAAAGAAGTATCAGAAAACGGCGACTATAAAGCAATTATAACAATAATTAGTTATAAGTATACAAGAGAAAATATAAATGAAAAAACTATTACTTATATTATTAGTTGGTTGTAGTCAAGTACAAACGCAAGAACCACAACCAGAACCACAAACAATTCCAATAGGCGAACCAATAGGACAAAAGCCACAAGCTCCTACAGAACTTGATAAGAAAGTCACAGAACTTTTCTCTGCTAGATGTGATGAATGTCATAATCAACAGTCTAAAAGAAAAATCAAATTCATATTAAACGATAAACTTAATTCCTTTACTAATAAAGAATTATGGCAAATATTCTATAGAACGCAGAAAGAAGAAGGTAGAATGCCAAAAGGTGATGCTCCATTAAACAAAGAAGAAGCTATAATATTAATGGAATGGGTTAATGAAAGAATATTTAAAGAAATTAGATTAGAACAATAACAATTTAATTATGGAGCTATTTATAGATGTCTAGACTATCTTGGAATGAAATATATTTTAATATTATTACAGAATATAAGAAAAGGTCATCAGATGCTCAAACGCAATATGGTTGTTTATTAGTTGACCCAAATACACATAGAATTTTAGCTATGGGCATGAATGGTGCATCATCAAGACTTTATGACAGATATGTACCAAATACTAGACCTGACAAATACTTATACGTAGCGCACAGCGAAGAGAACATGCTTTATTCTCTTATAGGAACATCAATCAATCCAAAAGGAATGCATGTGTTTGTAGATGGATTTCCATGTATTTTTAATTTTGGTACAATGGGATGTTTACAAAAAATGTATCATGTTGGAATTAGAGACATATTTATTAAATCCCATTTACCTAAAATGTATGGTTCATTAGAAACATGGTATAAAGACTTATGCAAATTCCAAGAGTTATGTAAAGATGATATTAATTTACGTGTTGTAAATTCAGATAATTCAATTGGTATACATGAATATGTTAGAAATCTACAGTCTCAAATATGAAAAATATGATTAAATATTATACAGGAATTGGCTCAAGACAAGTACCAAAAGCGATTTACAATAAAATTATGTCCATAGCTGGTATATTATCAGTTAAGGGTTGGAGTTTACGTTCTGGTGGAGCTAAGGGTTGTGATACTGCGTTTGAAATTGGTTCTATTCTAGTGTCCAAAATAAATAATGATGAAGTCTATAAGAGACATGATGCTACGCCACAATCAAAAGAGCTTCTTAAATTAGTTATAGATTCTTTAAATAAAGAACAACAAACTAATATTATATATGAAAATATAAGTAGTTATGTTCAAAATCTACTTGCTAGAAGTATGTTACAAGTTCTAGGTAGAAATCTAGATAATCCGTCAGAATTTGTTATATGTTATACTCCAAATGGTGAAAAAGTAGGTGGTACTAGATATGCTATACAATTAGCTGAAATGAAAAATATTCCAATCATTAATATAGGTTCATCGACATATATCAATAAAACAGCAGAAGAAATATGTGGAGAAATAAAACATGCCAATTAAACAATGTAGTGATAAAGATGGAAAACCCGGCTTTAAATATGGTGATAGTGGACATTGTTATACTTATACTCCGGGTGACGAAGCTAGTAAAAAGGCCGCAAAATCTAAGGCGGTTAAACAAGGTCAAGCGATTGAAATAAGTAAACATGCTTCTGCAAATGAACAATTAAACGAAGATGTGAAAAAATATTTTAAATAATAATTTAGGCATAATATATGACAAATAGAGAACAAATAGCTAGAGAATTACAAACATCTTTAGATATTAGACGACACCAAAAATATAAATCAGAGGCCGGTCAAGACGATTGGGTAATATTAAAAAGCAGAGAAAAACGTGATGGATTTTTTGTTGACATAGGTTCTGCTGATGCATGTATTATTTCTAATACTTATCGTTTAGAAAAGGATTATGGGTGGAATGGTATATGTATAGAACCAAATGATTTGTTTACAGATTCATACAAAGAACGAAATTGTTTATTCTTAAATATGGCTGTTTCTAACGAAGTAGGAATTCTCAAATTGAGACGAGAAACTTTTGCTTCCTCTCTATTAAAGAAAGAAAAAGAATACACGCCCGGCCAACCAACAGAATTAGTAGATATACAATGTGATACATTACTTAATATATTAGATAAGCACCACGCTCCTAAAGTTATAGATTATATTAATTGTGATACTCCGGGAAGTGAATATGATATTTTTTCCTGCTTTGATTTTAATAAATATGATGTAAAACTTATAACTGTTAGAAATACTCCATCTACTTGTAAACAAGTTGAAGAGTTACTAGTTAAGAACGGATTTACTAGAGAACCTGATATTTATATAGATATGGCTTATTCAAGAATATGAAAGAATTTACATATAATAAGGAAAAATATGGCCGATGAATAATCTATATGAGGAAATAAAAGTAAAACACCCAGATTTATATAGACAAGCTATAGAATCTGCTAGTGCTATTATGATAAATAACAAGCTTTCATATAAAATTGCTACCGATATAGAAAAGTCTATGTTATCACTCATAAAACAATGTTTATTTAAAATAGAACCAAATTAACAACATCAAAAGAAATAAATATACAAATGATTATTCCATCTAAAATATTTAAATCTAAAAAAATTGCTATAGTTTCAGGTTATTGGAATCCTTTAGCGGTGCATCACTTACAATACATTAGAGCGGCCAGTGAATTAGCTGATAGTCTTATTCTCATCGTTAATAACGACTATCAAGTAAAACTTAAAGGAAATCTTCCATTTCAAACAGAATTAGAACGAGAAATAATATGTAATTATATAGTTTGTGTCGATTGGGTAGTCAGGTCTAGAGATTGTGATAGAACAGTTAGACAAACTTTACAGTATATTTATGATATATTACAAATAGCTAATAAATTAAGATTTTGGCCTAGAAAACAACAATTATTATTTTGTAATGGTGGAGACGTAGAAAAATGTGAAGAAGAATATATATGTGATAAATTAGGAATTAAAACCGTTTATGGGGTTGGTGGTGGAAAAACAGGTTCATCATCAAAAATTTTAGACAAAGCTGGTGAAAATTGGGTTATAAGAAATTCAGAGAGAGCACAGAAAATAATTGATGATATTGAGGAGTAATAAATGAAATATTGTAGATTTTGTTTACCATATTATAAACAGGGCGATGATTTAAGAAATAATTTAGATAATTCTAATTCAATAGAAGAGGCGTTAGAATTACACGCACAACAACTAGAATATGCAATTAGTCTTTTAAGACAATTAAAAGCATATGCGAATTCAATTGATATTATGGCAGATACACATTGTATAAGTATTTCATGTGATGAAGATACGTTAAATAAATTATTAAATCAAGGTTTAGTTGAATTAGAGCCTGAATGTGAAGAATGTGATGAATTTATGAATGAGTGTGGTTGTGATTAGGGAATTTAACAATGTATACTTTTGATGAAGCTTTTAAAGCAAGTTTAGAATATTTTAGCGGCGAAGAGTTACCAGCCAATGTATTTGTTACTAAATATGCACTACAAGATAATGATGGTAATTACTTAGAGTTAACACCAGATGATATGCATCATAGAACAGCAAGAGAGTTTGCTAGAATAGAGAAAAAAAAATTTAAGGAACCATTAAGCCATGATGATATATATCTATTATTAAAACAATTCAAATATATTATACCACAAGGTAGTCCTATGTATGGTATAGGAAATAATTATACTATACAATCTCTTGGTAATTGTTTTACAATAGGAGAACACCCATTAGATTCATATGGTGGTATATTATATGCAGACCAAATGTTAGTACAACTCAGTAAGCGTAGATGTGTTGGTAGTGAAACAAAGATAATTCATAAAATTAAAGGTTGCATATCTATTGAAGAAGTTAGAATTGGTGATGAAATATTATCATTTAATTTAGACACTAAACAATCTGAGTTTAAAAAAGTATTAAATAAATTTGAAACTATAGTACCAATTAATAATAGAATACAAATTCAAACAAATAATGGTTCAATAATTAGAACTTCTAAAAAGCATGAAATATTATCATTTGGAAATAATGAATATAATTATACTAAAGATTGTAATTTTGAAGATAATGATTGTTTAATACATCCAGAATATAATGATAAATTTCTAAATTATGATAAATCATTAAACGATATTGGTTGGTGGATTGGTTATCATATAGGTGATGGTGCTTGTAATGTAAATAATAATAAAGCTAGATTCAGAGTTCTAGATGATAATCTAGATGTTGTTAAAAAATATGCTGAAATTACTAATAAATTATGTAATAGTAATTGTAAAGTATCAAATAAAAGTCCGAAAAGATATAAAACTCAAGTATATACATTCTGTCATAAATCTAAAAAAGCTTTAGAAATTCTCAATATATATTTAGACAATCAACATGGAAGTAAAACTTATACTGCAAATATACCAAAATTTGTTATTGATAATAATATATGGTTGCCATTTTTAGCTGGATTAATTGATAGTGATGGATGGGTTAGAAAAGAAAAAACAATTAGAATTAGCATATGTGCTAAAAATATAATTAAAAATTTATCAGAATATTTATCTTCTATTGGTATTAGATATTGTTATAATGAAACTCAACCAAAAAGAGAAAATGAGAGTAAATTATATAATTTGATTATTTATGCTAGTAATAATTTTATTGAATTAATCGTTCCTTTACTTAAACATCCGAAAAAAATTAAGAGATTATTATCAAAAAATAGAGAATATTCTAGGCAATTTTTATTATCTAATAATGAAATAGCAGATATATTATATTTATATAATAATCAAAAATATCAAACAAATAGATATAATAAAGCAACAAAATTACAATGTGATAATAAAAATAATTTAAGTAGTATTATCTCTATATTAAAAAGAAAAAATAAAATAGGATTAGGGGGATTAAACAGTTTCTTTAAAAATAATCTAATAACTAAAAGTAAATATAATGAAATACTTCAAAGAGATGGCATAAAATTTATTACACAAGATTTATTTACTAATAAATATTACGATTTAGAAGTAGAACACAATAATAATTTTTATGCCGGCGACAATGGTTTTATTGTTATACATAATTGTGGAGTTGGTTTGTGTCTAGATAATATTCGACCTAAAGGTATGCCTACTAAAAATGCTGCTAAAACTACAGATGGTATTTCTGTATTTATGGAAAGATTTTCTAATTCTATCAGAGAAGTAGCACAAAACGGCAGAAGAGGAGCTAGTCTTCAAGGTATATCTATTCACCATCCCGAAGTTGAAACTTTTATCAATATTAAACAAGATACAAATAAAGTAACTGGTTCTAATGTATCAGTATTAATTACTGACGAATTTATGATAGCATTAGAAGCTGATGGAGAATATGAACAAAGATGGCCAGTAAATTCTAAAACTCCAATAATTAAAAAGTTGGTTAAAGCTAAATATATTTGGGACCAAATAATTAACGCAGCATGGAAAAGTGCTGAACCTGGAATATGTTATATTGATAAAATAAGAAATTATGGATTATCACATCAATATCATATTAAAGACAAAAGATTTGCTGATATAATAACCAACCCTTGTGGAGAGCTTCCCATTGGATTAGACTCTTGCCGCTTATTATTAATTAATCTATATTCTTATGTTACTAATCCTTTTGCAGATAATTCAGCATTCAATCATGAGTTATTTAATAAACATTGTCAAATAGCTCAACGATTAATGGATGATATGGTTGATTTAGAGATTGAAAAAATACAAAAAATTATTGATAAAGTAAAACAAGACCCAGAACCAGATAATATCAAACAAGTAGAACTAGATATGTGGGAGAACTATAAAGAAACTGCTATACTAGGTAGACGTACTGGGCTTGGTATCACAGGGTTGGGCGACTGTTTAGCTGCTCTAAATATAAGATATGGTAGTGAAGAGTCGATAAAAACCACTGAAGAAATATATAAACAGCTATGTATTAATTCTATGATTTCTTCATGTAAAATGGCCGAAGAATTAGGAGCATTTCCACTCTATGATAAAGAATTAGAAAACAATCATCCATTTCTAGTAAATTTATTCAATGCGTCATCAGAAGTTAAAGAATTGCATGACAAATTTGGCAGAAGAAATATATCGTTAACCACAACTGCACCTGCTGGAACTGTATCAATCTTATCACAAACAACTAGTGGTATTGAGCCAGTATTTATGGTTGAATATACAAGAAGAAAAAAATTAACTGCTGACGCAATGCAATATGATTTCATTGATAATATTGGCGATAAATGGCAAGAATATAAAATATATCATAAACATTTTAAGACATGGCGACATATAACTGGAAAATCTAATATAGAAGAATCTCCATATTATAAAGCTACCTCAAATGATATTGACTGGAAAACTAGTGTGATATTACAAGCTTCAGCACAAAAATGGATAACTCATAGTATTAGTAAGACATGTAACTTACCAAATAGTGCTACTAAAGAACTAATTGATGAAGTATATCGTTCTGCATATAAAGCTGGTTGTAAAGGATTTACAGTATATCGTGATGGTTGTCGCTCTGGTGTTCTAGTTAATAGTAGACTTCAAAAAACTACAGCGCCTAAAAGACCAAGACAATTACCATGTAAAATATATCATGTGTCTGTAGTTGGTTCAAAATTTTTAGTATTAGTTGGATTAATGGATGGAGACCCATATGAAGTTATGGCTTATCAATGCGAAAATTGTGATAATTTAGTTGGAGACGGGGTTTTATTTAAGAAAAAGCGCGGCCATTATCAAGTCTTCAAGGGTGATGAATTAGCATTAGACTCAGTTACAAAAAATTGTAGTGCTGAACAAGAAACAGTAACTAGACTAATTTCTTCTGCTTTAAGACATGGTACAGATATTGGTTTTATTGTACATCAACTAGAGAAAACAACTGGTGATATGTGTTCATTTACTAAGGCAATTGCTAGAGTGTTAAAAAAACATATTAAAGATAATTTTAAAGTTACTGGTGAAAAATGTGGTAATTGTGATAGTGAAAATCTTAAACGAGAAGAAGGTTGTTTAATTTGTGTTGATTGTGGAAATGGGAAGTGTGGATAATGAAATGTATATATTGTAATAAATTAGCAGAAAATATTTGTATAAGTTGCGAGGAAAATATATGTTCTAATCATAATTATAAAGGTTATTGTTTATCAATAAAATATAAAGAAGAATATGGCTTTGAATCATATTCCGAATATGGTTGTGCAAGCCTATGCTCTGATTGTGAAAACCAAAAATTTAATTGTCTATGTATGGAGTTAAAAGTTGACAGATAAAAAAATAAAAATACCAGTAGTTTCAGCTAGGACTAACAATCAAAAAGAATATATCAAAAAAATATTAGAAAATGATATTATAATTACCACTGGTCCTCCAGGCACAGGAAAGTCATTTATTCCGATAGGTTTAGGTATATGTGCTTTATATACTGGTAAAATAGACAAATTATTATATACTCGTTCTATGATATCTGTTGGTCAAGATATTGGTTCATTACCTGGAACAGCAGAAGAAAAGATAGACCCATATCTTATACCATTTTTTGATGAGGCATTAAAATTACTTAATAAAAAAGATTTTGAAAGTTTTAGAGCTACTGGTCAAATAGAGACATGTCCTATTAGTTTAATGCGTGGTAGAACTATTGATGGTTGGTTAATTTGTAGTGAAAGTCAAAATCTAAATAAAGACGAAATTAAAGCTCTATTAACCAGAATTGGTGAAACTGGAAAAATAATATTAGAGGGCGATATAAATCAATGCGATTTAGAAAATAGGTTTAAAATACGTTCAGAGTCACATATCAGAGCAGGAGAATATTATTATCAAGTTCCATTAGAGGTTTGTATTAATAAATTAAAACATATTCCAAAAATTGCTATTGTACAATTAACTGATGAAGATATTCAAAGAAATAAAATAATTTCAGAAATTGAAACTGCTTTAATAGGAGATTGGGGATGGAAGCCTTCATATTAGAGTACGAAGTTAAAGCGGACTCTGATTATGGTAAATGTTGGGAATATTCTACTGAATATTTTGAAAAATACGAAGATGCGATTAAATTTATTGGAGATGGGATAGTATTTTTATCTAATGGTAAAATAAATCAAGATTCTAAAAATGAATTTTTTAGAGTATTAAATTTATACAAAGCCTCATCTATATCATATATAGAAGATTCACAAAATTATATTCATAATGTTCGTATACCATTATTACAAAAGCATATAAATAATCAAAATAAACTTAAAGAACAAAGATTAAAACAACATAAAATAGAAAAAGAGCAAATAGAAAAAGAGATATATAAACATTTACATGAAAAATATAGTAAGGAAAATGTATGTTAAATGGAACTATTAAAATATCGTCTGTTTCTTGTAATAAAGAAGAAGATTTTGTAGAGATAACTTTATTAGATAATAATAGTAGATTAGAAGTGATAACTATAAAAATGTCGTTTGAACAATTTAGCTTAGCTTCTATAGGAAATAGACAAGTTAAGTGTGATTATGAAATAAATCAAAGTAATAAAATTGGTAAAATTAAAGAATCTAAATTCATATATATTGATTATCCTATTAGTAATTCTTATGCTAGTATAGATAAACAAAAAGAAGAAGTGTCTGAAATAGTAAAACAATATGAATATGATGGTTGGAAAGGTTCTATTGATTCAGCCTTTAATACCAGACAAATGGGTGGTAAATTTAAAATACTAATGGAAAGATACGTATGAGAAAACCAAATGATATAAAATTATGTTTCGATTGTGATGGAGTTATAGCTAAGTTAAATAAGGGTAACTATTCATACGCTGAACCACATCAAGAATCAATTGATAATATTAATAAAGCTTATGATTTAGGGTATTATATTATAGTTTACACAGCGAGGTACGGAGATAGGCATCCTGGTAAACAATGGCAAATGGGTTATGAAGAAACTATTTGTTGGTTAAGAGACCACGGAGTTAAATTTCACGAATTAATGATGGGTAAACCAGCAGCAGATGTATATGTAGATGATAAAGCTTGTCTTATAAGAGGTATTAATGGTAATAAAGATTGGAACGAAAATTTTTGGCCACTATTAGATAAGGTTGCTAATAGAGATAAATATGGAGAAACTGTAAATGATATTTAGTATATCAATATTAAATACTAAGTGGACTAATCCAAACACTTTCGAGGAATCTATCGAAATGAATGTCATGATAGTTAATTCAAATTCAGAAGAAGCGGCTATTGGTGAAGCCATTAAACACAATATAGAAAAATATCCATCGAAAGATAATTGGTCTATAGCAGATATTGTATGTATTCAAATACCAAATTAGTAATCAAATAATAAAAAAATAAAGAGGTGCAATATCCCAATATATAAATATAATTGTCAAGGATGTAATCACACTTTTGATTTATATCAAAAATTTGAAGATGAGCCAGCAAAGAAATGTCCAAATTGTAGAAAAAATAAATTAAATAGAGATTATAGTGGAGTATATGCATCAATTAGACACGCTCCTAAAACAGTAAGACATTTAGCTGATAGAAATACCCAAAAAATGGGTAAATATGAATACGAAGATAAACTTCAAAATAATAAAGGTTATCAAAGAAAATTAAAACAGAAAAAGGAAACTCCTTGGTGGAGAGATGGTCCAATTAAACATGAACTATTGACTGCGACAGATAAAGAACTAAAAACATATATAGAAAAAGGCACAACACCACCAAATAGAAGAATTCAAAAAAATAAATCAAAAAGAAATAAAAATGACAGGAAATAAAAACGCTCCACACGTAGCAAATATAAGATTAGTTTATGAAATAATGGAACAGTTACCAACTGGCGAAGCTTCAGGTTGGCCAATTAAAGATAAGCTTACTAAAGTGTTTATTAAGGGGCAAACTTATGATGAATGCTTAGAAAAAACTAATCTGTTTTTTACTAAATTAGAAACAATAATGAAGGATAATATATGAAAGCAGGAGATATAACAGTTATTTCATGTTCAAACTGTAATAGACAACTATTAGATATTTTACATATACAACCAGAATTAGATATTGAATTAAATATTAAAGTTGGTTGCCCATGTGGAGATGCATCTTTCATTAATAAAATACATGGTAGATTTTCTTATTCTCCACATATTAAATACATAAACAATAATGATATTGTAGATTTGTATATTAAAGATACTAAAATGAATGAAAATGAAATTTTGTTTGATATGGGAGAAATAAATGGATAATGTTATTACTGAATTTTTGTTAGTTGATGCCTCAACAACAAAAGATGAAATGAATATTACTAGTGAAAGAGTGGCAGCTAAAACTGTTTCTTGTGGCGATAAAAGTGAATTTTATATTAAATCGTCAAAAGGATTGTTGTACAATCCATTGTCTGTTAATTATGTGCCAAGAATATATATAGATATTCATTGGAAGTGGCGTAAAGTAGATATAGAAACATTTACAAATTATGTAAAATTTATTCAAACAAAAAACGAAGCTTATTATAAACAAGCTGAACGTATGAAAATGATTAATGGAGTTTAAAATGACTAAGAAAAATGTAAAAAATAGCAAAAATAAGCAAACAACACTATCAAAAGAAGATAAAAAATTTATTTTAGAATATTCTAAAAATAGTAAGAGAAACGTAGAACAAATAGCTATAGTAATTGATAAACCTGTAGAATTAATTAAAGAATTTATTAATAGTATAAATCCGCCGAAATCTGAACCTGATACAAAATCAACAAAGAGCTTATTACAAACCATGCTTACGCAGAGAGAAGGAATGGCTATAATGACTCAATCTGCAAGTGAAGTATGTGATGATGTAAAAAAGACAAATAAAACTTATAGTTCTAGATTTACAAAAAATGCAATACATAAACCAAGAGGTTAATATGGTCTCAAAAGAAAGAGATGAATATATAAATGATGCATTTAATAAAAGAGACGCTATTTGGATTGTAAAATTATCTAATGGTGAATATATTTATCAAGATGACAATAGACCAGGAATTCAACCAAATAGTGCTTGGGTTAGATTAAAACAATACTGTGAAAAAAATAATTTGAAGATTGTCTCTTTTGATATAGAGTTTAGGTCAAATAAAATAGAATTTCCAAGAAATGCCGATGGTTATTTCTTTTCCAGAGCTATAGGAGCATGGTTAGGAGAATCTTCAAATGAACAATTTGCTGTGGGTGTAATAGATAAAAATCAAGTACATATTCAATACTTTCAAATACCAGAATTATACTTAATTAGAGAAGATAAAAGAGATATTAACAAATGTAGAGAAAATATTATATGTTAAAATATATTAATGCTAAGAGTATTAAATGTTTAACAATAAATAAATGTAAAACATATACTAAATATGAAAATATTAAATATGATAAACCTGGTGTATATTATTGTTATTTAAGTTCATCTAATGAGCCATATAGTTATGTATGTGATACATACAACGCAATACCAGTCAATTCGCGTCTAAAATGTCTTAAAATTCAATTAAAAATCCTTAAAGAAGAAATTAAAGAAATTGAAGATTTATGCGAGAATACCGCTCAAAATACTCATTAGAAGAAAACTATGTGACAGCGGCACAATATATAACAGAATTAATATGTGAAAAAAAAGCCTTATACGAAAATCGTATTTTATCATATCATTTTTGGAAAACTAAAGAATGGAAAGAATTTTTTAAGCAACAAATTCCAACAGCTAATAAGTTATTAGAAAAATATAGTGCTAAAGCTATTATTATGGCGATTAGAGATAAAAGGTCATATAATACATATTCTTTAAGAAGCCCACAACTAATTAAAATAATAGAAGAGAAGCAGAAAGAAATAGATAGTAAACCAGTAACACAAGTATTTGACTACAATGAAACAGACCCCAAAAAACCAACAAAACCCTCTGGTAAACAGTCTTTACTTGATAAACTAAGGAGTATAAATGGGAAGACCAAAGAAGATTAAAGAACAAGAACAATATAATTCTGAATTAAATGTAATTGATATTATTAAAAAAGAATACGGTGATATCATTTTTCCTGCTTCTGACATTACTGACACAGAAGAAGAAACATTTAGTATTAGCCCAATCATAGATTTACATATTGGTGGTGCTATGCCAGTTGGCGCTACCGTAATATGTGCAGCTAGGGAGAAAAGGGGAAAATGTCTAAGAAAGTTTAGTAAAGTTTATACGCCAGACGGATATCAATTTATTCAAGATTTAAGAGAGGGGGATATTGTATTAACCCCTTATGGTAAAAGTGAAGTAATGGGTACTTATTATGGTGGTTATAAAGATATATATAGAATAGAATTTACTGATGGTGACTATGTAGATTGTGATTTAGAGCATTTATGGGAAGTTAGACATATTAATTCTAAAACATACCAACTATTAACAACAGAAGATATTATTAATAAAAAAATAACTAATAGTAATAATGAACACAATACATATAAATGGAAAATTCGATTACCAAAACCATTATCTTTTAGGAAAAGAAAAGTAAATATTCCACCGTATTTATTAGGTATATTAATTGGAGATGGAGGTATTACAGAATCGGTTACTATCACTAATACTAATAAAGAATTATTACATAATGTAAATACTGCTATAAATGATAATTATGAACTAAGTTGTACTAATGGTACAATTACATACCGTCTTGTTAAAAAAAATAGAAAGAAAACTAAAAATTATTATAAAGAACAATTAAAAGAATATGGCCTTCATGGTTGTAACTCACATACTAAATTTATTCCAGAAGATTATTTATTCAATACTAAAAAAGTAAGAATAGAATTATTAAATGGATTAATAGATACAGATGGTCATGTAAGTAATAAAAGTAATAAGATAGCTATTGAATATAGCACAACATCTAAAAGATTAGCTGATGATATTAAATTTTTAGTAAATTCATTAGGTGGTATGACTAAGGTTGTACAAAGATATACTAAATGTAATGGTAAGAAATTTTTAAGTTATAGATTAAATATAAAGTTACCAAATAATATTAAACTAAATCTTATTAATTATAAACATCATAATTTAAAGCAACGTAAGAATAGACTATCTAGAAGTATTAAAAATATAACTAAAATAAAAAAAGACCACGTATATTGTATTAAAATTAAAGATGAGCGAGGTTTATTTTTAACAGACAATTGTGTAGTAACACATAATACTTCAATCGCTTTATGGTCAGCTAGGAATTTTCTTAATAAATATCCACAAGGACACGTGTATTACTTTGATTTAGAATATAGATTAAGAAATCGTGGATTAAATGGTATTCGCGGATTGGACAAAGATAGAGTTAGTATTATTAATCCGCCCCATGTAATGTCAGCAGAAGAACATCTAGCTGTTATGAAAGTTATACTAAATACATCTAAATATGCATTTGTTATATTAGATTCTACATCTGCTTTGTGTCCAGAAACAGAATACGAAGGTGGTCCAAGTGGAACAGTAAGAGATAGTACGCCAAAACTAATGGGTAGTTTCCTCAAACAAGTATGTGGAACTGTTAGATATAATAAAAATATACTTTGGTGTATAACTCATGTGGTCACAAATACTTCAGGATATGGAGCTAGCTATTTACCATCTGGCGGATTAAAACTTAGATATTACAGTGATTTATTTATTATGGATGGAAATCCTTCAGCTAAAATAGAATATTATCCTGAAAACAATCCTGTTGGTCAACTATGTAATTGGAATATAATGTGGTCTCCAAAAGGTGTACCAAATCAATCTGTAACTAGCTATTTGAAATATGGTTATGGCATAGATGAAATAAGAGAAGTGATTGATATAGCAACAACTTTTAAAATAATTAATAAAGGTGGAGCTTGGTATTCTTATAAAGATAAAAAATGGCAAGGAATGGATAGTTTATATGAAGCTTTGTCAAATGACAAAGAATTATATAATGAAATATATTCTAAATTGCAGGAAATATATAAATGGAATACATCGACTCCAGAGGACAACCAAGAAGATGGAAATTCAAATTCAGAAATACAAAAAATGCTTCAAGAGGTCACATAAAAGCCAGAGAGCTTATTAATAATATTTTTCCCTGCTTTACCGTATATGAAGAAGTGATATTACCCGGCACTAAATTATCGGTAGATTTTTTAATAACTGATATTCCATTAGGAATAGAGGTTCAAGGACAACAACATTATAGGCAAATATCAATGTTTCATAATACAAAATTTGACTTTTTTAAACAGTTAAAAAGAGACCAAAAAAAAATAGACTGGTTTATAAAAAATAAAATACAATTAATCACTTTAGATGATAAGGATAGTGTAGATGTCTGGAGAAATATCATTATCGACAAATACAAAAATAGAGAATATTAAAGTAGCCGTAAATGAGGCATATGATAAATTTAAAATTAAAGACCTTGATTTTAAATTAAATATAAATGAAATTACTAAATATGAGTGTTATCAAAGAATATCTAATTTGCAATCTTTAAGTTTATCAATTCAATTAGAATATAACACATTACAATCACAATATAATTATCTTGACGCTTTACTTAAAAGAACAGTATATCCAAATGAAAGTGATTATAGTGGTTCATGGGAAGCGAGATTTTGGTTAGTTATTAATAATAACAATGCATGTAAGGAAATTCACAATCAAATTTTGAGATTAAAGGTGCATTTAGACGCTTTAGAATTTATAGTAAGAAGAATAGATAATTTTATAAATACATTATATAAAATTGCGGAGATTAAAAAATGAAAGCTAAAGAGATAGTAAATAAGTTTCGTAGCGGAATAGTAAAAGGTGAATGGGATGTGGTTCGTGAAGCATTTAAGGATTTAACTGGTGAAGATTTAGCACCAAAGGAACCGGGAGAAGAATTAATAGAAGAAATTTTGTCATCTTCTGATAAAAATGATTTAAATCATTCAATGAACATGACAACTGGCTCATTACCATCAAGGGAACTAAAATCTCATGAATATTGGGATGGTTCAAAAATTAGACGTAAAAAAAAAGACAATTAATATCTGAAGACATAAATGTTGATAATTTAAATATCAAGCCATGTAAACCAACATCACATGGTTCAGTAATTAAAGCAAGAAAACAAATTTTTATAGACGCTGCATCTATTTTAGGACCAACAGAATCAGTAGAAGAAAAGAAAGATTATATTTCAGCCAAGAAAAAACATATTAGAAATCCCAGAGAGCAAGTTAAATTTTTTAATATAAAATGCATATCGTGTGGTAAAGAAGATGTGGTTCCGCCGTCTTTATTGCCAAAAACTATTGGCACAGATGAACATAAACAAAAATCACATTATAGATGTAATGATTGTTGTGTGAGGAAGTAATGGAAGATTTAGTTGCTGAACGAGCAATATTATCAGCTATTTTTCAAAATGGTCAATCTGTATTCGACGAAGTATCAGATTTAATAAATGTATCATCATTTACAGATGACCTAAATCAAATTATATATAAAACATTTGAAGAGATTTTTAAGAGAAATCCAGATGCAAAAATTGATTATCCATTATTAATTTCTACAGCTAATGATTTAGGGTTTAAAAACTTAGATGATATTTTAGGAACGAAATATATACGTTCGCTAATGAATCATCCAACTGAAGGTGAAAATGCTGTAATATTAGCAGGTAAATTAAGAATATTAGAAATAAGAAGAAAACTAGTATTACTACATGATGATTCTAAAAGAAAGATTATTAATGCAGATAAATCAACTAGTATAGATGAAATATTAGCAATATCAGAACAGCAAATTACTGATTATATTCTAAAATTAAATAATAATGAAGAATATTCCAAATTAGGAGAAGGTTTATTAGAATGGGTACAAGATAAAATAAATAATCCTAATCAAGTGATTGGTATTTCTTCAGGTTTAGAACATTATGATAAAGCTATAGGAAGATTAAGAAGAAAAGCTATTAGTGTTATAGGAGCAAGACCTAAGCAAGGCAAAGCACAAACTCTTGATTCAATTATATATACTCCAAATGGACCTATTACTATGGGAGATGTTAAAATTGGAGATATTATTTGTGATGCCAATGGTGGTACATGTCGAGTAATTGGTGTACATCCACAAGGAATAAAAGATATATATGAAGTAACTTTTACTGATAATGATAAAGTTTATTGTTGTGATGAACATCTATGGGAAGTATCAACAAGTAGATTCCCTGTTAAGTTAGGAACTATAAAAAAGAAACAAAATAAATATATAGTTAATACCGAAAACTTAAAAAATACTCTATATAGAGAGAAAAATAGACCAAGATGGTACGTTAGATTAAGTAATCCTGTGCATTTTAATCATCAGAAAGTTGAAATACCTCCATATTTAATGGGAGTATTAATTGGTGATGGTGGGATAACACATAGTATAACTTATATTAACACAGATGAAGAACTAATAAATAAGGTAAATACATTATTAGATGAAAAATATAATTCTAATAAGGTAAAAAATACTATTCGCTATGGAATAACTAAAGGCAAAAATAGTACAACGGCAAATATATATAAAGAAATTTTAACTAAATATGGTTTATTTGGATGTAATTCTCACACTAAGTTTATACCTAAAAAATATTTATATAACTCAGTTCAATGTAGAATTGAATTATTTAAAGGTTTAATGGATACTGATGGTAGTATCTACAAAGATGGAAGTTGCGAATATTCTACAACATCACATCAATTAGCGTTAGATGTTAAAGAGTTAGTTAATTCATTGGGAGGTTTAGCTAAAATATCAACAAGATATACTACTTGTGGTAGTGATAAATGTAATAAGTGCAAATCTGAAGAAAAACATTTTTCTTATAGATTAGGTATTAAATTTAATAACACTGGTGATATTTTCTTTCTTGATAGAAAATTACAAAGAGGAAGAGTTAGAAAGAAACCAGAATTAAAAAGAAGAATTAATAACATAAAATATATTGGCAAAAAAGAATGTCAATGTATATCAGTTGATAGTGTAGATAATCTATACTTAACCAATCATTTTATACCAACTCATAATAGTATACTTACAGATTTCTTTGCTCTTAAAATTGGCGGCGCACAAAATATACCAACACTAATATTAGACACTGAAATGACTAAGGAAGACCATTTTTCTAGAATGTTGGCTTCTATGACTTCTGTTGAAACTTATCAAATAGAAACAGGTGAATTTGTTAATGACCAAGTTAAATTACAAAGAGTAAAATTGGGCGCAGAAAAATTATCAAAAGCTCCAATTACATATCAATCTATACCAGGAAAAGATATTAATCAAGTAATATCCGTAATGAAAAAGTGGGTAAGAAAAGATGTTGGATTTGATGAAAATGGTAGAACTAAAGATTGTATAATAATTTATGATTATCTAAAACTAGTAGATTCTAAAGATATGGCTTCGATGGCAGAATATCAAGCAATTGGCTTCTTAATGACTTCACTACACAATTTTGCCCATAAATATGATGTTCCAATTATAGCATTTGTTCAATTAAACAGAGATGGTATTGAAAAAGAAAGTAGTGATATTGTAAGTCAATCAGATAGAATTATTTGGTTGTGTTCCAACTTCTCAATTTTAAAACCTAAAACAGAGGATGAAATTGTTGAAGATGGAGGAAAAGAATCGGGTAATCGCAAACTAATGACTATATTAGCTAGGCATGGGCCAGGAATGGAAGGAGATTGGCTAAATTTAAATTTAGAAAAAGAATTCACTAGAATTAAACCAGCAAAAACACAACGACAGATATATCAAGAAAAGAATAGTGATGGTTTTACAACAACAGAAAATAAATTCTAAATTCATCAAAATATTAATACAAGAACTTATATCAGAACATATAGAACTTTTCTTAGAATCACTGAATGTTAGGGTTAAAAAATCTGGTAAAAAATATGTCGGCTGTTGTCCTGTTCATGGTGGCGATAATCCAATGGCATTTGTTATTTATCCAAATGGTTATAACATAAAATGTAATTGGAATTGTTTCACTCATCAATGTCATAAAAAATATGGTTATGATATAATATCATTAACAAAAACTTTATTAAATGTTTCTGAACAAGAAGCAATTGTTTATATATGTAATTTTTTAAAAATAGATATTAATGATTTAAAAACATCTAAACAAGTAGAAGACAGATTAAAATATATATCAAATAATCAAAAACTTCAGAAAAAAACAATTGTAGAAGTCGGTAAATCTTTTAAAGAATCAAAGATGATAATTGAAGCTCCATCTGATTATTTTATAAAAAGAGGATATAATAAGGATATACTAATAAAATATAATATTGGACCATTCAAAAATGGTGATTACTCTAATAGAGTTATAGTACCAGTATATGATACTACTGGAAATACTATGATAGGATTTTCTGGTAGAACTATTGAACCAAAATGCAATAAATGTAATAAATTTCATTCTGAGCATAATAGTTGTCCTGTAACTGCACAAGAGTTGTATCATTCATGTAAATGGATAGTGCCATCAAATTTTTCTATACATAATTATTTATATAATTATTGGTTTGCTAAAGATATAATAAATAGGGACAAATATGCTATATTAGTTGAAGGTCCAGGCGATGTGTGGAGATTAGAAGAAAATAATGAATATCATTCTTTAGGATTGTTTGGAGTTGAATTAACGGATGAACAACTTATTATACTTGAAAAAAGCGGTATTCATAATCTATTCTTAGCTTTAGATAATGATGAAGCAGGAAGAAAAAGTGTTGAAATAATTAAAAAACAATGCCGTAGATTATTTAATGTACATGTTTTATTGTATAATTCAAAAGATATAGGCGAAATTAGCAGTAAAGACATTCAAGAAATTAAATCACAAATTAAATTAAAAATATGAACAAAATATTAGGTCTAAGCGGAAGAAAACAAAGCGGTAAAAATACCTCTTGTAATTTCTTAATGGGTATGGAGTTAATATCTGGCGTATGGTCCTATAAAGGAAATTTAGTTGAGATAGAAGATTTTCAGCTAAATGAACATGGGGATATTCTAATAAAATTGGATGGTGATTATAAGAAGATAGATATATATAATCCAAATAATAACTTATATGAATTTCTATTAGGTAACATATGGCCATTTATTAAGAATTATAGTTTTGGAGATAAACTAAAACAAATATGCATAGAATTATTTGATTTGACATATAACCAATGTTATGGTTCTGATGAAGATAAAAACACATTTACCAATTATAAATGGTCTCAAATGTCAGATGAAATCATAGATGATTTTACTATTGGTACTACAATTGGAACTGGTAATGAATATATTACTGCTAGAGAATTTCTACAATTGTTTGGTACTAATGTAATGCGCAATATATATGATAATATTTGGGTAAATGCTTGTATTAAACAAATAAAATCAGAACAGCCAGAACTAGCAGTAATTACTGATGTTAGATTCAAGAATGAGATTGATGGAATTAAAAAGGCTGGTGGAAAAGTTATTAGATTAACTAGAAAAGTACATAATGATTCACATGGAAGTGAAACTTCCTTGGATAATTATAAAGAATTTGATGCTGTTATAGATAATCAAAATATGGATATAGAACAACAAAACAAAGAATTATTTAAAATTCTAAAACAATGGGATTATCTGCCATTCCCACTATCAAAAAGAGAGTCGGATTTAATATAATGATAAGTATACAAATTGAAGCATTGCTAGTTTCTAATAATTGGAATCTAGATAATGATGTGTTTGACTCATTTGGAGTTTGGGATGCAAAAAATGGCAATGTAAAATGGGTACATAAAGACATTAATTTTATGAAGTATACCTTATCTAATCAAAAATTTATAGATGTATATAAAAAAATAGGTGATAATTTTGATTATTAGTTACGTGAGAAGCTCAAGTTTGAATTCATTTTATTTCTGCCAACAACAATATTTTTTAGATTATGTTTTAGGTATCAAACAAGAACCAAATAAAAAAACAATAGTTGGTTCTATGGCACATAGAGTATTTGAAATTTTAGGTAAAGCTAAACTATATACAAAATATAATGACGAATTAATTGGAGAAGTTGATGTAAATAATTTAAATTATGAAAATATTATAAATTCTTGTTATAATCATTTTGTTGAAAGATATCCAAAATTAGAATTTAATAATACAGATATTAAATTATATAGACAATCAATTGATACTGTGCTTGCAGATGTAAATTTTAATCCTTTAAATAGGAAAATAGTAAGTGTTGAGGAAAAATTTGACTTTTCTCTAAAGAAACCTTGGGCAAAGTACCGATATACTAAGGAAGAAACACCGGAAGGAATAGGCGAAATTGAAGGTTATCTATCACTTAAAGGTACAATTGATTTGGTTACAGAAATAGATAAAAACACAATAGAAATTATAGATTGGAAAACTGGCAAACGATTTGATTGGGGTAAAAAAGTAGTTAAAGATTATACATATCTATTACAAGATAAACAATTAATGTTATATTATTATGCAGCAAATTTATTATATCCAAATATAGAAAATATAATTTTTACAATCTACTTTATTAATGATGGTGGACCATATACAGTTCCATTTTCCAAAACTGATTTAATGAAGACTGAGGGGTTGTTAAGAGAAACGTATCAAAAAATTAAATCTACACTTGAGCCAGAATTACACAAGAGTTGGCATTGTTCAAAATTTTGTTTTTTTGGTAAACACAATATACATAGACAAAAAACAAATAAATCAGATGAAACCATATGTCAAATAATACATGATGAAATTAAACTTAAAGGTATGAATCAGGTTGTTAATGATTATACATTAAATGATTTTGATATAGGGAGTTATGATAGAGGATGAAATATTTTACGTCTGATACTCATTTTGACCATTGTGAATCTAATATTAATAAATATGGTTTAGTATTTGAATTTCGTCCACTTAATTTTTCAGAATTATTTATTGATATTATTAATCAAAAGGTTGGTAAAGAGGATACATTGTATATTATTGGGGATTTTGCATTTAAAAAGCCTGGAAAATGGCGTCAGTTAATTAACTGTAAAACAGTATACTTAATTATGGGGAACCATGACCCAATTCAAAAATCACAAAATGTGTTCGGCGGTAATTTAAGACAAATTATGGAAATAAAAATATGTGGCGTTAGAACATGGTTATCTCATTACCCACATGCGATATGGCCAGCTAGCCATCATGGCTCTTATCATCTCTTTGGCCATACTCATAATAATAGGGAAAATCGCAGAGAAAATTATAATAGCCAGCCTGGCGATTGGTTTCTAAATGAAATTTGGCCAGAAAAACGGTCTATGGATGTTTGTCCTGAATCTTATAGAGAAAGATATGGAGATTGGGGAATATTCTCAGAAATTCAAATAAATGATATTCTCTCTGCTCGTAAAGGTCATGATAATAAGGAATTCTATAAGAGATTAAGGGGTGAAGATGAATGTGTTCGTGCTTGATTTAGATTTGGTAAAATGTGCTGAATATCATATTGATAAACATATAGTCAAAATGCCGCTTGAAACAGCCCAGCTACTATGCTCAACTATGTTTAAAGCTGGACTAGATGTTATCTATAAGCCTACACATATCAATCATCCTTGGAGGAAATGGTTAGACATATCTCCAAACCATTTTTATTGGCTAAAATCTCTTGGTATTGAACTTTGTAAAGAATACACATTTAGGTATGGTAAGCGACACAAATGCCAGGATATTATTGAAGCCGTATATTTACCTAATTATGTAGAAGGATGGGATTATAAATTTATAAAAGAAATGCCATTATGTATGCCAGATAATTGTAAAGCTCTTAATACGGTTTGTTCTTATAGGAATTATTATAATATGGAAAAATCTCATTTGTTTAAGTGGAAAAAAAGGAGTGTTCCTGAATGGGTAATTTACCACCAATAATTAAATATCATGGCGGAAAAGGAAGGTTATCGAAGTGGATAATTAGTCATTTTCCAGAACACAAATATTTTATAGATGGATGTGGTGGCGGTGGAAGTATTATTCTCAATAAAAAACCAGCGTGGGATTTTTATAATGAACCTAATTTAGATATATATTACATATTCTTTTATCTTAGAGAAGATGATAGTTTTCTATATGATATAGAACAAACACCTTATTCAGAGGAAAATTTTAAACATGCTATAAGATTATTAGAATCTGAAGCTAATTTTAGAAATAGAGCTTTTTATTCTCTTATTAAATATAGAATGAGTCGTGGTGGTTTAGGAAAAGATTTTGCTTGGAGCACAAGATTAAGACGAGGTGTACCCGGTGATATCAATGCTTGGGAAAATTTCAAGAAAAATTTACCTTTAATTAGGAATAGACTACAAAATATAAGTTTTAATAATATTGATATTCTTACTTTAGAAGATAATCTTGATGATATTTGGCTAGTGTATTTAGACCCTCCCTATGTTAAATCAACTCGTACAGATAAAAATACTTATGGTAAATATGATTGGAATGATGATAAACATATTCAATTATGTAATAAGATAAATAAAATGAAATGTAATATAATATTAAGTGGATATGATAATGAAATCTATCAAGAAAATTTAAAAAGTTGGCGATTAGTGAAACGAGAAGTGCCAAATAATGCTGGTCAAGGTAAAAAGAAACAAAAACGAGTTGAATGTCTTTGGATGAATTATTAATGAAAAAAATATATATATGGAATAAAGTTCATTCAGCTATAGCTGAAACAGAAGAAGAAGCTAAACAAATGGTAATAAATAGATTATACCAAAAATTATCTAAACAAATAGATACCAGAGATGATTATTGGAAAACTCATACTGTTCAAGATTATGAAAACAAAGTAAAACAAGAATTTAAACATAGATTAGACGCAGAAATACCACTTATATTTAATATGGGAGCAATAAACCTAAAGGAGAATAAATGACATTTGAAGAATATCAACAAAATACGGCAAAAACAGCGATATACCCAGAACAAGGAAAAATTGGTGGTTTAGTATATACTGCATTAGGATTATCAGGTGAAGTAGGAGAAACATGTAATCAAATTAAAAAAATATTGAGAGATAATAATGGTTTATTAACAGATGAAAGAAAGAAAAAATTATTTGATGAGTTAAGTGATATCGGTTGGTATTGGTCACAATTATGTACAGAATTAGGATTTAATTTAGTTGATATAGCTACTTATAATTTAGAAAAGCTAGATAAAAGATATAAAGAAAATAAAATTCATGGAGACGGTGATAGATAAAAATATTTATCTAGTAATTCTTTCTCAATGTGTGGTAGTAATTTAAAATTTGTTAAAGATATTTAATGATTATAGAAAAACAATGAATGAATTTTTAAACAACAAAGATAATCCTAAGATATTTATATTGTCGTCTACTAGATATGTAGAATATGAGAATTTTGATAAAATCAATGTTTATAATAATGTTATTGGTGTATATAATACTTTTCCAGAAGCTCAATATGCTTTACAACAACAAAAATCAAACAAAGAATATACTATATTCACTTTTGAATACGATAGTTTATCTAGTAAATGGTATCAAGAACGAATTTAAAGTATAATTAATCATTGGCATCCAATAGAACATTATGATATTTAACCACACCGATAATTCCTTTCTGCTTGGTTTTAGTAAACCCGAAGAACTAGTCAAAAAAGCCATATCTTCTGGAAGTAAGATAGTGGGAATTACTGACAATAATCTATGTGGCAGCTATGATTTTTGGTCAGCATGTAAAGGTAAGATAAAGCCAGTTATAGGTTTAGATATAACATTAATAGATACTCAAGCTAATGTATTGCTATTAGCCAAAAATTATATTGGTTGGCAATCTTTAATTAAAATATCATCTAAATCCTATCATGAAAATCTATATGATAAAAAAAATGATATACCAAATATAGATTTTGATTCTTTAAGTCAAAGTAAAGACGGTTTGATATGTATAATGGGATATCTTGGTAGTGAACTAGCTAAATTAATACTTTGTCATGATATTAATGCAATATATTCTAATGAAACTGATATTAAAACTAATATAAATAAAAATTGGGTGCTAGAATCAATATGTCTAATTAACAAATATAAAAATATATATAAAGATATATTTCTAGCAGTAGATAATTCTAATAGACCAGTAAATAACATTCTTAATGAAGGTATGAAGTATCTAAGCAAGAAGACTTCAATTCCTTGCATATCTTTAAATAATAGTTTTTATATTAATAAAGAGGACTCATCTGACCAGAGAATTCTATTATGTTCAAAGTTTAAATGTAAGTTATCAGAATTAAATGATAAAGTTGCAAATTCCAATGTATTATATGCACATTTATTGAATACATCAAATGACTTATTCTTAAAACAAGACCAATCTGAAATATTAGAATCATTAATTGAGTCTTATAATATTAAAAGGAAGCCACTGCTTCCACATTTTGAAAATGATAACGAACATCTTGAAAAACTTGTAAATGAAGGAATTAAAAAAATAAAATTATATGATTCAGAACAAGTATATCAAGATAGAATAAAGCTGGAAATGCAAGTGTTCAAAGAAGCTAATTTAGCTGGCTATTTTCTTATAGTGCAAGACTATGCTAATTGGTGTCGTAACCAAGGTTGGTTGTTGGGAGCCAGTAGAGGTTCTGTGGCAGGTTCTTTAGTAGCCTATATTATAGGTATAACTAGAGTAGACCCAATTAGATATGATTTACTCTTTGAAAGATTTTATAATGTAGGAAGAAATACAGAAGGCAACATATCTCTACCAGATATTGATTTAGATTTTCCAGTAGAAAAACGTGGCGATGTTCTCGCTTATCTAAAAAATAAATATGGTGTTGATAAGGTTGCTCAAATGTCTACGTTTGGAACACTACAAGGGCGTGGGGCAGTTAAAGAAGTATTAAATGCTCATAATGTTTGCTCGTTTTCCGAAATTAATAAGATAACAGAACATATACCTGATGAAGCAGCTATTAGTGATAAGTTAGAAGAAATGAAGAAAGATGGTGAAGCTAGTATTATTAAGTGGGCTTTATTAAACAATAAGAAAGAATTGGCAGAATGGGTAACTTTAACTGAAAATGGTTGTGAAGGAAAGTATGGTAAATTTTTTGAACAGGCAATGAGGATAGAAGGTGTAAAAAAATCAACCGGCAAACATGCTGCTGGTGTGGTTATATGTTCAGAAGTATTAGAATCTATTTGTCCGATGATTAAAGATAAATCAAGTGATGGATTTATAGTTGGTGTTGATATGGATTCAGCCAAATCTATGGGATTAGTAAAATTTGATATTCTTGGCGTAGCTATTTTAGATAAATTAATGAAAATAAGTGAGCTATTAAAACAATATGAATAAACAAGATATAATAAAACATCTTAAAGAAAAATTAGAAATATATGAATCAGATATAATTAAATATTCAAATGTATTAAAATCTATAGAAAATAATACCGCAAAATATTATGGATACTCTTTAGATATGGATACAGAAAGAGATATAATTAATTTCGAGTCATTAGATGAAATACCAAAAAATATAGATTTAATTAAAATTGAGGGCGCAGGAGAAATAATCTTGATATGAATACTAATAATATAATTATATTAGATTTAGAGACTGGTGGTTCTAATCCTTATACTTGTGAGGTAACTCAAATAGCCGCTTGTTTAGTACATCCTAAAACTTTAGAAATAAGCAACTTTTTTAATACAGAATGTAGACCAGAAAATATGGATAATTTGGAAGAAGATGCTCTACGTATTACTGGAAAGACTAAGGAAGGACTAGCTAAAGCTCCACTGTTGAAAGAGGCGTGGTCAAATTTTCGTGAGTATATTAAATTCAATAGTGGTAAAAATAAATACAGCAGACCAATCCGTGCTGGATATAACATTCTAAATTTTGATAATGTTATATTAGATAGGTTATGTGCTAAATTTGGTGATATTGATTGTGATGGTAGACAAAATTTATTTTCAGATTTTATATCAATTGATATGATGCCAATTATGTGGATGTTAACCGAAAATGATGACATGTTAAAGAAATTTTCGGCAAATAATAAGGCAAATATTAAATTTGACACTATCTGTAAATGGTTAGGACTAAGTACAAGTGGAGCACATGACGCTCTTATTGATGTTAAAAGAGAAGCAAAAGTAATAGTAAGATTTATGAATTGGTTTAGAAAGTTAATTAAAAATACTACTTTTGAAGGCACAATGAGTAATCAAAATGATTAAAGAATATCTTTGTGGATGTAAATTTAAACTTGATACTAATGGTAGAATTGACTTTGGTGTAATTGATATTGAAAATATTCGTGATGATTGTCCACTTGCTTGGCAATTAATACAAGAAGGTAAGACTCGCGGAGTTTTTCAATTAGAAAAAAATCTTGGTAGAAAATGGGCTAAAGAAATTAAACCAGCAAATATAGAAGAATTAGCTGCCGTCATTAGTTTGATTCGCCCGTCTTGTCTTCAAGCTAAAATTGATGGCAAATCTATGACTCAATGGTATGCTTTACGGAAAAATGGATTTTCCGAAGTAGAATATCCGCATAAATGTTTAAAAGATATACTTGAAGAAAGTTATGGAATAGTCGGCCTTTATCAAGAACATTCTATCAAAATAGCTCAACATATATGTGGTTTCGATTTGGTTGAATCTGATATTCTTAGAAGGAGTATTGGAACAAAAGATTCTGAATTGATGGCTCAAATTAAACCAAAGTTTATTTCTAAAGCAGTAGCCAAAGGTTTAGTTAATCAAGATGAAGCAGAATTAATATTTGAATTAATTAAAAAGGGTGAAAGGTATGCATTTAATAAATGTATTGCTCAAGGAACTATAATTAGAACTCAAAAAACATCTAAAACAGTAGAACAGCTATATGAGATGTATAACAGACCTAATAATTGTCATATACATAATATGTGGTCACTGGATGAAAATTATAAAGTAGTTTATAATAAAATAGATACTGTGTCTTATGAAGGCATAAAAGATGTTTATGAAATTCTAGTTGATAATTATAGTTCTTTAAAAGTAACATCTAATCATAAGTTCCCAACAACTATTGGTGTACAACCTTTATCCAACTTGAAGATTGGAGATGATTTATTCACATATGATGTAGATAAAGCGGATGTAAATACATCCAAAATATTAGATATAAGATATGCCGGAAAAGAAAAGGTATATAATATATCAATGGTAGATAATCCAAGAAATTACATAGCCAATGGAATATTTACATGTAATTCTCATGCTATTGGATACGCTATAGATTCTTATTGGACAGCTTATTGTAAGGCTCATTTCCCAAGACATTTCTTTTGCTCTTATTTGATGGGGGCGTCTATGAAAATGAAGCCTCATGAAGAAATAAGAGAGTTAACAAATGATGCTCATATATTTAATATTAATGTACTCACACCAAGTTTTACAACACTAAAAGAAGATTTTTATATATGCGGCAAAGACATTAGATTTGGTTTAGGAAATATTAAAGGTATTGGTCCATCAGTTTTATCTGAAATAATTAATATCCAAAAAGAGTTAAGTCATACCATTGAGGATATGTCTTGGTTAGACTTTCTTGTAGTAATATCATCATATCTTAATAAAACCACAATTGAAAATTTGATAGATTGTGGAGCACTTGATTTTACTGGTATTCCAAGAATCAAAATGAAATTTGAATATGGAAAATATAGAGATTTATCAAATAAGGAAATGGAATGGTGTTTAAATAAAATAATTAATCATTCAAATAATAAAAAAATAACACTAACTGAATTACTGTCAGAACTAGCATCACCAAAATCTCTTGGTGGAGGATGTTCTAATAAAAATAGAATTGAAATTGTAAAATCAATGTGTAATACAATAGCAAATCCACCATTTAAATTAGAAGATACTATTGATTATATTATAGATAATGAAGATAGAACGCTTGGAATACCAATAACATATTCAAAATTAGATAGCGCAATATATCAAAGTAATACATCTTGTAAGGAAATAATTAATGGAAAAGATGGAACAGTAAAGTTAAATGTAATAATTGAAAATGTAAAAATACACACTATAAAAAGTGGTAAAAATGCTGGTTGTGATATGGCTTTTCTTACTGTTTCAGACAAAACTGGTATATTAGATAATCTTGTTGTCTTTGCAAATGTGTATGAAGATATTGAGCATTTGTTAGTTAATAAATCTTCAGTATCAATATGCGGCGTCTATGATAAATCCAAAGATAGTCTTATAGTAGAAACAATAAAAAGTAATGGATAAATTAATTAATCACGAATATCTAGTTACTATTAAAAAATATAAAAATATTATACAAGTAACATTACCAGATAGAAAAATCTATCCATATAATATAAAATCAATTAAAAAATATATTACTATAGATGATAAACTATATATATATGACTCAAACGTTGATAAAAATTTATTTCTTATAAATGTTCCAAACTATGCAATACCAGCACTAATTTATATTGAAATATTATACTTTTGTATAAGATTAAAATATAATATAATGAATGTAAAAGTAGAAGAATCTTATGGTATAGATAATCTTATAAATTTATTAGATTTATCTGATTTGCGAGCGTTAAAATTAATCAATGGTATTTGTAATAATAGTGGTATTAATTATTTTATTAGTAATAATATTCAAGAAGGATATGATAGAATACTAGAAATATTTAAACTTAAAAATTGAAAGAGTTTGATTACTTTATAAAAAGATGATATAATTATGAATAGAAAACAAAGAATCTTATTTTGCACTGAATTTTCAGAATTACATACTGGTTATAGTGTATATACAAAAGAATTACTTACTAGATTACATCAAACAGGAAAATATATTATAGCAGAAAATAGTTGTTATTTTAATAATAAAAATGCTGGTAAAGAAAAAGCTAATAATATACCGTGGGGAGTATATGGTAATAATCCCGATGATGATAATCCAAAACAAATACAAGAATTTAACTCTGACCCAATAAATCAATTTGGAAAATGGTCTTTTGATAGAGTTTGTATTAATTTTAAGCCGGATATTGTTTGTATACCAGAAAATGAGTTAATTATGACTATTAATGGATATAAACCAATCCAAGATATTAAAATAGGAGAGATGGTATTAACCCATAATGGTAGATTTAGAAAAGTCAATAAAACTTTCAAGCATATTAATAATGGTAATATCAATAATATTAAAATCAATGGATGTAATGAAAATATAAAACTTACTGGCGAACATCCTCTATTTATATACAAACATCGTAATCAAACAAATCAGAAGAAAAGCATATCAAAAATTTATAAAGATGTTAAACCTGAATTTGTTAATGCTAGTTCTGTAAACAAAGGAGATTTAGTTACTTTACCAAAATTTAATTTAGATGGTATTAATAAAATTAAAGTAAGTGATTATATTAATGTGTCTTTAAGAGATAAAGCATATTCTAATAATCATTGTCAAAATGGAATAAATAATATCATTATTTTAGATGAATATTTTGGTAGACTTATTGGTTATATTATTAGTGATGGGTGTATACAAGACAGGATGATTAATATAAATTTTCATCTCGAAGAGATGGATTTAGTAATTGATGCTGTTCAATTAATTTATGACTACTTTGGCATAGAGGCAACATATGAAAAAGTAAAAGATAAAAAATCAATCAAAATACAAGCAAATTCTGTCACATTATGTAATTTTCTACATGAATTTATTGGTTGTTCATTTAATAAGAATATACCAAAAATTACTTGGCGTTCAAATATAAATTTTATACGTGGCATAATATGTGGTTTAGTTAGAGGGGATGGTGGATATAAGAAAAACACGGTAGGTCTTAATACATCATATAAAAAATTAGCTTATGAATTTAGAATGTTATGTTTATTATCTGATATACCAGTAAATTTAATTGGTGAGAATAAGACAACTAATTTTGGTAATGTATATATGTATGAAATTAATGGATATGGTACATCTGCCGAAAAATTACATAATGTCACCAACAAAAGAGAGCCAATACAAATTCTAAAAACTAGGAAGAAAAGTTCTAGAAGAACTCATATAATTAATAATTACTTAGTTTCGTCAGTTAATAAAAATACAACAGAAGTATATAATGATTATGTTTACAATCTTGAAGTAGATGAAGATAATTCATATTGTGGATTAGTTTGTTATCATAATTGCGATTTCAGAGATTCTTGGATGTTATCTTTTGAAAAAGATTCACCATTCCGACCATTTTTTAAATGGTATTTAATGCCAGCGGTTGATGCTTATCCACAAGATGATAAGTGGATTAATGACTACATTCAAGCAGATGTGGTAAATGGTTATACTGATTGGGCCTTAAAAATATTAAGCAAACAATCTAATTCTAATATTAAGGTTGGTTATAATACTTCTCCTGCCGCCAATTACAATTATTTTTATCCAATGAATAATCGTGACGAAATAAAAAATAATTTTGGTTTATCTCCAAATTCTTTTATTATTGGCACAGTAATGAGAAATCAAAAACGTAAATTGTTTGATGATTTATTTAAATCTTTTAATAATTTATTAAAAATATTACCAAAAGAGCAAGCCGAAAAAACATATCTATATTGTCATACATCTTATCCTGATGTTGGATGGAATATACCACGATTATTAAAAGAATATGGTGTTGGACATAAAGTATTATTTACTTATGTTTGTAGAGAAACTGGTTCTGTGTATCCATCATTTTTTCAAGGTGCTAGGAGCATATGTCCAGCTACAAATAGACCAACAGCAAATATGCCAAACACTCATTTCGGCGTAGATTCAAAAATACTTGGCATGATAATGAATTGTTTTGATGTGTATGTACAATATGCTAATTGTGAGGCTCTAGGAATGCCATCATTAGAAGCTACAGCTTGTGGAGTACCTCTGTTTGCTACTGATTATTCAGCTATGCCAGAGATAGTTGAAAAGACAAATGGTTTTAAAATACCTATTAAAGCATTATATAGAGAAACTGAAACTCATAGATATATGGCGATACCAGACAATGATAAGTTTGTAAATATATTAAAAGAATATATTGTGATGCCAAAAGCTTATCAAATAACCAGAAGACAAAGTGTGGCAGAAGCGACAAGAAAAAATTTCTCATGGGATAAAACAGCAGAAAACTGGATGCGTTGTTTTGATAGAACACCGATATTTCCATATGAAGAAACTTGGAATTCACCACCAAGATTATTTAATCCAAATATGAATCCTCCTCAAAATATTACCAATGAAATGGCTGTATGTTGGGCTATTGAAAATATATTAGGATTACCACAAAAAATGCATACCAACTGGGCAAATGCTATTGTTGATGATTTAGATTATGGCGCTAGATATGTTGCTGGTAATGTTAATATTAATGATTTATCATTTTTAGGAATACGCGGTAATTGGTCTGAATTTACACAACAAAACATGTTTCAAGAAATGTATAAAGAAAGAGAAAAAATTAATTATTTAGAACAGTTGAGATGTGGTATGGCGTCAGAACCTATTCCAAGTTATATACAAAATTACAAAAAAGGCGAATTAGAGTAAAGTATTACAGGAGGATAGACGATATTAATGAAAGTCTTATTTTTAAACAATTATAGAAGCGGAACAGGATATGGTAATGCTGGTAGAGATTTAATCTTAGCTCTAGATTCTGTTAATGTAGATGTTGTTCCTAGAAATCTTGATATAGCAGGCAATTCATGTCCTGTACCAAAACGAATATTAGAATTAGAAAAGAAAAGCGACAAGAATCCAGATATAATTATAACTTTCTCTCTGCCTCATTTCTTTTGTTATACCAATAAAGCAAAAAATATAGGAATGTTCTCTTATGAGACAAACCATTTTAAATCTGCATCTTGGAATAGAAAACTTAATTATATGGATGAAGTGTGGGTAATTAACAATCAAATGGTTGATGCTTGTAAAAATAGTGGAGTAAATCGACCAATTAAAGTAATTCCACACACTGTAGATGTGACTAAGTTTCAAAGAAGTTATAAGGAGTTAGAATTACCAACCTCTGATTTTATATTCTATTTTATTGGTGAAGTTACAAAGAGAAAAAATTTAACTGGGCTATTACAAGCTTTTCATACAGAATTTAATCCCAGAGAGCCTGTGTCATTATTATTAAAATGTAATGTTCCTGGCGTACATAAAGATGCGGCTTATGAATTAATAAGTAAAAAGACTGAAGAAGTTAAACACGGCATAAAGAAATTTTCTAGTATTAATCAATATAAACCAGAATTCATTATTACAGATGTAATGACTGAAAACGATATGTGTTCGTTACATCGTAGATGTCAATGTTTAATTGCTCCATCATATGGAGAAGCTTGGTGTTTACCAGTTTTAGATGCAATGGGATTTGCTAATAATGTAATTACTAGTGATAATACAGGATTTAAAGATTTTGTACCAGAAAAATGTCGTGTAAAATGTCATGAAGTCCCATGTTATGGTATGGTTAATACCTTTCAAGATTTATATACTAGTGATGAAACTTGGTGGGAACCAGATATTAGAGATTTACAAATCAAAATGAGAAGAATTTATGAAGATGAAAATTTTAGAAGACAACAGGGTTTGCAAAATATGAATAAAGCTTTTAGTTTTGGATTTCAACAAGTAGGATTAAAAATGAAAAAAGAGTTAGAAAGGATACTAAGTAAATAGGACATGGAAGAATTTGAAAAAATATGGAATTTAATAACTGCATTAAATCCAAATGCCGAAGTCTTAAAAAATGAAAAATATAAAATGGCATGTATGTGTGGATGGAATATAGGTATATCTGTCTTTGTTAAAGAACTAGCAGATTTAGCTATGCAAAATGGAGAAAATCCTAGCGCAGAAGATGTAGAAAAAACACTTAATAAAATCAAAATAGACGATATCTTTCTTGTACCAAATTAGAGGTATAATTATGTTATATATGACTATAGGAAGTCCAAGGTCAGGTAAATCAACTTTAGCAAAACAATGGTTAAAATACCAGTTAGATATTTGTTCTACGAATACTGGCTACAGTTTTATTAAAAGAATTAATAATTTTCAACAAATAACAAATGAGGAATCTCCAAGAATAGTAATCAATGAAGATGATATCAGACTAGCTCTAACAGGTAAAAGATTTACTTTTAAGGCTGAACCAATGGTACATGCTATTAGTCATACAATGATTAGAGCCTATAAAGATTATGATATTCTTATTGATGAAACTCATACTACTTGGAAGTCAATTGAAGAATTATTATGGATTTATCCAGACGCAATACCAGTATGGATTCATAAGCCAAATTTATACACCAAAAAGGAAGAATGGAAACAACATATAGAATTATGTTGCCAAAGAGCAGAAGAAACTAATCAATTTGATTTAATAGAAGTCATTAAATTTAGACATGCTCCACAATTAGAAGAATTATCAATAAATTTCGATGACAAATTTACTAGTTTAGTACAAAAAATTAAAAAGGAGAAAAAATGAAGAAGATTATTTTAGGAATTATGAGTCTTTTACCATCAACAAGTTATGGGCATGATATGTTTAGATGGCCTCAACCAAATTATGGTTGCAATGAAAACTATCAACAACCGATGCAACATCCAAACTGTTATGCTCGACCTCAACAATTTCACCAACATATGTACGGTGGCCAAATAAACCAAGAATGGCATCGTCATACTCATTATGATGTAAACAGATTATTCTTTGAGCATACACACTATCACTATAGAGATTGGTATATGCAAGATTATCATCATCATTATCAACCAAATTGTAATCCTTGGGGCGCGAATTCAAGAGGTCGATATTAAAAGTGGAATTAATTACAAGTAAAAAAGAAAAATTAGAAGTTGATATACAATTTCCTATATATAAAGTTATTAGATATGGTATAATAGGTACATTACATGGTATATATATACGTATTACAGAAGATTTGAAATCAATCACATTATCTAAAATTATTAATGATTGTGGTAGAATAGATTATAATATATCAATTGATAACGTGTATATATATGATAAATCTGGTAGAGATTTCTATTTAGATAGAGACGAATGTACTGAAGAAGAATTTAATATGATATTTAAAGAACTCAAAAACCAAATTAATAATTTATAAAGGATAAAATCATGCTAGCACACGGAATAGTTTTTGGAAGTTATAGTCTATCACCATTCTTTCTTGTAATTAGCGGTATATTACTTTTTATAATTTTTGTATATTTATTAACTAAGATGGATAAATAAAGAAACTATATATGAATTCAATCAGATTTGGGTTTATCAAAGATAAGAATGAATGGTATATGAAATTCCCAGAAGGTGAAAAGTATAATTGGAGTTCAAGAAATGAATAGACAAGAAGTTTACAAACTAATTGATGGCGAGCGCAACTATCAAGACCAATTAGGTCCAAATAGAACAAATGGTGTCAAGCATACTGTAGGAGATTACCTTACTATGATGGGAACTTATTATAGAAAAGCTATGGATGATTGGACTCTCAATGCAGGTGATGAACAGGCATTAAATCAAATCAGAAAAATAGCTGGTATCGCAGTACGTTGCATGGAAGATTGGAAAGCTCCACCAAGAGTTTCATAATGACCAAAAATATTCAACTATATAATACCACGAGGATTTAATGTACGAACAAGTTCAATCAATAATTAGAAAAGCAACAAGAGCAGAGAAATTAAATATATTAGATATGGTCGCGCATGAAAGATGCCAATCTAATGTTGCGGAATTGGGTCATAATCATTATTGTTATCGTCATCCTACTTTTAAGGGTGATGCTGGTAGTTGGCAAACAAAGTTTTGTCCTATGCCCAATAACTTCTTTCTGCTTCGTAAAGAATTAGGCGAGCATCAAATACCATTAGATGTAGTGCCAGATGTATGTATCGCTCATCATAAGTTTAGTGGGTATCAAGTATTATCTCCAATAGCAAGAAAATATTTTGTTCCACTTATTCAATTTGAGCACACTATACATTACGATTGGCCAAAAGAAAAAGTGGACCAGTGGAAACAAATGAGAGGCGACATTAATATATTTATCACTGATTACTCACGTAGAGCTTGGGGTTTTGATGAATCAAACTCTATGGTAATAGAACATTGTATAGATACTGATAAATTTTGTCCAAAAGAAGTTCCAGTAGATTTAACTCCTCTAGTAGTGGCTAATGATTATGTTAATAGAACAGTTCCACTCGGATTTGATTTCTTTTCTGCTATTAAAGATGTGGAATTTAGGGTTGTTGGAGATACTCCTGGTCTAAGTAATGCTGTAGATAATATTGATGAATTAGTAAATATATATCAGACACACCCAATTTCAATATCAACAGCAAGATATAGTCCTATTCCTATGTCTATACTTGAAGCTATGTCTTGTGGTGGATTAGTAATAGCTAGACCAACTTGTGGAATTCCTGATATTATTAAACATGGTGTTAATGGATTATTAGCGGATACTCCAGAACAAATGAAAAACTTAATTAAACAAGCTCAATCTGATATTGGAATGAGAACTGAATTAGGAAATAATGCTAGACAAACTATTCTGAATAGATTTAATAAAGAGAGATATCTTAATGATTGGAAGAATGTTTTTAATAATATTTAGCTCATTAATAATTAGTTGTGGTGGTGATATATCTAGAGGACCAGTAACAGATTCAGCAATTGCAAGGGTATCTAGTTTTAATACATATTCTAGTAAATCTTGTCTTGTGATATTTACAAGAGATAATGAGATTAATCGTATAATCGCTAAATATGATAAATTAATTCTGTATGAAAATGATATTGTATATATAGAAAAAATAGATAATATATGGTATATTAAAAAAATATTAGTAACAGATAAAATAATGGAGAAAAGCTAATGGTCATTCCATTTTATATAATACCAATTATACTTACAATAATATTTTTAATAATAATGTTCCGTCCATATCAATATTCTGGGGATTATGATATTATAGGACCAATATTTAGAATTTTTTGGTCAATTCCTATACTTATTGTTTGGTGTATCTACTTTGCTATATTAGCATTTAAATAATTATGAACAAAGAACAAATAATTACTTGTAAATCATATGAAGAAATTTGCGATTTCAGTTGGCATACTCCAGGATTAGAAATACCAGAAAACTGTAAAAGTATATGGGTTCCAATAGAACTTTTTAAGCACTTTGAATATCAACATGGTAATACTGGTAGCTATAATATAGTGTCTACCTGTTCTGACATAGGTGTAACATATCAAGAAAAAGAGCCGCCATTTGCAGATTTTAGTAAAGCGTTCTGGTTGATGCGTTATGTAAATCCGCCAAACTATCAAGAGATTGGTTATAAGGGTTTAGAACTTGGGCCAAGATATGAACCAGGACAATGTAATCCTAATGATAAATTTTCAGCGAAGATGTGGGCGTATACCTATCATACATTTAATGAAATACCAAAATCATTTAATAAATGGTTTATGGTAAATATGTCAATAGAAGAGCCTAATACATTCTGTCTGCCGTTTGGAATATCGCCAAATAAGCAGGAAGAAATATGTAAAGTAATGGCCGAATCGCATGAGCGAAATAAATTATTATATGTAAATTTTCAAATATCTCAAGAAGAAAGATTTCATATACAAAGATATTTTCAAACTAAAGAATTTCCATTTGTAACATTTAAAACAACGGTTCCTTATATAGAATATCTTAGAGATTTAAAACAGCATAAATTTTGTTTAGTGCCGCCTGGTAATGGTATTGATTCATATAGATTATTAGAATGTTTATATTGCGGATGTATTCCTGTTGTCCCATATAATAGAGTAACTAGACACTTTTCTTATTTTCCATTAATGTATATAGATATAAAAACATGGATAGATATATTTGCAAATCTAGTTCCATTTGATTGGGAGGGTTTTTTAGATATGGATACATCTAATATTAATTGGGACATTAAACAATTAAAATTATCGTATTGGAAGGATTTAATTAATGGTTAAACTAATGAATTTTTTTAAAAAAATAATAGAATTAATTATAGCATTTAAATTGTTTTTTATAATTGTCGGTTTTATTATATCGTTCTTTTGTGGTTATCTTATCGCAGTTCCTAAGTGTAGAAGTTTAAGTAGACAAGGAGCTAGAGTTATTAGAAAATTTGAACAATCAGATTGTAAAGAAATGATAATTACTATTAAATGTGAGAATTATACTGAGACTTTTTATTTTGATAAGGAACAACATGAAGATTAATTTGATAAGAAAAGATAGTGAAAAAATTGAGGGGTTTGTTAATATTGACCCTCATCCTTCTTCACCTAACGTTATTGCTGGCGAGCATCAAAATTTAGATTCATTAGTTGATGATGGTGAGTGTGATGAAGTTCGTGCTTATGATGTTATAGACTTCATTCCTAGTAATAAATTGGTTCCAACATTAATTAATTGGATTAAAAAATTATCAATTAAAGGTAAGTTAATAGTTGGAGGCTCTGATATTCAAGAGATAGCAAGAGGATTATATCAAGGAAATTTGAATGATGTATTAGCTAATGAAATGTTATTTAATGCTAATGATACATCTTGGGATATAAAAACTAATTCATATAAAATGGAAACAATATGTGACGTAATTGAAAAATTGGGTTTAAAAATAGAAAATAAAGTATTAAAAAATTATAGATATGTAATTGTTGGAGTTAGATAATGGAACAAAAACCTATCATTAAAACATCGTGCCGCGATTGTTTGTTTGCCCAATGGGATGGTAGAACACAAACTGGATGTGAATTTGATAAAATCAATAAGTATAAAAATATAGGCGTGGTAGTAGAACAGATTGTTGAAAATGATATGAAGTGTTATACAATTAATGCGTTATGTACTACATCAAGAGCTATTACATGGCCAAAAGTAAGTCTTAAACATGATATTTTAAAGTTAAAAGAATTAGCTAGAGAAGAAGCGAAAATATATACAGATTGTATTATTATTTGTAATGAATTTAACAAAGAAAAATTAGATGTAACAATAAAAGACGCTTTAAATCAAACATTTAAATTTAAAAATATTATTGTTGCGACTAAAGATAAACCAACAGATTACATTATATATTGTATTGAAAATATAGGATATAAAAATAATTGGGAATTAGTATCAATTAATTTAGATAATAAGCCAGAGAATCAAGATGAAGAATCGTTTATATTTGACGAAGCTATTTACAAGGTAAAATCAACATATTATACAATATACAAAGCTGGAGATAGAATTAATAATAGAATATCTGAAGCTATTGATTATGCTATAGGAGATGTGTTGCACAGATTTTTAGTGGCTACTCCTGGAAAATCTAATGGTTTAATAATTCAAAAAAAGGTAAGCGAAGCAGTTAATAATTTTAAAGAATCTGACCCTGTTACTAAAATTATGGAATGGATAAAAACAGAAATTGATAATGGAGAACTGAAAGAAACTCAAATAAATCAATTTATTACTACACATCAAACTATACTTGATTATTTAGGAAATACAAATGAATGTAACAGCAATAATTGCCACGCATAACTATGGTCATTGGATAATGGATGCTATAGATAGTGTGTTAAAACAAACATATCCTACAAATATAGCAATATTTGATGATGGTTCTAGTGATAATACATATGAAATCTGCAAAAATGCACTTAATATCAATAGAATACATAAACACATATCTGATAATGATATTAAACTTGATTATGCGTATTCTACAACTCATAATCTAACCAACAAAACAAAAATTAATACATATTTAATACATTCAGATAAACCGACTGGTGGACCATCTAAACCAAGGAATAAATTAATAAATTATACATGGAATAATACAGATGTATTTGCTCCACTCGATGCAGATGACCATTGGATTAACAGTAGAATTGAAAAAATAGTTGAAACTTTTAAAAAAACTGATGCCGGATTAGTATTTACAGATTATTTTACAATAGATATTAAAACTGGAATTAAACAAACGGTTCTAGGAGAGTCTTATCATTTTGGCAGATTTTTACAACAAGACACAATTCATAGTGGAGCTTGTATATCAAAAAAAATATTAGAACTAGTAAAAGAGAAAGATGAATTCTATTGTGAACAAATGAGATGTGTAGAAGATTATGATTTATTTATGAGATGTTGTGAAAAATCTTTGTGTATACATATACCAGAACCATTATTATATGCAAGAGTGCATCAAGATAATTCAACTAATTCTGTTAAAAAAGAAGTCTGGGAGAATTGTTGGAAATTAATGCGAGAAAGAATGGCATCAAGAAATGGAAAAGTACAATAGATATACTACTAGAATTAAAAATAAAGATAAAAAAACCGATTTTATCATACTAGCCGCCGGTATAGGAAATAGAACCAAATCGTATGGAACTAAATCTCTATGGTATATTGATGATAAAACGTTAATAGAGACTCAAATAAATACAATAAAAAAAGTATATCCAGAATCAAATATATATATAATTATTGGATTTGAAGCAGATAAAATCATATCATTAAATTTGCCAGTATCATTAATTGAAAATCAATTATATGAGCAACAAGGTCAATTGGGCAGTCTAAGATTGGGATTTTTATCTACTAAAAATGATGTAGTAATTATACATGGAGATATCTTATTCAATGAAGATACAATAGTTAATATTATTGGTAAATCAAAACTAATAATTGATTCTAAAAAAAGAATGTCTGATGGAACTGTTGGTATTCGTTATTCAAATAAAGTAGAAAATATTAATTATTGTTGGGACACAAAATGGGCACAAATATGCTATTTATCTGGATTTGAGTTAGAATTAATGAGACAATTTTGTTTAAATACTGATAATAATAAATTATTAACATACGAAGGATTAGAGTGGATTATAAATTCAAATGGAAAATTAGAAGTATCAGAACCAGAAAAAGCAAAATTTAGAGAGATTAATGAAATATGAAATTTATCAAAAATTTAGTATATTGTTTAATTAATTATCAATATCTTAAAAGACAATTAGAGGTTTTTTCATTATTTAGTATATTAACTAATAATAGAAAATTAAGAAAAGATTATATAATATATACTGCAAATAAATATAGAGACAACATAAATAAATCTGGTCATCATTATTCAAATACTCAAAATTTTGAAAAATTATTTTTAAGAGATAAAAATATGCCATCATATGTAAAAGAATATTATATAAAGGGTCTTAAATGAAAATTTTAATGCAAATGATTGGTGGTGGTGGTAATGATGTTACTAGAATAGGACAATATAATGCTCTTGTTACTGCTGGTCATCAAGTAGAACTATGGAATAAAAATCAACGAAATGCTTTTGATATATTTTCTTTATTTGAGCCGGATATATTTATAGGAATGACCTATGAATTAGATAGAGCATTAATTAAGAATATAGCTTCGCGGCCGAATTTAAAAGTTTGTCTTTTATCATCTGATTGGGGAAAACTAGCAGAAGAAATAGATAGAACAGAGTTCCCGGTTTTAATCGCGTCTCAAAATGAAATTGACAAAGTGGCTGAACTCAAAGAAAAAACCGGTAAGCCAGATTTTTTATATGCTCAATATCCTGATAAATATTTACAAAACACTCATGGAAAATGGATGGAGCATCTAAATATACCAGTAATTAGTCTATGTAATGCTTGGTGTCCATTATCTTATGGATTAGCAAATGCTCAATTAGAATTTGAATCTCAAATTAGTTTTATTGGTGGATTGTGGGATTACAAGCGACGGTGTATTTTCCCCTATTTATTTCCTCTGCTTAATCCAATTGGTAAATATCATATCAAAATATACGGTTATAATCATTGGCGAGTACCACAATATATAGGCTCAGTTAGGCGAGAGCAAGAAGCTCAGATATTTGCATCAAGTAAAATTTGTCCCAATATTAGTGAACCACATAGTCAAAAATACGGACACGATTTAGTGGAAAGGGGATTTAAAGTCATTGGCAACGGACAATCTCTTTGTATTGGTGACTATGTAGAAGGCTTTAGAGAATTCTTTAAGGAAGATGAATTTATAATGGCAAAATCTCCCGAAGAATATGAAGAAAAAATTAAATACTTTTTAGATAAAAAGAACACAGAAGAAAGAAAAGAGATAAGATTAAAAGGTCAAAAAGCTGTGTTAAAAAAACACTCTTACTTTCATAGAATGTGTGATATGTTTATAGGATTAGGGTTATTTAATGAAGCCAAAAATATACTACAAGTATATTATAACTTACTAGAACAAAGAGGACAATTATATTTGGTAGATTAATTGGAATTAATACAAAATTAAATAATTGTAATTGAAAGAGAAAATGGTGTATAATAATTATAGCAGACTACTTTAGCTATGAATATGAATTTAGATAGAGTTCTAGAAGAAAACGATATTATTCTTAATACGGTAATCCAAATAGGATTAGATGAAGATACTCCAATAAAAGAGGCAATAATATATTCTTCTTATTACGCTGATGAAGTGTTTTATTTTGATTATATGCCAGACAAGGTTTTAAAAGCTAAAATAGAACTAATAGAAAGAAAAAGACAAAATGTAAGATTGGCTGCGATTACCGAAAAAGACAATCAAAGATTAAGAATATTCAAAAACAATTTATCGTTTGAGCTATTAAGTAGTACTCTGGATTCTTTATTAGTAGAGAATAAAATTAATCCATTCGCGGTTAATCTACTAAATATTAATGTAGATAGTGATATTACTAATATACTTTCTTCTGCTGATATGTTATTTAAATTAGGATTAAATTATATCTATACAATTAATGTAGACTATGATGACGATATAGCAGCTAGGGGTTTCAAAAAAATAGATAAAGGATTATGGCAATATGAAGATACTATTTCGATATACAAATGATGATATAGAAGAAGTGGATATAGCTGCTAAATATTTCAATATAGCTACAGATAGAACAGAATGTTGGAATGAATTAGTTATTGGTAGATATAGCTGCCTACCATATTATAATGAAGTAGAAAGAGACTTAAAAAATCTAGGTTGTGAACTAATTAATTCATATAAACAACACCTATATATAGCTAATTTCGATTACTATAATGACCTTAAAGAATTTACCCCAGATACTTGGTTTGATTATAATTTCTATAAAGCTCCAGAAGGTCGATATATAGTTAAAGGAAGAACTAATAGCAGAAAAAATAAGTGGAATAAATTATGTTATGCTGATTCTAAATTGAGAGCAATCGAAATAGGTTGTGAATTAGCTGGAGACCCTTTAATAGGCCCACAGGGTATTATATATCGTAAGTATATACCTCTAAAAACTTTCTCCTATGATTTATCTGGTATACCAACGTCAAATGAATGGCGTTGTTTCATATATAAAGACAAAATTCTTAGTATAGGCTATTATTGGAGTAATGCAACAGATGAAGATAAATCAAAAGCCACATTTGAAGGTATGCCATTATTAAGAAAATTAATTGACATACTTAAAGATAAGATTAATTTTTATGTATTAGATTTAGCAGAAACAGAATCGGGAGAATGGATTTTAGTTGAAATGAATGATGGCCAACAATCTGGACTAAGTGACAATAACGCAGAAATTTTTTACAGGAAATTATATGAGTGTATTAGTAACAGGACATAGAGGATATTTAGGACAACATTTTATAGAATATCTTGAATCAATTAAAGTAGATTATATCACATTAGGAAGTGTAGACTTGTTATTAGATAATGACATATCTAACTTTATGAAACAATATAAGCCAACCAAAGTATTTCATTTTGCTGCTAACTCTAATGCTAGGTGTAATTTCTTTCAAGCTCAAGATAATCACAACATGACATATCTTTTAACTAAGAATATACCAATTAATTGTCAATTTGTCTTTGCTTCTACATCATTAGTATATCCAAATAATAATTATGTGTGTAGAGAACACTATGTTGAACCAGATTCTCATTATGCAATTAGTAAAATAGCATCAGAATATTTAATTTCATATTTTGGTGGTGTATCAGCTAGATTTGTTGGTATAGTTGGTCCTAATATGAAAAAAGGAGTAATTGATAAAATTCTTAGAAATGACAATTTAGAACTTCTTAATAAATCTCCTGGCTCATTTCTTCAATATATCCATGTAGAAGACGCTATTAGAGCATTATATCATATTAGTGACCAAACTGGAATATATAATATAGCTCCTAATGATGGTATATCATTATTAGATATCGGAAAGCTAGCAGGAAAAAATATAACCTGGACAGACGTTGAACCAATAAGAAGTTGTACAATAGATAATACTAAATTAATTCAATCGGGATATAAATTTAGATATCCTACCACATTAAGTGTAATTAAAAAAGTAATAGAGGAATATAAATGATATGTGTAACAGGTGCCGCAGGATATTTGGGTTCTATATTAGTACCTAAGTTAATAATGGCTGGTCATGCGGTTTTAACAATAGATAATTATAGATATAAGCAAATACATAGAAATTGTATAGAAGGAGATATAAGAGAACAAAGAATATTAGATAATTATATTCGTGAATGTGATTTAATTATTCATTTAGCGGCATTAGTAGGCGAACCAGTATGTGCTATTAACAAAGAAGAAGCTTGGGATATTAATTTTGATTGTGTAAGAAAGATATGCGCTCTCAAAATTCCAATAATAATGCCTAATACCAATAGTTTTTATGGTTCTCAACCTGGAATCTGCGACGAAGAAACTCCTGTAAAACCTCTATCAGTTTATGCTAAATCAAAATTGGCAGGAGAAAACTATCTAATGGACAGTGGGGTAAATGCTATAAGTCTAAGATTGGCAACAGTTTATGGTCCATCGCCTAGATTTCGTAAGGATTTATTAGTTAATTCATTTACTGGTCAAATGATAGCTGGGCCATTAGGCATTTCTAGTCCTTATGTTAAAAGAAATTTTATTTCAATTGAAGATGTTACAGATTGTTTCCTATTTTGTATTAAAAATTTTGATAAATTAAAAAATCAAATATATAATGTTGGTAATGATAAAGAAAATTGTACTAAACAAGAATTAGCTTTATTAATAAATAGAATCATTAATCAAAATAGAAATTATTCTTCTCTAATATATACAGATGATATATATAATGATATAGATAAAAGAGATTACACTGTTACAAGTAATAAAATATATAAAGCTGGTTTTCAATGTAAATATTCAATAGAAAGCGAAGTACCAAAAATAATTGAGATATTTAATGGTACTTTTAATAAATTTAATTATGAAATTGCGAGTAATGTATGATAATTACTAGAACACCATTTAGAGTTTCTATTTTAGGAGGTTCAACTGATTATCCTGAAGCCTATAAATTGTACCCTGGTAAAGTGTTAGGATTTGCTTTAAATAAATATTCATATGTTGCTATAAATAGAAGATTATCTATTGGAGATTTTAGAACTAAAATAGCATATTATGAATTAGAAAAAGTAAATCATTATCGAGATATAAAACAACCAGCGGTTAGAGCCACATTAGAATATTTAGATGATAATAGTGAATTAGATATTAATCACTTCTCAGAGTTACCATCGCAAAGTGGACTAGGCACTAGTTCTAGTTTCATTGTTGGTTTATATCATGCTTTGCGTAGATTAAATGGTAATTTTGCTCTTAAACAAGAGTTAGCTGAAGCCTCATTATACATAGAAAGAGAAATACTAGCAGAAAAGACTGGTGCTCAAGATAGTTATTTTGCTTCATTTGGTGGATTTAACACAATACAATTCTCTCCAGAATTAATATCAGTTAAACCTTGGACATATGGTATTTCAGAGTTGTTAATTAAAAATATGTTATTAATGTATATTGGAGGTAGACGTAGTTCTGCTGCTATAGCATCCACATATAGTTTTAATGAAGCAAAACAAATAAACATGGTGAATCTAGTCGATGATGGTAGAACAGCATTAGTGAATGAGGATATAAAGGGATTTGGTCAAGTATTAGCTGAAAGTTGGATGCAGAAGAAATCGTATAGTAAATCAATTACTAATAAAACAATTGATGAAATTATATCAGATTTATATAATATGGGAGCTTATGGAGCTAAGTTATGTGGTGCTGGTTATTCAGGATGTATTGCTATAGTTACACCAATTGAATTAAAAAATAAAATCATACAAAAATTTAAACAGTATAAATTTATAGATTTAGGAATAGATTGGGAAGGTAGTAAAGTAATATATGAAACAGAAGAAGATATTAATTAGTGGACATAGAGGATTGATAGGGTCGAATATTTGTCAAGAATTGGATAAAGAAAACATTAGTTATGATACTATATTACAAGATATGAGAAATCCAATTCAATTAAGAAATACACAATATGAATATTTTGTACATTGTGCAAGTAATAATGGTGGTATTAGTTATAATCAATCAAATCCGGCAGACGTTTTTGCAGATAATGTGCTAATGGATTTAAATGCGTTAAAATGTTGTGTCGAATATAAGATTCCTAATTTTATTAGTTTTGCTACCAGTTGTGGTTATCCATCAGAAGATGATAAATTATATGAATTATCATATTTAAACGGCGTTCCAGATTCCACAGTAGAATCACATGGATACGCCAAAAGAAACCTACTATTAGCCGCCAATTATTATTATAATCAGTATGATGTTAAAAGTATTATTTTAGTACCAAATACTGTATATGGACCAGGAAATAGATTAGGAAATAGAGCGAAAGTTATTATGGCTCTAATACAAAAACTAATACAAGCTAAAGTATATAAAAATAGAACCATAGAATTATTAGGAACAGGAAATGTATACAGGGAATTTACATATGTAAAACATGTATCACAAATTGTTGTTGAAATTATAAAGAAAAAAATTCAACAAGTTGGTTTTTCACCATTAATTAATATAGGTCCGTCAAACGAATTATTAGTTATAGATTTATTAAAATATTTGATGAAAAAAATAAATGTTGATTCTTATGTATATTATAATACAGAATTCCCAGATGGAGTATATAGAAAATCTTTAAGTTATTCTAAACAGGAAGCATATAAACTAATGCCAAGCAAAATTTATTCATTTGATGAAGCAATAGATGAAACTATAAAATGGTATTGTAAAGAAAAAGGGTTTAATTATGAAGAAGTTATTCAGTGATGTTGAATATAAGAACTTTAGGCGTGTTGGACAACTTAAAAGAAAATTAGCTTGGAAAGCGGGATTGTTTGGATTTACTTTGGGTGCTATTTTCCCTGCTTTATTTTTTCATATAATTTGGATATATTTATAGGAGTATATGTGAAACTAGGAATCATAATAGATAATTTGTTACCAAGTCAAATTAATTTTGATATTCAACAGGGCATTAATTTAGGAATTGCTAATAAAATTATTGAAGACGCAACAATATTTTATATAGATAAAAGCTCTATGATGAATATGCCTAATATCAATATTAATCATGTTAGTCAACTAATAGGATTTCCTGGCGATGTGATTGCAACTTCGATTAATAGTTTTATTAAGCTATTAAAATCACATATTGAAGGAAATAAAATGTATTATGTCTATAACTTAGAATGGTTAATAGGTGGAACTGTTGAATGTATGCAGTTATATAAACTATTTAGGCAGGAAAAAGTAAAGTATATTGCTCGTGGTACTACACACGCTAAGCTAATAGAAAATAATTTTAATAAAACGCCCGATTTTATTATGTCAAATCTTGATGTAAGTAAAATCTATGGAAAATAAAAATGAATAAACAATTATTTATACTTACCCCAAGTAATTCTGGTTCCAGCTTTTTAGTAGAAAGTTTATTAAAATGTAAGAATATTGTTGGAATACCCGAAGTATATGCTTCAGAGGCATCCTTAATAAATAAATCAGAAAATTTTGGTATGTATAAAACTGGTAGATTAAATAGATATAATACAGTTCAACCACATATATATAAAGAATATGTAGATATTAATTGGAAAAGAAATAATAAATATAAAGCAGAAGGAAAAATATTAATAGAAAAATCACCAGGATATTCAATTTTTGCTGCAATGGATGTAGAAAAAGTTTTTGAAGACCCAAATTTTATTATATTAATAAGAAATCCATACGCTTATGTAGAAGGTATTTGTAGACGTGATAAAGATTATACTAATCACAAAAAATTAAGTGCAATTAATTATTGGGTTGAATGTGCAAAACAACAAATAATAAATTATAAAAAATTAGAGTCAAGGGTATTATTTACATATGAAAGTATGTGTAATGCTCCAGAAGAAATTGAGGAAATTATCAAGGATTATATGTCGCCTTATTTAGACGATTTTTCATTACAACATGAGCTTAGAATAGATTCAATAGAAGGACGAGTTAATAGGGCTGTTACAAATTACAACGAGGCGCAGATATCTAAACTAAGTATTTCTGATATAAGCTTGATTAAAAATTATTTAAAATTTCATCAAGATGTATTAGAGTTTTTTAATTACAATTAATATGAATTTAGATATTGAACTAATAGCAAAAGAATACTTTGTTAATAAAAAAAGTTTACATGTTATAGCACAAGAATGGAAAACATATCCAAATAGAATACGTAGATTACTACAAAAAAATGGATATTCATTAAGAAATAAATCAGATGCACAAAAAACTGCATTAAAATTAAATAGAATACAACACCCAACAAAAGGTAAAGTAGCTTCAAGTGAAACAAAAGAAAAAATTAGTAAAAAATTAACTGATGTTTGGAGTTCTTTAACACCAGAAGATTTAGAGAAAAGACGAAAAGATGCTAAAGTAGCTTGGGATAAAAGGACGATAAAAGAAAAAGAGGAAATGTTAAAAAAGGCTCATGCTGGATGCAGGGCTGCGGCAAAAGAGGGGTCTAGGTTTGAGAAAATACTTAGAGGAGCCTTAATTGATGCTGGTTATGTTGCCCAATATCATCATCGTGGATTATTACCTAATGAGAAACTTGAAGTTGATTTCTATATACCTAAATTAAAATTAGCTATAGAAATAGATGGGCCATCGCATTTTTTACCTATATGGGGAGAAGAATCTCTTAGTAGACAACAACATTCTGATAAAGAAAAATACGGACTATTAGTGGCTTCAAACATTAAAGTTTTAAGAATTAAAATCTTAAAAAGATTCGTTACCCAAAGACTAGAAAGAGAATTTATTAATAAAACAATGTCATATATATTAAGTAATAAAATAGCAGACTTGATGGAATTGGAGATAAATTAATGGAAGATACAATTAGTACAGTTGGCTCATTTAAAGAACAAGAAATACCAACCGCTGATATTAATTGGGGAGATTATGTATTAAGTTTATTTGATAAAAACGAATTGATTGAATGTGAAGATGGAGAAAAAAGACCAAACGTTTATGGATTGCGTAGAGTTGCGGAAGTATGTTTTGGGGAGATGTTAGAAAATCATTCTACTATTATAGAACCTCCAAATAAAAATAATGGATATTGCGCTACAGCACAATGTAGTATATTAATGTATGATTCTTCTTGTGGTAGAGAGCGTAGATTTTCAGATGTCGCAGATGTATCTCCAGAAAACTGTGATTCTAAATTTGCTAAATTTGCATCAGCTACAGCAGCAACTAAAGCAGAAGCTAGAACATTAAGAAAAATATTAAGATTAAATCTTATATCTTCAGAAGAATTAACACCAGCTAATATAAAAAATGTTTCTAATGATAATATTACAGAGATACAAATTATAGCCTTAGATATTGTGTGTAAAAGATATAACATTAATTTAATTGAATTAATTAATAGTGGAGCTAAACATCATAATAATATTAAGGAGGTAAATAAAGAACTAGCTGATGAATACATGTCTATAATAAATGACAATACAAAAAGAGAAGAATTGAAAGCAACATTACCAAATATTGTTGGTTATAAAGAATGGAGAAATATGTTTTAATGAAAATTTCTAAAAGAGTTAGCGATACAGTTACAATACATGCTGAAGCAGAAAAAATGACAGATTTGTTTGAAGAACTAGCACAATTAGAAGAAGTATTTAGTATTGATATGTGTGCTAAATGTCAACAAAAGGGTCTTAAACATGTGCATCGCGTAGTAGAAGACAATAATTTCTACGAAGTACAATGTAAAAATTCAAAATGCAAAGCTAAACTACAGTTTGGTTGTCATAAAAAAGGTAATACTATTTTCCCTAAGTGGGAGCAAGGTTTTAGAACTATGGCAGAAATTTTAAAAGATAAGGAAAATAAAGATGAATAGTTTAATGTTATGTTGTATGTTTTTTGCACCATGCCAGCCATGTCAACCACAATTTCAATGCCCATTAGAATGTGTAGTTGAATGTCAACAAGAACGAGTAGCTCCAATATTTCGTCGAAAACCAAATGATTGTGAACCATGTGTACCAGTCAAATTATGTGTTCCAGATACATATGGTTGTCCAATATTTTTACTTTCTAGAATGAAGGAGTGGTGTGATTTAAGTAAGTGTACTGAAATTACTATGGTTAATACTAGAGAGTTTGTCTGTGTAATGCAAACTCCTGATTATACTGTTAGTTTAAAAATATTCAAATGGGATTTGAAAGATAAAGAGTTAATTGAAGTAGCAAATAAAGTCAAACAAGAATTTAAAACCTTAAAGAAATTTAATCTTAAAGGATGTTCATTTAATTACGAAAAGGAGTGGAAATAATGTGTAAAAAAGGAGAAGTTGCTGAAGCGTTGTTTGATGGTGTTTTAAGTAAATTTTTAGATGGTATTGTAAAAAAGATAGTGGATGCATTGACTGCTCAATTAGAAAAAGCTTGTCCGCAAACACCACCAACTATTGTAGACGGAACACCAGAAGACCCTGTTGAATTAGCTTTACCAGATTGTTGCAAGAGTATGTTTCGTTCCGGTGGACGTGCCTTCAAAAGAGGCGTAATGGACGTAGAGAATAAGACAGTATAAGTTCAAGCCCCGAAAGGGGCTTATTTTTTTGGAGTTCATATGAACGAATGGTTATCAAAACTTAAAAAGGGTGATATAGTATATTTAACTAAAGAAAAATGTTATGCCACAATTGTACAACCGCCAACTGTTACAATTAATGGAATTGCTACAATAGATATCAAATGTAATAATAATCATATAGAAACTTGGTTTGTTAGACTAGATGGAACAGGTATTGATAAAAGTCAAATAATTTCACAATTTTCAGACGATTTTATATCATGGTTTAGAGTGGTGTTGGAATTACAACAAATAATCTTAAAGTTAGAAACAATAGTCAATAATTTAACAACTAGAATAGAACTACTGGAGAAAAATATAAAATGTTTATACGAAGTAAACGATATTTGTTAATAATCGCCCTAATACTTTTTCCTGCTAATTTGTATGCAGATGACTTAGCCAATCTAATTAGCTCAACCTTCAGAATAGATACAAAAACTGGTTGTGGCACATGTTTTATAATAAAAGTAAACGAAAAAGTACATTTAATGACTGCTCGACATGTTATTAAAGAAGCAAGTGAATATAATAAAATTTACTTTTATAGTAAAAATATGTATAGTTTTAAATATGAGTTACTAAAGAAAGATGATGATTTAGATTTAGCTATCATTACTGTAGATAAAACTGAATTTGACAAAGTTGGACTTAAACCAATAGCAATAAAATTAGCAGAAGAAGATGTAAATGTTGGAGATAAAATCTACAGTGCCGGTTGTCCAAATGGAACATGGACAAATTGTTTTGTGGGCGAAGTTACTCAAGTAGGACATTGGACTAGAATGGTGCCAAATATATTAAAGGGTAGGAGTGGTAGTCCTGTTTGTAAAAATGGAAAGTTAATTGGTGTAGTTTTAATGTACAGTCCAGAAGGTGGTGATGGACAATCATATTGTCAAACATTGGCAAATATTAGGAAATTTCTAAATGAGTAAAATAATGTTGTTTGATATGGATAATAGTATAGTTGACCATAATGGTAAACTAACTAAAGATTTATATGAATTAAAATCACCATACGAACCAGATTATCCAGTTTACAATGATTTACCAAAATATGTTAAGAATAGAGTAAGTTTAATACGTTCTAAATCAGAGTGGTGGTCAAATTTACCTCCATTATATGATGGAATATTTATGATGGATGTAGCATCAGATATTGGATATAAATGCTATATAATTAGTAAAGGTCCAGAAAACAAACCAGAAGTATGGGACCAAAAATTATTATGGTGTCAAAAAAATGCTCCTGATGTAGATGTTATAATTACAACGGATAAGAGTGTGATTCGCGGAGATATATTATATGATGATTGGCCAGAACATATGGATGCTTGGTTAGCAAATAATCCAGACGGGTTAGGAATAATGCCCGCGCAACCATATAATATTGGGTATTTACATAAGAATTATGTGCAGAACTTGGATTTGACCCATATGAAAGGTTAGATATTGATGAATAAAATAGTAATTTATCATGCTGGATGTTCGGATGGATTTTGCGCCGCTTGGTTATTTAACACATTATTTCCTGATGCGGAATTTTTCCCTGCTCATTATAATGAACCACCACCAGATGTAAAAGGTAAAATGGTATATATATTAGATTTTTCATATAAACGTCCAGTTATGGAAAAAATAATAGAGGAAGCTAATCATGTTACAGTATTAGACCATCATAAAACAGCAGAGGAAGAATTAAGAGGATTAGAAAATAACCCGCGTAATCCAGATATAGTTTTTGATATGTCAAAAAGTGGAGCTAGGTTAGCTTGGGAATGGTTATATGATAGATATTGTTCAGGAATGGCGATATCATTTCAATGTTCATATTGTTCATATTGTCAGATAAAACCACATTGGTTAGTACAATATACTGAAGATAGAGACCTATGGTTAAATCAACTATCTCATACTAAAGAAATAAATGCTTATATTAGAAGTTTACCTTTTAGTTTCGATGAATGGAGTAAGATAAAATTTGAACATCCAAATATATTTGTAAAACAGGGCGAGGCTATTCTAAAATATCAACGTACAATTATAGATACTCATAAAAATAATGCAACACTACAAAATATTTGTGGGTTTATGGTTCCAACAGTAAATGCCACATCATTGTTTTCAGAAATAGCTGGCGAATTGTCAGTTGGTCATCCATTTGCTGCTTGTTATTTTGATAGAGCAGACGGCCTTAGACAATACTCTCTTAGGTCTTCTGGAGATTTTGATGTTAGTAAAATAGCTAAAAAAATGGGTGGGGGTGGACATAAAAACGCTGCTGGATTTGAGGTTCGTGTATGAAACTTAAAGAACAATTAGTTAATATAGCAGATAATGCTGCTATGGAATTTAAGAAGAAAAAAGAATTGGAATTAGTTGCGGAAAGTAATAGAATTAAAGAATTGGCTATAGAAATATATGATTCTGTGGTTGAAAAATGCATCAACGACGCTAAACAATCTTTTAAAACAGCAATTATTTTAATATATAAAAGGTCATCAGAACCAGATAATATCTATGCTAAAGCAATTGTTGAAGTTGTTAGATTATTAATTGAACAAGGAATAAAATGTCTAAAAACTTATTTTATAGATAATGAAGGATATTATAATATTAAATTGGATTTAGATTGGAGATAAAAATGAAAGCTAAAATAATAAAGTCATATCCTGGTTATATTGGTTGTGATGATTACGAAATTACTAAAATATGCGATATAACTGATTGGGAAGAGATATCAGAACAAGATTATTCTTTTTTAGTGGCTAATATATGCTCTCTTGATGATTATCACAATAAACATTATGTACTAAAAGAAGAAAACTTAAAAGAAACTATAGCTAATCTTAAAAATGCTGTTGGTAGAAAAGTAAAAGAAAGAGAAGAAGCAGAAAAAAAGAAAAAGATAGCAAAAGAAAAGCGGTTGATGACTATGGATGAAAAAAAGAAGCAGAGAGAATTAAAAAAATTGGAGGAATTAAAGAAGAAGTATGAAGGAGATAACTAAAATTGGGGCTAATAAGGCTAGAGAAATATCTGATGAAGTTAATTTAAGAAATATAACTTATGATAAACAACAAGTCACAAAATTAGTGAACAAAGCATATAGTAAAATATTAAAAGCTGCGTCAAAAGGAAGATGCGGTTGTATGGTATTTCTATGGTTTGGCAACACTATATTTGTGTTAGAAGAAGCAAAAATAATTTTACAGCAGGATGGATATGATGTGGTAATATGGGATGAGGAATTATATATAAGGTGGTAAATATGAATAGAGAAAAGATTAGACTTGAGATGATATTGGAAAATGATGAATATAAAGTAATTACGCCAGATGGAAAAGAAATAGATATGATAATTTCTTTAACCCCAGGAATAATTATTAATACTATTGAAACTATAAATGAACCAACACATTTCTATAAAATAAAAGGCCATTGTTGTCCTCAAATATCAGTATATTGTAAAACAGGGTTTAATGTAGATATTCCTTTTGGTCCATATGATAAGAAAACAGGAATGTTAATAAAAAAGGAGAATGTTGAATCCTTCTTACATGATATCTAATTATGTATAATGGAGAATTATTGATAACATGGTGAATAGATTAAAGAAAAAATGGTCTGATGAAGAAATAAAATTTCTAATAGAAAATTATACAACTATGACTTGCAAAGAAATATCTAAACATCTTAATAGAACTACAAAAAGCGTATTATATCAATTTCATAAATTACATTTAAACAATAATTATGGTAAAGCTACGATACCGAATATTGGTGATACAATCAATCAATTAACAATAGAAGAAATTTATCTAAAAAATATTGGAAGTCAAAATAAAAGATTTGTTAAATGTAAATGTTCGTGTGGTCAAATATATGAATGTTTACTAACCAAATTAGTCAATAATATAATCAAAGATTGTGGATGTATTGAGCAGACACGACCAGATATGCTAGGAGAAAATAATAGATTTTATAAACATGGAAAATCTTTTGATAGATTAATGAGTGTGTGGTCAGGTATGATTACAAGATGTAATAATAAAAAATCAATTAGTTATCATAACTATGGTGGCAGAGGAATAATGGTATGTGACAACTGGTTAGAGTATCTTAACTTTTATAATTGGGCGATGGCTAATAATTATCAAAACAATTTAACATTAGAAAGAATTAATGTCAATGGCAATTATTGCCCAGAAAATTGTAAATGGATTCCATATGCAGAACAATATCTAAATAAAAGAAATAGTCGTAAAATCACAGCATGGAATGAAACTAAATGTTTGATAGAGTGGTTTAGGGACGAAAGAGTTAAGATTGATAATAATGCAACATTTGAATATAGAATTAAAGCAGGTTGGACAATTGAAAGAGCATTGTCTCAACCTGCTAGAAAATTATCGCGTAGTTATTAATATTATAGGTATTCCAAAGAGCAATATAAACCATACAATGTCTTACTTCCAATGCTGTCTGGAGAAGCACTCAAACATAAATACCAATCGTGCACCATAGCTGCACCAGTACCACCACCAGCGCGTTGTCCACCACTTTCAGGGCTTGATACTAGTGTCTTAGTTGGTGGAGTGCCAGCAGAACCACTACAAACCATCCAAACCGTATCGCCACTACCACCAGCGCCAGGAGTAGGATTGGGATGTACTAATTCGGCTACCTGTGTTGTAACTCCACTTGCGTTTCTACTTGTGCTACTTCTATCATAAATCAATACTTGACAATTTTGTGTCTTAACTACTGAAGTATGTTCAAACTTAATATTCAACGTAGCATTAACGTTTGGTAAATGTGTAAGTAAACGTGAATTTGATTCTGAATTAAGTAATCCAGAATTAGGATGCGTCCATTTAATATTATCACATAGTGGCCCGGCCTGCGTCCCGGCTGAGTTAGTAATATATGTTGTCTGTTGATAAGAGCCAACGGCAACACTATTACCAAAACTAGAACCCATGAATCCTAAACCCGACCCATTAAGATTAGTATCACTTCCCGCTAGAAATTTAATTTCTGCCACAAATCACCTCTTTTCTATTAATATTTAATTTGCTTAATAAACATACCATTGTTATCTCTGATTCCAATTCCACGTTGAGATTGTCTATGTGGTGGGTTATAGTAACTATCTGTCCATTTTTTATTAATAGCTATATTTATTAAATAACATGGAAATAATTCTATGTTATATTTTTCTTTAAACCATTTAGTAAATTTATGCTGACATATATCAGGATTTTCATTAAATTTATTTCTTATATCAAACACATGATTCCAATTTAATTTTTGTTTATTTCTTCTACCTTTATCTCTACAATCTTTAGTATTAGATGATAGACTACCTAAAAATAAATGATTAGGATTACAACATGACGTATTATTACATTGATGACAAACAACTAAATTTTTATTATTATTAGGATAGGTTAAGTAGTAAGCTAATCTATTACTTCTAAATGTCTTTTTAATTCCATTTATCCTAAAACCAGTTCTACCATAACCATCTTTATCTTTACAACCTAACCAATTCCAGCATTCATTTCCTTCTTTAATATCAACTTTTGACCAAAAATTCTTTATTTGCTTTTCTGTTAAGTTTATATCAATATGTGGATTAGTCTTATTATATAAATTACAACCATTATTTATCCAAATTTCTTCTTTACTTAATAATTCATTCTCTTTGCATAATTCTAATATCTCAACACAAAAATTATTATTATAATCTATTTGTAACTGATTATTTATGTGTATTCCACGCCTTAACTCTTGAAAATGAACTTCAATTCTCTTCTCAATATCCACACTACTACCCACATAACTTCGCCAATTTTCCCGGTTAATTATTGCATAAATTCCTATCATATACTAATTATTGACAACTTTCCTTTCCTACTTTAACGGGGTTCATAAGGGGTGTCCCCTTAATATTTTACACCATTTTAATATGAAAACCAATCATTTAACTTTTTCTGTCTATCTGTACAACCTTGACATTTATGCACGCCTATAGCGTGTGTTATTTTTGCTATTGTATCTCCTAAACCCCTCGACTTACATTCTACATCTAATCTATTACAGTCTTCACACTCTACCTTGCGGTAGCAAGTGGAACATTCACAAATACCACTGATTGGTTGAAAATTGCATTTCATTTAAATTGTAATGCAACTATAAAACTAGCTGCCGCTCCATGAATAGGGCCTCTAACAGTATCATAACCAAAATAATTAACAATATCTTGTCTATTGATAAAACCTTCATTATCTATCACATTCATCCACCACTCTCTATTCTCAACAGTTTGATGATGGTCTGCCTCGTGTGATGTTGATATACTACCTATAATTATTCCTTCATTACATAAATGTTTTCTTAGATTTTCAAATAACAAATGCAATCTTTTTTTTGGAATATGTTCAAATACTTCCCATATAGTTATTACATCAAAATAAGCATAATATATATCATAACCAACAATAAATGGCCAAGTTATATCACATGTAAAAAGATTATTGGGAATAGTTGCCCATTCAGCACGTTGATTTAGCTGACTATAATTACTACCTTCTAATCCTATAGCAATATGACCATCATCTATACAATCTTTAACAAATCCACCACCAGAACATCCTAAGTCCATGATATATAATGTCTTATGTTCAAACATCTTATATAGCTTATGGTTAAACGCTCTATTTCTGCTATTATCTCTCATAGTACCAGCAGGAAAAATATGGTCTGGAGAGTCAATAGCTATAGGATTATTGGTTATTACTTTGAACATAATTTCCTGATGTATTTATATCATCTTTTGGTATAGAAAAAGGTATTAATTGATTTAAAATCTCTTGCCTGTTGACACATCCGCCACATTTAGGTATATGAAGAAATTCTGTAATCTTAGCTATGGTATCACCAAGACCACGAGATTTGCATTTACGAAATATCCTATCTGTGTCAGATATTATCTCATATCCACACACTTTACATTTATATCTATCGTTGATTTTTTCAAATTGACAATTCATTAGAATGGATTTAAACTATCTCCAATTTTAGTTAATATAACACCACTTGGATAATTACATCCTTCTTGAATAATACAAAAGGCAATGGTGGTAATTCCACCAGATAATACTATATTATTGCATGAATCACTTGCTAATTTAGTATTAGTATATCTATATCCATCTCTAGCTGTGCCAAAAAAAGGACCAGTAACAATATTTGGTGTAATTAAACCAAAATAAGTATCATAATAGTGTATAAATAAATCATATTCAATACTACACATTCGTGATTCACTAAAATCACCGTGGGCAGTAAATCTAACCGCTTCATAACCACTTATTGGTAAAGTTACAACAAATACATCTGGTGTAATATTACCAGTTATAGGAATACGCGCTCCTGAAAATATAACAGTATCATTAAATTCATTATAATATGTACATAATTTTTCTCCACCAAAAACCGAAGAAGGAAAAATACAGCCCGCCCCAGCGCCGCTCATAGGTGACAAAATATGTATGCCATTAACATTGGCACCACTAATTACTCTTCCTGTGTTATAAGCGTCAGTAATTTGTACACAAGAACCGGAATACGAACGATAGTCCAATGGAAATCCACTCAAAGCAATAGAAACTTCTTCACCAAAAGAACTACAGCAACATAAACATCCCTCACAACAACAACATCTTGGATTAAACTGAAACATTAGAAAGGATTAACTCCTGTAGTTGCAGTACATTCTGCTGCCATTACCAACCAATTCCATCCATTATAACCCAATACACATTTAGTGCCTGAAACTATAGTTTGTTTACTTGCTAACATCCAATCTACTGCCCACACATTCTTACCAGTACGAAACATATTATTTCCAGGATGACCTGTATAAATTTCAAAATTACCTGACCCACCCCTAGTCATTGTACCATTAGCTCTAGCTGTATGAACTACATAACCACCCCATACATTTCTATATTCATCCCATCTTAAATCAACAGGACCAGTTGGCCACTCATTTGACCTATGTTTATAATCTTGCAGGAAAGAAGAAGAGTTAGAAGATGGTACAGGTTGACCATATTGATTGTAACCCCAACCAGCTACTACTAATGGGCCGCGCAAACCTATTGGTCTAGCTTTATTTGGATTATAATCGTCTCTATCTGACTGTAAGCCATTGTCTGGATATGTATCTCCATGTGCAATATAATCTATATCTATATATCTACTATTTGATGAACCAGAGAATGGATTCAATGAATGAATATTATGTGTAGTACCACCACTAGGATTTAAATAATGTGGTATGCCGGTATGTGATACATCAGTGCTAAATCCACGAAATAAACCTGGTGTACTCATTACTGAAGTATTTTTATATTCAGTATCATCATGCGCATTAGCTGCAATCGGAGCTTCTGGTCCGGTAATAGATGCTGCTTGAGAGCTAACAAAATTAGACGAATCAGCTATAGTCATGGCTGTCATAAACTCATGAGGAGTACCTTTTTGAACACCTATTGGTCCATTATTTAATATATAATTTCTTCTATAATTAAAATAACCTGGTCCAGCTATACCTATTTTATTAATAAATGCCTGAGTTCTATAGTTTCTATCATATGCTTGAAATTTTTGAGTTAATCTTTGTATTGTATCAATTAACGCTTTGTTGGCTGAACCAAATTTTGGTGTAAATGTTCTTAGTCTATAATTAGTTAAACTTCCTTGGTCGCTAATTTGTACGCCTATACCAGTAACATTTGGTCCACCTTCTATCAATACATCACCTATTTGATGACGAGGAGCGCCAACAAAAGTTATTTGACCCACTTCTCCATATGTCATTCTAGTCATCTTGTCTCTTATCTTTGCTCTTGCAACAGTATCAAGCAGAGAAATTCCACCATAATTCCAAGGTGTCAAACTATCATCTTTCTCAAAGTCTGTCTTACCTGGTCCACCTAATACATACCACGGTCCATATGTTATAATATTACTACGCAAAGGAACTACAGCTTTATCTGGTAGAAACGGCCTCTCTCCTAATCCAGTGTATAATCGCCCACCACTCATTCTATTCATTGATTTTAAAATGTTATTTTTCTTAGATAATATATACTGTTCCGGCGTTAAATTTGTTTGTACATTTGTTAATGGGTCCAATACTTTGCCATTAATTACTTTATTATTATCTACTAAAGATTTAATTAACATCTGACTCAAACCTCTAGCTGTCGCTGGTATACCATCTTCTTCATATCTCTTAATAAGAGGAGCGGCTAATGTTATAACTACACGTGGACTATCCAATGTATAAACATTACGAAAAACTAACTTTGGGTCTATTTGACAACGAATAAATATTGATGTACCCCATGTTACTAAATTCTCTGGTGTATGACCATCAAGCAATTCCGCTTCTAGTGGTCCTAATTCATCAAATCTCACAAAACACTCTAATTTTCCCTGCTCATTAGTGAAGAATGGTTTATATGGCCCTAGATTATTTATTATATTCTCGCCAGATATAGATTGAGGCCAACCGCTATCAGTAGGTTCTAAACTAGTAATTCCTATTCCTGTTTCTGGTTGATAATATCCTAATAATTCAGGAATTCTAACCATAAACTTTCTACCATAATATTCGCTAGCATAATTTGACACAAACTGGAATACATTCTGCTGACTTTTAAGTGTTATTTCATCTAATAATCTTTTACCTTTTTGTACAGCTAACTCTTTTTTAAAATTAATTGCATCTTGTGGACCAGCTTTGCCTGAAAATATTTTCACTGCATTAGTAATATCAATCTTGCCCCATATAGGCTGTAACCCTAACAATACAGCTTTAACAGGGTCAATAGCTTCAACGTAAGAAGCCCAAGCGTCAAAACCAGACAACGACGCTCTTATCTCTCCAAGAGTCATAGTATAACTAGCACCAATACCAGCAGCATTTAATGTTCTTGCATCTACTGTTACAACCTTACTATCATCATCTTCTCTAAAATCTATTTCACTTATTATGGCATTACCTAATTCATTTATTCCCCAATAAGGCCAAATCCATTCATCCTCTGGTAAATCAATATCAGAATCAGTTGCGGCTGTTACCTCATATAGTACATCTTTTTGTGCTCCAACTAAGAACGCATTAGTAATTTCATTTCTAAACTCAACCCCTTTTCTATAAGATGAAACATCTACACAATTCTCAGTAACAAATCTATCAATAGCTCCTAAGTTTGGTTGACTACATCTACTAGCTATTCTGATATTAATAGTATGCATTAACGTTCCTAAAGCACTATACTCATCACCCTCAACCAATTCTATATAGTAATCTGCACCAGCTTCTCTACACACAAAATCAATAGCAGAAAGAAGAGATATGCTTTGTCCGGGGACTCTCAAATATAAAGGAACTATTGGAATATTAGATAAATCAACATGATATCTATATCCTTGAACATTAATGCCACCACTCCATAAACTTGGTCCAGTGCCTAATGCTATTAGAGAACCTAATATACTATTCCAAGCCATTCCTCCATCATTTACATTAGCCCCACCAAAAGCAATAGATTCTAAATGTCCATAAACATTAAATAAATTAGGAATACCCCCGATTGTTTGATGATATCCGCCAGTTATAAGTTGAATATCATCTAAAACTTCTCGTGGGTCATTAATAATGATTTCGTAAGCAGGAAGATTACTAATATCTTTTATCTCTTCCCAAGATTGTAATATTCCACCAAACTTAAAAATAAAGTCGGAATCTGGGTCAGGGAATTCAAAGAATACGGGGGAGCCAGGAAGAGGAGGATTAAAAGAATTGCCGTCTTCTGAATCGGGGTCTTCTATTACTGTAGCTGTAAGCGTACCAACTTGGGTATTCCAACCAACATTAATATTAAAATTCTTTACTACAGCGCCTAAAAATGTTACTTGTTCGCAAGGCATAATCCTAACCTCTTATGATATATTGGTTTCATTATAATATAAATTTTCCCATCTAACTTCAATATGTCTATTGTCCAGACGGCCACTCCCAACTTATACTAAGAGACCCATTACCAGTTTTTGGATTCCAAGTTTCATTATGTTCATTAGTATAATATATAGGAACAGTTGGTTTTACTTTATCAATTAACTCTGTCCAATCTGGTCTTGTGCCATTTAATATTGCATCTACAGTACATCCGCTTGATGGAGACATTACTACATCAGCGTTTAAACTTCTACCATAATGTGTGCGTGTATATGATGGTTGAAATAATGTACCAGCATCTCGACATAAAATTTGATGTTTAGCATAAATATCAACAGGAAACGAATCTTGTACGTTAATATTTTCTATTTTACTTCCACTTATACAATTAGATGGTCTGTTATCATATTCTATATTATATTGAATAACACCACCAATTGGATTTCTAGTAACAACCTTAGTTGAATGTAATGGATTTAAAGTTTTACCAGAATATAATTGTGCTCTAGTAAATATTAATGGTTCAACTATTGTTTGAAAGCAGGAAGAAGCGGCAGTATATTTATGTCTAATTATAGTAGAATAAGCATCATTAGGAATGCCGCCTAATCCACTAGGTCTAGTCCCTCTTGTTTCTAATCCTCTAACTTCTCCTTGTATTGATACTTTAGTGGTGCCATCATCTAAACTTTCTCTAGACTCAACACTAAAATCTTCAACACAATCACCAGATGATACTATCCAATTCTCACTTAATTGATATGTTCCTCCAAGCTCATCAATTGACGTAGAACGAATATGATTATATACTCCATAAAATGATGGAATATCGAAAGCGCCCGATTGAGTAACAAACTCAAAATCAACACCAGCACGACGAAAAACATAGTCACGAGCATGTTTCCACGGTGGATAATGGTTTCCATCTTCATCATAATGACACTTGCCCTTAGCATTTATTTCGTGAGATAATCTATAAGTATTAGTTAGTATTGTATTATTAGCATCTTCATTAATTTCTAAATTCCATGTCTCATTAGCATTTTCAATACATGGCGTGATAGAATCTTCACCAGAAGGAAATAATGGTCCAAATATTTGATGTGTAGTTAAATTTATTGTATAATCAACTCTATCAACCCACTGACCTTCTTCAAAATTAATACTATTTACGATAGGACGAAACTTTGTTGGTGTAGTATTATCCCACGGTTGAATTTCAAACCATAATCCATCTTGTGAAAATAAGCCACGGATTGCTTCTTGCTTACGAAGTGCATAATTAAGCGCATTATCTACTGAATAAGCTGGTGTATCTGGAGGAGAACCTGATGTTGTCCAAAAAGTTCCACTCTCCGTAGGACTGCCTTTCCCGATACAAATAGTACCATTAAGTTGTATTTCAAACTCAGGACATAGTTTTTCACATTCGTCCTCAGTACGACTATATGTTTTACTTATTGATAAAATAGGGCATGGAATCAACTTACGCCCGTTGTATGATATTGATGACATATTTTCCTCTGCTTAAAAGGGATATAAGGGGTAACTCCCTATTTATTTTACGCCCTAATGGTGCGCTCCGTGTATGAAAAGTTTTACTATGCCACTACCAGCATCTTTTCCTGCTGAATATAATGATATTCCACTATTTGGACTATCGTAACTAGCTATATATAGTGGAATATTAGATGATTCTGGAAGTTTACCAGCTATAAACATTGAAGTCATGGCAGATTCGTTGCGTTGAATAAATAATGAAATTCCTCCTGTATAAGGAATCCATCCACTAGGATTATAGGGCAAGCCAGGATTTTGTGTTAACTGTTGACCTTGTATAAATAATGGAATACCGCTGAATGGAGTATTGTTTTCAATATATAAACTAATTCCACTACTTAATGAACTCAAACTACCAGATATATAAAGTGGAAGTAATCCTGTTGGGTCAAAGTCAGATTTAATAAATAATGGTATTGTTCCGCTAGGAGGTTCTCCTTGTATTAATAATGGAATTTCTGATAACAATACGCCAGTACCAACTTGTGAACCATATATAAATAAATCCATCCAACCACTAGGAGATTGACCAGTTGGACCTAATATCATTAATGGAAATTCACCAGATGATAAACTATGACCATTTATAAATAAATCAATACCACTATTAACTGAAGAATGTCCATTAATAAATAATGGTATTGTTCCGCTAGGAGGTTCTCCTTGTATTAATAATGGAATTTCTGATAACAATACGCCAGTACCAACTTGTGAACCATATATAAATAAATCCATCCAACCACTAGGAGATTGACCAGTTGGACCTAATATCATTAATGGAAATTCACCAGATGATAAACTATGACCATTTATAAATAAATCAATACCACTATTAACTGAAGAATGTCCATTAATAAATAAAGGAATATTATTATTTAAACTATCATGTCCATTAACAAATAAATCAACATTATTGGATGAAATTTGTGCTCCAGAAGTATATAATGATATACCACTTTCATTAGTTAGATGGCCAGCAGTATATAAAGTCATGCCGCTAGATGGTGGTGGTAATGCATAATAAACACTCATCAATACTGTATCATGATATGTTCTTGTAGGTCCAACAACACCAGTAGCTATTGCTTTAACACCAAAAGTAACACCAAAACACGGATGATTAACACCACTAATAGAATCATCTGGCCTAATTAATCCTTGTAAATCCCAAAGGTCTGTATTTCCACCAAATAATCCACTACCATCTGTAGTGTGTGGATATCCATTAGGAATTGAGCTTGGACCAGGTGTAAGTCTACCGCTGCTAAATGCTGCCGCTAAAGGAACCCCACTCCAATTGGATATTCCATCAGAAAAATTACCACTAAATGCTAATTTAACTTGTCCATAAGATACATCAGCTATAACTGGAATAGTTGTCCCACTATATATACCACGTATCTCAACCTCAACTCCACTAATCTGCGCATCAGATGGTAGAGAAAATCCAAACTTACAAACCGAAAACATATTAGTATAAACATAACCAGTTGTTATACTTAATTCAGTCCAAGCATAAGGATTAGTAGTGCTTCCATCTGGTGCATCGTCTGTATAAATAGCACTAGGATGGCCAGGTCTAATTAAAGCTAGTTGAGAATTAGATTGCCAATTACTACCTGCATTATCATAATCTCCGCCCCACCATACGAATCCACTAGTAGGCAAAAACGGACCTTGTTTGATTAAAGCCATTATACTTCAACCTTTCCGATGTCGGGAAATTTACTATCCAACATAATATTAATTTGTTCCCTAGCCTTAGTGACAGCTAATTCAGCTATACTATCTGATATATCTCTAAATACTTCCGTACCATTAAATTGTACATTCACAGTATGAGTTGCTTGTAAATTAATTTGTTTTGGAAATGCTTCCATAGCTTGCGATAATCTCTCACTTGATGTCATGAATGTTAGCAATGCTCGACTTAGTTGAGCGACAGCTTCACTATTAATTTCTGATATTTGACCTACTTGACCACCATCAGCAAATTTAGCTCTATTATTAAGTTGATTTAAATTATTTAGACCTATTTTTTGAGCAGATTCTTTATTAATAACATACTCACCAGGAGATAGCATAGCAGGAACAGTATCTCTACCAATTCCATTAGCACTTAAACCATTATTGGCAGTAACAAACCCACCATTAGCAAATCCTCTCATATTAAATATTTCAAGTTTGTCGGCAAAACTTTTTTTATTCGTTAATCCACGTTGAGCGTTTCGGTTTTCCTCTTCAAATCTTCTAATTTCACCCCTAGATATATCAACAGGAGAACGTCTAGAAACTTCGGGAGCAAATGGGTCATTACGTCGTCCAATATTTCTAAAGTTATCAGGTAGATTTTTGATATCGTTACTTCCTGTTTTGCTTCTAATAGCTTCAGCATCTCTTGCTGCTTTTTCTCTCAACTCTTCAATAGTCTTTTTTCTATCTTCTTTAGGTAGATTTAAAACAGCTTGATTATCTTGTGGTTTACTAAGATTATTAACTTCTTCAGCAATTATCCTTGCTCCACCAGCAAGATTACCACTAAATATTTCTAATGCCGCAGCACCAAGGGGAATTAACTCCTTAGCAACATCTTTCACTCCACCAATAAGCTGTTTTTCTCTTAATCTTCTATCTTGTTCTTCTTTTTGGGCGTTTTTAGCATTTTCAAATATAGCGTTTTTTTCTTTAGCAGCTTGAATGTTAACTCCCCTCAAAAAGTTTTCTTCGGCTTCTGCTGCTTTTAATGCTCTTGCCTCATCTGCATTTTTAGGTATTTTAAGTGGTTCTTTAGGAAGATTTGGAAAACCTTGTCCAAAGTCTATTAGGTTAGCACTATTGGCAGGTATTTGACCAGATTGAATTTTTAATCTTGCATCTCTAATTCTTTTAGCTTCTTGAGCAATTGTTTTAGCGTCAACACCTTGTGATAATAGTTGAAATACTTTTGCTGTAGTCATATCCTTTGGTATTCCCTTTGAATCAACACCACCAGCAAAAGGTACTATATCTTGTTTATTATCTATAAATTTTAATTCTTTACGATTAATTACACCAGGTTGTACAATGGCACGTTCTACCTTTTTCAAACCTTTACCAATTTTATTTTTTATATTATTTTTAATTCTTTCTAATGGACTTTCTTCAACTACAGGATTTATACGCTCTACAGGTAAAAACTGGTTGTTTCTTACATCGTTTAATTCTTGTGCAATACCTGGAAAATGTTTTTCAACTAAGGCTCTATGTTTATTAAAGAAGTCAAAATCACGTTGTGTTCTTCCGTTAAACCATCTGACACCAGCCTGTTCTATCTGTTTAAGAAGAAATTTTTCATTAATTTCTTTCTTTTGTTCTTCAGTAACAACTGTTGGATTATTAACTAATTGTTGTTTAGCTTGATTCTTTGCCTGATTTATATTTACAAAACCAGCACCATCAGCAAATCTACCACGAATACCAACCTCTGCCCTACCCTCAATTGGTTGAAAACCAGGCTTTGGTCCAATCTCTAAATCTGGAGCCAACCCCAATCTTCTAAATTTATTCATTGCTTCTGCATGAGCACGACCTTTAGCATCCACTCCTAATTGATTAGCAAAATTATTATTTTGTTGGTCAATTCTAGCTTTGCGTATATTATTTCCCTCGATAACTAGTTGATTTAGGATACTATCCTTAACCAAATCACCAACTGGACGAGATATAAACGCATTCATTAATCCTTCAGCACGTTGCTTATCTACAGTTGATATTTCTTGTACCATAGATAAGAATAATGAAAGCTTACTCTTAATCTCTTTATCGCTAGCACTAGCTAAATCTAATCTATTAGCTAATTCTAACATCTTCTCTGGTGGAAGATTGAATATATTATTTTTTAATCCACCCTTTATATCTAGAAATTTATCAATAGCTTCCTTAGAAAAGGGAATATCTAAGAATTCTTGTACTGTCATTTCTTCATCTGGATTTTTTCTACTAGCCAATCCTTTGAAGAATCCTCGCTTACGTACATCGTCCGATAAGACAGATAAAGGGTCTGGCAAATCTCTAAATCGAAATTGTTTATCTGGAATTTTTCTAAGCTCAGCTAATCTCTTAATTTCATCTGGAGAATTGCGTATTCCTTCTGCTGCATCTACGGTATCCAAACCTAAAGCGGCGTTTATTTCCTTAGCACTCTTTCGTAAATCTGGTGTATTTTCTCTTTTGTTGGGGTCTGGAATTAACCTCGGAGCAAAGCCACCTTCAGGTTCTCTACCAACATTTATTCTATTTGCACGTAAAACCGCCTGATTATTTTCAGTAAACCTTTCGGCGACACCTTTTCTATCGCCAAAAATATTCATCAATTCATCAGCCGTTTTATCAGTGATGCCAGAAAGTAAAAACATATTGGTATCAAATGGCATTATAGTACCATCTATGTCTTTTCTTTTGCCAAAAAATCCATCAACAATATCATCTATATCTTGTTCAGTATATTTTCGTAATAATTTCTTAGAATCAGCACCTTTTCTTATGCCTAATTCTGACAATTTATTATATATATCTTGTCTTGATAAGCCTTTAACTGCTAATGGAGATACAACGCCACTTTGGTCAAAAAAAGCTTCTGCAAATATATCCTGATTAGGTCTATTACCAAATCCTTTAACCTTACCTCCATCTTGAAAGAATTGTAAACCATTTCGATTTATCATTTCTAAAAATGGCATCATTTTTTTAGCTACTGGAGCACGCACTACGAATTCACCAGGAGTTAACATTGCTGGAACATTATCTTTGTTTCCGATTCCTGGAATACGACCACCAGAAGCTTGTGCTATTGGTAGTCTTGGTAACACAGGTTGTTGTGGCAAAGGTTCTGCCTGAATCAATTTTTTTAGACCTTCTATGTTTGCTGTAAGCTTATCTAATTCTCCATTAAGCTTATTAATTTGGCCGTCTAATGCAATTATTTTAGATTGTAAATTGTCAGGTATTGCTGTAAATACTTTAATACTTTCTGTTAAACCCGACAATTTATCGTTAGATAAACCATTAGTGGCTTGAATAAAAGCTCCAAGTAATTCTCCAGAGTTCTTAAATTTTTTGCTAGAAGATAATAATTCATCTCCTAATTCTTCTTGAAATTTTGTTAAAATACCTCCTAAAACAGACCCAGTACTATTTAGACCAAACCCTGGAGCATTTATATCGAAAAATGCCAATTCGCCAGAACTAGAATTAACAAGACCGCCTGGCCCTAAATTACCTAATTGTTCCTTCAATTTAATTCCAGATGGAGTATTTAAATCTAGAGTATTTAATATAATTTTAAATCTCTCTTCTGGGCTTAAAGTAAGTTTACCACCCTTTCTTTCATTTAATTGTGCAATCGTTTGTTGTGTAATATTAGATAATCCAAAACGTTTTAAATCTTCAGCTTCTAATCTTTTTTCACCAAATAATGCACCTAATAATTTAGTAATACCACTATTACTTAAAGTACCAAGACTACTACCTTTAAAAAATTCATTTTGAACTGGCCCAAACAAATTTTGCAATACACGACCATTTAATCCCAATTTATCTAACCCCAATGCTGGGTCATTTGTACTAAGATTTGAGCCAAAAATTCTACTGCTTTTTAATTGCTCTTTAAGGTTATTTATATCTTTAGATTCAAATAATAATCTATTAACACCAATACCAAATTCTCTAGTAGGAAATCCTGCCGCGTCTTTAACCTCTATGTTTGGATTTACTTGATTAATTTTATTACCAAAATTCAAAACATCATCTTTAATCTTAATTAATTGATTAGCTTCTCCTTTTACAGTATCAAGCTTTGCTTGTTCTTGCCTAAACTGAACTTGTAAAGCAATCAACGAATTAGAAGTTATTAATTTGTCAAGTGAAGATATAAGTTTTTGTTCTATAGTATCATTAACTGACTGAAACACTCTAGCTAATTGCATATTAGCATCAATTGATAGTCTTTCAACATCAATCAATTCTCTCTGTAACTTTAATCCCTCATCATCTAAAGCTCCTGATAATACTTTTGCAGTATCTCTATCAAACCCTTGCCTTCTAAAGAAATCTTCCTTTAATTGTTCAACCAATTTATTAGCTGGTTGTCCTAAAATTTGTCTATTGCCCAATTTCTCTAGGATTTGAATTACACCACCACGTCTCTCATTAGATAAAAAATCAAATCTTTTACTAGAAGCAGAAAGAAGTGTATCACGAATAGTTCTAGTAAGGACTAATTTATCTGAAAATGCACCAGTAGATAAAGTATTACCAATATCTTTAAAAAACGCGGCTTTTGCTTGTAAATTTCCCAATCTTTCTTGTATTGCTGATGTTCTTTTTGATGTATCAGCTAATTCCTTTAATGCTAAATTTGCTCCTTGTAGATTTTGTTCTAAAATAACTATTCTCTTAACATCTTCTATCCCGCCTATAGTACGTCTAGCCGAATCTAATTGTTTAGTTAACTCTAATATAGCATCACCCAGCTTTTCAGGAGTGACATTTTCAATACCAAAATTTCTCTGACGAGCAATAATTGGTTCTAATAAATCTTCTCTTGTTAATTGAACACCATTCAAAGTTCCAGCAATACGTTTTATATTAAGTCGTCCTACATTTGCCGCATCTCTAAAATCTTGTGTTTGTATACTTCTTTCCGCTACTTTGCCTAAATTTTCTGAAAAGAATGATAATCTAGTTTGAACTTGGTCAGAAATATCTCTCAATTTTTCCAAACTATTTCCTAAATTACCCACTATTTCTTCTGCAAATTGAAATGGTTGTTCTAATTTTTCTCCAAGTTTATCAAAATCTATACTTAATTGTCTACGAACTATGTTAATAACATCTTTTTCGCCTGATGTTAATACAGTACCGGGAGGCTTTCCAGCCAAAAATTGCTTAGTCAAATCTTCCTGAATTTTCCCCGGAACATTTTCTACAGGAATACCAGCTAAACGAATATTATTAAGTAAACGAGGCAACTCATTTCTAGCAATTTGTGTTGCTAATGCATTGGTTGATAATTGATTAAAAATATCTTTAATTTCAGGCGTATTACCAAGAAATCTTTCAACATTAGGTATATCTCTTCTTAAAGCATCTGTATTATTAGATTTGATACCAGGAAATAGCCTTGGTGGTAATAGTAATCCAATTTGATTACCAAAAACAGACGTTTCAGCAACAATAGACGATTTGCCGAATTCTTGTAAATCTTTAGTGGCTTCTCCCAACGCAACAGAAAAGAAATCAAAATCAGAATCTAAAGCTTTAGTTATATTTTCTACCTTTTTAGCAAAATCTTCAATAGATTTTAAATTAGCTGTATTCTTTAAGATATCAGTGACTCTTTTATTAGCTTGAGCAAAAGTTTCTCCTAATGCTAATACTCTAAAAGCAATAATTTCTGATGATTCAGCGAGTAAAGTTTCTCTGGACGCATCTAATTTAGCTTCTTCTATTCTATTTGGTACACGTTGAAATGGTCTAGTGCTTAGTGGTTGACTAAAAGTAAATCCTTTAACTAAATCCTCCGCTCTTTTTCTAATTATAACATCAGCCTGTCCAATATCAGAACGTCTACTTTCAAAGAATTCGGCTCTTGCCTGAGCGTCAGTTGGCGCTATCCTTTTTATATTTGCAATAAAAGTATTAGCATCCTCAATTGCTTTAACTGCCGTTAACATATTTTCCGATAAGAGCTTGATAGATTCCGCAAATTTAGAAGTAGCATTATCAGTAACTATTGCTCTAATTCTATCATCAGCTTCTTTACTTGCTTGTGAAAATTGTTGAATACCTAAAGCTAAAGCTCCAATTGTTGCGCCAATAGCAGTTCCTACGCCAGGAGCTATTAAACTACCAATTTGTCCACCTATAATTCCTCCAGTAATAGCACCAGGAATAGCCGCACCAATACCCGCTCTAGTTGCTATACCACTACGAGCGTCTTCATTATTAATAACATTTCGTTCTAAAGCACTATTAAATTCTGGTGTAATTGCATCTCCCAATAAACTTCCGCCAATTAATGCACCAAGAGGAAAACCTACCCCTCTTACTCTTCTACCCACAGATAACGCTGTAGCGGCTGCACCACCGACTAATGGAGCAGGAAAACCTTTAGGAGTAATAGGCTGCTTAAAACCAGAAGCAAAACCTGGGAATTGAGTAATAGCAGCTAAAGTGGGACTAGCACCTAAAGCTCTAACTCCACCAGCAATACCCTTAGCAATACCTAATACGCCTAATATTGGAATAAGTGGTGATAATACTCTTGTCAGATTAACAAGTTGTTTTGTAAGTTCAATAGTTAAACTTATGAACTGTTGGAATCCTCTACTTTGTCCAATTTCATTAAATAACTTTAAAAATTCTTCTCTCAACTTCTGGATTTGCGTTAGTAATGATTGTTGTCTTAATTCAGCGTCTCTATTAAGAGAATTAGACCCACCTAACGCTGTATCTCTTGCGCGTCTAGCAACATCTATTTGTTGAATCAAAGGAATAATACGAGACAATTGCCTTAACCCACCCAAATCTTCAATAATACCAGAGAAAGTCGCGCTTTGTGTACTTACGTTCGCAAGCCCAGCGTTCAATCGTTCAACTGCCTTAAATACTCCAACGAAATTACCTTCAGTGTCTCTAAGGTCAATTCCTAATTTCTTTAGAGCTTCACTGTTTTCTAATCGTTGCAGACGACCAGTAATAGTACGAATACCAGTTGCAATTGATTCCGCACTTTCACGAGTAGTTTGCCGAACTGCTGTGAATAAGCCCTCTAATTCTTCTAATGACCCACCAGCAGCAGCAAACGCACCACCAGCCCGTTGAATAGCTTTAATGATATCATCAGATTCAACTGCAAACTGTTTAGATACAGCATTGATACCACCAAGAATAGCCTCTGTGTCTTTAGCACTCTTGCCGAATTGACCAAATGTAGCAATTAAACCCTCTGTTGCTTGATTTAAATCCTTGAAAGATGGAGCTAATGAAGCTTTAGCCAATCCTTCTATCGCAGTCTTAGTCTCATTCGCAGATAAACCAGCTTGGGCTAATGTGTCAGATACACCCAACAGTTCATCAGACGAAACACCAAATTTAGTAGCTAATTTAGTAACTTCTTCTCCAATACCTCTAACTCCAGCCAAGCTTGAATTTGTAATTTGAGATAGTTTAACTAGTTGGTCCTGAAATTTTAAAGCTGAAGTAACACCAGCCACAAACGATTGAGTAATTGTATTAATAATACGAGATGCTACAGTGAATTGGGTAAATGTACGAAATCTATTAACTAAAGTATCACCAAATTGACTAAGTGTAGTATTAGCTTGTTTGGTACTTTGATTAACTTTATTAATAGTTTGATTGATACCATTAACAGCATTAGAAACATTAGCAATGGAACCAGCATTAAAATTAATAGTTGTATTTATAGGACCATTTTTTAATGTAGCCCCTACTTGTCTCAAAGCATTATTTAAACTACTTTGATTTACATTAAATGTGAGTTCTGCTGCTAAATTAAATGGCGTTGCCATCATCAATCTCCATAAAAAAAGCGCATATTAGCCTTAGACTAATAAGCGCTATCCAAAACTATCTATTCAGTGAAAGGTAATTCTTCTACTATCAATTTACCGTCTTCATCAATTAAATGACCGTTAACATCAACAAATTTGCCTTCTTCATTGACATACCGACCATTTTCATCTATCAACTTCCCGTTTTTATCAACTAATTTACCATCTTGATTTACAAATTGTAATTTATCGTTTACACAACCCCATTCTTTGAGTCTCTTATATTCTATGTTGTTAGCTTCATTGAGATTGTTAAAACCATACATTACTTCAGCAAAACATTTTGCAGCATCAGCACCTAATTGTGTATAAGATTTGGATTCATAATCAGATAAGCTAGAAAAAACTCTCTCGCCGCTATCATTATATACAGTGCAAGCTGAAACTAAATAATTAAATCTTGCATTTTCCGCTAAACCATCAGCGGTTCTAGAATTATAAGCACTTCTGTCTGACAATAATTCTCTCTGCTTATCAATACATTTAATTACTTCCAGAGCTATTTCTTTACCTCTAGCTTTACTAATTCCTCCACGTTCTAATTGATATCTATAATCATTGATTTGTTTACCAAGTTCTTGCAATAGTTCTTGTTTTGTATCATCCCATAATCCTTGGTCTCGCATAATTTTTTCTAATGCAACACCCAACATCGCTCCACCATTTACAGCTTCCTTAAATACTTTATTTTGTATTACATTAGCTTTATTTAATACATCGTTAGTTGGATGAATAATTGCTAATTGTACTTCCTGACCTTCATGATTACTAGTAAATTTTGTTTTCATTTTTATCTCCAAATATACCCTGGTATCTATTCCAATCTATATCATACTGTTCACATTCTTTTTTAATTGCCCTTATTTGTTTATTTCCTAAATCTAATATAGCTTGACGTAATATTGACCATTCTTTAAAACATTCTAATTCAAAATCTGTTTCTGGTTTACCATGTCCCCATAAATCGCCAAAGATTTTTTCAATATTATCTAGACTACCTATCATTAAAGTAGTCATCTTTTTAGCAATAATATTTTGTAATCTCTCATTACATTTTGTTTTCCAATTTTCTTTATTCTTCTGAATATATGATTTACGCATATTATTCATTGTTTCTAATTTATTTTCTAACATTATCCCTTCCTAATCTTGCCATTTCCAACATAATTTTTTCTTTAGAATCTGGCATTTGTGATTCCGAAACAGTTCCCAGTTTATTTAATAAATTCATTTTTTTCTGTTTCATAATTTTACCTGAAATATCATTTAATTTGTTTATCTTATCAGCATCCTCTAATGTATCAGCCATAACAAATATTTCTTGTGAGTTTCTTACTTTTTCATTTCCAGATATAAGCTCTCCTTCCTTTTTAGCTAATTCTTTATCTCTTTTCCTTTTTTGTATAATCATCCACCCATCTAATATATCATCATCTTCAATTACAGAATCATGTGGACATTCATGGCTTTGATATATGTTATCATATGTCATGCTCCATATCATCAACATTTTTTGTTCATCATTTAATTCATATGGATGTACATTAAATATACTAGCACTTTTATTGCCTGCAACCCATATGGTCCTCCACGGTTCAGTTCTAGCTAACTCTCTAATTACTGTTTCTGATAATATTTGATTACTATATATATTTAATAATCTTTCAGATAAATATTCAGAATTATTAATTTTTTGTAATGTTAAATCATGTAATCTATTAACTAATAAATATCTTAATTTACAAGAATTAGCATATCCAGTTATAGTAATATGGTCATAATGATGTTTTCTAGACAATAATTCAGATTGTTTTTCTTTTGCCTGTTTAAGTAATTTTCTAATTTCTTGTCTAGCATTACTTTTAAAAACAAATTCAAATAATTTAACCTTAAAATCTTCTATATCTTCTGATATCTTCTTTAATAAATTTTCATCATCAGATTTCCAATATTCTAATTCTTCTAAAATATAATACAATTCATCATTGTTTAACATTTCTAAATATAAAGCTTCATCATACTTATCTATATAAATTTGATTAGCTTGGTATTTATCTTCTAAAGAGGAATTTAAAAAATAATATGTTGTTCCATTTATTTGAAATTTGGTTTTACCAGAAATAATCTTAGAAATTAAATATTCTTTTTTATTATAATCCATAACTAAATCCAATACGTCAACCCATACTTGCTCAAACACTATCTTTCCTCATCGGAGAGCTATCGCTGGTGTTAACGTCAAGCTTATATTAAATTATACACCAAAAGGGGATACCCCTTTTCAAATCCCCGTTAAGCAGAGGAAGAATTAATGTTTGCGATGGAGTAAATTTTCTATTTCTTTATGCAAACCTTCAAGGGCGGATTATCTAAAGTAGCTAGCTAGCCTTATTTGAGATGCTATGAGCGCATGAAAAAAGCCGGTCGCGCCGGCCTATTATATTTTCTTCTGCTTTAATTATTTTTTGTTATCACATAAATAAATAAAAAAACACCACCGATATTATTTCGACAGTGTTTTTTTGTAACTTTAAGGTTTTTAGGAAAAATTATTGGTTTTTGTCTAATTTATCTAAATTATTGTAAATTAGGAGTTTATATTATAATTGATTTACACGAAGTGCGGCAGTTACGTCAGCGGGATGTTGAACTGTAAGTGAGTTAAAATTACTGTAGGAATAAGTTACAGTTACATTCTCGCCTCCAGTTGAACCACCACCATAGCTAACACTTCGTAATTTATTTTTAGTTCCTAAATTAAGTCTTAAACCTTCACGAATAGCAACACGAATACTCTTATATCGAACGTTATCACCGTTACCAGCAACGCCGTCTTCAGTAGCATCAATTAAATCACCAGAACATGATACTACTTCAATATCGGTTGTTACTTCAGTTGGGAATGTGAGGAATCGACATGTAGGATTCTTTTTACCTAGACAGAATATTTCTTCTCTACCTAGATTTACACTAACTGTAATTTGATTAACACATACTCTTCTGCTACCATCTGAATCTCCTGGATTTGTTCCAGAAGAAGTAATACCTGGAATACCACCGAACGTACCACCTGGTAAAATAGTGCAGTTGGGGTCAGCCAAATGGCTATTTGTATCTAATCCAGCACCAGTAGCTATGATAGTTGGGTCAAACAACATATCTTCACGTCTGTTGACACCACCAGAGCCAGTAATTGATTGTGGTTGGTCAGTATTATTAAATGCTCCACTAAATACGAATGGAGCAGTAATATCCCAAACTTTATTATTGCCTACTAATGTAATATCTTCGGTAAAGTTAGAAGTAGCATTAAATGTATAAGTTAATGATGATACTTGCAAACCACTCATTATCACACTGGATTTTGGTGTACCAGAAGCAGCACTTTGGTCTGGCGGGAATATGCTTAAACCAGCAGATGTTTTAACTACTGAACGACCAGCTAAGTCAGCCGCAGTAGCATTTTGAGTTCCTAATAGATATAAAGGACAATAACCATCTAATACTTTTTGTGAAGTTACTTCAATACTTGGTCTATCTTCAATATTTTCATAAATTTCAAGTTGTCCTAGTTCAAATACCTGTTCCAAATTGAACGTAGTATTAGTGCCAACGCTTTGTACACCATGAGCAGCAGTAAATGTATTACTACCGTCTGGAGCAAAACCAAGTTGGTGAACTGGCCAATATATACGGCAACAACCCATTGTTGTCTCCTTTCAAAATTACTATTTTTATTAACTACTTACACTATATATTATACACCATTTTTTATATATTTGGCACTTCTACCATTAAACTACCTCTAACAGTAGCAGTCCATAATCCTTCTTGTGGTGATAATATTTCTACAGAGTTTAAATTTTCTAAATAACTACATCTATATCTAAATGAACCTGATTGTGTAGGTGGAGCAACCCAAGTTGGATATGTAGTAGCCCCATATCTAATATCACAATTACTATTTAATGGTAATAATCCAGAACGCTCCATATTATTAATATCAAATAAATATATTAATTTACCTTCTTGTAATAAAATTATATCTTTAAGCTGATTTCGCTCCCAAGAATTTTCAGCCCAAATATGGAAGAAAAAGTCTTGTCTAACATATCTACCACCACCAAGACATTCGCCTTTAGTAGCATCATATCTAGGAATTACTTCAACTATAACTGATGGTAACTCTATTCTATTATCTCTAAAAAATGAATGATGTCCAGATTGTGTTGAATAATGGTCATGGTCAGTTCTACTAGCCCACGCAAATGCTCTTTGTAACCAAGGTGCATTACGAGAGGTAAATACATTAGCCCAATAATGCGAGTAATTCATAGAAACCGTACTAGTTGTACTAATACCAGTTGGAAAAATAACTCTACCTAAATTATAATCTATTGTATATCCAGAAGCACCAGTAGTAGACCTTGGTAAAAAAGTATTATTAACAGTAATACCAGATATCGCAATTGGTTGTACTGATTGTTCAATTCCGCTTTCCCAAACCAATGGCGCTCTATAAGTTTCCCATACTTGTCCACTAGAATAACGAGAATCAGCTACATATCTTAATTGTGATAATGGAGCAGTAGGCGAATAAGCTCCACTAGATGAATTATTAATATTAAAATAACCACCTTTGCCTAATAAGCCCCATTTCAGCCATTCGCAGAGGTTTATTTCGTAACATGTCGAAAATAATGAATCATTTACACTTGAGAAACCTTTAAGAGAAACATATGTTGCTTCAGTCATAAATTTAATTTCCTAATTTATTTAATTACCTATTATAAGCCTCTTCCACAATTCTTGCTACAATCAAATCAATTTTGCCTCTAATTAACGCCCTACTAATAAAATTATTAGTTGGATTTCCTGCGGCTGCTGGTTGCATTCTAAATGTTGCTCCGGGCTGTTTCTTCATTAATGCTATATGTGTTCTAGACCTCTGTGCTTCTCTACCAGTTAAATTTCTATTAACTACATAATCATCAACTAATACAGCGGAACCTTCAAATAATAACCATCTTAACCAAGGTATTGTGCTTCCACTAGGTCTTGAAACATATTCTGCTTCAGTTAATGCAAGTACATCATTGAAATTTTCTGGTATAGCTCTAATAGTAATTTTAATTTTAGAAGCTTTAACTGATTTTACATCTATAAATACTTCAACAGTATTTGCTATTGTCTCCAAAACCTTATTAAGGTCATAATTAAGAGGTATACCTAAATCTGCACGTAAACTACCACTAACTATACTACTCCAAATTGGGTCTTTAGAAACTATATCTATAATAGCTTGACCAACTCTTAATTCTATAAAATTTCTAATACGTCTAGTCTTATTAACTATCTCAAATGCTAATGCAGTTTCAACAGCCGACCTAAATTGAGTTTTAGTAGTTTTTAATTTTAAACCTATATTTATCATTATCCACCAAGGGCGCGTAGCCAATTAGATATACAATAACGATTAAACATAAAACCCATTGGAACAGGTTCACCTTCAAGCGAGAAACGGTAAATTCTATATTCGTCAAGACCAGGAACATTATTAAATTCTAAATATATAGCATTTAATAATTTGGGAAGATTATATAAATATGTTTTGATTTGAACACGAGAATTATTAGTTACTATTACTTTGTTTCTATTTACTCTATCTTCACCATTTAATGCGCTTGTTGACAACCACTCTTGCGGATTCCAGTATGGTCTAACACAAATTTCTTCTTTAACTTCTTCCTGCAAAAACCCTTCACCATTACATAAACAAGTATTACCAAGGTCAGAAAATGGTTTTGGTCTACCACTAAATGTAAAATTACTATTTTTACCTAAAGCATCACGAGTACATGTTGGACATGCTATTTTTCTGGGTGGCATTACTAAAGTTGCAGTAATACACATTGGGTCAGATAAAAATGCATCCATACCTTGATTGTAACAATCTAATATACCAGAAGGAATAACGATATTACAATTACAGTTTGACATTTGTAACCTCTCTACACCAAAACTTAAATTCTATTTCAGATAAGGATATTTTCATTGAATTAATATCTTTATGTACAAAAATAATATTATTTACTAAATATCCAATATTATTATCTAATCTATCAACTGAAGCTGTGGTTTCAGATTTATTTTTACTATTTTGACTAAAAATTAAATTTTGTTTTGTAAAATAACATTTACCTTTTTGTTTAAGGAATTGTTGCCAACAATCTTCTATTGTAATTGAAAATTCTATATCTCTTCTTTTAGCAGCTATTTTTATAGCTGAAAAAAATCTAGATGATAATGGTCCAATTCCCTTATAATTATGATGTTTATTTTTAAAGTCTAATATATGATTTCTATTTTCCTCTATTGGATAGGTCACTAAGTTACATAATTTAACAAAATAATCTTGATTTAAATCCCATTTCATATTATTAATTATTTTATGTGTCCATTGAATATTATTAATCACATATCCTACTGAACTATCTATTCTATCTAATGAAGCATTATCATTTTTATCTAGATTATATTCTTTTAATATTAAATTATGATTTGATAGATTACATTTTCTATTTTGTATTTCTAATTGTTTATATATATCATTTATAGTTAAATTAAAAATTATGTTTCTCTTATAAGCATTAGATTGAATATTATAAAAATAAGAAAAACTCAAATCATTAATGCCTTTCCATTTATAATGTTTATTATTTCTAGCCATAATATGAAATATCGTCGAATCTATCTTTTAATTTATTAAAAAATACAAAATCATTAAAACCATTTTTAGTAAATTGTTCAGTTCTAATACTTGGATTAGAACCGCTATCTACTATTCTTTGTTTATTACCAAATTCATCTACAGCAACAGTAGTTACACCAAGTAAAAATCCATTACCTGATGCAGTAATAAAGGTTGCAACGTCGGAAGCCACGATATTCTCCTTATAATAATGTTCTATTTCTACAATCTGTGCTAGACATATAACCTTGAGCAAAATAATATGGGTCCGAATATGGTCCAACTATTGCCATACCAGGAGCATTTTGACCGAGTTCATATTCTTGCACAGCTTTACTATATTCTTCACAAATGTTTTTACTAATATCTATTAATAATTTTGCTTTATCTCTAGTGTCAATTCTTGATAATCCGTCTGATATACTTAAAGCACATTTAGCTGCTTTATTAGCATCACCTTTTAATAATATACAAGCCGCTCTTAGAGAAACTAAATTGATAAATGCATCATCTTTAGGAGCGCCACCAACACCAGTTGTTGTTGGGTCAGGATTTATTATATCTCCATCTACATCAATAGTGTATGTTTGTTCAAAACTTATATCTTTTTGAGTTAATTGTGCAGATACGACTATAACATCTATTATGTCAGAATCACTATTATCTGGAGTGGTACTGGTATCTCCTATTAAAAACCTGACAATTTTAGTCATCTCAACTTGCCATGCCATATTTTACTCCTCAATAATAGTAGAAATTTCGTTCATGTTTTTTGTAATTTGTAATACTGGTGTTATAATTGTATTAATATTTTGAGTATAATTATTTATTTTATTAATATATTTATTGAATGTTTCGTTTTTAGTAATATAATTGACTTGATTATTATCTTTTGTAATATATTTTATAATATCAAGATATTTTTTAAGTACACGTAAAACAGTAGTAATATCACCATTAGAACTTATAGTTGCCGAGCCAACAATTGTATTATTTAATATAGCAGAAAGATTAAGTATGGTTTCTGTGTTTAATCCTGTACTTAAGGTTATTAATCCTTCTGCGTTTCTAATAACAATATTATTTAAATTACCACTTAAATTTAAATTATTACTACCAATAGAATCTAAAATACCAATATTATTAATACTTGCACTAATAGTTTGAGTATTATTACCAATTGAATCTCTAATTATGGTTTGTTCAATTAAAGACAAATTTTGAATATTGTTGTTTAATATAGAATATAGTAATATAGTTGTAGATAACGTAGCCCCTACAGTATTTTCTAAATTCCATATAGCATTTCTAATTCCAATCGCAGATATTGCAGAAGAAACAATAAGAGAGGCATCAAATTGACTACCTGCACTTCCAACGTTTCCATCAGATAATAATGAAGCTATTCCATCTAAATTTAAAGAAATCGTGGCATCTCTATATCCTGATTGAGTTATAATTGATTCTACTGCTAAACTATTAATTCCTAACGCATCTCTTAATGCAGATTGTGTAATAGTTGCATTAGATAATATAATATTATTACCAATAGCGTCTAATAATCCAGTGCTTCCAATAGCACTTGCTGCGACTAACCCATTACTCCAAATCCCATCTCTAATACCCGATTGCACTATATTAGCTTCAGATATTATAGTGTGAATTCCTAAAGCGTCTCTAATAGCTGATTGTGTAATTGTTACTTGAGACAATAATGAATTGCTTGCAATAGCATCTAATAACCCTGTGCTTCCAACAGCAGAAGCCGCAATAATTGATGAGTTACCATTAGAATCTAATAATCCTGTACTAGATAATGAGCCGGCCCCACTTATATTTCCTTCTGCTAATGCATCTCTAATACCATTATTTGATAATAATGACTGAGCATTTAATTCACCGACACCTAATGCTTCTCTAATAGCGATACTAGATACTGTAGCAACACTAGATAAATTTGATAATCCTAAACTATCTCTAATAACATTAATTGTTACACTTGCATTTGAGGTTATTTCATTAATTCCTAATGCATCTCTAATTACATTAAAATTAACAGTTCCAACAGCAATTAAATCAGCTTGGCCTTCATGATTAGTGCCAACGATTGTTGTAGTTGTACCTTCTTGAATAGAAGATAAAGGAAGTGATGATAATGGATTAGAAGATAACATTATAATCTAATTGAATTGGTTGTTATAAGTAAATTAATTAAATCTAAATCTAATGTAACTGGGGTATTACCTACATTTTTAATCATCATAATACCAACTCCAAATGGACGACTTACACCTGTTGGAATATTGGTAGTATGTGATGCTTTAACCAAATTATTGACCAGAAAATCCACATTATTGCCGGCTGCATTTATTTGTATCTTAAGCTCAGCCCATGTTGTAGCGGCAGGCGTATTAGTTGTATTAAATGTTCTAACACCATCTCGCACTGTAACAGTTTGTAAATTAGTAGATGCTGACGAACCGGTAGAAACTCCTCCACTATCATATAACCAATACACTCCTTGTGTTTGATTTACTGTAGTTAAATTACTGAACATTCCTAATAAAACAGCGAACCTTTGGCCAGCCGTTGATAATTGAGTTAGATTGATTTCACAACTAAATATCATATCTGCGGCTCCAACAGCCAAAGCAGATGTACCTATAGCAATCGCAGTTCTACCAGTAGCGGTTGTACCAGTTGTTAATCTTACTATTCCGGGATGATTCACATGCGATATAGCCTGTGCAGTAGTATTAGCTCCTGTTCCAGCACTTGTAACTGTAAATGGAGGAGTTACTCCATTCAAAAAATCCTCCATTAAATCTATTTTATTACGTGTAGTAATATTCTTGCGCGTTTGTTGATTATTATACCACGCATCAGCTACAGATACACTGTTGGCTGCTTCAATAGTATTATCATCTGGTTGCGGAGGAAGATTGGGATGCCAGGCTGTGATAGTATATACGCCACTAGTATTGCTCCAATCAAAACCATCTGCGCCAATCGGTAAACCAGAAACATCTGCAATTCCTTGGTCATGAATCCATTTTTTAATTTGTGTATACGTAGCCATAATTATTACATTTCATAAGCGCCATATACGGCGACATCACTAAATGTAGCCGATGACGAACCGCCTAATTCTATGGGAATTAAAGTATTATATCCTAAAGCTGGCAAAACCAAACCCGATGTACCACTAATTAACACCGTTGAACCAGTACCACCTAAAAAATCATATAAAGCACTAGAGGTAGAACCATTCAAACCTACTGATACAACACATTGAGAAGTATTTAGTGTTAATCTAGCTTGTACAGTAACTAGCATAGAAGATTCTAATACTCCACATATAAATGTTACTTGAGAAGTAGAAGAATTATTATTCCACGGTCTGAAAGAGGCGGTGGTATATGTGTGTGAAGTTGCCTCACCACGAAACAAATGTCTAATCACTCTGTTATAATAATTATATAGCAGTCTATTAGTCACACTATCTTCGCATTGACCAGACGAGCTAGTTGTACGACCAGTTCCTAAATATCTTCTAGTTGTATCGCCTGTTTTTACATAAATATTATTTTGTAATGTGAGTGCTGTAGCTCTAGCAGTATCACTAGACCAATTAACTGTTTCTAATGCTAATGTGCCAGAATTATTATAAGCAAATATATCAAAAGGAGTAGATGTTGTAGCTGGTACACTAACAGAAGTTTCAATAAATGATAAATAAGTCCAGGAGCTTCCATTATATAGTGCTATATAAGTACCTATATATGGGGCATAATATACTGTTGTTTTAGCTGTTTGGTTAGAAGTTGAAACTGGCGTTCCACTTTGTAATGTCAGTCTACCACCACATATTGATGGCATAACTGTGACTGAGCCGGGTAAACCACTAATACTATTTCCGCTACGATACAGAAAATAGCCATCAGTAATACCACCCATAGTCAATACAGTCAAATCGCCAGCCGCTTGACGTAATTTACTCACATCTAGTTCATCATTCCAGCCTTTATTTTTGTTATTAATATTAGACCAAGGCATTATGTAATCTCCAAACCACATGCCATAATATCAACACCGCTGGCACACTTAACTAATAAAGCACCAGAATGAGAAATATAATTACCAAACCATTCTACTGGTGTACCACTAGTAAGTAATATTCCTTGTCTTAATAATTGAATTTTCCCCTCACCAGATATATAAACATCAATAAACGAGTTGCCAGATATTTTAGAATTAAAATGCATTTCTTGATAAATAACTGTAGAACTAGCTGGTGGAGTATATAGAGTAATTAAATTACTATTGACAAGTTGATTTCTATAAAATTCTCTAGGTGTAACTGGCATTATATCATCCCCATGTAACTTAATAAATCTAAATCATCAAAATGTTTTGCTGGTGTTGTATGAAAAATAGTATATATACCAGAACTAAAATTTACTTTATTATTATTTTGTGATGAACTTAATATAGTATTTCTAGTTAAATACCTTTCAAATGGAATTGCTCCTCCATAAACTGGTCCATATCCAACTTCCCAAAAACTACCAGATTCAATTACATAATAACAAGAACCAGATGGTATACTACTAAAAGTAACATAGCCAGTATATGCTCCCATTAAAAGAACATTACCACTAGCATTAACAATACCACTTTCTTTTACTCTATCTGAAAAAGCCATAATAAACCCTATGCGAAAGTGACGCTCAAATTCCCACTAGACGCAGTAAATGTTTCACCGCTTAATACATCTCGTGGCGTAGTTAAACTACCATGTAAAAGCATATTACCAGCACCAGACGCATCACAATATGCTATTCCAGAAATCATTCCAAAATCACCACCAGTTGCAGTCCACACAATACCACTTGTGCTTGCAATTAAACCAGCAACCCCAGGAACACTCCATTGATTATCTGTCACACTAATTGGTTTTCTTACATACCCACCAGCGGTTGGTTCTTTAGTTAAAATTGTAGTTCCAGTATCAGCATCAACAGCAGGATTTTTAAGTAATGCTACATATAATGTTGTTGGTTTGGAAAAAGTATTACTTCTAAATATATGATTAAGTAGAGCAGCTTCTAAATAATCAGACATGGCTGCCATATATATTCTCCTTTATAGTTATCTATTTTTTTCTTATGTCTTTACCAATGTAAATATTATAAACTTTTGCGTATGCTTCTCCCCAACGATACCCATGAGGAGATTTATCTCCACCTTTTTGTATTAAATGAGCTAATTCATGTAATAATAAATGTTCTGCAAACAATTTTGGTAATTTGCGCACTATATATATAATAGCTTTGGTTATTTTATTATTTTTAATATTATGTTCAGTTACACATATAGCATATACTGATTCATCACATTGTAAAATATTTTTATTTATTTTATCAATTTCAATTTGATTTAATGTTCTAAGTTTTATTGGAAATTTACATTTTAATTTTTTAACTAAAAGTTTAAAAATATTATCAAAATCTCTGCCATAATAACTAGCCAAAACTATCTCCATGAACTAAATTATATTTTTTTCAATATGCAATTTACTTATATTTGAATACCATTGACTAGCACCAGATATAACTTGTAATTGCATTTGCCAAGTGCCTGGAACATCAAAAAAACCACTTTCAATAGTATATTCAACTAAACCATCAGCAGAAGAAGTAATAGTGCCAGATTTAGAATATATGGTATCATGATTTGGAGGTTTTGTAAATAAAAAACTAATTGTATGATTAGATAAAACTTGAACCGTATCATCTTGTTTTTTAACTGTTACTCTTATAGTTGTGCCTCTGTCTTGAACATGTATTGTTGATGACATTTATCACCTATGAAATTGCTTTAGAATTAGAACTATTTATATTATCTGGTCCAAATCTTTTAGTTTTTCTACCATTCCAGTTAGCACCTAATTTAGCAATTTCGCTCTCTAAATGAAATACTACTATATCAGGTAAAAGAATACGTTTATTTCTATCCCATTTTTGTGAAAATTGAACATCTGTTCTACATGCTGTATTATGATATTCTGGATATTTTCTATAATTTATACCATGCCATTGGTCGCTATTACTATGCCACAATTGAAAGAAACCTATTGGACAATAACCAACACTTATATCAACCCATCTACTACCGATATCATATCCTTGAGGAAAACGTAATCTACAATGATAGTCATGATGTTGTTTACTTAAAAAATTAGATTTAACAAATGTTTGCCAAGATTCCCAACTTTTAATCAATACTCTATCACATCCGTAAATACAATCTGTTTGTAATTCAGATGTTTCTAATAAACTTTTAAATCTATTTGGCAATACTATATCAGAATCTAAATGTAATCTCCAACCCTCAGATGAGACATGACATAAAGCTCTTTCAATTATTCTACCTTTATTAAAAGATTCTAAATTATCATCTATTAATAAACATTCTAAACTGTATTTTCTACAAACTTCACGAGTTTTTTCATCTTTACTTCTAGTAACTATAATCCATCTATCTAAATGAGGAATATTATATGGTGCAATTTCATGTAAGAAATCATCATAATCCACACATACAGTTATAGCTTCTATTCTCATAATATTAACCAATTACAGCTAAAATTTTACTTACTGGAATAAATCCATATACAGACCCATCAATACACACATAAGAGACATCTTGATAATTAAAAATAATTACACTATCTTTTTCTATAAATAATAAATTTTCTTCCCTGACTAAATTAAATTCAGTTACAACACCAGTACCACCACAATCATGATTATTTTCTTCACAATATGAACTATCAACAAATACTACCATACCTGTATTTGGTTTAATCATATTAAATCTCCTTTTAATGTATTATACACCAAAATATACATAAACTTATAGTAAGGCGCATAAAAAGAGCCGCTTTCGCGGCTCAAAACTAATATCTAATTTCTAGATATTATATTCGGTGATTTTCCAATATCCGTTTAATTAGTTATTTTAATGACTGAATAACAATACTCGTCTATTGTCTAATACACCAAATCCATGCTCAGCCCAACCATAAACACCTTGACGACGTTCACGATGTAGGCTTTCATCCATGAATAGTTCTACTTGGCTTCTCCAAGGCATAATAAATGCATCGTCTTTTGATAAATCAAGACCAACTGATAATTCAACATCAGAAGCCTGTAATGAACCACCTAATTGGTTAGTATAGAATACTTGATATTCTTGTCCTTCACCTAGTTCATCCACAGTATGCATATTTACTTGGAAGATTTGAGTTAATGAACCGTCTGGAGCATTGAAAATTTTGTTTCTGGTTATTTCATCTATTTGGTCAACATTCCAGTTTCTCATATCTTCAATTGCTTCTGGAGAAGTATAAAAATCTGTAAGTTTTCCACGATTTATTGAGGTAGAATTACCACCACCGTTTCGACGCATAATGACTTTACCTAAAGAAATTAATCTCTTGGTAAATTGACCAGCGGCAGCATCAGCATCAAATACTAGAATGTTTCTATCAACACCAGCACTTAATATAACATGCCAACCGTCATCATTATTTTTCTTAACGAATCCAGCTTCAAGCACTGCCATTGCACGACCAACTATGTCCCAACGAGCATCTCGTGCATATCGCAAATTCCAATCTATAGCATTACCAATTTCATATGTTGGAATTTGTACATAGTCACCTTCTAGATTTGCTTGTGGTAAATATCCATGCTTTGGTAGTACATAGGCTACATATTCTTTCTCAGTACCAGGAGCGTAGAAATCAATTGGATATTCTACTGCAACACCTGGAGCGAATTTAATTTGTTCATAAATTCCATTTAGGTTATCGCCTACTAGCACGCCTTGACGTAATGGTAAAGACAAAGCAACAGCTAACTTAGAACTAGCAGCCATAGCTATTTTTGGGTCTTTACTACCAGATTGACCTAATACAGCCATCATTTCATCAGATGGTTGTTCATTTTTTTGTTTACGATTTGCCGTAATAAATTTCATATTTGAATTACCCTCCTAATTATTTGTTAAGTTGTGGAAGGTTAATATATACTTTAAAATAACCATCCTCATCAGCGGTAGTTAAGAATTCGCCAACATGTGGACGAGCAACTAAACCACCAGTAGCATGTCGATGTATAGTAAGATTAAAACCGCTTGTAGCAGGAGTTAAATCAGCATATGCTGGACCTTGTGCTACTGTACCTGAACTTTTGCAATTAGTAGTAGCCCAGCCACGATTCATAATTGTAACTTTGCCACCCTTTTGAACTTCATCTTTGTGCCAGTTAATATGTTGACGAGTTTGGTCGATATTTACCATATCACACATCAACATACCAATAGGTCTATCGCCAGAACTAGTAATATATGTGCATAAATTAGAGTTCTGGTCTAAACCAACACCAGAGCCAACTGTCTTATGAAAAACAACACCGCCTCTTTCAGCTACCTCATTCATGAAATATGAAATATCGGTTGATTGTTCATGTCTACCTGGTTTTAGAGCCATTATTTTTTTCTCCTATTATTATTCTGAGTCTTGCATTAAAAATGCAGCTACAGCATTATTAAATTCATCTACATTATCTTCTATAGTAATACCTAAATTTGCTTCTTCGTTTTCATCAATTTTAGTAATATTGAGAACTTCATTTTCATCATCTATATCTGAAGAAGCTTGAGTTTGTTGTGTTTGTTCTTCAGTCTTTTTACTAGGAATCATTGATACAACAACTTGAAAAATTTCATCAGAAGCATTACATAATGCTTTTGCTTTAATTTTAGCGTCAGCTTCACACAAGCCTGCTGAAATTAATGTATTTACTCTTTCAGCAGTTTTGATATCAACTTTCAAAGTTGAAAGCTCATTACTCAAAACTAATAATTCTTTATCTTTATTAACAACACTTTCATTAGCTTTAGCTAATTCAGTTTCTAAACTGTTAATTTTTGATTGTGCTGTATTAACTACTTCTTGTAATGCATTTTTTTCACTAGTAATTTTTTCAGCATCATTAGCAACTAATTGTTTAGTTAAAGCTTCAATTTTATCATTAGCTTTAGCTAATTGGCTTTCTAGTGTACTAACTTGTGCTTCTAACTTATCACTCATTTGTTTATTCTCCTTATATATAACTTCTATACTTGATTCTACGCCAAAAAATGATTTAGTGTTATTAAATATTATACTATTTGGATTAGCTGGTTCTTCAACTAAACCACAACCTCTAAATGTTATGTTCCTTAATAACCTACCAATCTTATTATCATTATATAAACCGCTACCACCAAAACATCTTAAATATTTAGTTAAATAAGCACTAGTAGAATTACGTGGTATTATTTTATTTTCGCCATTTGGTGTAATAATTCCATAATCAAAATTATCAAATAAAGCTTCCATTGATACATACCATTTTCCTTGTGGTATTTCATCAATTATACTATTCATTCTATTTTGAAGTTCTTCATTCTTCCAATATTTATATAGAACAATTGAAGCTTTGATATGAAATGTATCTGGCATTTTATCATCAATATATGTTTTTAGGCTTGGTAATTCACCAACCAATATTTCACTGGCGGTCATATGACCTATGATATCTTCTTCATTATGACCATAATTAAATTGTTTATTTATTGGAGAATTTTTAGCAGACCAAACTTCAAATGGCTCAAGTATATCATCGTTTAGATTCCAATTAGTAGAAACTAATAATGCTTCAATAGGATGTAAATCTAATTGAGTGATTACTTTATTCTCTGCTATAGATAGATTTTGTAATTCTTCAATAGGCAGAGAAAAATCAGATATAGCTGCGGCACCAACATAACTGACTTTATTATTTTGAATTATATCAGATAATCCATCTTTTTTTTCTATATCATAAATTTTCATATTATTACTCTAAAGAAAAATATTTTAATATATCTTGTTCTAATTGAGAGTTGTCAACTATATTAAATCCTTTATATTTAGATTTTACTCCGTTTTCTTTATTTATATCTGCTTTTGACATATATTGAATAAAGCCGCATTTATTCACATCTTCAGAAATATCTTCTTTGGTTTTAAATGTTGCTACAAAATATTCTTCACCTTCTTCACCTTCTTCTCCAGGCCCCATCATTTTATATTTATATATACTTAATTCTTGTACATTATCTACTTTAGAACCATCAATTGACACAATTAATTCTTTAGTCTCAGTATCAAAAACAATATTCATTTTAGACATTTTGTTCTCCTTTGTATATACTATAAACATAATATTTAGCTAATCTAATATCATCAGCAGATAAAACTCTACTTAAAGATTTTTCCATTTTATTTTCTACTTCTTTAAGTAATGATGAAAATTGTTTAGCATTAATTATCTTCTTACTTTTAATTAATTCATTAATACTACCATTATCAATTTTGTCTCCAGGGTCTAATGACATTAAAATACTAAATTTAAGATTATCTGCGTTAGCTAATTCTTGATTAGTTAATGCAACTATTCTAGTTTTATTTAATGATTTTAAAATTGCTGGATTAATAATTTTATCTATTTTTTCATATGCTTCTTTTGCCCAAGAAATATACCCAATTGAACTTAGTTTTTGTCTTGGTTTAACTTGCTTAGTCTTCCTCTTAGAGGAATCTCTTACATTTTTAGGACGACCTTGCATAGGTTGACCGCGTTTATCATTAGGTAGTTTTAATCCAGATTGTCTAATTGTTTCTAGTTCAGTCTGTAATTTTTCTCTTCTACGATTTGGTATATTATCATTATCATCAGGTTGTAATTCAATACCTAGTTGAGTTGGACTTAGTTCACCTAGTTGTGTTAATATCTTTCTTAAATCATGTTCTTTTTCAGCATTAAACCATTGTCCAGCTTTTGGAGCCATCTTTCCAGATTTTCTCATCTTATTTTCTTGTTGTATACGAATTCTTTCTATTTCTGGGTCTTCCTTGAATCTTTCATTAATAGCTTCATTACTAATAATATTTCTATCCCACATTTGTATTAATAAAGCTTTTTCTGCACTTTCATCACTTAAACTCATATGGTCAAATACTACTTTAGCCGGTTGTTTAAACCCTAAAGCTTTTTGTACTATAGCTATTTCTTTCTCCCAAAAAGTTACTATTTCATCACGACCATAATTTAATCTTTCAATTAATGTTTTTATAGAAATGAAATTATTAGTAAATCCAGACTGTGTGGCACTACCAGTGAGAGTTGGAGGAATTCCAAGACCCGCATATATAGCGTTAAGAGTAGGTTCATATTTTTCCTTTCCTAATGCTTGATAAGCATTACTATTAGATTCTTTAAAATCAATATCTGGACCCCAAACAATATCATATGCACCACCAGCAGTATTCTTAACTAACATGTTAGATAATTTTCGTAATGTGCCAGGAGCAGGAAGAATTTTATTTTGTAAATCTCCAACCTTCCACAATCTAACACTAGATATAATACCATCTAAAGCAGTCATATCTGCTAATTTCATTTTTTCAAGCAATACAATATCTTTGATAATTGCTAAAATCATAGGTTGACCCCATAATTCCCAATCATCTTTTTTATAATAAATAGATTCTATTTTATTTGGGTCTAATATTATACTATTGTGTCCTTTATCTAATGCCTCTTTAATTTGTATTGGTAATTTATTAAATAAATCTAATTCATATGGCACATTGATACTATTATTACTAATATTTAATTTTAATTTATTATATTTAGTTATAATATCACGCGGTATATTAATAGAATATACTGTTTTACCAATAAATGCAGCTAATTCACCACCAACAATATCTAAAGTGCAAGGATTATGAATGATATATCCTGTTGGTATTTCGTTTTTTTCAAATTCTGGCAAATTATCAAAACTAACCTTTTTTTCATCGACTTCTGCTAATGCAAATTTTTTCTTATATCCTTTAATTTTACCAGTCTTTCTTCTAACCACCACTGTACCAGTCCTATAAAACATATTAGCTATTCGCTCTGTTCTATTTTTCCCATTGATTCTTTTCCACCACCAATTATAAAAAGCTTCCACAGATTTATTAGGATGTACTAATCTAACACCCTGAGTAACGAAATCGCCCATTAAATCAACTATATTACGAATTAATCCATTTTCTTTATATGCTGACATACACCAACGTATTAATTCTTTATGGTTTTTTGGTAGAGCTTCATTACCACGAAAATATTCATAATCTGTTCTAGAATAAGGGCTTCTAACAGAAATATTGGTATCAATATCTCTAAAATCTCTACTATAATTACCACCATAGTTAGATTTAGTAATACCAATATGGTCATTATCATTAGAGCTAGAATACGAATTCATAGCTTGTCTTAATTCTTCAGTATTTGACCAAGTAAAATATGTTGGCTTATTTTTAGATTCTGACATTTCTATATCCTTAATATCTATTAAATATATATTAAATCACTATTTAATTTTAAGCCATTTTAATGATTATATACATCATTAGCCCAAGACTTAAACCAATCAGGGGCGACTTCATACATTTTTTCCTCAGATGTAGACGACACCATATCCAATGCAAAACCTCCACCACTTCTATAATTACCTTCTGGCTCAGTTCTAGTAATTGTTCTTGCAATCATATTAGCAATAAGTAATGCTGTATATCTATCTTTTCTTTGTTTACCCTTTCTATTACCCGGCAATTTAATTTCTGGTGTGTCCCATCTATCACGCATAGCAATACCAGTTTGTGTATGCATAATAGTAGATAATTCATCTTTTAATTCCTCTATCTCAAACATACAATCTTCTAAACTGTCTGAATCTGGAGTAGAACCATCTAATTCGGCAGCAATACCAAAACTAGCTGAACTATTAGCAGGAAAAAGTATAGCTTTATCTTCTAAATCTTTTTTCAATCCGTGGTTGGCATTAGATACCCATTCAGCACTTGAAAAATTAATCATATGTAATATATGTTTTCCTGCTTTTCCATCTGTATATTCATTAGTTCCCATAATTGGCCAAATTGGATACTCACCCTCTTTAATTTTATCTAAATCGTGTAACCCTTCTTCAATTGCTCTACCACCACCCTCTGAATCTATGCCTATATGTTCGGTAGGAAATACATTCATCAAATCTCTAATCTTACGACAACAATAAGAATAAAAATCTAATTCACTAGTTGTTTTCTTTTCAATTTTTTCTTTATGTCGCTTACGAGTTGTGGTCCAACAATATACTACTCTAACATGGTCATCATTTTGTTCTAATATTATAATACTAAAATTATCTTTTTCAGAAGCCGGGTCTATTCCATAAATATATTTTTTATTTAAAGAGCCTGATAATGCAGCTTCATATATAATATTACCAGATTTTAATAATATATTATTTTTATGATTAGCTATACAAGATTCAATTAATTTTCTACTAAAGAATCCATTACTATCTTCTGGAAATATAGCACCAAATTCCATCATAAAATGAGAACTATGAATAGTAGCTTTTTGTCTAGCTATAATTTGTGAATCCATAAATCCTTCTGGCAATAAACTATGTGGTATTCTAATTACTGAATAATCTTCATGATTAAAATTATCAATTATAACATCATTAATAATTTCCTGTAATTTTTCTTTATCTCCTTTAGTTCTTATAATGTCAGAATATCTTTTCCAATATTTATAAAAATGATTAAATCTATAATATGCAGTACCAGATATAATTAATTGATTACCAATCCTATTTTGGAAAAAATTTTCTTGAGTATCACTCCATTTATTGTATCGTTTTAAATATTTTCGTTTAGCATTTATTTTAACATTATGTATTGGACTAGAACTTACAGTACCGAAACCAGCTAACACCACTTCAAATATTTCCTCTGTTAAACTAGCAAATTCATCTGCCATCACGTCGTTTGCTCTTAGACCTCTAATCTTTGAACCATCACCTAATGGTACGAATATCATCTTACTTCTACCAAGCGTAAACTCACATCTATCAATATCACGTCTTGGACCTTTTGAACCTTTACATATATCTCTAAGGACTGGCGCATTATACCAAATATTTTCACAATATTCAAAAACAAATTTAGATTGTCTAAAAGCTGCACCGGCAATTACTATTTTTCTACCGGGCAATAATAATGACCTAATCATAGCATATAAAGCAAGAATGAATGTTTTTCCGAATCCGCGACTTCCAATCAACATAGGGAATCTATGTTCCCATAATTCTTTTAAAACAGTATGTTGAATAGGCATTATTTCAATATTAAAAATATTCTTTGTAAGCAGAGGAAAATATTCAGGATTAGATATAGTATCTAATAGACGATATGGTATAACGTCATCTTTATAATATAATCCTTTAGAAAGTGGGCCTGGACCACACTCATTAACCTCTTCTTCATTTAAACCTAACCAGGCTATTTCAGCAAGTTGATTATAATCCATGTTTTTTTATTATTTTACAAAGAAAATCATTAATAAATTTTTCCGCATGATATTTATCACCAGCAAATATTATTGGAATACCACACATTATAATATGGTTAATAGAACTTAATATAAACTGCGGCGTTATTTTTAATTTTGACTTGATTTTTTGTGATAATCCAGAAGATTCTGGATATGTATATATATCACTAAGAGGAAATTCGCATACAATAATTGAGTATTCAATTTTTTCGAGCCTATCAATTACATTCCACATTCTATCTTCAGTTATATTTTTTACTATTTCATTAATACTAGCTTTTCTTTCTATTGCAACTTTATCTTGAAGCGTATCAATAGAATAATCGCCAGTATCTAATTTAGCAACACACACTTCAGTAATATAATTATTTAAATTAATATTTATTGGCGTTTTTTCCCTTGAGTCTATAATTACACGCATTATATTATTTTCTATTCCTAGGTAAAGAATCTCCTGTATTCCTTTTATGTTGTTTTATAATTGAATTAGAATATGGAATAACATTTTGACCAACAGATAAAATAACCCATCCATCTTCATCTCTTAATTTTAATCTATTTCCAATTTTAGCATACTCTTCTGGTATACCAGATACTTGTGTTTGATTTCCCTTTTTTAATACACATTGTTTATAAATCATTTAGTCTCCGATTTATTATTACTTCAATATCATATTTATCAATACTAAGTTTAGTTTTTAATATTGTATCTAAGTCTTTATTATAAAATTCATATAAAAATTTAGCAAACTGTTCTTTATTATTATCTCCCCTGCCGTATATCTTATGGAATTTATTATGACATAAATAACATAATGTTACAAGATTTGTTAATGTAAATCTTTTATTGATGGCCCAATTCCAACCATCCAAATGATGCATATTTAGTCCATTTTTACTAAATCCACAACAAACGCATTTCCAATTATCTCTCTTATATACTTTTCTTCTACAATCTTTATACTTTTGAGTACCCATTTCTGGCCTATTTAAATATAATGTTTTATTACTAATTTTCTTTTTGACATTTTTAGAACAATTACCACAACTAGTAGAATTACCAGATTTTAGATTTTCGGCAAATACTATATTAATATTTCCACAAGAACATCGACATTTCCATTTTGTTCTAGAGCCTGATTTGCCATATCGCTCTAATACAGTATATGAACCAAATTTTTTTGTTGATAAATTTTCCAATTTTACTTTTGAAGTACGCTCTTTTTTATAACATCCACATGACTTTGAATTACCATTTAATAAAGTTTGTTGATTAATATTTCTTTCAACACCACATTCACATCTACATAACCATTGTCTAACTTTACGTTTATTATAATATTTATATCCAGAAAATTTAATTATTAACCATCTACCAATTTTGGTTTTTGTCAAATCAATTATTTGTTTTTCTTTTTTTAATTTAGTCGTAGGTTTTTTAGAATAACATTTCTGACATCCTTGTTGTTTACCAGTTCTAATTAATGTAGCTCTTATATCACATATGTTACCACATTTACATTTACATTTCCAATATAAATGACGTGAAGTTTTAGATGTATTTTTTGTATATTGTTCTAAAATTTCAAAGCCGTTAATATAAGATTTATTTTCTTTATATTCAGCGGCATATTCTTCTGGTCTATGCATTGCATTTACTCAACATTTTCATACGAGCTAAGTGGTCTGGATGACAAAAATCTGTTTTTAAACATATAGATTGTTTTTCTACTGTTGGTTCTTCATCTATCATTAATTTTACCAATTCTGATAATCCAACAGATGGCGTCCAATCTAATTCTCTTTTAGCTAATGAAGAATCTCCTCTTAAAACATCTACTTCTGCTGGCCTAATCAAAGATGAGTCTATTTCAATAAAATTATTCATATCTTGACCAATATAAGTAAATGCTTCATCTAAAAAATCTTCTATAGTATAAGTATTACCAGTTGCTAACACATAATCTTTTGGATTTTCTTGCTGTAACATTTTATACATACCTTGAATAGCATCACCACAATATTGCCAATCTCTCGAAGAATATAGATTACCCAATTTTAATTTAGGATAATGCCCGAACACACCATCTCGACTATTTTTGAACTTCCTTAAATTTGCCACATATTTAGTTATTTTACGAGTTACAAAATTTTCTCCACGACGTGGCGATTCCATATTAAAAGTGATTCCATTAACAACATATATATTATAAGCTTCTCTATATAATTTACATAAACTATGGGCCGCAACTTTACCAACAGCATATGGCGATTGTGGATTAAATGGCGTTGTTTCTCTTTGATATTTATCTGAATCTATATTTTGACCAAACATCTCAGAAGAAGAACTATTATACATTTTTATTTTTTGATTTGTATTTTTAATAGCTTCTAATATATTTAAAGTACCAATTAATATTGTATCTATTGTGTGTTTTGGTTCGCAGAAAGAAGTTCCAACATGACTTTGACAAGCATAATGAAAAATATAATCTGGGTTATAATCTTTAATTAATTGATATATAGACCAACTATCTAATATATCTCCCTCGACTAATTTAAAATTTGGATTACATAAATTATGTTTTATTCTCCAATTATTATCTGTAGAACTCCTACGTTTGACACCTAATACTTCATAATTTTTAGACAATAAATAATCCAACATATATGAACCACATTGTCCGGTTATCCCTGTTATTATTGCTTTCATTATATTCCTTTTAAAATCAAATACACAAGCAGAAAGAAAAGTAAAAGGTCGATTAGTAACGCAAACAGCTTGTGTTTCTTAAT
>FRDC01000395.1_pt1 | contig 164406 bp, 251 predicted proteins | sample 1106171 | NCBI WGS metagenome assembly FRDC01 (sample SAMEA3930566, study PRJEB13176) | freshwater metagenome | biome: Drinking water system; feature: drinking water; material: water | place: Singapore | collected 2014-12-20 | reverse complement strand
CTCTTAATTCATCATTTGTTAAAAATGGCCCAGTAACAGGTATAGTACCACTACCACTAAGTAAACCTATAATAGTAGTTAATCTTTGGGCTACTATACCTTCAAAAACAGTATTATTATTAGAAGGGGGCATTTTATAACCTCTTTAAATTTTATGGATGTTCTACATAGTAATAACCAATATTATCCCATCTAGGAGCAATTATAGCAGCAAAATCATCCCAACTTTTATTAGCATTACCATGTGTAACACTATTAATCTGTCTAGGACTATTTGAATCTAAACTTGTTGGTGGCGCTGATACAGCACTACCTTCTCTAAAATTCTTACTACTTCTACATTTAGTTAAATCTTGCATTATCTTCTCCCATCATTGAATAATTCATTATTTCCATAAATATATCCACCACTAGCATTATATGCATTATATATTGTTCTAAATGGTCCGAATATTCCAACTCCAGCTTTACTTGCAATACCAGCTAAATAAATAAATAAAGCATCATCATATTGAGAACACCAGCCATTAGGACTTTGCAATAACGCAAGTGCGGCTGAAAATACGCCTTTTGTATCAATACTAGTATTCCATTCTCGTATCGCAACGCCACCTTTTCTAGCAGCATCTTTTGCAGCAGATTTATCAATAAAACAAGCAGATTTCAATAATGTTAAAGTAACAAAATTATCATCTCTTGTAGGAGTTATTCTATCAGTTGGGTCAGGTATAATAGTTAAGTCAATTATATTTGGAATATAATTATATGCAAAACCATAACTGGCATCATTCAAAACAATATTTGTTGCTGCAACAATAACTTGTTGTAATCTAGTATCACTATATTTATATGGAACATCTAAGTCATCAATCATGACTCGTAAAATTGTTACCATTTCATCTTGCCATGTCATAAAATGCTCCTTCTTTTAGTATATTACACCAAAAAATAAAGCCTACCCAATAAGAGTAGGCTTTAAATATTCATTCTATAACAATATTATAGAGAACCGAAGATAACTCTGCGGTTGTCAAGAACTGCAAAGCCGTGTTCTTGCCATCCATAATAACCTTGTCTACGTTGACGGTGAAGTTGCTCGTCTTCAAAAATCTGTAGACCTTCGCGTACTGGCATTACGAAGCTACTTCCTGCAACATCATTCAATGATAAGCCAATTACTAATTCAGTATCAGAGCCGTTTAATGCTCCGCCTAGAGAGGTGTAATATGTTTGGAAACTTTGGTTTTCACCTAATTCATCCAATTCATGTAAATCTACACCGAAGATATTGCTTAAACCACCATCATTTTCAGCTAAGAAAACTTGACGACGTGTTACATCATCAATTTGTGTTAAATCCCATGTGCGAATATCTTCCATCGCTTCAGGAGAAATGAACAAATCTGTTAGCTTGATTTGGTTAAAGCTTGATAAGTTACCACCACCAGAACGACGCATAGTTGTCTTTAGGATAGAGACAAGTCTCTTAGTAAAGAACCCGTTTGGAGCAGCGCTATCAAAAGCAAGTAAGTTACGGTCAACGCCAGTGGCAATTAGACAACGCCATGCATCACTGTTCATCTTACGAACAAACATACCTTCTAGAACTTGCATAGCACGAGTTACAATATCCCAACGTGCATCACGAGCATATTTCAATGCCCAGTCAATACTTGCGCCAACATCATATGTTGGAACGGTTACATAATCACCTTCAATGTGCTTCTCTGGAATACGACCGTAATTAGGAATCGTATAAGCACTGTATTCTGATTCTGTTCCAGGCACTAGGAAATCTAGTGGAAACTCAATTTGTTGCCCAGGTTGGAAATTAATTGGTGCGAAAATACCAAATTCGCCAACAATATCACCATCTAAAATGCCTTGACGTAGAGGTTCTTGTAATGCTACAGCAAGTTCGCGTTGAGCTACGCGAGCAATTGCAATATCATTATTTGCACTCTGACGTAGAAGCTTAATCATAGCTTCATCAGCATTTGGTAAAGATGCTCTTTTCTTTCTCATGTTATTAAAACTCCCTATATGTGTGTTTTCTGTTTATTACTCTAAGAATTAGCGAATATCTACTTCTAGTAGTACATAGCCGTTGCCATCTTTACGGCTCTTGAAAGTACCAACTTCAGCAGCATTTGTGCTTGTTGTACTAACTTTACCACTTGCGCCTAAATATGCTTTATCACCGGCTTTTGGAGTATTACCGCTAACTAGTTGGTCAGTAAACACCCATCCCTTCTTTAGAAGGTGAGCCTTACCACCGATTCGCATTTCATCCTTTTGGAAATTAATGTGGAATCGTGATTCATCAACGTTTACGAAGTCGTTTAGTAACAAACCAGCAGGTAGTAGACCTGATACGCTACCAGTACCGGGTAGTGTTACTAGGTTCAAAATGTTGTCCATGCTTGTGCCTGAACCACCTGAACCAGAGTGAACTAAAATTACACCACGCTCTGTAACGTCATTGCAGAACCAACGAATATCGTCATAAAGAATGTGGCGGTCGCCTTTTAATGCCATTTTTTATCTCCAATTATTTTTGAGTTTCATCTAGGGTAAATATACACTTATTTCTTTGGCTGTTCGATATTTTTATCTTTGCCCTTAGAAGCGGCATATGTATCGCGAATTTTCTTTCGTGTTTCTTCAACATCAGCGGTTGCTGTTAAATTAGCTGAACCTGTATCTTTATTTGGTTCTGCATTTTCTAGTGCCTTCTTAGCTGCTTCAGCTTTAGCCGCTTCACTCTTTTTCTTTTCTTCGTCTTCTTGAGTTTGAGTTGCTGCTACAGGCTTTGGTGACTTCTCAACATATTTAGCAAAAGCTTCATCATTTAATACTGATAATGTTTCAACTAAATCTGCTGCTACTTCATCTTTTAGACCAAGCTTTGTTACTAATTCTGTTTTTCGAGCTAATACACGCTTTTCATTTTCAATCTTAGTTAACTCTTCATTAGCTTTGGCTAACTTATCATTAACTTCTACTAACTTCTTATTTGCTTCTACTAATTCTACATCTTTAGCCTTTAATGAAGCTTCAACTTCAATTGTCTTAGCTTTTGCAGCTTCAACAGTCTTTGTTAACTCATCAACTTTAGCTTGAATAGACTTATTAGCTTCATCTGTAAGCTTCTTCTCTAAATCAGCCTTTACTGTTTGCTCTGCTTTAAGAGCAGCTTTGGCTTCATCTAATTGCTTTTTTAGAAGTTCTGTTTCGTTCATTAAATCTGTCTCCTTTAAATTGACATTGCTATTATTAGCATACCCCAAATCTTTTAGAATATCGAAATTTATTTCGCTCGCGGAAGCCTTAAAAGGTGTCGTATCATTAAAAATAACGCTCTCTGGATTAGCAGGATTTTCTACCAACCCTTTTCCGCTAAATACAATATTCTTTAATACTCTACCAACTTTATAATTATTATATACACCACCACCACCATATGCTCTAAGATGCTTAGTTAAGAAAGCACTAGCTTCAGTTCTTGGTATAATAACTTGTTTCTTATTACCATCCATCAAAGCATAATCAAAATCATCAAATAAAGCTTCCATTGATACAAACCATTTAGGTTTATCATCAGCATTTTGAGTTTCTATTTCAGCAATTATATTATTTATCTTACCCATGTATTCTGGGTCAGGCCAGAAACGATAAATAACAGAACTACTAACAATATGAAATTTATCTGGTAATTCATCAATAGCTAAAGCAGAATCAAGAACATTACCATTAATATCAACTGGATATTGACTGGTCATATGACCAATAATTTCTTTTTGATTATGTCCTAAATTAAATTGCTTATCTTCAGCAGTATTTCTTGCAGACCATGTTTGACCTAATGTAAATACATCATCGTTTAAATTCCATCCAGTTGATACTAAAATATCTTTAAGATAGAATAAATCTATTTGGTCTTTATTAACTGCAATTGCTCGTTTTAATATAGCATCAAAATTTCTATCAGTCTTTGGATTCTTTTCAGCAAAAACTGGAGAACTATAAAGAACAGAAGATTTAGCTGTAATTTGTTCAGCTAATCCTAATTCCTTTTCAATTTTATATATTGGTATCTGTTTCATTTTTCTCTCTTCTACTTCCAAAGATGTTGGAAAAAGCTCTCTTTACAGAATTAGTTGCTTCAGCATATTCACTGACAGCCCAATGAGGGACATTGATAACTGGATTAATTAGAAAATCATCAAATTCAGATTTTACAGTACCAGTAACTAAAGCTGTTCTACCAGCAACACTCTTCTCTGCACAAATTCCGGTATAAGTTTTAACACCATTTTCATCTTTTGTCATAGAATTAATATTTACTTCAACAACTGAATCTTGATTCTTACTATACATATCAGTTGACTTATAAACATTAATAGACATAATATTATCTACTTTTTTACCATTTACTGTAGCAGAAATAGTTGCTTCATCAGTATCAATAACAATATTAACTTTCGCCATTATCAAAGTCTCCTTTATATAGAGCATATACAGATGCCCAAATTTGTCTTACTTCATCAATATTAGGTTCTTTATCAAATTTTTTGACATAACCAGCAATAACTTCTTTACATAGAGCTTCTATAGAAATAGGTACACATAAATCCTCTTTATCTAAACAAGCAACTACTTTATCTTCATTAATATGTTCATGTAAATCAAGAGAACATAAAACAGCAAATTTGAATTTTTCTATTTGATTAAATTCTTCATCAGATAAACTTCTCATGTTTTTCTTTGAAGTAGTTCTCAACCAAATTGGGTCAAAAATTTCAGAAATATCTTTTTGAGCTTTTCTTGCGTATGAAAAAGCTTCCATCATTGTCGCCGCAGTTCTTGGAAGAACGGTTTTCTTTTTACGCTTTGTTGTGTCGTTAGAATTTTGTGGGCGTCCTTGTTGTGGTTGTCCGCTAAGTTTAGCAGGAGAGGGTGTGCCAGGAACCGCCGGTTGCTTCATCAACAACGCTGGTGTCTGCCCATCCTTTGATTCATCTAGTTCTAAACCTACTTCTGAAGGAGTTGCTACCCCTGTTTGAAGTGCTATTTTTTGTAAAGCTTCTTTTTGTTCTGGATTATTCCAAGGCCCGGCTTTACGAGAAATTTTACCGCTCTCTCTTTCGCGGCGTTCTCTTTTATCTCTAATACGTTCTATTTCTGGAAATTCTTTGAATCTTTCTTGGATTGTTTCTAACGTAATTACGTTTCTGTCATAGAGTTGAATTAAAAGATTCTTTTCTGCTGCTTCGTCAGTTAGTGTCATTCTATCGAAATTGATTTGTGCTGGTAGAGCAAAACCCATTGCCTTTTGCACTAATTTAATTTCCTTAGTCCAAAAATCTGTTAATAGAACTCGAACATAATTAAGTCTCTCTAATAAAGTTTGAAGAGAAATATAATTATTAGTAAAACCGCCAGCAGAATTAGCTCCGGTTAATGTAGGAGGAATACCTAAACCTGCATATATAGCATTAAGAACAGGAACATACTTTTCGTTCCCTAAGAATTTATATACATCTGAACTAGTTTCTTGTAATTCTAATTCTGGACCCCATATTAAGTCCATAGAGCCGCCACCGACATTATTTAAAAGCATATCTGCTAATTTTTGAATAGCAGCTTCGGTCGGTAGAACCTTGAACTCAAAATTACCAAGCTTCCATAAACGAATATGACTGACCGCACCATCGAGTGCCGCCAAATCAGCCAACTTCATTTTATTAAGCATTACTAAATCATCTAAGATAGGATATAACATTGGGTCAGCCCAAGGTTCATAATCATCCTTCTTATAATGGAATACTCTTACCTTCTTTGAATCCAGAGGTATTCTCTGCACACCTTGTTTAATAGCATTAACTATATCTGTAGGCATACCAGAAACAATTGTCTTATCAACAATATTTTGTGGATTCTTAATACGATTTGTTAAATGTATAGGAATTTGTAAACCATAAGCAACATCATCGCCACAAAAACATGCTAAATCATCACCATATGGTTCTATAGTTAATGGATTTAGGAACGTATATTTCCAAGGAATTTCACGTTTTTCTAATTTTAGTGGTTCTTCTGGTTCAGTATCGGCGGCAGATGCCCACCCCTTCTGCAAATTCTCAACATCTTTAGCTTTAAGTTTAGCCGTAGTTCTCTGTGCTACAGTAATACCATCTCGATATAAGCTCTTAGCAAATTTTCCGGAAGTTTGAAAACCATTTACTTTATCCCACCATTCATTATAAAATTTGGAAATTTTTCTATTTGGGTGAGTTAAGTGTACGCCTTGAATAGTAAAATCAGACATCAAATTAATAATATTATTAACTAGTCCAATTCTTTTATAAGCATTACGGCAAGATTTAATGATTTGTTTTGGGTCACAAGGAGTTGCTTCATCAGGTCTAAAAGCATTATAATCTCTTCGTGAGAATCCATCTCGAATAGATAAATTAGTATCTATATTCTTGTATACATTTGAACCTTTACTTAATAAAGTCTGTACTTTATCTAATGCTCTAGATGATTCAGCTAGAGCTTTCTTTTTTTCTTCTTCATTAGCCCAAGTTACAAACAGCGGCTTATCCATCTCTAAACTCCTGCAATTCAATTCCAATGCCTTTAGGATTATACACCGCGTTTGACCGTTCTATAGACTGATGTATGGATATTCCAAGCATGATTACCAACATACATTTGAGTAGAAGCACCTTGTTTACCAATTTGATTTGCGAATCCACCAACAGATTGATACTCTGGCGTTTCAGGAGTTCGTTGTAATGTGCGAGCCACCATATTAGCCATCAATAAAGCTGAATATCTATCCTTACGAAGACGACCCTTCTTACCACCAGGCATTTTAACTTCAGGAGTATCCCATTTATCTCTACCAGAAGTACCAGTTTGACTATGAACTATAGTAGCCAATTCATCTTTCAATTCTTCTATTTCTAAAACACAATCTTCTAATGTATCATATAATCTATTACTACGCTTATCATCTTCTATAGCAAAACCAATACTAAGCGGGTCAAAGAATGGAAATAATATTGCTTTATCTTCAAAGTCCTTACGAAGCCCGTGGTTAGCGTCTCTTACCCAATCTGCTTTAGCAAATTGTACCATTTCCAAAATATGTTGACCTTGGTAATTATCACTATCTTTTTGAATATCTTCTTCAATAATTTGCCAAATTGGTGTTTCACCATCATTCAATTTATCACTATCATGAAGTGCTTCTTCAACTGCAACACCACCGCCCTGAGCATCCATTACTATTCTTTCACATGGAAATAGTTTCATCAAATCTCTAATCTTACGGGCACAGAAACCATAAAAATCTTGTTCTCTAACTACACCACTCTTAACTCGTTCTTTGTGTGCTGCTCTAGTTGTAGTCCAAGAATAAACTATTCTTCTATGATTCTCACAAATCTCCAATATAACTAGAGAGAAATTATCTTGTTCAGAAGCAGGGTCAACACCAAAGATATATCTCTTTCTAGGATTGCCTCTTAACTCAGCGTGAAATTGTATATCATTAATAGGATTAGTTGTAACACAAGATTCTATTAGGCTACGCTTAAAGAAACCATTGCTGTCAGTAGCAAAACAAGCACCAAATTCCATCTTATAAATACCGCTATGTACAGTCGCCTTAGAACGAGCAACGTGCTTCTCATCCATAAAACCTCTTGGAAGTAATTCCACAGGCATACGAATTATCATATAATCTTTATAATTAAAAGATGGAGGAACACCATCGGGAAAATACTCTTTTAATTTATCAGGGTTTCCTTTACTTAAAATAAAAGACTTGTATTTTTTCCAATATTTACTAAAATGGTTAAAATCATAATAAGCAGTACCAGATAAAATAGCTTGGTTCCCCATGCTAGTTTTATCTTCATATTCTTGTTGTTCTTTATTCCACAAGCCGAAATCTTTTAAAGCTTGGATTCTAGCAGCTTTCTTAACTTCTTGAACAGGATTAGCATTAACAGCAGCGAAACCAGAAACTACGTTCTCATAAATTTCTTCTGGAATTGAAGCAAATTCATCAGCAATAATATAGTTGGCACGTTGACCTCTAATTTTAGTACCATCGCCTAATGGCAATGCAATAATTGTACTATCGCCAACTATGCATGTGCATCTATCAATATCTCTTCTAGGCCCACTTCTACCACCAGTACCACATATACTACGAAGTATAGGAGCTTCATTCCAAATTTTTTCACAGTATTCAAAAACAACTTTTGCTTGTCTAAAAGCAGCGCCAACAATAATAATCTTACAACCTTGATGTAAGAAAGCTCTAAGCATAGCATATAAACCTAACATAAAGCTTTTGCCAGCACCACGAGAACCTACGAATATAGGATATTTACGATTCCAAAGTTCCTTCAATATAACCAATTGGAACGGTAATAATTCTATATTAAATACATGCTTAACAGTAAAATAAAAATTATCTGGATTGGATAGTATCTCTAATAATTCTTTGAGAGGATTTTCTATACTGCTTCTGCTTCGTTCAGAAAATGACGATGGCAATAAAACATGATGAGGTAAATCTTTACCTAAATTCAACCATGCATTATCAACTACATCTTTTATATTAACTTTTTTCTTTGACATTTTCCATTACTCTCTTAAATAGAGAAGCAGCTACTTCGCGTCCATACGGACCAGTAAATACTATCTTCGTCTTATACTTAACCATTATTTCATTAGTCTTCTTAAGAATAAAGAAATTGTTTATTCTAATCTCTTTTTGTTTATCTTTAGGAATATTACAATTCTTAGGCCAGTTTAAAATATCTTCAATTGTAAATTCAAGAAAAATATATGGGTATTGAAATTCTTCTAAACGCTCAAGTTCTCTATCAAAACGCTTTTCATTAATATTTCTAGCCCATTCTGATAAACAACCTTTTCTCTCGATAACAAAGATACCTTCATATCCAGAAATAGTATAATCTCCGGTATCCAGTTTTTGTACTGTCATACCAGAGCAATTTGCGGTTTCAGAAAAATTCCAGCCAGTGCCAGTTTCTTGTTCGCGACTATCGCGAATTACATGATATTTTCTCTTACTAATTTCCATAATAAAAATCTCTATAAAGCTTATATTTTCTTTCCATATGGATAGTAGAATTAAAATACAAATAATCTAATACAGTTTTAACTTGAATATTTCCACCAATTTGAATTTGTCTAGTAGTATTAATTCTATCTTTATGCCTAATAGTTAATTTACAATTTATGCTAAATAATTTGCCAAAAATATCTTTAATAGAATTACAAAAATCTTCAGTTGATACTAAACTAAATCTAGCACTTCTATAATCTTCAGAACATTTTGGATTATTAGTTTTATAAAAACCTATAGAGCCATCTCCATCAAAATATCCTCTAATAAAATGATTATAAAGAGAATTATCTAACCACTTAGGAAAAATCAAATCAAAAGTTTTTCTAGGAATAAGACCTAATTCTAAAAATCTTTCGCTCATATATTTATTAGATATCTCCAATTCCAACATATCTCTATTTTTTCTTAAAGGTTTTTCATGTTGTAAATCAGTATTAAATTTATCTAATATTTCCTTATCTTTATTATGTAATGCTAATCTAATAGTATACTTTCTATTACTTCTAGTATGACAACCATCGGCATAAAGCAAACCTAAATAATAAGCTTGCTTTTCACCAATAATATCAAAGAAATTTTTATCTATGAAATATTTAGCTGTACCCATTTTTTCAATTTTTCACTTTCAGCAGGAAAGGTGCCCATGTTCGTTTTTAAATCTCGCCTTCATCATTCTCTTCACTTCCATACAGTAGTTTCTTTGCTTCTATTGCTGAATCTGATATGGAAGATTTCTTTTTCTTAGGAAAATTATTTTTCTTTGAAACAATGTTAATAAACATGGCTTCATAAGCGTGTTCTTGTGAACTAATGTTAGTATGACAACGCTTACATAATGTTACACCATTTGATATCTGAAAACGTAGTTCTGGAAAATCAACCCATCTCTTTATATGATGGGCTTGAATCTTTGCTTTAAAACCCTTAGCTATACAACCCGGCATTTGGCAAGTAAAATTATCTCTTCGATATACTGCCAAACGCCATTCTTTATATTTAGGGTCATTCCAATCTCTCTCGTCCTTCATGGTCAACCATTCTCATTATAAGTTGTTCAAATTTAATTTTTGGTGCCCAACCTAATTCTTTTCTAATTTTAGATGAGTCACCTTTACAGTATACAACTTCATTAGGTCGTCTTAACGATTCATCAAACTCAACCCATTCTTTCCAATCTTTCTTAATATACCCGAAAGCTATTTGTAGAAATTCTGTTAAGGAATGTGTCTCTCCGGTTGATATTACATAATCATTAGGATTATCACAATTCAACATTCTATGCATAGCAACAACATAATCTTCTGCGTGACCCCAATCTCGCCAAACATCTAGATTACCAAGTTTTAATTTTGGAAAAGTTTTAAGAGATTCTTTATTGTGGTTGACGGCACAGCTTTTTTGATATAAAGAACCAACATACTTAGTAATTTTACGAGTAACGAAATTCTCACCGCGTCGTTCTGATTCATGATTAAACATGATGCCTGAACATGCGAACAATTTATATGATTCACGATAAACTCTTGTAAAATTATGTGCAGCTAATTTTGCTACAGCATAAGGACTCTTAGGATAAAATGGAGTTGTTTCATCCTGAAACTTTTCTAAATAAATATCTGCTCCACCTGAATCAGTAAGATGCACTCTTTGGCAAAAAGTTCCACCAAACATTTCGCTGCTACTTGCTTGGAAAAATCTGGATTTCGGATATTCATTACGAATTGCTTCTAGTATATTTAAGCATCCTTTAGCAGTAACTTCCCATGTATGTGCCGGTTCTTCAAAACTAATAGCTACATGAGATTGTGCAGCGAGATTATAAATCTCATCTGGTTTGATAGTCTTAATTGCTCTTGCAACGTTAGATGCATCAGTAATATCTACATCAATAACATTATATGGACTGTCCACTATTAATTGTCGATTACTAATACGACGAACTGCGCCGAATACTTGATAATCTTTAGATAGTAATAAGTCCGCTAGATAAGAACCATCTTGTCCTGTTACACCAAAAATCAAAGCTTTCTTCTTAACCATTAATATATTCCTCTATAGCTCTTTCAATATTTTTAGTTACTTCTACTATTGAAAAATTCTCTTTGTTAAAATCCTTAATATCAATTTGTACCATAGTGCCAAAATCATTTCTTGGATGTTTAGTTTCAATCCAAGCCCACCAATCATACAAATTCTCAGTGCTACTATGACCAACCATATAATTCTTAACATTTCCTATATGGTCAATTTTTAAACTCTTTGATTTATCTTTAAAAACATCAACAATTGTTTTAGGTATATCTTTAACTAACATCAATCGTCCCCTATAGTATCCGCCGACAATATCGGCCTGTCTACAACTCCGTCCTCATAAGTATGATACTCACCAAGTCGCTGACTTTCCTTCTCAACTGCCAAATTAACCAAAGCTTGTTGACGACCTTCCTGCGCTCTGAATTTATTATCTTGCATAGCTTTCATTAAACCTAAAATATCTTTCGATGAATTTTCAATCTTAGAAATTCTTTGGTCACGAGTAGCTTTTAATTCTTTAAGTAAAGCAGAATGCTTTTCTTGTAATTTAACAAATTCTGTAGACTTGCTATTTTGCGCACTCTTTGCTGATAAAACTTGGTTCTCTATATGTAGAGCAAGTTCTTTCTCAGAATCAGGCATATCTTCATTCTGATACTTTGAATACAATTTACTTAATGTGCTTTCCATTCTTGAAATATCTTCAGTTGCTCTTTTTGCTCCACGCATATTTCTTCGCATTAATATTTCAAATTTAAGTAATTGGAAAATCTGTGTTTCTTCAGTAGCAAGTAAATCATTTCTAAATTGAGGCATTAACTTGGAATATCGGTAGGCAAAATAATCAACTTCCTCTTCCGTCATCTCTTGTTTTAAGCTTTCCCATTCTGGTGAGCTTCTTAACTCTTTATTCATCTCGGCTTGTTGTATAGCTAAATCATCATTCAAATCTTCATCAAATGCGATACCTTCAGACTTGGCGAAATTTTCAACAAGTTCTCTAGTTCTATTTAATTTCTTAGCTACTTCTTCGCTTCCGTGGTCTTTTATATTCTCACGAATATATTTCATCTCATCATGACCCAATCGACCGCGCTTAATCGGAATTGACGTTGGTGTACTCATTTAACTTTCCTCCTAATATGTCATCAATAACTTTTCGCAATTCATCTCTCTTTACTTTAGGGACTGACATACCTTCCCTCATTCTAAGATATAACGAACGGAATTCGATTGGTAATTCTCTATCTATAATATCTAATATTTCGCTGTCTTCAACATCTTGAGCCATTGTGCTTTCATATCTAGTTCTGGCTTCATTCTCATCAGCTATGTTTCCGATATCTAATGGCGACAAAATATTCTGTTTTGTATTATTCCTATTTTGCCATGTCATAAATTTTTTGCAATATCGCCCGTCATCATGAGCGGTGTCACCGGGCAACTTCCCGTAACACAAACTACAAGGACAATCAGTGCGTTTATAATTATCCCGTTTAAAATTGATTAAAAGATTACGGACGCTATAAAACAAGAAATTTTCTAGGGGTCTAGAATTGTCATAAAGCCCCTTGTTCATAATCTGCACTGCAAATAATGAAGCTTGTTGTCTCATATCTTCTTTAGTATGACTGCCGAAACAGAAATTCGTTGCAAGTCTTCGCGCTACCCTTTGAATTATATCCGTTACTTCTTGTTCCGTCATTCCTTTAGGCATTTCCATGAGCTTCGCCCTTCTTTGATTGTTCTATTAAGTTTTCTAATACAGTTTTATCTTCTGGGTCTGGGACAGCCTTCTCTGCTAACGCTTTCTTAGCGCTTTCAGCGGCTTCGGTAATGTATAGTTTAGCAGGAGAGGGCGTTCCCCTCACATCTTTTAATTCTTTAGGTTTCATATGAAAAATTGTCCTTTAAGTAAGTCTGAAATGCGATTTATTGCAATCCACTGTTGTAATTATACACATAAGGAAATACTTATGTCATTGAATAAAGTGAGAAAGGCGGCTAAAATAGCGCCTGCAACTAAGGCTATGATAAGCACTTTTATAAAAAAGTGCCTTGATGATAATTCTAACGTAGTCTCAGTAAGAATGACTCAACCGCAAGTACCTCAGAGAGAGAAGGGGCGACCGACCAAGAGAGAACTAAGTGAAGCTGTTGATTTGCTTTATGCAGATTGTAGCGAAGTTGATGTACTGTCGCCGGACAGGACGATTCTGGACGAACCTGAGCCTGCGGCTCCACAGAAACCCCACGAAGGTTTGGGCAATAAGGTCGAAGACCAGAGAAAAGATAGTTAGCAAAGCTATTTTCGTGATAATTTTTAATCGCCTCGCGTGTTGCTTGACATAGTATTTGCATTATAAACCTCTTTTTAGTAGTACCGTAGATATAGTATGTATACACTGGCGCAAGAGTGAGAGAAAGAAAGAGGGCAACCGGGAGGGTTAAGGTGATAACTTCGATATCTTATCGGGGAGGTTTACCTGATAATTTGCGGCTTTGCCGCCGTGTTGTGAGTGTACCCCCTCGCTCCAACGTTCGTTGGAGCGTCGAAGCCACTTTTTTCAAAAAAACCCACCCGATTTGTTTGACAACTCCGCAGCTAGGGTATATACTTCCAGAGTAAGCAAGTGAGCAACAACCGCTCACACTTACCCCGGAGCTAGGTTATGAGCGTTGCACAAATGGCGGTCGCGATGGCGGAACTCCAACTGTTCGTCGGTGAAAAGGTCGGATTCACTTACGAAGGTGTTGCCCGCGAAGTCGATGTCGAACGTATCAAAGATTGTAAGAATGGTAAGCTCCTCATCGTGGGTCGCGACCACGGACGCAACATGGCCTATCGTTCGTTCGATGTTGAGAAGGTACAGCAAATCGCAGTGGTCGTGCCAGTGTGTCCCCGTGGGTGGGATAGCGTCAACGTGTGAGAGATGATGAGACAATGAGAGCAAGCAATCGGGCTTGCTCTCTCTTCCTAACAATCTACTAAGGGTGAGACAATGCTGTGCAACTTCACTGAGAATGAACTGATGACCGCTTTCGAGATGGAACACTGCGAACCCATCGAATGCCCGTATGACAATTGGCACGACTTGGGCGGCGAGAGTTGAGAGCTAACACGCGAGATGCCTTCGGGCATCTGGCGTGCCCCCTCGCTCCAACGATTGTTTGAGTATCAATCTAGATTTTTCTCAACAAAAATCTGCTACTCAGGTTGACACGACGCGAGCTATCCTCTATAGTTAACAGTGTAGTGATAACCACAACGACACGCGAGACGCGACCGTGAAGAATCTCATCTGCGACGTGAAGAACCTCATCATCTTGGTTCTTCTGGTGTGCATCGGGTTCAAGTGTTGGAACGATGGTAAGGTATTCGTCATCACCAACATCACTACCCCAATCGCTCGGGCTTGCCGCTAAACAACACTCTAACGGAGGGCTTAACATGACCATCGCTATCACTGTCGCGACTCGTGAACGCTTCGACGAACTTGCGAACCGAAACGGCTTCGCGAACTACCTCCGAGAGAAGTTCGATGATGAGAAGTGGATGAGCAACCGAACGGAATACTTCACTGTCTCATCACGCACTGCTGCATCATTCGCAATCATGTACATCCGTCACTGCAAGTAACGAACTAACAATGGTGGGCTAGATAATACTAGCTCACCATCTAACTACTATGATAACATGGCGCGCTGGCGCGCCCACTCACGCCCTATCAAAATCGGAAGAATTGTTAACAACTGCAATTGCGTACTAGTCCGCCTCATGATACAGTACATTTATCTCAACCCCGGAGCTATGCTATGTCACTGTACCACATCGACGTTTACATGCCAGATGGTTTGAAGATGCTCAATGGTAAGTACATGCTACAGTATAGCCAACATGCGTTGAATGCCTCACGCAATGACAGATATGGTAATATCAAACTGCCTGAGACACTACACACCAGTAGCTATCGCGTTATCGAAGTCGAGACGGATAACTACAGACGAGTTATTAAGGTGGTGTACAGATGCACAATGAGTAAGACACATGACCTATCTATCGTGTGCATACCAGAGGCTAATGGTTGGATGTTTGTTAAAACAGTGTGGGCTAATCACCATCTCGATGAACACAAAACATTAGACCGTAGTAAGTACGCACGAATATAGTGTATCAGGGCGTCTAGCCCGGTATGCCGGGCCACAGGCGTACCCGCACGCGCCAACGAAATCCCTAAATAATCTGCGTAGTTGCTTGACTAGCTAACCAATGTAGCGTATACTTCATGTGTTCACCCAACCTCACGGAGTTCTGACATGGCGAATCTTGCTCACAACGTTGTGTTCAATGGCACGTTCATCCGTCAACTCAACTCCGAACAAGACGAGTACGAATTGGATGGCGTGCGATACGCTGTCTCGTGTGAGTACAACCCTGCCTTACAAGAGGGCCAGTATTGGGCTGTGCGAATCTAAGTAGCTACGCTACTGGCAAAAGCCAGTGGCGGGCCTGCTCGCGCCTCAACAAAAATCTGAAGAATTCGGTGCAACTGAGTTGCAAGCTAGTCGGAACTGTGATATAGTTCAATTGTATCAATCACCCCAATGGAGAAGACCATGTTCGACGATTACTGCGACGATTCCGGTAACGACCGCAACCAATGAGATGAGGATTACGACGACTACGACGATTTGGACAACTGTTACGATGACTACTACGACGATTACCCGGATTACTCAGATTATCCGGGTATCGACGAAGAAGATTACGACGACGGCTATTGAGAACCACGCTGGCGGCGAAAGCCGCTGGCGTCAGGGCGCTCGCCAACAAAGTTGGCGAAAATTTCCAACTACGGAGATTGACAAGCAAGCGTAAGTCGCTAGAATGAACGCACAACCCCAACGGAGCGAAAGAATGTTGCAGATTTACAAGCCAGTCGAAGCCTACGCACAGCCGGAACTCTTCGACGCGGTGAAGCTGAAAATCGACTTCGAGCCAGAAGCATTCAGCAGCTATACGCTGCCCGTGTGCATCGAAGCAGTGCCAGAATGTGACAGTCAAATCGTGTTCATTGTAAAAGCCCGTGAAGGTGGCGGTCACACGTTCGCTCCCCGAAAGAAAGACGCGATTCAGTTCGCCGAAGTCAAACAAGCACAAGAATATATCGACAACACACTCAAACCACGGTACGGCAACAAATGGACATTCAAGATTTGGTCGATGCAGGCATTGGCGAAGTGATGGTAGTATGGGGGTGCATAACAATGATATTGTTGTGCATCTGTTGGCTACTCGGAACACCACAGCCTAAACAACCATCGTATATTGACGATGAAAGTTGGTAGGCTGCGCCCACTGGCGGGCGCACTGCCGCCACAACAAAAATCTGAATAATTTGGTGCAACTCAGTTGCAATATAGTCGGCCTTGTGATATAGTACATTTGTATCGAAAACCACTCAGGAGCTATCTATGAACATGGCAGCTTTCGCGGCGACGATGGTGGCAATCAGCAACGCCCGGAACGAAATCTCGCGGATGGTTACGAAGTTGCCCGGCGTCGATGACAAGCTGAAGAACGTGCAAGTGTCCTTGTGCGAAGAACTCATCAAGGACTTGAACGGCAGCAACGATATCACGCAACTCAACGAAAGCGAGAAGGTGCTACTGTTGAAGAACGCCATCAAGCGAAGCAGCGGCTACAACGGCTACGGCAGTGCCCCGTATTGGGAAGTGCCAAACAAGATTGCCACAATCAAAGCAGTTCGCGAACGAACGAACTTGGGACTCGCGGAAGCGAAAACGCTCGTGGAAAACCACATGCGAGCAACCGGGATGATGTAACTAGCTACGCTAGTGGCGAAAGCCACTGGCGTTGAGGCGCTCGCCAACAAAGTTAGCGAATTATTTTCTCTACCGTGCTTGACAAATGGATTCACGACGCTAGAATACACGCATCACCCCAACGGAGTTCGTAACATGGCAGACTCAATCGACGCTGGTTTCCGTGCCTCAATCTTCGGTAAGAAGCCGAAAGGTAAGCAGAGAAAGGGCACCGGCGACGACACGCCCGAAGCCCGCGAAGCCCGCATTCAACTCTATATGTCCCGTGCGAATGTTGACGTGACGGCTGAACGTGCTACTCCGCGTAAGGGTGAGAATGGGCGTCCTTTGTCAATCTTCACGGGTATTGAATACACTGAGGAAGAATTGCGAGTCGAGAACGACGTGAACGACGACGGGGATGAATAAAAAGTTTCCTCTAAAATCAAAGGAGAATCAGAATGTATCTCATCAAAGCTGTTACGAACGCCGGAACGTACTATTGGGACTTCGAGGGCAATCGAATGTCCCCATACGAAGCGGACGCGACAAAGTTTGAACGATGGCAAGACGCTGACGCCGCTTGCGAAAAACTAAAACGAGAATACGCAGGTAACATCTTCTTCCAACGCAAGTTGGCTGTTGATGTGGGGGCGTCCCCGCTCACGCCAAAGAAATACTTGACTCACGGCAAAGCTGCGTTATAATTCTGTTAGTCACCCACAAAACTAGGAGCCTTTTTATGAAGTACGCCATCTACGCTTTCAACTTCGACAATGCCTCGCTGAATGGACTCAACTACAATCGCAACACCATGCGATTCTGCTTCCACAACATCGAAAAGAACTCCTATTTCAATATTGAACAAAATAAGTGGGTGAGTGCCTCCGCCTACAATTGTTGGTACACAGATTTGAATGACTTGATTCAAGCGGTTAAGAAAGAACTCAATGTATTGAAGATTGAATGTGAATTCCATCATTGTTGATTGGTAAGCCAGCAAACGCTGGCGGGCCTACGCTCGCCTATGGGCAACTTCTCTGCTAAATTCCTTGACACATAGCAAAGCTATGTTATAATTCACTCACAACCCCAACAACGGAGCGATTCCCATGTCGAACTCAGTCAAGATTTCCGCTCTCGCCGCAGTGGTCACGCACAAGAAAGGCGACAAGGGCAAAGTCGTCGCGTCTCACCTGATGATTGTGCTGCCGGGAATCAGCAGCAACATCGGTGTTGCTCACGTTGTCGTGGGTGGCAAGTGGACCGAAGAGAACGCACTGAAGGAATTCAAGAACCAACGTCAGCGTTTCACGCTGATTGAGAACGGGTACAACATGGCGAAAACCCTGAATTTGGTTTAACTAACTCCGCTAGTGGCAAAAGCCACTGGCGGGCGGGCATGTGCCAACTAATTTATTTGACTTCTTAGCGTAGCCTGCTATAATCACATAGTCGCAACCTAACATGAGGTCAATTATGAACTCCGAACGACTCACCGAAATCGTGACCGAAGGCATGAAGAAGCCGTCACCATTTGGAGTTAGTTGTAAGTTCATCAAATTAGATGATATGTGGGGCATCAAAGTTTATCGAAACAAAGAAATCAGAGACAACGCAGTGATGCGACAAACAAAGATGTATGGACTCGGATATGCTCCAGCTATCGGAGCTTCATTTGATATTGGGGATGATAAATTCTGTTACATTACAGAAGTTGCAATCCCAATAGTGGATTACACGCCAGAAAACGCAGATAAGTTTGTGATTATGTGTAGGATGGCGGAAGAAGAATACCCAGGAATCCGAGAAGAAGTTAGCAAACTCGTGAAGAACATGAGAAAGAATGATTACGATTATTTCGATGACCATTACGGCAACTTCGGTTGGTTGAATGGGAAGCTGGTGTGCATCGACTTCGGATTCTAGGAGGCTACGCCGCTTTAAGCGGCGGGTCCACACTCGCCAATGAAAATTGCTTGACATAGGGCGAAGCCCTGCTATAATTAACAACGTAGTCGGAACCCAACAAAGGTGCAAAATGAAGAAGTACAATCTCGCGACGGTTTTCCAAAACGGTTTCAGCCTGTCAGATATCGACTTGCTGGTGAAGATGAAGCGAGCGAAGTTCGCAAGGAAGAACGGAAACACGATGGTTGAAATGGATATGGATGCGTGCATCGACTTCATGAACGAATGGGATGAAATGCAGAAGTGGAAGCGTTAAGCGGCTACGCCGCCAACTGGCGGCCCTACGCGCGCCTATTACTAAATCCTCTTGACAGCGAGCAAAAGTCCACTATAATTAACAACGTAACCAAATCACTACCAAACGGAGAACGAAGATGCAGAAGATGATTCAACTCAACGTGACGAAGCTTGACATTCAACGTGGTTCCACGAGTTCTTGCGGCTGTCCGGTTGCTCGGGCACTTCGACGCAAGCTGAAGCTGAAGAATAAGAATCGAATCAATGTTCAATCGTATGGAGTTCGCATCTACAACAACAAGACGCAAACATGCACACGTTTCAACGACAACACAAGCAAGCACAAGACGCAACTTCACCGATTCGTGTGCGACTTCGACGCTGGCCGAAAGGTTGAGCCAGTCAAGCTGTTCCTTGTCCAAGCTAAGTGATTGGGTCGCTGGCGGGCCTGCTCACGCCAACAACTTCGTTGCTATGTCGCGAGCGAACTAACAAAACACTTGACATGCGTAGCATGTCTGCTATAATTACCAACGTAGCCGACAAACACCCGCTCTACCACGGTGTACAACGTGGGCAGCTTGCAAGCTAGAAACGGTGCGGCGACGGAGCTACGCTCATTAACGAATGAATACCTGAATCATGGCGGGTATGCCGTTTCGATACGGTGCGTAGCACTATGTCTCTAATCCCCCTAATCCTACTGATAACAATAGTTATCGGTGTATTGAGGAAAAAGAATGGTAGATGAAATCTCGCGAGTGTTCGAAAAGCTACAAAGCGAATTCGGGAAGGAATTGGATAGTATCCAAAATCCTTCAGTCGAAGCGGCAGAAAAGATTCTGAAGGCAAACAGCAAGCTACGCAAAGTCGCTCGCCTCATGCTGAAGACAAAGAAACTCGCTGAAGAAATCGAAGACGTGTTCGACGAAAAGAATCCATACAAAATCAAGAAAGAAACAAAGAAGCAAGTCGAGCGAATCAACTCGGAAGTAAGCATCAACGAATACCGCTACTAAGAGCCGCCCGAAGGCGGGCGGGTCCACGCCAACGAAATTACTTGACAAGCGAACTCTGTTCGCTATAATTAGGTAGTCGCAACGAATTTCACTCCCAAAAGGGCGAAGCCATGTCAGTACGCGGAAGCGGTTACATTGGGGCAGCGTTCGACCGTAAAGAAGTCAGGAAGATTATCCAATCATTCAAAGAATGTGTGAAGGACAAAATCTGGGGCGACTTCGACACAATCGCATGTCTCGGAACTTCGGGGCTTGTGATTGCTCCAATTCTCGCATTACAATTCAACAAAAAGCTTTTGGTTGTGAGGAAGGATAAAGACAACTCACACGCAAACGGTCGTCTTGAAGGGCATGACGATGGTAAGAAATATATCGTTGTTGATGACTTCATTTGCTCAGGTGCAACACTTGAGAATATCGTAACAACTATCAAAGATGAATTCTATAAATGGTATTCCGAACCGCCAACCTATATCGGTTGTTATTTCTGGACATTAGGTTATCGTGAAGTTTCACAGAAAGTGAAAATGCCAATCTCAAGATACCAAAAACTTTGTAAAAACAAGGTGTTCGCACAACGTATTGATGGAGTTAAAAAGTATGGCATTGATACCTATGTGGAACCTAATGATTAAGCCCTGGCGGGCCTGCTCGCGCCAAATCTATTTGACTAACACGCTTCTCGTGTTATAATACCTGTGTAGTCCCAACCTATCCAGGGTGCAAAATGAACGTCTCCGAATTCGCCAAACAAAACGGAATTACCATTTCGAGCGTTCCCGCTCCACTTCGCGAAAACGAAAAATCTGGGTTTCGATATAAAGTCAAAATTCATTATGCAGGGAAGGCCGTGCCCGTGGATTATTTCTGCGGTTCCGCCCACGTTGGTATTCCCCGCTCTGTTCCTACTGGTGAAGTTAATGGTAATGGAATGCCTGTCGTCTATAAGAAAGAGTGGCGAATGTTGACACAAAAAGAATTGCAACAATATGAGAAAAATTTCTTTTCTTCCAAAGCCGGGCCAATTCCGCCACAGCTAGAAAGCGTGTTGGAATGCTTGCTGTGTGATTACTGCTTGCTCGAATCGGCTCCGTTCTGGCCTGAGTACGCAAATGAAACCGAGATGAACGTCGATAGCATCAAAGACAGAGCAATCTACGATGATAGCGTGAATCAGTTCATGGCATTCCGAAAAATGTTGGGATATCAGAAGACACAAGAATTCCTGCGATGCGACCGAGATTGATTTGTGCCCGATGGCGGGCCTACACTCGCCAAATACACTTGACATACAAAGTATGTCTGCTATAATACCTCTGTAGTCGCGAACCAAACGAGACACAAAATGATTACAAGACTGAAACTGTGGTGTTTGTGGGTAATCTGTTGGTTGAGTTCTTTCGACTCAACACTCGTGAGCCTAGCATTCAAGGACAGATATCTATGAAAAACGTACAAATGAAAGAGCGAAAGCCCGGCGTACTCTTTCAATTTACGATAGATATTGACCCTACTAAGATTGCTAAGGGTCATCAACAACACAAGAGCGGGGCTGGTGCCCACAAAAACAAGCGTAAAGAAACACGACAACAATTCAAACAAAAATTCAGGAGAAATGAAAATGGCGAGTAAGAAGTCTGGCGGAACCGGCTGTCTTGAGTTCATCGTAATCGGGCTATTCCTTCTGTTCACTGGCTTAAAGTTGGGTGAAGTTGGTGTCGTCGCAACGTGGTCATGGTGGTGGGTAACATCTCCGCTGTGGATTTACGCGGGCGTGGTCGTCGCTTTGATTCTCGTGGTGTTCGGAGCATTGGTGATTGCTAAGATGGTTGGTGATTAAGCCCACGGCGGGCCTACCCGCGCCAATGCAATGCGTCCTTCTCTGCTCAAATCGCTTGACACTGTGATAGTCGATGATATAATCACTACATAACCCTAACGGAGAAAGCAATGATTCTGACTCGTGAATCGTACAAGCAATTGGTTGCGGAAGACACGATGAAGCAGATGAGCAACGCACTGGCCTACGCACGACAATCGGAACCAAAAATGATTGCAATGGCGGAAGCATTTTTCGCGTTGCAAGAAGCTGGCGTGATTGAAGCAACCGAACAATGCCATGATTGGACTATTCGTTACGGGTACAACGTCGAAGTGAAAACACCTGAAATGTGGGGTAAGATTCACAAAGTCGTTGGTAAGCTGATTTGTTCAAACAAAGAACCAGTTGGCGACGGACGCAGCCAACGTGTGAAAGTGACAATGACCCCAGAGAAGTGGCAACTTCAATACAATTTCAAATTCACGTTTGAAAAGAAGTTGGACAAAAAGAAAGATAAGTGCAAGATTGTCACAACGCGGGAGAAGGTGACTCGTGTGGTGTGCAATGTGTGATAAGTGAAGCTAGTGGCGTAAGCCACTGGCGACCCCGCCCGCGCCGAAGGCGCACGGGCACAGCAACCAACGACAAAACAACTTGACACACGGCTACGCTGTGTTATAATTCACGAGTGGCCGATGGGCTTTTCCATCTGCCCAAACTTTCAAAGGAATTTCTACTATGCCCGCCAACGTCGAAACCATGTTCAGCGTCAAGGAAACCCCGTGGCACAAGATTGGTGTTGTCATCGCACAAGCCCCAACGATTGAGGAAGGTATTAAACTTGCTGGCCTCGATTGGGTTGTTACTAGCGAATCCCTCACGCGAGCCGATGGGCAAAACGTGGATGATTTCGCCCGCGTCTTCGTTCGTTCTGACAATAAGAAGACTCTTGGTGTGGTCGGGCCGAAAACGTATCCGCTGCAAAATGCGAACGCTTTCGCATTCTTTCAACCGTTCCTTGATAACAAGGAAGCGAGTTTGGAAACCGCCGGTTCCCTTGATGAAGGACGGAAGGTTTGGATTATGGCAAAAGTTATGCGTGATAACTCCGTTATCGTCAAGGGTGATGAAGTTGCGAAGTTCGTTCTCGTGTCTAATGCTCACGACGGCACAACCGCCGTGCGTGTGGGCTTCACTCCGATTCGCGTTGTGTGTGCTAACACGCTCGCACTCGCACACAACGACAAGGCGAGCAAGTTGATTCGCGTCCGCCATAGCAAGGAAGTTGAGAAGAACGTTGAATCTATCCGCGATGTGATGAACATTGCCGACCAACAATTTGAGGCAACCGCAGAGCAATATCGGTTCCTCGCTTCGCGTGACATTAACGCGAAGGATTTGGAGAAGTACATTAAGACTGTGTTCAAGATGGACGATGAGAAAATTAGTACGCGGTCGAAGAACATTCTTCAGACTATTCTGGATTCGCACGAAGCGAATACTCAAATGGTCGCCGATATGATTATCCGCCACAAGCAACGTGAGGAACAAGCACGCGAAGCGGAAAAAAATCTGCTTGAAAGCGTGATTGACCAAACGATTGAGAATTTTGAGGCGGGTAAGGGCACTGATAACGCACGTTCTCGCGGTAGCTATTGGACAGCGTATAACGCTGTCAACGAATATCTTAACTATAGCCGTGGGCACACGGAAGATACTCGGCTCAATAGCTTGTGGTTCGGTCAAAACGCGACCGCGAACAAGTTGGCACTGGATACCGCTACTGTGATGGCGGGTGGGAAGGTTAAGGAAGCCGCTTGATAACAACGGGCTTTGCCCGCTTGCTGGCCCCGAGACGGTTCGGGGTCGGCGGGGCCGCTCTCGCCTAGCCTTCGGCTAAATACTGCTTGACATGCGTAGCATGTCTGCTATAATACATCCATAGTCGCAACCCAACACGAGACCAAAATGAAGAAGACTCGAAAGCTCGTCACCGTTCAAGTTACTTGCTTCAAAGGCGATAGGGATAAATTCGGAAAAGTAAAAATTCAACAACGAGTATGGAACGAACGAGAGAAAAATGCTGCTGCAAAAATGGCAAAAGATTTTGCAGATTTTCTTTACTCAAATGCAACATCTGATTTTTGGGTTGCACTTAAGAAAGAAATGAACAAGTATCGAATTGTTTAAAAATGTCGGCGGAGATTAAGTCCTAGCGGTCTAGGCGGCGGTCTGCAAAACTGCCTTCAAGTGGTTCGACTCCACCTTCCGATTCTGAATGCTACGCATTCCAACAAGAGGAAAACAAATGTTAGATGACATTTGGACAGCGTTAAAAAACGCTTATGAACTAACAGAAGAAGAAAAAATTCAAGCAATAAGAAATGAATATTCAGACGAATACCAATTTCGTCTACAAAATATTCTAAGTAAAATTGGAGACTTGCAAGAATATGTTGCAAGAACTCTAGACTATAAATAATAATAGTTCGCCTCTGGCGAACCTACCCTCGCCAATTCTTCTTGACACACGGCGTAGCCGTGTTATAATACCTCTGTAGTCACAACCAAACCAAGGACAAATAAGATGAAGACACTCCGAGAACGACTCAAAGACTCATTCAAAGAAGGCGTGCGTGAGTACGTTCACGAGAATCTTGACGGATGGATTGATGAAGTCGTGAACGACTACATTGAAAACGAAGGCGACGAAATTTCCGAGATGGCACAAGAGAACATCGCTGAACATCTGAACTCAGATGATGTGCGTGATGTGATTCGTGAAGTTGTCGATGACGAAGTGAAGTAAGCAAAGCCCGAAGGCGGGCCGGGCCGCGCCAATAACGCTTGACACGCGGAGCGTGTCTGCTATAATGGGTATGTAGTCCCACCCCAAACGAGACACAAAATGAGTCTTCTGAAATTCGGTAAGGGCAACGCAAAACTCGGAAAAAGTATCTACACATTTTCACTTCCGTCCGGATATACTTGTCCGGGCGCGTTGGAATGTCTGAGCAAGTCTGACAAGAAAACTGGCAAAATCACTGATGGAAAAGAAACGAAGTTTCGTTGCTTCTCCGCATCTCAGGAAGCAATATATAAGAACACACGTTTGCAACGATGGTATAACTTTGAGTTGCTTCGCAACTCTGTGAAAGATATTGCTAACGATATGGAAGATGATAAGGTAGAAGCAATACATACACTTATCAATAAATCCATTCCAGCGAAAGCAAACATCATTCGCATTCACGTTGCTGGCGATTTTTATAATCAAACATACTTCGATGCGTGGATGTGGGCGGCTCGAAATAATCCTGAGAAAACTTTTTACTTCTACACAAAAAGTCTTAACTGTTGGGTCAACAGACTTGACATGGTAGGACGTGGCGATAAACCGGGAACGATTGCTAACTTCGTTCCTACTGCCTCATTTGGTGGGCGATACGATGATTTAATCGGTGAATACAAGCTACGTTATGCCAAAGTTGTTTTCACTGAGAAACAAGCCGCAGGCTTTGAAATCGACCACGACGATACACACGCAATGAAACACGGAAAGAGTTTCGCACTTCTATTACACGGAACGCAACCAAAGGGGAGCGAAGCGAGCAACGCATTACAAGTGTTGAAAGCACAAGGAAAAGGCGGGTACAGCAAGAAAACGGCCTTGCCAGTTCTCTAATCTATGATAGAATAGATGGGTACAAACCCGCTATACTCTCAGAGAGGTTAGATTATGAAAGCTGGCGATGTTATTAAAGTGTTACGTTATCGCGACGATTTAAACCCTTCTATTAAATATGGAGAGGTTATAAATATACGCGATATTCATTACAACACTATCAAAGATAAAACATACAAAACAAATGTAATCACCAGAAGTCAGAATTTAATCACTCTGAAGAGTAACGGCAAATATCGTACTTATTACGATAAATTCCTTACTCAAATGCCAGTGAGTCGGCTACGGCGACTCTGGCTTAAATTCAGAGGAATGATATAATGGGTATTCTTGTCGTCGGGGTAGTTCTCGGATGTATATTCAAGGGTATTTTCCTTGCAATAAATAAACCTAACATGAAAGCGAGACGCGGATGCCGATGAACAAGCTACAATTTGCAGCAACTATTATCCCAATCACAATCTGCTACTGTTGTGGTGCAATTGTACAATTATGCTACTCAGCATTTTGTGGTGGGATGAATGATTGGAATTTAGATAATCTGTAAGATTCCGCCCGTTGGCGGGCGGGACTTCGGCAACTAACTAAAAATGTATTATCAAATCTATCCACATCGCGAGCCACGGCTTTTCTCCACATTGGCGTGCCCACTCCCGTCAATAACAAAATAACATCCCATCAAAATTCTCAAAAAAACAACTTTAAATGTCCGGCCAACACAATAGTCTGCTTCATTTTTCACCCACATTTAATCTAGTAGTCTGCCCTCAAATCGCGGTATATTGAGTTGACACAGAGAGGGGAAGCGTGTATAATCACCTGTGTAGCAATGAGAACCCAAACGGAGAGTATGATGACAGTTGATGTGTTGGTATACAATGAAAAAACTTATTCTAACCAAGTATACCGAAATGCAATTCCCAAGAAAGATGCTAAGAAGTTAATGAAAGAACTTCGACAAAAAGGTTTCAAAGTTCAAATGGTAACAAGTAAGGGTGTTAAAACCACTACTGACATTGCCATTCCCGAATTTGAAGAATCGGAAGATTGAGCAGGGAAGCACACCTGCCCCACACAAAACCAAAACCGCAAAACAACCAGCCCCATTCCTTCTTCCCTTTACCTATTAGGTGACATTGTGGAATTTAAAAGCTACAAACATTCTATCACTGGATTAAAGTGTATTGCAATTGTGATGAATTCAGGTAGGGAAAGAAATGTTTTTTACTTTAACTACAAAGACAAACGTTTCATCGTGGAGCAACAAACTGTTGGTTCCACGAATCAAAAGCTAACGAAGCATACACAAACCTAATGTTAGCTATGTTTGATACAGATTCATTCAAAAACTTTACCACGGAACTTTTTTCATGAAAATCGTACTCACCTTCAAAACTCCCGACGTTATGGATGTTATTGAGCGAGCATTTGAAAAAGATGAAGAAGGAAATGTAACTGAAGAAGAATGTAAGATAACACGTTTTGTTGAAAAATTTGTTAAGTACGGCGAATACATCCGCGTTGAATTTGATTCCGACACTCAAGAAGTAAAGGTGTTAGAAACATGTTGACAGATTTCTACATCGGGTATTGGAAAGAAAACTTTTTTCATGTCAACCCAATTGGTAAGATTAAAGAGACTGGCGAATTTTGCCATAAAATGTGTTATGATATGTCCAGACTTAGCCGTGAAAATTATATTCAGTTAACGCCATTACAATTCCAAGAGTTAGTAACGGCTAGAAGAATTAAGATTCTTTCAGGGTGGGAAGTGTTTCCAAACATGGTTGGGATTAACAGCGGGAACCGATAAGGGTTCTCCTCTGCTTAATTGCCTTTAGTTGCCTACTCATTATACTGTACACCAAAAAGTTTGGAAAAGTCAAGTAGAATATTTCAAAAATCGTTGTTGACATTCATAGTCGCCTCTGGTATTATAATATGGAGGCGTAACTATGGCTACAAATGCAGAATATCAAAGACGTTGGTATGAAAAGAACAAGAAGCTTCAAATAGAAAGAAATGAAGCTAATAAGAAAAAGAAAAAAGAATTTGTAAAACAATACAAATCGGATAGAGGATGTAGTAGATGTTCTGAAAAAGATGTTGCTTGTTTGCAGTTTCATCATATAAATCCTGATGAAAAAGAAGCTTGTATACATACTTTTATAAAAAGGAATTTATCTATTGAGAATATAATGAAGGAAATAAATAAATGTGAAGTAATTTGTGCTAATTGTCACTTCAAATTACACAAAGAGCTTGACAAACCGGAATGAGATGGTATAATGAAAGTGTAATACAACCGCGATTAGTTCAACGGTAGAACGGGATTCTTATAAAGTCTTAACGCAAGTTCAACTCTTGCATCGCGGACTACAGCCCTACCAACGGACTTGGCGGCGAGTCTTCTAAACTTGCTTGCGAGGGTTCGACTCCTTCTAGGGCTATTTTTGTTGAAAGGCGGAGCCAATGAGTAGCGAGTTCTGGGCGTCAATGTTGCTTGCTGCAATACTATTCGGAGCGTTAGTTGGACGCCTTGGTTTCAAGAAAAAGCGTTGGACGTGTGCATATCAAGACGAAAATGGCGACATCTTTTACTCACCGAGGTAGAAATGACTGTAAAAGAAGAGATTGTTAAAGTTCTTGGTTTATCTAATCCAAACAACTTGGAAGAAAAGAAAAAGCCAAAAAATACTTTTATTTTCTACAAAGAGTATTACTGGCGTCCAAAATGTAGTCCCGAAGAATCATTCGTTAGTTTTGTAACAGATTTGAAAGTGGCCTTTGGCGAAGCCAATGTGAAAGTGCTTGAGTGCGGCGACAAATGGAAGCCGTTCGCTGGTGGCAAACCTGCGAAAGATAACTCGCACTACTTCATTAAGTTTACGATTAGCAGAGAAGGCACACCCGCTTGACTTTTATGCGAGTCGTGCTACAATACCCTTGTAACCCAATCCTTTTGAAAGGCGAACCATGAGTCGTGGACGTAAGCCGATTGAGATTGACAAGAGTGAATTTCAGGCGTGCGTTTCGGAACTAGAAAGTCAAAAAACTTTTTCTAACAGAACCGAACTCTGGGCGGCAGTCGAAAACTCCGCTTGGGCGAAAACCCGAATCCCGCGTCCGTTGACTGCTCAAGTCGCCTTACTTAAGGCAGAAGAATTTGAGCTTGAGATTAAAACGGTGAAAGGTAAGAAGGGCAAGTCTAAGGGTTGCGGGCCAGTTTCTAGTGGCGGAAGAAAGAAGAAAGTTTTTTCTATTGAAAATATTCGTAAAGGTATTCCTCTTGAGGAGCGAAGCTCCCTAGAAAAAACGCTTAATCGAGCCGCTAACGGTAGCCTTAAGGCGAGAGTCAAACTAATGTGCATGGATTGTACGAACTGGCAGAAGAAAGAGGTGGCAATCTGCGAAAACAACCAATGCCCACTACACGATGTTCGACCTTACAAGCGAGACAAAGTTGAGGGTAGGCATGAACTCCCGGTAATCTGAACTTAGGGAAACCCCAGAAAGGCACTCGACCTCTGGGGTTTTGAAAAAAGAGCCTTTTGCGTTTTAAGTGCTTAAATGACACGGAGTTAAAAACGTGTCCGAAAATCCGACAAAAATTGGCGATAGCCATAAGTATAATCGTATGAACGTCCAACCCTGGAGAATTATTGTGGCAAAGGAAATTTCCCCTATTGTTGGCTGGATGAAGAAGACTCATCTGGCGTCAGTTCTCAAAATTGATGAGGCAAATAACGCTTGGGAAGGTTGGAGTGAGAAGGATTTTGCCAAAAAACTGCGTGAAAAGTCAGTGATTGGCATGGTTTCCGAGATTGAAGGCACTGTTGTAGCGTTTGCAGTGTACGAGTTGGCAGAAAAAGAGATTTTTTTGATGAAATTTGAGGTAGCACCTGAACTTCAAGGCCATACCCGAGCCGAGCATGTGCTAATTTCAGAAATTCAGCAAAAAGCCTCCTCAAAGGATAGAGGAGTAAGGCTGGTACTGCCAGAAGCGCGAGAAAATATGTGGAAGTACAAGTTTTTTGCAAAGGAAGGCTTCAGTTCTCGGTTGAAAAGAAACTTTTTTTGGCAAAATGATGAAGATTCTAACAAGATTTACAATGATGGGTACGAATTTTCATGGAAAATAGACGAAAAACAGGTCGAAGAGAACGAAAAAGAGGAAAATTGAGGCTTTTATGAGCGTTTTAAGGGACTTTACGACATATTTTAGATAAATTTTTACTTGTTAGCGTCCCGCGTGGTGTAAAATTTCTTGTGCTTCAAAACGAAATCCACGAATCCCTCCCCTCATTCTACGTTATACTATGGTATGGTTGGTGTTATTACTGAGGGATTCTTTAATATAAGTTTGTATTCTGTAAAGGTTTACGTCAAATTTCATTGGAATCCGGAGTGAGGAAAATACATTTTTTCTTAAGACCTCACCCGGATTCTTTCTTCATTTCTAGTCCCTCCAATTCTTCCATTAAATCTTGAATTAGCCGCTCTAACGCACGAATCCGCTTGCAATATGACGCAATATCTGGTACAATTGACCATGTAATCACTACCCCGGTATCAGGAGAGTTTAGCCGTGACACCGCGAAAACTAAAGTACGTCAGCGACACTCCCACTCAGGTTATTGTCTACAATAAATTTGGGAAAAGAGTTGGGCATATTAGACGCGCCCTCTTTGTTTGGACATTCTTTCCATGCTATAGTGAGTTCCCGTATTTCTTTGGTGATGAAATGATTTCGATAGGTAGAAAACTTTCTTCTCTTAATAAGGAATTAAATTGCTAACCTATAACTTATTAAATCCATACTTATATGAAGTATTGTATAAAGAACTAAGAATTGGAATTTTGTATTTTGATTCGTTTCATGTCGAATATAATTATTGGACATTTAGCGAAACAACTAAAATTAACAGCGATTCAATTTGGGAAGAAATTGGGCAAAAATTGAATCAGATGAATCAAAATGAGTTTGAACAACGAACCTCAGAAAAATAAAGAATGGAGCTTATTAAAATGTTAAAGTTTCAACAAGGTAATAATACTGGTTTAATTGAAAACATTGATGTTAAAGATGAAAAAGAATTTCTAATTGGTAAAATTTACTTGAATAAAGCGGTTGGTTATTGGAAATTTATTACGATAAAATCGGCTCAAGATTTTGAACCAAATTCTTTAAAAGAAATTGTTGATAAAATTGATAATCTGAATAGGGACGTTATCAATTTTGAAAAAGGTTTATCTGGCGAGATACTAATGAAAAATACTAAGAATTTAATCATTGGTTATCTTGCTTACAATAAAAGCAATTCAGAATGGGGAATTAAATCTGTTATGAATGGAGAAACCTTGAATTTTAAGCAATTGACTAAGATTGCAGAAAAAATTCAAGACTTGAATATTCCTTTTTGATTAGCGAAGCTGCTTGACAACACGGCGAAGCCGTGCTATAATGAATCTACAACCTACCCAACTAAGGAATCCTCTAATGGCTAACTTAACTTTCAAGAAGATTTCTCAAATTGATTATGGTGTAACTTGCAATTACACTGAGCATACACTAGGCACACTTTCACTTTCGCTTTCAAATAACGAGTGGTTTTTTGAACCAACTGACAGATTCAAAATGTGCATTAAATATGATGTTATGCTTGAAATCACTGAAAAGTTGTCATATCTGAACGAAAAGATTAAAGACAATACATTGCGCTTTATTAAGAAAGAAAATGAAGAACGATATTTTGTATACTGTAACCAAGAAGTAAAAGCAATTGGCGAATTAACTAAATCTAATGATACTTGGATTTTCCTTACACCAGTAACTCTAACTTATATTACTTCTAATTTTTTGAAACAAATCTCAAAAAAGCTGGATGAACTAAACAAATGAAAACTGAAAAACTAATCTTTGAATCTGTCTCACACGCTGTCTATGATGTATATGTCGATGATGACAAAAAGACTTCATTAGGCGAATTGAATAAAGTCTATCAAAGTTTTGCTGAAGGTGATTATAACTGGTGGTTTGAACCAAGATGTGTACATGGTTTTATTATGAACGCCAGCGACTTGACTCAAATTGTGGAAAAACTTAACGAACTAAATAAAAAGTGAGCAGAGAAGGACTCCATGTTGAAATTTGAAAAATACGGCGAATCGAGCTTTGATGTGTTTGCCCATGAGTCTTCTATCAACCCTATGGGTAGTATTCGTAAAAAATATGTTGATGGATATTTAGTTGGTTATTGGTTTTATCCAAGTTCTACGACTTATGGTTTGAACTACCAACATCTAATTGAAATATCTGAAAAAATCTTTTCTTTAAACAAAGAGATACAATGAAAGAACCAGAACTACATTTCATTCCGAACATTGCAACCGGAGCGCTTCGATACGAAGTACACCGATTTTCAGGAGAAGAATTTTCTTGTACTTTTCTTGGAATGCTTTTTGAAACTAGGTTTGAATGGTTCTTTTATACTGGTTATGCTAATCTTCCTATCTCTTTTAATGATATGAAACAGATTACCGAAAAACTTTCCTCTTTAACTAAGGAAAAATTAAATGGTGGGTGATACTTATGGTACGCTTTGAAACAAAAACTTCGTGGTCTGGCACAGTTTACAGCAAAATATACTGTGATGACGGCAAAGATAATCGTTATCTTGGTATTATTACTGGTGACAAATATATTCGTCTAACCGACAATATGTTTGATTTCGATGAAATGATTCAAATTATCGAACAAATGAAACTTAATAGGAGAAATTCTCGTGTTTAAATCAGAAACTACGCTTCGTAAAGGAATCACCAAGAAGAAGCCAACGAAGTCAATGAAAACGATTAAAAAGCATATTCTTAAAAAGACAACTAGAACAGTTCATGAGGTAGATTATCAAGACCTAAATGATTTTGTCCACAAAGTTTATCCGGAAATGAAAGATTATCATTTTGTTACACAACAAGAATGCGGAAATGATTGTTGCTTTCAATTTGATACTAATTCTGGGTCAACCGACCAAGATGAAAGATTTCCAAAAATTAGTAACTGTGAACTCTTTGCAAAATTAGCTGAAGATGGTCATATTGAACACGGCGATTACATTGTTAACGTGTGTTGGTAACGCTTGACAAGCACGCAAAGCGTGCTATAATGAAAGTGTAAACCAACCATCCTAAACGCGAGTAAAACGAGCTATGACACGCGAAGAAAAGTTGTCTTACGTTTCAAATCTTGCGAATGAACTGATGCAGAAGTTTACCTATGAGAGTTCTCCTCTGCTCACCGGATTTATGATTCCGGAAGATAGGACTAAGAACCTTATTCAAAATGGTTGGCGTTTTCAATGGAGTCGCGGTAAGAAGCGAATCGGTCAATGTTGTTACGGAACAAAGACAATCGAGATTAGTTATTTGTATACTGAGAATGTTGCTGACCCAGAACTTCTTCGTAATACAATTCTTCATGAAATTGCTCATGCTCTAACTCCCGGTCATCATCACGATGCCATTTGGAAAAAAGCTTGTATTGCTGTTGGCGCTCGTCCAGAGCGTTGTTGTAACGACCCGGCAATTGTAAATGCAAATAAATCTGTAGTTCCGGGTTGGAAAGCGTCGTGCGGCGTATGTAATACAACACATAAGATGTTTCGGAAACCGAAATATATTAATAATATGGTGTGTACGGCAACTTTTAGCTGTCGCCAGATTAAGAAAGTTTTAATTTGGGAGAAAGAATAATGAGAAAAGAAGTTTGTTGGATGTGTCAAGGCGATAAGTTTATTGAAGAAAGTGCTTGTGCTTTCTGCCAAAAAGGATTGCCGCACACTAATTGTGATGATAGTTTCACAAAGAAAAAGAAGTGTCCAGTTTGTTACGATGATAATGACAACTATGGCGGTAAGCTGGCACGCAATAAAAGCCCAAGACCAAAGGCACCAGTAGGTGTAAAGCTATAAAGGGAGCGTAGCGAACTATGAACATCGTTGCAACAAACCATGCTCTTGACCGATGGCGAGAGCGTGTTGCTATTTATGGTGATGAAACTATTGTTGATATGAAGGCAAAACTAGCCGAAGCCATTGCTTTACAGGGAGAAATACCACAAGGTATTTCTACCTATAAAATTGGTAGCGTAGTTTTCATTCTCGATGCTCACAATAGTCTGTGTCAAATTGTAACAGTAATTGATGAGTCAGTTAAGATTCCAATTAAACAGGAAGATAAATCTTCCTCTAAAGAAAAGGCGACTTCGGCACCCAAAAAGATTTATCAACCTTCTCTTAGAATTCCTTACGAACTATTCGCATCAGCTAGTAAAACTGAAATTAAAAAGTGGCTACAAAGTAAGCTACAAGAATGTCAGGAAGAATTAGGCCAAGCCAAAGCTAATGTTCGTTTAATTGAAGAAACATTACATAAGTTCAATACGAATACGCTTGACAGCAGCGTAAACGCTGCTACAATGGAAGAACCAAGCGGCAAAGCCGCAGAAAGCGAGCCAGTATGAACCAAGATTTTTACAAAACGAAACTCTTAGTTGCTGTAGAAGTATCAACGCAATTTGGCGTAGATAGTGCTATTAAGTTAGTTAAGGAAGCATTAAACTTCCCGGCAGTCCAAAAATGTTTCATTGTTGGTGGAACAACAAATCAAATTGAAGGAAGTATAGAGAAAAATACTGAAATGGATATGATTCCAGAAAAGTATTTAGATAAAATTCCTCTTTCTTAAAGGCGGCGAAGCCGATGATTATTGAAGTAACGCAACAAGATATTGATGATGGCGAGCCTTGCGAACCATCATTTTGTTTTTTAGCATTAGCAATCAAACGAATTACTGGAAAGAAAAGAGTATTCGTAGATTACACGAAAATCATGATTGACAATGTAGCCTATTACGGTACAATAGAGCTAGAACAAGATATGGTTATGTACGATACCTGTGGTGTCGTTACTCCTAAAACATATGAATTGAAAGGCGCAGCCTATGAGCAATTACTCAAATTATCAGCTTGATTCTCTTATTACTCAAGTTCAAGAGAAGAAAGCTTCTTCTCAAGATTTAACTGAAGTTACATTTCTTGAAGAACTCCTAGCTTGTCTTGTTGATAACAAAGATGAGCTAACTGACCTTCATCAAACTGTTAAGGATTTAGAATTTGATTTGGATGATAAAGACCAAGAAATTCATAATCTAGAAGATGAAGTTGAAGAACTTAATGCAAAAGTTGAGCGTCTTGAAGATGAGGTAGCCGAACTAGAAACAGAGTTAGAAAATGAAGACGAAGATGATTAATAGATTAATTCAGGAAACAGAACAGAGACTCTTCGAGTCTCTTTCGATAGACGACAAAATTTACTACACAGATATTCTATCTACGCTACAAAATTATAATGATGACTGTGAAAATGATTTCAATGCTCATCAATTTTGTGTTAGTGAAGAAGATGTTCAAGAACTAAATGAAGAAAAAGAAAATTTAGAAGAAGAAGTAATAAAGCTAGAACGCAAAATAGAAAAAATAAGAGATATCATAAGATGACAACTAAACAGCAGCTTGAGGAAATTCAGAAAGAAATTTCTAAGTTAGAAGAAAAGAAAAAGAAATTGCTAACATCTGCTACGCCAGAAATTGAAGTGGCGGAATTTCTTCATGAAAAATTGTGTCATGCTAATCACACTGACCAATGTAGTTGGTGTTATGAAACAGATTGGGATGATAAAAAATCTCTTAAATATGCATATAAAGCTATCGCCTCTAAGTTATTAGAGGAAGTAAGAATGTATATGAGTTATGGTTATGTTAATCGTGATGTAACTGATGGTTGTATCAATTTAATTGATATTATTACTCAATCTCCTTATTCAGTAAAGTGAGCGCAACGAACTATGAGCCGACCATATGCTAACGTGTTTTTCGGTATGCCACTAAATGAAGATGATTATTTAGACTGTGATTATGAATTGGAAGAAAAACTAGAACAAGATTTTGATATTCTAGTTATTAAGACTGGTTCAGAAGACGCAGAAAGTTATGCTTTTGCTATTAAAGAATCTTCACAAGAAGAAGATTGGGATAGCTGTTTTGCTGTGCGTCAACCACAACCCGAAGCAGAGGGCGAGGAACTTGCGCGACTGCACGACCGTATTAAATCCGCTTGCAATGCGTGCAATGTCGAGTATAATAGAGATGCAGTCAAGTGGTATATGTCAGCTTACCTCTCATAAGAAAGTAAACATGCAACAACGGAAGCTTTTCGTTTTGATGGAAGAAGTTATGCAACAAATGAACTGGACTTATCAACAATTGATGGGTTCCATCTACGGATTAGCGACAGGTGGCGAGCTAAATGAAGCATGGGTTATTCGATGGCTTGAACGTCAATTAAAATTGATTGAACAACATAATCAAAAACTCTTTAAAGAGCGAAGCCCAGGGGATTTCCATTGCTGAACACTAAGTTAACATTAGCTTATCTTGCAGCTATTGATACTCGCCATTGGGCTGAGAGATATCAAAAAACTTCGCCTGGAAGATATTGGGAAGGCTGCGGTGGATTGTGTGCAATTGCATCAGCTAAGTTATTCAAGAAATTAGAGTTTCTTGGAATTGATGCTAAAATTGTAATCAATAATCATCACTGCTTTCTTTTAGTTGATGAACATATTTTAGATGTTACTGCTACGCAATTTACTTACAATAATGCTAGGGTAACTATTATTCCAAATAATAAAGCACAGCCTTATTATTGGCAGCAAAAAGAAGTATTCAATAGTTTGGAAGAATTATTGAACTACCAAAACAAGGCAGATTGGCCGAAGCATCAACAACCGACACCTGAGATTCTAGAACTAGAGTGACTTGACAGCACGCCAAAGCGCGCTATAATGAAAGCATAACCAAGTAACACATACGAAAGCGAGAAGCTAACATGAACGGAATGGAAAAGTTTGCGGCTCTGAGTCCTGCGGAAAAAATCAAACACCTTGAAGACGCTATTATGAATCAATTTGACGGTTCATACCAAGCGTTCGATTTGGAAGAACTCGCTTCGTGTTACCCAGACGATAGGCTTCATTGTTGGAATGCCGCAATGAATCTTGTTGAGCAGGGAAGGGCACATGTCATCCAAGTGCGAGAAAAGGAAAACCCTGACAACCTCCGCTGGATTATGGTAGGTTTTGATTGTGAAATTTTGAGTAACAAGAAATTCCATCCTCCCGGCCAGTTGATTATGGATGATAACCAAAAGGTTAGTAAGGCTGTCGAGTTCAAAAAGGTGTGGAAAAAGTATTCTTCAGTTGCAGATGTTGCAAAAGCTTTGGGTATGACAGTTCTCTCTGTAAGGGAACAAGTCGCATTCATGCGTAAGAATGGATTCAAGTTCGATATTAAGGAAGATGAACAGATTTATGTTATTCCGGATAGTTCTGGTTTTATGACGCCAGCACCGCCCAAAGTTTCTGACCTAGAATTCGTAACACCACCAGAAGTTAAGAGTGAATAAATAACTAAGTGAATGGACTCACTTAGTTTTCTAATTTTTCTAAATCAAATACTTGGAGAATAATTATGTCGCTTGAACAAGAACTATTTACTTGGAGTGGTTGGGATGGCGACCCAGAATGTATGATTTTCTATGATGCAACACTTATTGTACCTATTGGAAAATTTCCAGTAGGAACAAAATTTGATTGGGCTATTATTTCAGTTGGAAAGGATGATGATACAGTTCTTCAACTAAATGATAAAGGCGAGGAAGACGAGCAGGGGTGTGCTCCAAATATTGTTCGCGGCGAATATAAATTGCATTATCGTATTGGCGAAACTGTTACGGAGAACTAAATGCTAAAAGATATGTTTAATTGTTTAACAGGATGTTTGATTGTTTTTACTATTTTGATAATCTTCAATATCCTGTGTTTTGTTGATTTTCTATTCGGATAGGCTTGACAAGACGACGAAGCCGTGCTATAATGAAGACATAGCACAGCAACCAAACTCTAAAAAGCGAGCGAAGCGAGCCGTGAAGAAATCTCTTCTTGATATTGCAACACAAATTGCTCACAAGAATCTTGAGAATCATCCTGAATACGAACACTACGCACACTTTGCTTTTATTGTGAAAGATAATCAGATTGTTGATTGGGGTATGAATAACTCTAATCCTCCACCAAAGCATTTTGGCTATGGAAAGCGGATTAAGGGTGCCCAAGCAAAAACTCACGCAGAAATTGATGCGTGGAAGCGAGCGAGGCGAATTATTGGAAAGAGTTCTTTTCAAATAATTAATATTCGTCTTAATCGCTCACGGCAACTTCGACTTAGTAAGCCGTGTGTTTGTTGTAATGAAATTATGCGAGAAATGGGCTGCACTCGTTTTTACTACTCATCAGAAGTGGGGTTTCTTAAGTCATGAAAACTACATTTTTCTTAATTAAGTTGCCATTCCACTTAATTATGATGTCTATACTATACACAATAGTATCTATCACTTGGATTAATAAATTTGACGGACAATTACCAAGTGAATTTACATTTACTTTTCCAAGAGGTAAATAATGTTAGGATACGAAGACGACGATTTACCTGAACCAGAAATTGATTTCAATAAAGAATTCAATAAATTAGTTTGGGCTAAGATTAAGCAAAGTGAAATCAAAGGTGCCCAAAATATAATAAAGCTAATGCTTGAAGCATCCGCAAATTTTTGCAAAGAAGCTATTGACCTATGTGGTCAAAATGATACTAACACCATTGCTTTTTGGTCTGAAATGTACAATAAAATTCAAAGAATGAGGACGGCACTATGATTGATTTAACTATCGCGCCAGGAACTAAACTTGTAATTCTTGAAGCTGGTTATATGAGAGCTAAAACGTTAGCTGATTTTCTTTATACAACAGCCACCGGCAGAATTGTTGCATTTGATTCATACAATAGGACAAGAACATTTAATCCAGACGGAACTGAAAGAGGCAATAGAAATTCTTTTGGTAGTCGAGCAACAATTAGATTAGCTCGTCAAGAAGATTTGAATGAATTTGAAATGGAATCTATTATTGATGAGCTTCAAAGACTTGTTAATGAAAATGGTGTTGGTAAAAGTCTAGCTCATACTATGAGATTAGAAGATTTACGAGCAATGAAAGCTGTGTTAGATAATGCCAGAGTTCACATGAAGGTAGTGAAAACTGCTTGACACACGGCGAAGCTATGTTATAATGAAGATGTGACGCGGGTGTGGCGGAATAGCATACGCAGCAGTCTCAAAAACTGTAACCTTCACTGGTTTGTGAGTGCAACTCTCACCACCCGTACTAACAATTTCTCTAAGAAAGTGAGTGAATCGAGCCATGCACGTTGACCTTGTTCTTGAACGAATTAGTTCCAACAAGTTGAACGACAAAAAGCTTGAGGAACAAGTTAAGGAAATTTCTACTGCTGCCGATAAACGACAGCAATCTAATGGTGTGCAGGGAAAGCACTCCAAGGTAGACGGACCAACTGAACGCCCAGATGGGTATTTCTACACATTTAAGGTTCGTCTTGTAAAAGAGAACTTCCGAAGCGAAGCCGCAGCTAACAAGTGTCTTGAACACGCGAAGCGTTTCGTATTGCGTGCTGCTGAAAATCGCCAGTGGAAAGTCGCAGGCGATGCCGCAGAAGTTGCGGAACGAAAAATTATCGCTGAGAATCGCGGTATTCTTAAACTAAGCGACCTTACTGATGAAGTAATGACAGAATATTTTAGTGATATTTACGAGCGTGATGCTCACGTTCGACTTATTCACCGTGGCGTACAGGCAGCTATTAAGTCTAATTTTGAAGAAAGAAATCACACTCTTCTTTATGGACAGCCTGCGGCTGCAAAGACAATTCTTTTTAAGCGTCTAAAAGATTGGTATGAAAGTCCTAGCCCCGATATTGAACGAGTTGCACTAATCAATAGTGTTACTTTGTCAAAAGCTGGTCTAGAAACTTGGTTGCTTGAGAAGGCTACCGATGGACTTTTGCCAGAAATTATTTGCTTCGATGAAATTGAAAAATTCAACATGGAGAACCTCTCCTGCTTACTAGCAGTGATGGACGAACAAGCAAAGATTTCTCGTACCAATGCAAAAATTGGTAAGAAAGAAGCGGTCACAAAAGTTATTGTATGGGCTACTTGCAATGATATCAATAAACTTCAAGAGTTTAATCGTGGAGCATTGTTCTCACGATTTGTTAAGAGATATCCTTGCGTGCGTCCTTCTAGGGAATTAATGATTGAGATTATGATTAAGAAACTTGAAAAGCGTCAAGAACGCGGTCAAGTAATTAATCCTAAGTGGGCAAAAGCAGCGGTAGATTACGCATTCGACAAAATGCTAACCAATGACCCGCGAACTATCCAAGGTATGTTGGATGGTGAGGATGCTTTGCTCGACGGTTCTTATTTCAAAGACCTAGAGGCAATCCAAGCCGCAGAAGAAATTGCGAAAGCAAGCAAGCTAGTTTAATTTAGGTTCCGGGGTTTCACCGGAACCAGCCCGGTCGAGCCTTTTAGCAAGCCCCACATTTAAAGGTGTATGATATTATGTATCATTACTTCTTTAATGCAAGCGGAGCGAGCTATGAGAAAGATGAGTCGTTATTGGTTAATAACTAGAGAAACAGAGACTTTATTAGTCTTTCATGATGCACAAGATTTGGTCATATTTTTATATGACCATCAAGATAACATGGAGCGTTTTCGTGTGTTGAAAAATAAAGATGACTACGTTGTAGAAGTGCATTTGGGCCATTTAGAATGGCCCAAATTTAGAAAAGCGCTTGAAGATTCATAGCAAAGCTAACTTTGCTTTCACATTGAAACGAAGTTTCAACGTTGGATGTACTTAAAAGCTACACCGTTCCACCATCCACCAATTTTTACCATGTTAATACTCCGTTAGAATTTTAAAGACCGAAGGATTAATACACCGTTGTCTTCGACAACTGATAAAGACAAAAACAAGTTTATTAGGGCAAAAGCCCCTTGACAATGCAGGAAAGTCGGTTACAATAGTGGTATGAAACAAATAACACTTAACAGCGTGCAAAGCACGCAGGACAAAAACATGAAGAACAAGTACAAGGTTATGGTTGGTAACTATGCAGTTGCATTTACTTTCAATGAATACACTTCACAACAAAGTGCATTGAATGCAATTGGCGTGGCTCTGCGTGAAGCAGCAACTCGTACATATGCTGGATTAAATGGTGGACTAGATTCAGAAATGTTCGTTACGAATCTAATTCGTCGAGCGGCTGGTGCCGATTTGGTAAACCGATATGATTCTAATGTAACATGGGTTAATCAGTTAACGCTAACACTTGAAGCTTATACATATAAGCTGTATGTATATAGTGCTAATGGCTACAATGTTCTATGGAGTGGTTCACTGAACTACTTTGAAGCAACAAAGCATATTAGTAATGTTCCAGCTTTCCAGTCTTACAAAGATAAGACAGTGCGCTTTACCTATACTGGTGGAAGTGTACCAAATGAAAAGCGTCTAGTTAAAGTTACTGCGTATGAAGATGGTTGCCTAAAGGGTACAGATTTGGCAAAGGGTGAATTCCGTCAGTTCAAGACTGATAAGATTAAGGATATCGTAGAAGTCAAGCTCTAAGAAAATAACTACGCAAGCTATACAATAAAATAAACCGATTATGGTGAGTATAGTTTGCGTAGCAAACACGGGGAATTAGTGTACTGGTGTCACGTTGCTTGAAAAAGCAAAGGGGCGGATTCGATTTCCGTACAAGTTTAGAATACAAAATTCGTCAATGAAAATTGAATGGTAATTTGAATTACATTCCCCACTGACTAGCTACGCTAGTCGTTTAAAGACAAAAGTAACGGGCAGATGGTGTAGTGGTAGCACAACTGTTTCCAACTCAGTTGGTAGGGGTTCGATTCCTTTTCTGCCCGCTTGATTTAGTAGAAGTTAAATACTTCATGGTAATGCGGACGTGACTATATACGAGTGGCTCCGGTGTAGAAGATGCTGCGGCGTTAAGGGGAAGAACCTACGCACCATATAGTTAACATAGCCATCATCGCTATTATTAAATCATATGCCTCGTTTGCTACCTTGGAGAAGCACCCGCCTTTTAAGCGGATTACGACAGGTTCGAGTCCTGTACGGGGTACTGGTTTTCTGGAAGATAATCGGAGCTTATAGCCGTCATAGATTATGGCGTAATATAATGTAGGAACGAAAATAGCTGAATGGAATTTACGCTATCCAAGGGTTAGCTAAACGCTTACTCTACTATAAGCACCGTAATTTAGGTTCGATTCCTAATAAAACCTCTTGCTTCAGCTAATATGAGCGAAGCGAATACGCACTAGTGGTCTAACGGAAGGGCACGACGCTACGAACGTCGAAGCGAAAGCTTATATGTAGGTTCGAGTCCTACCTAGTGTACTGAGTCGAGTCGCTAAAGCGGCTCTTTTTATTTAAGAAAGTGAGCATAGCGAGCATGGCAAAAGTTACATTAAATAAAAAAGTTACTATTAATGTCGAAAACATTACTTTAGTCTTAACTAAAGAAGAAGCCTATACTTTAAAGGCAGTTCTAGGTCGTATTGGTGGTTGCCCACAAACTAGTCCAAGACAATATACTCAAGATATTTATAATGCCCTTGATTCTTGTGGAATCCATATGCCATGCGATGCAATTAGTGGTCATCTAGAATGTAAAAAAGATAGCATCGTTAGATTCAATAAAGATGTTAATGAAATGGTTAATAACTTAAAACCATAAAAACGGAGCGTAGCGACGTGAAAGTTGAACTCAAAAGAATTATTATGAAAAATCCTGGCAGATATGTTTGGCAGCTAAATCCTGGCTTGTATGAATATGACGATGATGAAGGTAAAATACTTTTGGTTGGATATGACCATAAGAAAAAATATGCTATTAGATTAGATACATTATTTGTATATCAAAGTGAAGATTGGGCTGGCGCTGCTATTCCTATTGGAAAAGGCAATCAAGTAATTCTTACGAGCGAAGGGACTGAGCAAAATGTTAGTGAAACAAAAACTACATGAATTAATTGCAAAAGAGAAAGCTTCGATTTCTCCTAATCCACAGCGCGAAACTCTTCTTAAGATGGCCGCACTACACTGGATGCTCTGGCTCCAATATCGTAACTCAGAGTTCTATATAATTGCAATTGATTTCATTAATCAGATTGACGGCTTTGCCATCAATCCTTGAAAATAAGATTGACAAAGAGCGCGAAGCGCTGTATATTGAGATTGAAGGCGAAAAGTTTGGGTTGGATATCGAGGATGCACGTCGCATCTTCAACTTCTTTATCACTTAAAGTGAGCATAGCGAACATGAAGCAAGTTAACGAAAAGAACCTGCGTGAATGGCTAAACGAATGCTATCGTATTGATAGTATTACGCATATGCTACTTGTTGTTGACCGTACTGAAAACTTTGAAGTTTTTCCAGTAAAGGTACATAGTACGCAAAACATTAAGGAAGTAGAATCCTTCTATAAGAATCGTCCGGACACTCAAGTTGTTGAAGTTTATAACATGGCATTGCCTTTAGAAGAACAAATGGAAAGTCCGGTTCCTGTGTTCAACTACAATTCGGTCGGATAAACCGACCTCATTGTTAAAATCTAAAGGCACTAATAAGTGCCTTTTTTCTTTTAGCGAAAGAGCGAACCGATGAGCCAAGAAGAATTTGATGTTGTTGGTAAGAAAATAGCTTCTCTACAAGAGAAGCATGGTATAAACTCAACGAAATTAATGTATATTAAAGATGCTTACGAGGATTTTCTAAAAGAGAAAACTCAAGCAAACTTTGATAGAGTTAAAGACAAAATTGAAAAGTTAGAAAAAGACGAAGACGATATATGGAATACATTACTTCCAGCTATGATTAATTGTGCTTGTTGCTAATTAGCTTGCTTTGCACTCTACAAGGTGTAGAACCGCTCTCTTAAAGCGTGAATCGCAGGGTTCGATTCCCTGGCAAAGCACTGTGGCTACGACGGTTTGGGCTTGTGGCTGTGAACCACGAGCGAAGAGTTCGACTCTCTTTAGCCACCCCAAGGGAATATTTCCACACGCCTGTCTGTAAAACAGGTGCCATTAATATGTGTGGTGGACGGCGATAGGTTCAATTCCTAATGTTCCCACTTAATTTATTACTCTTACTAGCGAGCGAAGCGAGCCATGAAGATTGAATTCTATCAAAGTGATGAACGACGCACTTTTGTAGTAAATGGACAGGATTTAGAAGACCTTGTTAAAGAATCTGGTTTAAATCCTAGCGAACAAATAGATTATGTTGAAAATAATCCAGAAGCACACTTTGTAGCTTATGCAATTCTTTTCGATGATAATTGGAATGTTGAGAAGATGTTTGTGAGGAACCTACGGTTCCCTGAGTAATGAAATTACGGAGAGGATTGTAAGTGGCTATACTACCCTGTTTGCTAAACAGGCAGTCGGTGCAAGCCGGTTTGGTTGAGTTCGACGCTCCCCTTCTCCGCTGGCGGCTATTGCCACATTAATACAAAGGAATTTATGTTAATAGATACACTAATTGAAAAACTAACACAAGTTCGCAAAGAACACGGAAATATTGATGTTAAAGGATATCCGTATGATGGGCAAATGAATGCGAGTTCAATTGAACAGCTTTCTATTAGCGATAAAGAAGTAATAAGATATATTCCAATTACTCATAATTTTGAAACTAAAGATGTCGAAAAATACATCATATTAGAATAGGCAAAGCCATGATATGTAAAAGTATGCACGAACTACAGAAAAAGGGTGTCGGTTTACTAATAGGTAATGATTCCAAATTAACTAATGAATTAAAATCAAAGCTAGATATCTATATTACCAACGACCCTAGAATGATTATAGCATTGAAATTATGTGGCTACGAAGTAATAGAGTCGAAGACTCTTAAAGGTATTGAAACATTCGCTTGATGCGAAGCATCCGGGGACTTTCTGGGCGAAGTAAAATAGTAGTAACTTTCGGACGCGAATTGTGAAGACTATTGAAACGTAACGGGGTTTTACCAGAGTTTAACGGTAGTCTAGCTAACTGCCAGAATAGGGTTCGATTCCTTAAGTCCTCTCTGTTCCTGCGGAACTAAAACGCAAAATGCTTGATTAACACAATTGGTGGTGTACCTGTCTTGTAAACAGGAGGCTAAAGGTTCGACTCCTTTATCAAGCACTAAATATAATTAACTCTTAAAGGCGGAACGCAGTGAAGCTTGAAATCTTTAGTCGAATTATTCCCTGGTACGAATTAACGCCTGCGCGTTACTTTATCTACAAAGATAAAATGACAAAGCTGTGGTTTGCGATTGCTGCAATTAAAGGCGTGGCACGCGAATTTGGAAACAATGGCGTAAGCGAGCTACAAGGCGCAGCCTATGATAAATACACTGCATATAGCAGACTTTCAAGAGAGGCAAAGCGTCTCGGAATTGAGCTTCCGAGCCTTGACAGCTTCTCAAGGTATGATACAATAGAGCGAGTAGTCAATTACAGTGTTAAAGGATAGTGGCAAAACCACAGAAAAGGAAAATTAAAATGATTAAGTTACCAAAAAAGCTTAAGGTGCGAGTTAATAAGACAAATATCCGTCGTGGGGTAAAGTCAGAATCAGACCGATGTGCTATCACTAAGGCTATTCAACGAACTATTCAAGCAAAGCGTAGCGGTTGGGATGTTGAAGTAGCTGGCGGAACAGAAATTCATCTTTGTCATAAGAATCAACCATATAATAGTGTTACTTATGCTGGCGTCAGTGAAAAAGAACAAAAGCGTATTGATGATTTCATCAAGAATTTTGATGATAAGAAATCTAAGGTAAAGCCTTGTACTTTCCGGCTTCGCCTTGAAAAAGATATTTGCTGATAAATAAGCGCTTCGCACTCTAGAGACGAGCGAAGCGAATCTCGGGCATGTAGTGTAATGGAGTAAGTTTCTAGAGGCTTACTAGCTAAATAAGATATCGTATTTAGCACAGCACGTTTACTTGAGGTGTAAAAAGAGGTGGTTCGATTCCATCCTTGCCCACTTACTTAGTTCTGTAATAGTCTGAACTACTATTGAGAAAGTTAGCCATAAACTATAATGAGAGTAATTTTCTCCTGAGAAACCAGAAGACTCAACGGTAGCCTTCACGTTGAAAAGGCATTAATTGGGGCGGTCGTAATAATGGTAACTAACTGAATATTGCAAACTCCTTGTGAGATTATTAACAAAACCGAGAGATATTCAGCGGGAATACGCATACAACGGTGTATGAAATGCCGGTTCAATTCCGGCCTGCCCCACTAAAGATTTTTTCCAAAAACATTAAGCAGAGAAGGCCGCATGGACTCCAAAACCGAAATTCAAAAACCTAAACTCTGGACTGTCGCCTATGAGTTCCTTAATGTACCTTTGATTCATGAGTGGGTTTTTCTTAAAGAAACTAACAGTAGCTATATTGTAGGGTATGAAGGACGAAGGCATGTTTTAAGGAAGAAAGATAAAAAAGGATTTCTCTTTAAGAAAGAAGCCGTCGATTTTCGAGAGAAATTAATTAATGCTCGAATCAGCAAACTAATGTCGGAAATGGAGAAGCTACAGAAACAGCTTGACAACAAGCACTGTACGGTTATAATGGAGGAAGAACGATGGGTGCCTCCTGCTGACTTTAAACTATAAGTGAGTTATGTTGTACTTTATTACAAAAACACGACGCAATTGGGACGGAGCGCTTCTTAGCGTTAGTTATTACAATCAAGCTGTTGATAGATTTGGGGCTAAATGTTTTGCTACTAGGTTTGAATTTGATGAAGCATTGGAAGAAAAAAGATTGTCTTCTCAAACATATAAATGGGGCGGTTACATAACTATTGATATGATTGAAGAAGATGAAACAAGATACTTAATTCCTCCAGATAAAGTTCTAACCAAGGATTATTATGAAGACGAACGAATGCACGAAAATGAATTGTATTATCGCGCAAAGATGGGACGAAGAGGAAAACGAGTCAACAATTAATTTTTGGCGAAATATGTTGTGGGGAATGTGGGTAAACAATGAATATATTAATGTAATAGTAACTTGTGGTAAATGTAATTGCATTATCCACGGAACTACTAGACAGAAAAGTAAATTCTTTGATTGTCCTTGGTGTGAAACCAGAAATTTAAAATCGGAATAATCGGCTAATGGTGAAGTGGTAACACACTCGTCTGATAAGCGAATATGCACAGGTTCGATTCCTGTTTAGCCGACTAAGGAAAAAACTATGAGCAATTTTTGCTGGTCTTGCGGTCGTCTTGCCGATGAAAGCAATTTGTGTCAAAATACACAATGTAAGAATGGTGGCAAAGATTGTACGCCAAATTATTTAGAAGGTCGTCTTTCAGACGGCATAGTAAAAAATAAGAATTGGCTTGAAAGAAAAATTAGAGATGATTATGTCACACAGTATTATGCTTGTCATAATTGTAAATATCTAATGTGGCATCATCTTAAATGGTGTCCTAAATGTGGTGGAAAATTCACTGAACTTAGAACCACTCATAAAGAAATGGGAGAAAAGTATGCAGACTATCGCACAGGATATTAAAGTTCGACTTCGTAAGAAAGCTGAAAAGGGTGATAAGTCCGAACGACCTTGGAGCTATGCCTTGACAATCTCAGAACAAGGCTGTATAATGTCATCAACAACTAACTCAGAACGCGCCGCGATGTTTAGTGCAGAACTAGTAGACAAAGTTTCTGTCAATCGCGAGAAGTTCCACAAGAAAATGGAAGTAGAAAGTTTTTGATGAAAAAGAACTATCTCTATAAAACTACATTTGGATACATAGTAGGAAAACCAAAAGGTGATTCCTACTGGATTGATGAGTTTGTAGTGTATGCAAAATATAGAGGTAAAGGGTTTGCTCGAAAACTCGCAAACTTTCTTCCAGAGAAATGTTATTTGTGTGCTTGTCCACTATGGAATAAGAAAGGTAAGAAATTTCTCGACACAGACCAGTTGATAAATTTCTACAAAAGTTTAGGATTTCTGCATACAGTCAATAAATATGGTCATAATATAATGTACAGGAACATGGATAAACCATGTTCTAGTAAGAGTGAATTACTTTGAGGATTCGTCCAATGGCAGGACGCAACTCTTTGAAAGTTGTCATGAAGGTTCGAGTCCTTCATCCTCATCTGTGTCTGCTGGCTATAAGTCGTATAAGACTAAGGTACTTCATATAGAAAGCGAGCGTAGCGAGCATGTTCTTTTCAATACGCGAACAAAAAGAAAATAATTTCGGTGAAATGCTTCATTCTGTTTGGCGAGAAGATTTTAAAGTTACCGAAAATTTAGTTTGGCTGGCTTGCTTAGAATTTCTGCTTGACAAGATGCTGGAATATGATACAATGCAAGTGAAGAATATTCGTGATGTATGGTATGATGTAGTTTGGTCTAAATTAGATGTTAAAAATTATATCGAATCATCTAAATCTTTTTATTCTACAGACTTAACATGGTAAAAACTGGCCCGTTAGATTAATAGAAAATCCCCTGGCTTTCAACCAGAAGACGTGAGTGCGATTCTCACATGGGCCACTTAGTATTCCCCCGGAGCATGACCGGAATATCAGTATCGTAAGAAATGGGTGGTTAGTGCGTGTAAGCACAGGAATACTATCAATACAAGGAACTTTATGATGACAGCTACAGAAGCAAGACAAAAACTTAATCTTCGTAATGCGAAACTAACAGTTAAAAGAGCTTTCGCATGGATTGATAAAGCTATTGAACGTGGCGAAAATAAGCTAGATATTCATTTTGGGTCGTCCGAAGGACGATTAACTGATGAAGAATTTAAGGTTCTTACAAGTATTTATGGGTATAAAACCTATGCTATATATGATGATAGCGGCGATTATCATAAAAGTGATAAACTAATTGGATATACAATCACATGGTAACTGAAATAGAATATTCTTACTTAGCTGGATTAATAGATTAGTTCAACTATAACTAGAAGAAAAGGAAGTTTGCCAGAGCGGTAATGGTCTGGTCTTGAAAATCAGAGACTACATGAAGAATGTAGCGTAGGTTCGATTCCCACAGCTTCCGCTGGCCGGTTAGCATAATGGCAAGAGTACCCTAATCAAAGTCCTGGGGAAATAATGCGTATCCCACCGAAGGGAAAGGAAACTCGTTCGATTCGAGTGCTGGCTACTGAATTCTTAAGAGGCGAAGTCTATGGCGTTACAACCGAAAGATTTAGATAGTAAGGCTGAAGAAAACAATAAGTTTTTTCTATCTAATTTGGAAAAAAAGATTGATAAAGCTTTAACTAATTCATACTCAAATAGTAATCCATCAGAAATAACGATAGAAATTAGTTATGTAGAATATCACACCCTAGAAACATTAATGGATATATTAATGAGTATGTATTATGGGTGGAGTATTAAAAAACTGTATAAAAATGGTTATGACGATACTAGCTATTATCTAACTTTTGCTGATAAAAGAAAGCGGGCGTAGCGAACATGGCAATTCAACCAAAAGAACTTATAGCTAAAAAGAAAGAGAATGCTAAAACATTCCTAGATGAATTAGAAAAACAAATTGATAAGCAATTAACTAGTAAAACTTATAATGAATCTTTAATGGTTGTTGATATAAGTCATACATCTTATCAAATGTTAGAAGACAAAGCTATATTTGAAGCGTTAGAACAACGTTATCATGGATGGTTAGTAAGAAAAGCGGTTAGTGGAGCAAGTTGCAAAAACGAAGAATATTATCAATTAACATTTGTTGATAAAAAGAAGATTCCTAGTGCTACGACGCATACAGAAGAATATGAAAATTGGGATAGATATAGATAAAAGTTGGAAATAGTTGAAAAATCTGGGTGTATTATAATGGTAGAATCCGCCACTTGGAATGGCGAGGCGAAAGTTCGATTCTTTCTACCCAGACTAACGAGTTCAATATGTTGTGTGCTAAGTGTAAGATAAAAGAAGCTACTAATCATTGTTATTGTCTTGATTGTCGTAAAGAATATGATAGACAAAGATATCAAGATAAAAAACAATTAATGCTTGAACAAAGAAATAAGTATAGAAAACATAAACAAGATTATTTATGGGAATATAAATGTAATAACAAATGTGCTAATTGTATTGAAAATGACCCCGCTTGTTTAGATTTTCACCATAAAAATCCCGAAGATAAAGAATTTCAATTATCAAAAGCTAATCACTCAATAGAAAATATCAAAAAAGAAATAGAAAAATGTATACTTCTTTGTGCTAATTGCCATAGAAAATTACACTATTATGGTACTCAAGAAGATACGACGCATTAGTTTAATGGTAGAACAACAGATTCTCAATCTGTGGACGGCAGTTCAATTCTGCCCTGCGTCACTTAATAACTCAACCTCTTAAAGAGCGAGCGAAGCGAGCTATGAAAGCTGAAACAACCGTACAGTTACAAGTTGGTGATGTTCTTGGTATGATTGGTTCCCATATTGGAATGAAATATAATAAGAAAGTTACCGAAGTCAAACCTGTTTTTAAACTAGATGAATTTTCTGTGAAAGTTCTCTCTCATTTTGAAGTACGCTTTGAACAAGAATTGAGCGATACTTTTGGAGAATAACTATGCTAATGCTGTTTCTCTGTCTTTCTGGCCTAGCGTTCGCTGAACGCGGCGATTATGAAGAGGCGTTGCCTCTTCTAAACATATCTTCCCAGGCAATTCCAAAGGAATTGCACTATAAGTTTTACTTCTATAAAACCATAACTGAATTTCAATTGTTAAAAAAAGAGGAAGCTAAAGTTTCCATTTTGAAATTCTATGAATCCTTCGACTCTGCCCCGCGCCGCTATGCGGCACTGATATATGGAATTCAAAACCAATTAAATATAGAACCTTCGGCTCTTGGGGCGATAGCCGACAAGATGGGCGATGTAAAACGTCGATTAGATAAGTTTAAAGGTGGCGAAGTCACCCAACAAAAACAGCAAGAAATAGTAAACGATTTAGCAAAGTTAATTGAAGAGGCAGAAAATGACGCTAAAGCCAAAAGTGAAGCGGAGAAGAAACAGAATGAGACAGACTTGGAAAAGAAAAAGGATGGTTCGGTTCCTAAAAACCAGTTGACACCTGCTGACGAGTCTGTTATAATGGGGGGCGTGGGACGAGGAGATGTCAAAGAGAAAGACTTACGACAAATTGCTGAACAATGGGGTAGTCTCCCACCAGAAAAACGAGCTAGAATAGTAGAAGATATAACGAGAGATGTTCCTAATAAGTATAGAAGCGCTATTGAAGAATATTTTAAGGCATTAAACAAAATTCATAAATAAGGAAAATAGCATGGAACCCAATCTGATTGTTGATTTTGAACTAGATGGCAAGTTACTCGAAATTACTCAGCCTGTTGATGGACTGACAAAAGCTGTACTAGACGAATACCAAGATTGGATTGAAGACCTAGAAGCTGAAAACAAGGATTTAACGAAGCGTATCGACAATAGTTATATGTTTCTTCTAACTGATGCGGTTGAAATGACAATCTTCGGTGTAATGTCACACTTAGTAGCGAAATATCGCACAGAAATGTCACTAGAAAAACGTTTGCTATACGCAGAGTTAGCTCAAATTTGTAAAGATATTAGTCTTACAAAGTGATTACAAAAGACAAACTAGAGTTTGTCACAAAGCCCGATTGATGTTTAACAGTATTAGCATGACTGGCTTCCAACCAGTTCGTAGGAGTGCAACTCTCCTATCGGGTACTTAACTTGAGTCAGTATTTTTACTGACTCTTTCTTTTTATAGGATTGAAACATACTCGCAACATGGAAATTAGTAAAACTATGAGTGAAGAAAAATTTAAACAACAAACCACTAAATTTATCTGGTTCTGTCTATCAATAATTACTATTATGTGGTTCTATTTCTACAATAGCAATTTAGAATCTGAATATAAGGCAAAAGTTGAAGTTCAAAAAATTCAAAGTTCATACAGCGCCGAAGTAGATTTTTGGAAATATAAATACTACGAGTGCGAAAAATTAGCAGGGAAGGCACAGCCACCCGCTCAAAAATAATTCGCGGTTCGCCGCCTCTGCCTCTTGACTCTTGTGTTGGTATGTGATACAATATGGTAGGAATGAAAAGAACTTTTCTTTAGGAAACAATTATGATTTATCAAGACTTTGCAATAGCTCCGCTAGATGTTGTATTTGGAACAGGAGATATTGCTTTTAGAATGAGAGAGTCTACTGACAAAAATGGAGCTAATTTCGGCATTGTTGAACTTGTGCAGTTGCCTATGCCTATGGGTGCCGGTACAGTCATGCGAAAAGAAATAACTGACGCAATCGAAAAATTGCCAGCACAAGTGGGGCTGTGCTTCCCTGCTAACGATTCTAAATCTTTGGATGCCGTTATCAGTAACCTAGAGCATTTCAAAAATGTATACTATGGAATCTATTTTTATACTGTGATTTATACTGATTCTAAATATGAAGATAATGTTCTGCCAAAGGGATTTTCGATTAAGGAAACTCTAGAAGAAGCAGAAGAATTTTTAAGGGAAGTAGAATCTGAATTCATTGATACAGATAAGAAGTTTAAGATTGTGAAATTGAGATTGTCTCCTGACAATATTGATAATAAAGGCTCATTCTCTCTCACTAAGACAGCGTGCCATTATGAAGAACTTGAATGAATGTATTGAGTCGATTAAAGACTCTAAAAGTTTGCCGAAACAAAAGCATTATGTAATAGCAATTTTTGGTAGAGAAACTAGAAGTGAACAAGATTATGACCATGCTGATAAGTATTATACTTATGAAGCAGTGAATATTGAATATCTAGTTACTTTGAATGAGAAGCTTTGGAAAGATAAAATCTTGAAGTTAGAAAGTGACAAAAGTTATTCTGGAAAACAAGATTATGCAGCTTTTGTTGTTGACAGAATCGCAGAAGTAAAGTTAAATGTATCTGTAGATGTTGATATTAAAGGATAATAACATGGATTTTCTTACCGTCATATCAGCCATAATTATCATTGCATTCGTACTATATGTAGTGTCTAAGTATGATGACCCGGCGGCATTCAGTTGATGCTGCGCATCAACATTATTCCGTTTTGGCAGAGTCGGTCAATGCACTAGATTGAAAATCTAGCAATCTCGGTTCGATTCCAAGAGGCGGAACTAACTATTAGATTACTTAAATGTGGGATTAAAAGTGTCCATCATTTAAAAAGTGGCGAGTATCAGTTGGTGTACCTAAGTGATAAATATGGGCTTGAACCAACGCAGCAATTAAGGTTTATGAAAACAAACGCCTTAATGAAGTAACAGGGCTTTCCGATATGAACGGACAAATTATCGGATAACAGAACGCAGATAGATTGGGTGCCATGTTGTTGAGGTGCCTTAATAAATCTTGAGAATCTAATCCGGGTTCTAGCGTGTTTCCCTCGGAGCCTTTAGCATAATAGCAAGATAAGTAATTTAATAGTGCGTCGGCTGCAACCGACGCTTTTTCTTTTGAGATAATTTATGAGCAAATACGAAATAGAAGCTATCATTAAACATAAGTATCCAATGCTTTCGGCAACGGAGTTGCTTATCTTAGACGAATACTGCGAAGCAGTATTCCATCGACTTAATCAAGTGCGTGAACCTTTCACAGAAAGTCACGCACTAAAATGTTGGGAAGTCTACAAATCAGAGCGCGCTTCGGTGTATAATGCTTTATCATCAAATACACTGAGGTAATAAAAAATGACTAATGAAATTAATGTTCGTGGAAGCGGCGACGGAGTTGAAATTGTAGGAAAAATTGTTGCTCAATCTGGTATGCCAGTAAAGTTTCATAATTTCCCAGATAACTATGATTTAGTTACTCAATCTGTTAGTCAAGATATAGTTACTGCTACTGGACAAGGAAGCGTAGAGTTTAAAGATTATGCATTCTATGCTAATATCAAAGAAGCAAATGCAACTACTTATGGCTGGCCTACTGGAACTAACTGCCGACCATTCGGACACGGAGGACAAATAAACTTTGTGAAAGCGCCTGGAACATGATAAACATGGGGATGAACTGGATTCGACTGATTAAATGAGTTATGGATTGCAACTACTAGGTAGTGAAATGGCTAGTTAAAAAATTCACTAAAACTTTAAATGCAAACGATAAATTTGCTCTAGTATCCTAAGTGATACTACACGAGATTAAAAATTCCTGACATACGAAGAATTAATCAAGTGAAGCTAATAGTATGAATCGTAGTTAAGAGGCATGATTAACTACTAAATAACAGAATGCCTCATCAGTGTAATGCGTTGGCTTCGTATCCAACACTGTCAGATAGAAGCGGAGCTATAGTTGTAGGCGTTTATAATGATATTTAAGCAACACGGCGGTTCAATTCCGCCCATCTCCACTTGACAAGCTAAGAGTTCTCTGGTACAATGCCAGAGAACTTTTTTGTTTATAGGAGCAAAGCGACATGATAGACTATTATTCTTTGTATTCTGATTTAGATGTTGAAGACTTAAAGAAATATGTACCTTGGGAAAAAAGAACAGAAACCAGATTAGAATGTTTTATGTCTGAAACTCCACGCAGTTATACTTACGGCAAAGGGAAAGGCGAGCGAGAATATTTTTCTACTAATTATAGCGAAGTTGTACTTCGTCTACAAGAAAGACTAAATAGAGATTTTGGCGTAGCCTATAATGTGTGCTTCCTAAACCGATACGATGACCAACAAATGCACTTAGGTTGGCACGCAGATGACTCGCCAAATATTGATATGAACCACCCAATTGCTGTTATATCAACAGGAGCAGAGCGCGAGATATGGGTGCGTCCTAGCGGACGCTCTGGAATTGTTCCGCCTGAAGATAGATTTCTCTTACAGAACAACTCGTTGTTCATTATGCCTGCTGGATATCAAGCTACTCACCAACACAGAATTCCAAAATGTGACCGTAAATGCGGCACAAGAATTAGTTTAACATTTAGGAGATATTTATGAAAAAATGGTTAGTCCATTTTTTTCTTAATCAAAAAGAAATCTTAAAATTTGATGTAAATGCAAATTCGCAAAAAGAAGCGTATTTTGCATGTATAAGAACCAAAGAATATAAAGAAGCTAGAGACAAAGCTAATAAACTAATGGTTTATTTAACTTGGATAGCTGTGGAGGTAGAGTAATATGGACTTCGGAGAATGGGGTTTCTATAAATTTTGTGATAATTATTTTGAAGTCGTATTTAGACCAACAGGACAAGTTTGGAAATTTGATAATGAAAAAGAGGCAACAGAATTTTATGAATCATCTAAAAGTGGAAGATATGGACTTGGCTTCTTTTAATGATACAAAAGAAATGGCTTTAGCTTGTCAAACTTATATTGATTTATCTAGAATATCAGTAGAACTAGGTCAAGCTATTTATAAAGATGCTAATAAACCTAACGGTAAAAATGAATTTATGAAAATTCTTTTTAACATGATTTTGAAAGCTAAAAATTTATGACCACTGAAGATATTGAGACGCTATCAAGTGCCTTAAAACTTGAAGAATATGATGCTCTTTTAATAGGAGATGGTTCTGGCACGGTCGCCGCAACCCCTTCTGCTTGGTCATGTTGGCGTTATCTAAAGGCTTCTAAAAAGCTTGAATTACATCATGGTGCCTCGACGTTTGGGACGAACCAATTTGCTGAGTTAATGCCTTATCTTGGTGTACTGTGGTTAGACCATTACGAAAAACATGCAAGACCAAGACGGATTCAGATTGTCTCAGACAGCGAAGTGATTGTAAAATGTGGTAACAAGGATTACGGTAAAAGCGCGAATTTAATTCTTTGGAATATGCTTGACTTTTTATCAGACGAAGGATATCTTATTAAGTGGAAGCATGTGAACAGAAATACAAACGACTTCAATGCTGCCTGTGACCGCTACGCGGGGAACCTGAGAAGACAAATCAAAGAATTCGGGTTGACAGCCAACAAAGAGTCGGGTATAATGTAAGTAGAGACGGAAAACAAGGCGAAAGCCAAAACAATTTTTAACCAAAGGTGATTTATGTCAGAACAAGCACAAGTAGAAGCAGTAGAAGTTGAAGTTAAGGAAAAGAAGACTCGCAAGCACTATAACGTATCAGACGTTACATTCTGCGAAACATGGCAAGGTTCAGCTTCAGCACAAGAAGTTGCTGATAAGCTAGGTATGCCAAAGAATATTGTACTAGCTCGTAGTGCAGTATACCGCAATAAGGGTGTAGAGCTAAAGACAATGAAGCGTCTAAACCCACGCAAGCTAGACGTAGCAAAGCTAAACCAAAAGATTGCTGCTGTAGCTGATAGCCAAAAGGCTGAATGAGTGAAGCAATAGCTTCTTAGTTAAGAAATAAACCTGCGTAACTAAAAACTACGCGGGTTTTAATCTATTTATGAGACAAATAATGAATAGCAAAATACGAACTATCTGGCGTACAGATATTAAAAATGGTTGGTTAGAATTAAACATAGAAGGAGTCTTAATGGAATACGGAGTATTAAATCAAAATAACAATATTTATTCAAAAAAAGACGCAATGAAAGAATATGATGATTTATACATCATGTATGGTGGCGAAGGGTAATTTCCGCTTGACAGCGTGTGATAACACGCTATAATTAACACAGTAGGCAAGATTAAACCAAACGGAGATTATATGAAAACTTGGCTTCGTAATACCTTTATGAATTCTGGTCGTTATAAAGAACACAGTGAAGCTGTGATTATTGCTTGTTATTTTAACCCGCAAGAATCACCTTATCGTCGTAAAGCGTTTGACAAGTTTTATCATTCAATCAAGCATCTTAACCACCTAATCCTAGAGTGCGTTATTGGCAATGCAAAGCCAGAACTACATATGTATGATGATAAGAATATCCAAGTAGTTCACACAGAAAATCTTTTGTGGCACAAGGAAAGTTTATTGAACTTAGCAGTTCAAAAACTTCCTAGTAAATACAAGTATGTTTTTTGGGTTGACGCCGATGTAACATTCACTAACTTAAATTGGTTGCGAGATAGCGTAGCTGAATTCAAAGCGGGCGCAAATATTATTCAACCTTTTGAATACTGCGTACATCTAGAAAAAGACGCTATTAAACCGCCATTTGATGTAGATATGTGGGCCTTAAATAAGGCATATACAAAACCAGGAATGAAACGAATGTGGCGTAGTTTCTGTGCTAATTGCGTAAATGACGAAACTGCTGCCAATAGCAAAGATTATGATACGCATGGACACGTTGGGTTCGCATGGGGAGCGAAGCGAGAAGTGTTAGAGAAAGTGCCTCTCTATGATAAAGCATTAATTGGTGGAGCAGACCATATTATTGCTCACGCGGCTGCGGGACACATTCCCTGCTCATGTATGAATAAGTCATTCACAGAAGACTTAGACAATGTATATGATTGGTCAAAAGAATTCTATGCTGTCGTACAAGGTAAGATTGCATATACTAAAGGTAATCTGTTCCATACATGGCACGGAGATATTGAGAAGCGTCAATATTTAAAGCGAATTCAAGAGTTTACACCAGAAACAAAAGAGATTACAGAAAAAGATGCTAATGGTCTTTATGTAACTAAGAAGGGTGACAGCCCTTATATTAAGAAGTATTTCGACCATCGAGAGGTAAAGGCTAAACCATCTCTACCTATTATAGAAGCACCAGCACCTAAAACTAAAATTGTTGAACATCACTATCATAATAGTGAACCTTATTATGGTAGACAACCAAACTATCATCATACAACTAGCAATAATGCTGGTCATTACTATGATAATTCAGGAGTAGCTAACAATGCCTCAGAAAACTTTAGTTGATAGTAACACTAATAAAAAGGAATCCGGTATGGGAACATTTTTAAAGACAGTCGCCTTCGGCCTAGTTGCACTAGTATCATTCGGAGCAGGTTATTTTACCTCTAGTCAAGGTTATAAAGTAACTGACTCACAAGGAACATCAATTGTTAAGAACAATGCTGTTCAAGTAGTTAAGAGCGAAAACTCTCTTTTAGGTAGAGAAGTAATCGGTAAGACAGAAGCCGAAGCTGAAACTTTACTAAAAAATAATAGCCGAACAATGTTTGTGGCTAATCGAGATGGTGCTGTGTTTGTGAATACTGCACAAAAAACATTCTCAAATCTTACAGTTGAAGTAAAAGATGGTAAGGTTGTAAAGGTTCTCGGCTGGTATTGAAGCTTGACAGATGATTGATAATCTGGTATAATGAAGACGTGGTTAATCCACGTCTTTTCTTTTTATAAAGGCGAAGCCATGTTAAAGGTTCAAGAATATCTAATGAAACATAACTCTCTAGAACAACTAGAGAAAGATTATGCGGTGAGTGCTACACATTCACCAATTGGAGAACCATTGGTTGCTCTTAATTACTGCCAAATTGATTCACCTAAACATTCTCCTATTACAAAAGAATGTCGCGGTCTTGTTCTTGATAAAACTGACTGGTCAGTTGTTGCTAAACCATTCTCTCGATTCTTTAACTATGGCGAGAGTCGAGAGGAAATCAATAAGTTCGACTGGAATAGTTTTGCTACGCAAAACAAAGAAGATGGCTCACTAATTATAGTGTATAACTATAAAGGAACTTGGCGAGTTAATACTCGTGCGTCATTCGGTATTGGTAAAATCAATAACAGTAATTATACTTGGGAAGAACTTTTTTATCAAACTATTAATGAAAAGCAACTAGACTATGTTCCTGAAAACACAACATTAGTATTTGAGCTTTGTTCAATATACAACAAAGTGGTTCGCACCTATTTAGAACCAACCTCATTTTTGCTGGCGTCATTCAATCGAGAAACGCTAGAAGAAGATAAGCAGGAAAGCGTGGCACAGTACGCGAAACTTTTGAACGTGCCCTGCCCTCCTCTGCTTACCTATGGTTGTGTTGATGATATTTTAAAGACTCTGGAAACTACAGAGCCTACCTTTGAAGGTTTTGTTATTAAGGATATCAATGGTAATAGAATGAAGATAAAGAGTAAAAATTATCTTCGGTTGCACCGTATGAGAGGCAACGGTGATAATCTCTTTGCGCCAAAGAATCTTATTCCGTTTATCCTACAGAATGAGACTGGTGAGTTAATAGCGATTTATCCAGAAGTAAAACCATATCTGTTAAGATATGAAATGTTGTTAGCTCAACATCAGATATTAATTGAAGAAGTGTGGTCGAAAATTTGGAATAGAAATACTCAAAAGAGCTTTGCTCTAAAAGTAATGGAACTTTGTCCACGTTGGTCAAGTATCCTATTCCAATGTCGTAAAGAAAATAAATGGCCTGCTGAAATTTGGAGAAAGTCTTCAGATTACATCCTGAAAGTGCTTGACAAAGAGCTTACTGAGTGTTATACTAAACCTCTCAACCCAAACGAATTGGAGATTATCAATGTTCAACAACACTGCTAATACGGTTCTTTTCAAAGAAAAGTTCTCTCCTGTTAATGGAAAGTATAAATTTCAAGTAACTGAATTTTATCCAGAAAATACGGTTTCTTTTATTAAAGAAGTTCCGGCTGATTATGTCGTTTGGAAGGCGAAGCCAAATGGTTTTGCTATTGAAATTGAGGAAACAGCAGTTAGTGAATTAAAGGAAAAGTCTGAAAGACTTTTCATTGAAATATACATTTACCCAAAATTTAAGTGAGTAAACATGGACTACCGAAATCTTCTTGAAAAGCATCCTATGCCGTGGTCTACTACAATTGGTAATCACGGTCAATTTTTAGGAGCAACTGTCCTAGTCGATGCTAGTGGAAAAGAAATTGATTTAGACCAAGCATGGATTGTTGCGGCTATTTCAGAACTTAGTAAGTCGGTTACTAAGAAACAAAAAAGAAAATTTGGTGAACGACCAACTGGCTTGTTTGTCGTAAAAAATAGTGTTAATGGTTGTTATCTTAATCGTAGAGATATTACTAGAACTCAGCATTATAAAAGTCGTTATCAAGCACAAAAATGTGCAGAACGTTTGAATAGTTCAAATCCTAATACTTGGGTAGTAATAGAATTAGAAATTAAAGAAAAGTCTTCGACATAAAGAATCACTTTTTGGTGTATAAACAGTATATACACCAAATAGGAGATAATTATGGATGGAGCAAGATTGAAAGGCGATATAGGAGAGGCTCAATTTTTAGTAGAAGCATTAAAATTGAATTTCTCAATATTAAAACCTTGGTCAGATAAAAGATATGATTTTGTCTTAGAAAAAGATGGAAAATTTATTAGAATACAAATAAAATCTTGCCATACAATACAAAAAATGCCTAAATGCACTCGTTATTCTTGTAACTTACAAGGCGGTTATTATGGCGACAGACTTATTTCTTGTAAAGAAATTGATTATTTAGTTGCTTATATAGTTCCAGAAAATATATGGTATATAATACCATCAAAATATATCGAAGGAATGAAATGTTTACATTTCTATCCTAACTCAAAAAATCCTTCGACATCATTTACAGAACAATTTAGAAATAATTGGAGTTTTAAATATGGAATCTACGATTGTAAATCAGGAGAAATCAACACATCAATGCCCAACATTCCACTTTGATTTTTCAAAAGTGGAAAAGCATCCTAACGCTGATAAGTTGGGCCTATTTAAAATTCCAGATTCAGATTATAATTATGTTCTTAATCTAGATGATTGGAAAGATTACAATGGATATGTTTGTTGGATTGTTCCGGATTCATTAGTTGACACAACACGACCAGAATTTAATTTTCTAATAACTGAAGCTAAATATAATGAACAAAGTGATTCAGTAAAGGGTGGACTCTATGCTAGAGTTAAAGCCAAGAAACTAAGAGGTATTGTTTCATATGGATTAATGGTAAAAATTAATACGAATGAAATTAGCGAAGATGAATCTAAAACATTAGGAATTCTCCATTATGAACCGCCGATTAATGGTGGAAATAATGTCTCAATGTCCGGAGACGATGCTGAACCACCAAAGGGCATCTGCCTGCCTAAGTATGATGTTGACGCATACTTAAAGTATGGCAAGAAAATGTTCCGCGAAGGCGAACCCGTAATGATTACGGAAAAAATTCACGGAGCAAATAGTCGGTTCATCTTCAAGGATGGTACTATGTATGTAGGGAGCAGGACTTTATGGAAGAAAGAATTTTCCGCTCCTCCAAAACTTACGCTTGATGAACTAAAGGCGCGGATAGGAGACGAAGCTAAGGCACAAGAAGTTTACGATAAAGTTGTAAATAACTTTAAGCCTAAGAAAAATCTATGGTGGATTGCGCTTGAAAATACTCCACAACTGCGTAAGTATTGTGAACAAAATCCTGGCTATGCTGTATATGGTGAAGTCTTCGGACAAGTCCAGAAAGGCTTTAATTATGGAGCAAAATCCGGTGAAGTTTTGTTCAGAGCATTCGACATCTTACAGCCTAATGGCAAGTGGATGGATGGAGAACAATTCTTAACAGAATGTAGAACACATGATATTCCTCATGTTCCCGTTCTACAAGAAAGCATTGCTTTCGATTTTGAGAAAGTGATTGAGTTTTCAGTTGGTAACACAACTATCGAGAATGCAAATCATATTCGTGAGGGTTGTGTGGTTAAGCCTACTAAGGAAAGATGGGATGATAGACTAGGGCGAGTTAACCTGAAAATTATCAATCCAGCTTACTTAGAAAAGTAATAACTAAAGCGGGAGTGGTGAAAACTACTCCCGTTTCTTTTTAGGAGAAAAAATGACTATTTGTGGAGAAATGATTGTTGCTGTATCGTTTATAATTAGTTTTATATCAGCATTTATTGCACTTTTTATAAATCACTTATGTGAAAAATATGATAAAAAGTGTATAGTATGCAATGATAATAATGATAAGCATTTACGAGGGTTCGACCTAATTAAGAACCAAAAAGTTTTGATTCATAAAATTGATAATCAAAAACTAGAAAAGTGCGATTTTACAATTTGTTATATGTGTATGGACGGTTTAAAGAAACTATGAAACACTGTTTTATTTGCAACTCATCAGAGTTGCTACACGGAATAGAAACAACTTGGGGAAATTGCAGTATTGTCTTGCAAAGAGTTGAAGACTGTGATAAAATCATATGCGAAAACTGTATCATGCGAATTGGCGAAACTATTTACCCACATGTTTCTTACTGGTGGCAACAAAGGTTAGAAAAATGGAAACAAGAACAGAAAAAGAAATTAAACAGCGTAAGCTGATTATTATGCGCGGACTCCCAGGCTCAGGAAAAAGTACACGAGTTGAGGAATTAGTTAAATCATTAACAAATTTTAAAATTTGTTCTAATGACTATTATCCAGGCTATTATGACAATGGTATCTATAATTGGACACCAGAGAGAGCTAAATACGCATCAATGTTTTGTAAAGAAGAATTTGATATTGCTATTAAAAATGGTGAGAGTACAATTATACTAGATAATACCAATTTATCTAAGAAGTCTTATGGGCCTTACAAAGCTAAGGCGGAAGCCGCGGGCTACGAAGTAATCTTTGAAACTATCGAACCTGAACCTGATAAATTATTAATTTACGCGGCTCGTAATAAACATAATGTTTCAATTGAAGTATTAATGCAAATGTTACGGGCCTGGGAGAAAGATGCTTGACAGCACGGCAAAGCCGTGCTATAATCACGTCATGAACCAACAAACAACTCTTAAAGCGAGCGTAGCGAGCATGGAACTTGAACAAATACAATTTTCTGAAAACGATAAGACAAACATTATTAATCTCGGATGGGGCGGCTCATGGCGAAGCATGTTCGTACAACCAGAAGTTCTAGGCTCAGTTATGAGAGCAGAAATTGCTATCTCAAAGCTACGCAATAATAACGAATTACAGACTCAAGAAATCGAACGATTATATAAGATGATTGATGACTTACATGATTCTCGATATAAAGAGCATCAAGAGAGAATTGGATTATCAAATCAAGTTACTTCATTAACTGAATCAGCCGAAAAACTTATATCAAAATATAAGGAATTAGAACAAAAACATATGGTTCTTCTTAAAGAATCAATTAAAGATAAACAAGAACTTATTAAAGCAGTAGACTCAAATAAAGATTTAGAACATACAAATCAAGTTCTAAATGATACAATTAGCAATTATGACAAAACAGTTGCAAAACTTGAACAAGAAAATGAAACCCTAAGAAACACAAATGATTGCTTAGAAGATAAGTACAATCACATTGTAGGTCAAATTAAATCCATTACTTTCTAAAACGGAGCGAAGCGACGTGACTAGTACATTCCTATTCCTAATGATGTTAATGAATGGCCCGGCAACAGTAATTGATGATTTGTCAAATGAACAAATTTTCGCAATGAAGAATGAAATGCGAGAATTTGCAAAGAATTTGCAAATCAATGATAGTAATGTTTATTATGACAATCATTATCCGTATGGTATGGATGATGATTACTATAAAAATGAACTAATAGGATATTGGGAAAACTACCAATTACTTAAGAATACTCCTAGACTTGAAGAATATGGTAGACGTTTTCAATATCAAAATCTAAAAGCTGTAGAAGCTGCACTCAGATTTAATAAAGAATTTGAGAAAGAATTAACAAAAAAATTGGATTGGGAACTTGATAGAGCGCCATTCTATCAGTTAGTATTAGATGAGAACGCTCAATGCAGAGAAATTTGGAATAAAATCATGCTGCTGACATGCGAAGAAGACTATTACGGCGAAGGTTTAAAAAGAAGAACATACTTACAACTTAAAAAATTAATTGATGAAAAAGATTGGTTGAATCCAGACTATATTCCACCAGAAGTACCAATCTGGCGTTTCTATGAAAAAGGAAAATAAATAAATGAGTTCAGCAAACCGTCCAACGCTTGTAGTTTTAAACGTAATTTACAAAACAGAAATTAAGCAGAGGAGGGTGTCCATCGGCAACTGCGAACATTTTGTCTCCGACACCACCAACCTCTACCTTATTGGTAAGCATAAAGATGGCGGTAAAGAGAACCTATATGCTTTTCCCGGTGGCAAAGTAGAGTTTGAAACAATAGAAAAAGCTTTTTTCAGAGAGCTAGAAGAAGAAACTGGACTTGTAAAAGATAAGAAGAATCCTTATTATCAATTACAATATCTTGGATTCCACGAAGTTGAATTGAAGAACAAGAAATTCTTTAATATGATATTTGCCTACCCATATACAAAAGGTATGGGCGAACCTAAAACAATAGAACCACACAAGCATTATGGTTGGGAATGGCTGACATTAGAAGAGATTAAAAAACTTCCATTAGCCAGTTCTACTAAAGACTTTATTGATAATATGGAGTGGCAGTTACATGAATGATATTAAAATGCTATTTCGGAGTTCAGACAGAGACTCTCTTGCTGAACTAGCTGTAGCTAAGAAATATTTTGATGTTGTTGAAACTCGAATGTTTATTCCTAAAGATTCTTTAGTGGTGGGACGCTATAGCGTCCTGCCTTATTATCGTGAACTAGAACGCGATTTAGCATTCAATAACTCACGTCTAATCAATAGTGCAATAGAACACAAATATATAGCTAATTTTGACTGGTATCACGACATTGCAGATATAACGCCGCGAACTTGGTTTGATGCTACTGCTGCCTCATTTGCTTTTGATGATTTACCTCATGGAATGGTTCTAAAAGGAAGAACCAATAGTGCTAAATCTTGGTATTGGATGTATGCTAAAACTAAAGCAGACTTTAGACGCATAGATACATTCTTACATCAGAATGAAATGCTGGCTCATCAAGGTATAGTTTATCGAGAATATATACCACTTGATATTATTGAAAAAAGTTGCATACCAAACAGTTTTGATTTTGTAAATGAATGGAGATGTTTCTTTTACAAAACAAAAATGCTCGCGATGGGATATTACTGGACAATGGCAGAAGAGTCATCAATCGAGAAAGCTAATAATCAGGATTTATTTGGAGCAATAAATATTGCAACCCAAGCGGCTCATAAATTAGCAAAGCGCACCAATTTTTTTGTTGTAGATGTTGCTAAAACCGCTGAAGGAAATTGGATTGTAATTGAAGTAAACGATGGTCAAATGTCAGGATTAAGTTGTTGTAATGAAGAGTTACTTTATAGTAACTTAAAAACAGAACTAATAGCTGAACGCAGAAAATCATATTCAAATCTTGCCTCTGGACTAACACCGCAGGCTATTGAAGCATATGAATTAGCTAAAAAACAACAAAAAGAACAAGCAAAGGTGGATTAATAATGATAGGAAAAATAATTGTAAATGATAGTAATGAATCAATTGCTCAAGTAATGGGAACTTATCATCCACAATTCTATATTCACTCTCTACAGAGAAATCAATTTAATGTAGAAATGGAAATATGGAACAAGGATTGGCCCAATTGGAAAGATAAGCCATTATTAATTTTATTATATTTTAAGCCTCAAAGAAATATGACAAAAAGAGAAGTTGCTAAGATATTTGAAATATCAGAAGATAGAATAACAGATAAATTATACAATGCATTAACCAAAGAATATGATACAATGGTTGTGCCATACGATTCAGTTAAATTCAAAGATGAAGGCAAAGCCGATGAAAATAAAAATACTCACCAATGATGATGTATATGAATATCCTGGCTTGGCCCAGGCTATACTCAATATGAAAGGGCGATTAGATTTACCTAGTCGCCTTTGGTTTATATGTCTTGGAGATAACAAAGAATGGGTGGCCTACGGCGGCTATCGAAAAATAGATGAACAAAATGTCTACTTCGGTCCAACCTTCGTAAAAGAAGAATTTCGCGGAAAAGGCTTGCAACGCAAGCTGATTCGTGCTAGACTAGGCTACGCCAAAAAAGAGAAGTACAAATGCGCAATCACAAGCATTTATACTTACAATTACATTAGTGGCAACAATATTATAGCCGAAGGCTTCAAATTAACTAGAATACCAATGTATTATGATACCGAACCTGATGAAGTATGGTTCAGAAAGATATTATGAAAAATCAACAAATTATAGAATCTTTAAGAACTAATCTAATTGAAGCTGGAATGATTTCTGATATCCAACCAATATGGAGAGAAGGAAGTCTAGAAGGCAGCGATATTTTAGACGGTATTATTATTACACTAGATGATTCAGTAAAAACTGAATTAAGAATAAATGTTTGGGGTAAAAATCAACTTAATCTACAACTATCTCAATTAGAGATGGCACCAACTCGTAAGGTTTATGCTCAAAATGAATAATTACAAATATCTATCTATCGACACTGAAACAGGCGGCTTAGGCTTAGATACTAGCCTGCTTACGCTTGGGCTTGTTGTCGCAGATGAAGATTTTAACATTACTCAAGCTATTAATCTAGCTATCAAACCAGACGACGGAATATACCGGGTCTGTGGCAAAGCTATGGAAGTAAATGGAATTAATTTAGCGAAACACGACTTAACCGCTAGAACATATAAAGAACAAGGAACAGTTTTATATGACTTTCTAAAAGTCTGGACAGAAAATGGTAAAACTAAGCTTGAACCAATTGGTAAGCAAATGTCGGGAGATATCGCACAAATTCACAACAAATTAATGTCGCGTAGCACATGGGAAAACTTCGTGTCTTATAGACATACAGATATTTCGGCTGTTGCTAATTTTATGATGAGTCTTAAGATTCTTCCTCAAATGAAAGGAAGTTTATCAGATTTGGCAAATCACTATAAAATTTCAACAGAAGGCTTGCACGATTCACTCGCAGATGCTAAAATGACTCTTGCGGTTTACAAAGCTATGGTAGAACATATGAAAGTGTGTTTAGAGTATACACAATGAAACTGTATAGTGAATTAAGCTACACTGAAAGAAAAGAAAGACGACGCCAGATTTATCTGGCTAGTCTTGGTTGGAAACAACGCCCTTGTACTGCTTGTAGTGGCAGCGGTAGATATGACCATAATGGTTCGCCTAAATGCGGAGGATGTAATGGCACAGGAAAAGAACGATATAAACCAGAGACTCAAATTTCGTCGAGCAACTCATGATGAAGAAACTGGTAAATATAAAGAAAAATTTAGTGAAGATAATCTAACTAGCTTTCAAAAACAAGTTTGGGAAGCACATGGTAATATTTGTCATATGCTAGATTCTTCTAAACCAATGGAATTTGAAGAAATCTTTGATGAAATTAGAGCAGATTCTACTAACTATCTTTATTATCCATCAGATTTAAAAGGTTGGAGAGATGGTTCTGATATGCCAACTCCCGGCGAAGTAGCTGTCGCACTTGTGCGATTGCTTGAAGCTGGATTTGTTGAGGTTGTTGTGAAAGAACAGCCGAAACTGTATGATTACATCCTAACTATTGAAGATAAACAAAAACATTCTCTAAAAGCAACAGATAGAGAAGGCGTTAAAGCTTGGGTAAAAGGATACAGGTCTACTAGTCATTATAGAGATAATATTGATGTTGAAGAGTATGAACTAAACAGTTCTGTTGTAAGAGATACTATGTGGTTTTAAGGAGATTTTTCTTGCAAACTTTCTTACCATATTCAGACTTTAAAAAATCAGCAGAATGCTTAGATAAAAAACGCTGTTGGAAACAAGTAGTTGAGGCTAAACAACTACTTGAAGTTTTGAAATTAAGCAGAGGAGGGCACACCCTCTCCTCTGCTCAAAAAAGAATTCGCAACCACCCCGCTTGCCGTATGTGGGTTGGATATGAGAAGGCTTTGTCTCGTTACTATAATGATTTTCTAGAAGTTAGTATTGATAAATGGAAAATTAAAACTGAAAAGTGTCAAAAAATTATTTTCTTAGATAAGCATTACATAATTCCAGACTGGAATTTATATGAACCATTACATGCTAATCATCGAGGTAGACTTTTAGCTAAGAATTATGATTTTTATTCTCAATATGGCTGGTCTGAAAAACCAGTTGAAGAGAACTATTATCCTGTTGACAAAAATGGTGTAATGGATGTAGAAATTATTAAGTGGTTAGAAGAACAATATGCTAAAAGGAATTAATAATGCAAGAAGAATATAGTTTAGCCCCAGACCAAGCATATTATGTTACTGTAATTTCTACTCAATATTTGAGCAAAGATTCTTTTGCAATTGAAGAAGGCGCTCCTAGAGAAATTGAAGTATTTTGCAGTCGAAGTGGAGCATGGGAAAAATTAAGAAATGATATTGTTAAAAAACATCCGTGGTGTATGATTTGTGGAAAAAATAAAAGTCTACAATTACATCATATTCGACCATTCCACTTATATCCGGAATTGGAGTTGACAGAAGACAATCTTCGAGTATTATGTCAATCATGTCATCTCGTGTGGGGGCACTTAGGCGACTGGAAATCTTTTAATCTAGATTTAGATAAAGATATTGTCAAAATTAACAATAGACCTTATACAAGGATTTAAAATGGAAATTGTTTTTCTAGGTTTGGTTTTTTTGATGTACGCTTCGGTCTTGATTGCCTTTAACAAAAAATTGAAAACTGGCTTGACACGATGACGAGATGATGGTAGAATAAGACACAGACACGCGAGACGTGTCATAAATCTGGGTGGGGGCGGTCCTCACTGAAGTCTCATAAGCTTTATGTATGTGGTTCGACTCCACGCTCCCAGACTAATCGAATGCGATTATATGATTACATTCTCCAAAGACGGAAGGCTGTCTGAATAACAGCCGATATAGTCGAAAGACTATACAAATCATATACAATATTGTCGATTATTTATTCACGCATAATTCAATTGGTAGAAACCCTCGTTTACACCGAGGTCGTTGTAGGTTCGAGTCCTACTGTGTGAACTATCGAATGCCTTTGTGACTACATTATAGAAAAACGTGAACGTCACAATAACTCTTGTCGATAATTATGTGGGCTGGCATGTTCCATAGTGGCGACATTGCCTTGCAAGCAACGTGTGGAGAGTGCGATACTCTTCCGGTCCACTTTGCAATTGCATTCGACCTCCAAAATGGTGTATACTATATTGGAGGTTATTTTATTATGCAAGAAGAAATATGGATTATAGAATCTGGTATAAGACGCAGAGGAAAAAAGAAAATTTGCTTAATTTGTGATAAAGAATTTATAACAAGATTCAACAAAGTTAGATTTTGTTCACATGAATGTTCAAGCAAAGCTTCTTCAAAACCAAAAGTTAGAACTAATTGTGCTTGGTGTAAGAGTGAAATCTTTAAAAAAGAACATCAATTAGCAAATTCTAAGAGCGGCCTATATTTCTGTAATAGAAAATGTAAAGAAAATGCTCAAAAACTTGGTGGTATAAAAGAAATACAACCGGAGCATTATGGAACTGGTAAAATTGAATATAGAGAATTGTTCAATAAAGAACAATTGTATTGTAGAAGATGTAATTACAAAGAATTTGAATGTAGTGTTCAAATTCATCATATTGACAAAAATCATAGTAATAATGAATTAAGTAATCTAATACCATTATGTGCTAATTGTCATTATGGATTACATAATAATCTTTGGTCAATAGAAAATTTAAAATTGTCCTAACTAAAAGGAATACTATCATGGCAAATAAGAAACTATTCAGTTCAGTTAAGTCTTCAGTTGTTAAGAAGGCTGGCCCAACAAATACTGTTAATAATGCAGGTGGAGTTGCATACTCACTAGATAGTGAAAATGCACTTGCACAAATCATGGTTACAGGGTGTCTAAACAACACTTTCTATGTAACTGGTGATAAGCAATTAGCAGATATCAAAAAGTATGCCGCAGCTTGTTCTAATCAATTCTTAGCTAAATGTGCAATCTATGCTCACAATTCAGCTAATATGAAGGATACCCCTGCATTACTATTAGCTATTCTAGCTAACCGTGATACTGCGCTTGTAGAACGCATCTTTAATCGTGTTATAACTAACCAAAAGATGTTGCGTAACTTCGTGCAAATCATCCGTAGTGGCGAAACTGGACGTAAGAGTTTCGGTACAGCGTTAAAGCGTTGTATTCAAAAGTGGTTTGCAAAGCAAACTGCTGACAACTTATTCCGTAGTGCGGTTGGAAACGACCCATCACTAGCGGATGTTGTTAAGATGGTTCACCCAAAGCCAGAAAGTGCTGAAAAGCATAACTTCTATGCTTGGTTGCTAGACAAGAAATATGAGGAAGCTGCACTTCCAGAACAAGTACGAATCTTCGAGCGTTTCAAGAAAGGCGACCGAAGCGAACTACCAGTTTGCGATTTCCGTATGCTAACTCCATTCTTAGACAAGGAAACTTGGACTAAGGTTGCTTTGAGTATGCCTTGGAACGCATTGCGTATGAATATTAACACATTCGCACGCCACGGAGTTTTTGAAGACAACCAAGTTGTCGCAGAAATTAACCGTAAGTTACAAGATAAGGAATCTGTAAAGCGTTCCAACGCTTTCCCTTATCAAATTCTAACTACTTCACAAGCTATTCGTGGTGAGACACCAGCACCAATTTATCTTGCTCTTGAGCAAGCTATGGAATATGCTACTGAAAATGTTCCTGAATTTAAGACAAGCGGCGTAGCTGTCTGTGTTGATACTAGTGGAAGTATGCAAAGTCCTGTTACTGGCTACAAGGAAGGAGCAACAACTAAGACTAAGTGCGTAGATGTTGCTGGACTTATTGCGTCTTGCGTTCTTCGTAAAAATCCAGAGAACACAACTGTTGTGCCATTCGATACTTCGGCTCGCACAGTGAAGTTGAATGCTTATGATAGTGTTCTGAAGAACTCTGCTATTTTGTCAAGAAGTGGTGGAGGTACAGATTGCGCATGTGCCCTTCGTCATCTTAACAGCGTAAGCTGGAAAGGCGACTTAGTAATTTTCGTTAGCGATAACGAAAGTTGGTATAATGCTCAACGATATTCTTGGGGTGGAGCGACAGGAATGGTTCAAGAATGGGCCAATCTAAAGGCTCGCAATCCAAAAGCGAAACTTGTGTGTATTGATATTACTCCAAATACAACTACACAAATTCCTAATCTTCCAAAAGAAGTTTTGAATATTGGTGGTTTCAGCGACAGCGTATTTGAAGTAGTAGCGAACTTCGTTAACAACGATAATCGCGATTTCGCTCAAGTTATCAAAGATTCAGTTTCGATAGGCGACTAAAATCTACTTGACAAGCTGTGAATCTGGTGTAGAATATAAACGGACATGCGAGGAATCCCCTTGTGGCAAAGTGTCCGCGACTTAGGGTGAAACTTGAGCTACAAGTTAGTAATCATTAAGTCTAAGCTTCGTTAGTTTAATTGATAAGGTAAAACATCTTCCCATCGAAGGAAGAAGAACTTAGTTGCAAAGCTAAGGCGAAGCCTTGGGAAATGCTTAGTAAAGAATACATTATTTTTTCCTCATAAGAAGAAGGTGTTGGTGCAAATCCAACCGCTGCGACTTTATCGCAGTGTGGTGTAATAGTAGCACTTTAAAAAAATTCATTACGCCTATTGTTCCCAAACTCGCTTCGCTCGTCTAATGAAAGACGTAGGATACATATTCCTAAAATATTAGTTCAACACTAATGCGTAAGCATTTGACAAATGAACCGAAAGATTACATACCATTCCAAGGTCGTAATACGGGTGCAACTCCCGTCTAGTTTAGGCTAGTCGTCTAATAGATAGGACACGAAAAAGTTCATCTTTCAAATACTTGTTGTCAAAACTCACTACGTTCGTTTTATGAAAGGCACAGCCTTTATGAGTCGTAGCTATAAAAAATATCCAATACATAGCGATAGTAATGCTTTTGGAAAGCGTATCGCATCAAGGCGACTTAGACATGCTATACAGAGAATTCTGAGAAACAGAAATGTTATTTCTGAATCTGTTTTAATGCCTCTAAAAGATGAAGTTTTTGATATGTATTTTTCCCAAGGTGATTCAAAATGTCACTTTGACCCTATAGAATGGCCTGAAGGATTAAGAAAATGAAAAAGATTTTAACCGCTATTATGTTTGGCTGTCTTTGTCTAGGTTGTCAAGCAAAAGTTGCTAATGCGCCTTTAGAAACAAAGCAAAAAGAATGCTGCAAGCATAAAGCTAAAGCTAAATGTGAATGTAAGGGCGATAGAGAAGATGAAAAATGTACATGCAAAGATTGCCCATGTAAAAAAGATAAATGTGATTGTTTGTATTGTGCCTGCGAAGATGGTAAAGATTGCATCTGTAAGAAAGATAGATGCGATAAAAACCAATGTGATTGCAAAAAGTGGAAAAAATAAGGCGTCCTACGCCTTCTGTCCAGATTGCGCTTCGTGGCACCAAATTGAAGAAGATTGCTTATTATGACTTGACAATCGCTGAAAGCCGGGTATAATGATAAGTGTCTGGCAGGTTTCGCAACTTTCCTCACAAGCCAGAAATAAGTTGCACAAGCCGAGATTGACTAGTGGTAGGTCAAAAACCCTAAAAGTTCTCTAGTAATCTTGTTACTTAGATGTAAATGCAATTAGCAGAATACATTCCAAGTTTTTCGCGCAAGTTCGATTCTTGCTCTCGGCTCTGAGGAATGCTTTGAAGAGATTACATTAATAATAGGTTTTAATAAAACATCTCTTCTACTTTTGTCCTCGTTATTGCTCTATAGTGTAATGAACATGCCGACGCGCGAATGTTTCGGAGATACTAGTTCAATGCTAGTTTGAGCGACTTAGCAAACGAAAGTTTGCTGTCTGGTAAATGCCGGGATAGTGATTACATAATGACAATGCTAAACTCACAGCCAATCACAAAGATGCAATGCTTGTGGGGGTTCTAGGAAGTTCCGCTTCTTAAAAAGGCGATAGCTTCCGAATAGTGCTGATGATTTTTCATCTACCTTGTGGAAGGGTAAAGCATAATATCGCTTCCAATTTTTGTTACCAGATTCGCTTCGCTCATCTTTTAAGATGCCGATAGGTTAAATTATCGGATTAGAATTTCTGGTGCGAATCCAGAGCGTAGCTCTTGCTGAATGCCTTGATGCGAGTACATTACTTTTAATAATCAATCCTCGCAACTAATTTTTGTCAGCATCTTTATTTCTTACCCTGATTGGTCAGCGAAAGCACCAACAGGGTTTTTTATTAACGCCTAACTAGCCCAATTGGTAGAGGCAACAGACTTAAAATCTGTCAAGTCTGGGTTCGAGTCCCAGGTTAGGCACTGAGCTTCGCTCTATAAGATAAAGAGGATTTATTATATGAGGAAACTATCACCATACGAATTAGGTTTCTATGAAGCCGGTGAAGGATTTAGATTTAGAGCTAATCCTTTTTCATGGGAAGATGAACATGATAATTGGATGGCATGGGTAAGAGGATGGATGGAATATAAGAGGAATAATTGATGAGCGGACTAGAAATTTTTGGTATAGTAATATTAATAATAATTGGATTAGTAGCTATAATATCATTAATAGCAGTAGTATATCTATTGCACGCAATAGCAATTATTATGGGAATACCTCTAGCATTAATGGATGGCTTTGCAAAAGGTAAAGTTCCTGGCTCTAAAGGTATGTTTGAATAACGGTCAAGTATCCCAACTGGAAGAGGAATGTGTCTTAGAAACACATAGTTGTGGGTTCGACTCCCACCTTGACCACTGTATTGCCTTATTAGTGTAATGGTTTAGCACGTCTGCTTGTCAAGCAGCTAGAGTAGGGTTCAATTCCCTCATAGGGCGCTGGCTTCGCTTTTTAGGAAGCGAAGCTTCTGTGATGTATTCCAATCTGATGACGAAGAGAATACCGATTTGCATTCCGCAATCTTCTTAGGAAGAGAAGCTTCTAATATGCACGGTTATCTGTAAAACAAGTCGTGGATGAGCGACTTACCCTAATGGTTGCAACCAAAAGTTCTCTATACATCACTAATCACTGGCAGATATCATAACGGTAATGAGGCAAGCTGTTAACTTGCGATATGTAGGTTCGATTCCTGCTCTGCCAGCTATGAATGACAACGATTTTATTAACAAACTGGTTAAAGAAAAAACTATTAAATGGATAGACAATTATCCGTGGAGTGGTTTTCAAATCTTAAATACTTGTCTTATACTAAGACAGCATGAACGTGGCGTTTATAATGAAGAAGCCAGACGACATGAATTTCAATGGTACATTTCAACATACGCTTTTACTATAGTAGTTAAAACAATTGATGAAGGCAATCTAAGCAAAGATTGGCCGAAAGACATGGCAGAACTTGATAAGTATGGGTTAAAATTAAACGAAGACTTTCGTAATACACCCGACTTTTAAAGGCGAATCATGTTTGAATCAATGGCAATAGCTTTAGCTATCTGGTTAGTAGTAATTTATTTTGTAGTTTCTTTCTCAGAATGGTTTGTGCATAAATATCATATGCACCGTCCAGGGTTCTTAAACTTCTTTGATAAAGAACTATATAGTGGTCATGCCAAAAAACATCATGTTATCTTTTCACCTAAATCATCTGCTCCTAATCAAGCGCAGCTTGATGATATCCCACACAAAATAACTGACCTACTAAAAGTAGGAACAATGTATTCAATACCAATTTTGATTCTAGGAATCGTCTTGGCTTCCTGGGAAATACTCGTCGGTATTCCACTAATATTTGTAACTTGTGTTGTCTGGGCCTTGACATGGAACTGGCTTCATGTTAGAATACACGAACCAAATTGGAAACCAAGCAATAGAATACTCAAATATCTAAAAGAATACCATGATGGACACCATATAAATCCTAGTAAAAATTATAATTCAATAGCACTAGGTTTTGATTGGTTAATGGGAACAAGAAAGCGAGTGTAGGAAGCATGGAATGTTGGCAATGTCTAGGAACTGGCAAAGCCCCATGTTATCATTTATGTTTATCAATTTGTAAAATATGCGACGGCTCAGGAGAAGCATCCGTCTGCACATTATGTGGATTGAATATAGGCACATTACTCGATGTAAATAAGAATAAAATTTGTAGGAGCTGCAATGGAGCAATTAGTCAGGAAACTAAGGGAAGAACTCTGGTATAAAACTAAGCATGTATATGCACATGAACGAGTTTGGGAAAGCGACGAAGAAGAAGAAAATAGAGAATATTGGAATAAAGAAGGAAAAAAGAAATGGGACTTAGAGACAGAGGAGATGATTTTAGATGTTAAACAAAGTGAATGTGAATACGACTTGTAATGTAAGCTGTTATTTCAATTTACACAAACAAGTTTTTTCTGTTAAGCAGGGGAGGAACCCTGTGGAGCATTTCAATTGGCTTCTCCTGCGTAACTGTTCCTTCCTTGTACGGGAAAGCGGGAGACAGCGTGTACTTATGGAAAAAAGAAAAGGAGTTCACGCTTTTGTAAAAGGAATATTTGATTGTGGCAATAGAATTTTAGAAAATGATTTTTCTTTAATTCAAGATTTATTACCAAATTTAACAGAAGATATTAGAATAAGATATAATCCATATTTATATGGATATTTCTTTGAAGCAAAATCATTGAAACCTATTTATAATTGTGATATTTGCTTATTAATTAACAAAAGTATTTATAGGATAAGATGATAGAACTAACTCCTCAATATTTAGCTGGATTCTTTGATGCTGATGGTTCAGTTGGAATCTATAATATAAAGACTAAAGGTAATAATTCATACCAAGTAAATATAACCATCGCTAATAGTGGATGGCATGGTAGAGTAATATGTAATTTATTAAGAGATAAATTCGGCGGCTCTATAATAGAAACAACAGCTAAAAAATCAACACATAGAAATGCATTTTGGTATAAAATAAATGGATTTCAAAAAGTAAAGGAATTTTTACTTTACATTAAAGACCATTTAATAATTAAAAAAGACCAAGCCATATTATGTTTAGAATTTATTGATAAAGTGCATTCAAAATATAGACAGCACAGAACCGAAGAAGAAATTAAAGAATATGAACAATATGAATTGAAATGTAAAGAAATGAAAAGAAAATGTTAATTGTGTATTTATCATAAGGAGGGATTCCTATATGAACAAAGCACAGAAAAATTTCTATGATGTGAATACTAAAACTATTCATAATTTAAGACGAGAAGGCGAAATGGAATTAGCTAACAAGCTGCAACAAGTAAACGACTTCTTAAAACAAGATAAAATCTCACAAGCCTTAGAATGGGCGTGGCATTATAATATGCCACTAGAATTCATATTAGATATGAAAGATTTATTTTGCGGATTTCAACAATAAGAATTGTAAAGAGTTAGATATTCTTCGTGAAAAATAAAATCGCTTGGATTTTTATTGTATAGTTTTTCAAACATATAACCATCTTGGTTCACATCCGGTATAAACACTTCGCCTCGCATAAGCTCTGTCTTTAAAATTACTTGGGCTATATCTATTAAACCGGGCTTCACCATTTCTGGTTTAGCATCAAACCATCTATTGTTTCCTCTATATTGACCAACAATAATATTCTTATCATATTTAAGCATTGGAACAATAACATTAAAAAAATTAGGATGAAAAAAATTATCATCATCATGATATATCAAATATTTACTTTTAACATAATCTAGTGCGAAATTACGTTGAGAATTACCCTTAACATTTAGTGGGTCTGTATGACTTAAAAATCGTATATTCTTATCTTCAATATATTTATCAATATTTAGAATTGAACCAGAATCTAATATAATTAAAAATAACGGTGTTTTATCAAAATTTCTACATGAATATACTAATGATTCATAAACTCTATCAATATGTTTAATTCTATAACAAGGCATTATAATAGTAATTTCATCCATTTTTATCTCTTAAATATTTTGAGTATCTATTTAAATCGCCAATATCATAATAATCAGTTATAGGGAAAAAATCAATTCCATACCTATCTATACATTCCTGAAAAACAATATCGTGGTCAATATTAATCTTAGTTGAAATATAATTAGCTACATCAATATTCCAATATACACATCCCCACGCATTAAACGGAGCAGATTCATCGCTGGCAAATCCCTTACTATATAGTCTATTTGATTTAGATATTGTGGTAAAATATTGTGGAAAGTAAGTTTGAAAAATACCAAAAGTAAATGGTTTATTTGCAAAAGAAAAATCAGAAACGAAATATGTATCAGCCATTAATAGTAAATTATTACATTCTAAACTTTGTCCTAATTTTATAGCCCCTAGTAAATCATTATCCTGATTTGATTGTATAACTAATTTGATTTTATCATTAAGTTTATTTCTAACTATAGATTTAGCGTGCAACGTTATTTTTTCTTCATTCGTAACAATAATAATTTCATTACATCCCAAATCAAGACATTTTTTAATATTCAAATCTAGGAAAGTATCATTATTGTTAGCCAATAATAACTCTTTATAAATACCATTAAATCTGGATGATTTACCACCAGCAGCAATTATAGCTCTAATCTTCATTATGGATTACCATTATAAGGCATATGATGAGATTCCTGTCCTTTATAACCACCCCATTTATGTATATAGTGCTTTACAGCCCAATCTTGATTAAATTTTACAGAATTGAATTGTTCTGGACTCAAACTATTTAAAGTTTCACTACCAATATGACAAACAGCATTAATTCCTGCTTCTGCATGTTTATAACCATCTCTTAATATACGTTGGTAAAAATCAATATCTCCTTCGTACCAATTAAAAGACTCGTCCCAACAGCCAATATTTCTTAACAAAGAAACATTAAATAATGCAAAACAATCATAATAAGTAAATACTACAGCAATTTTATTATCTTTTTCACATATTTCAATCATATTATTAATAATATCACTTGTTAACCAGCAATCATTATGTTGGAAAAAGATATATTTCAGATTATAATAATATGCCAAATTTTGAGCAAAATTCTGCATACGAGAAAAATGCATATGTTCCATATCAAATATAGCTACGTTAGATATTTCTTTTGAAATATCTTTACCAGATTGATTTATAACTAATATCTTATCAAGGTGTTTAGATTGTGAATCAATTGCTAATTTAAGCAAATCAATTCTATTAACATATGGTATGTATATCATATAATCAGTTGGAACATTATTAAATTCTCTGGCGAATTTACCTAACTTAAATATATTATTATCTCTAGTCCAAATATTAAAACCCATTCTAGTTTTTCTAATTGATATTAAATGTTCTGGTATCTGTTGCTCAACTGCAAATCTAACATCTTTTATGTAATTAAAATCGTGACCGGACATTATACCATTGTTTTTTACCTTACTTCCCCACAAAGCTATATCTTTTCTAACATCGTCATATGAATGCGAACCATCAATAAATAAGAAATCTATTGATTTATCTTGAAAATGATTATGGGCAGTTTGACTATCTTCATCAATAAAAATAACATTATGTATATCATAATCATTAGAAGCAAACTTCAATGCTTGTCTATTTTCACCAGTAGATATATCTACTAGATATAATTTAGCATTTACATTCTTCTTCTTTATTAAATCAGCTAAATATAATGAAGATGCGCCATAATGATTACCTATTTCAACTAATACATCTCCATCTTTTACATTATTAGCAATTTCAATATAATAATCTTCATAATCAAACCAATTTCTATTAGGAGTATTATTAATATAATTTAGTACATGCTTAGTCATAGCTTTAAAATCCTTATCGAAATACGTTTTAATACTACCTCTCCAATCATTCCCAATAGTGCTAGGACAATCTTGTTCTTTAACAAGACCGGGGACATAATAATAGATAGTTTTTGATAGATTTTGAAGTGTTCTAGAAATTCTTACATCTTGACAACCATATACTTTATCAAAATCTTTAACATTGAAATCTGAATTCCATATATCCATATTATTTAGAATATATCTAACAGAAGTCTTACTTAAGATACATCCTTGTGTTCCCCAATAATCACCAACTTTTACTATCTCATAGTTATTATCATAATTTTCTGGATTCAAATTAAAATTATTGAATAGACTACCAAAAGTTAATAATCCATTTTTTATAGGATACCAATTAGTAAGATTATGATATATGTGTTTATTTATGATAATATCATCTTCTAGATATAATAAATAGTCATAATCTGTTTCTGCAAACTTCTTTAAAGTACATAAACAATTGGAGTCCGCATTTTTACGAGGGTCTTCATAAATATTACCATCAAACATACAAATTGGTTCTTCAGGCCAATCTGTTTGTTTAAAACTTTCTAAGGTAATCTTAAGAGACGTATTTCTTCGTTTCTCAGCACAAACTATAATTGGTAATATCTTCATACTTCTATTAGTTCTATTTTACACTTCTCATGGTCTAACCATTTACCGCGCCAAACATTATCTTCTTGATTCAATTCTAATAATGCAGTTAAACAACTATCTCCATGAATTGCCATAATAATCTTACCTTTATCATCAAAAATCTGATAATGTCTTTCAAGTCTATCACCGCCAGCACCTATAGTTTTATCTGGCAATAATTCTATTTCTCTTTCATCAATACCAACTCTTACATATTTATACTTTTTATTACTTATCTTCTTGATAATTTCTTTTTCAACATTGCTAGGTTTATCATTAACCCAAACAGTTCCGCCCCATAAATGAGCTAGTTCATCTATTAAGTCTAATGTCTCTTGTTCGTATGGCATAGACATACATATTTTGTGTGTTTTATTTATTTTGAACTTCGCCTGCGCTCTATGCGAAAACACCCACGCGCCACCAAAATCTTTTTGAACTATGATGCCATTTTCAATCCAATCGGGATGAGGCGGCATACCGTAAAGACTGTCGAAGTATCGCCAACCAAAATGGAAAGTTTCTTTATCGCCATAAAATAATTTGAAATAATAATCGCTATAATCACAAAAGTATTTAGCCATATTTATTTCTTTCCAACATTTACTTTTATTAACTAATACTTGTCCGCTTTCTACTTGTAATTCTTTTCTATATCTTATTCCTAATATTTCCCACATTTTTTCATCATGTTTCCAACATTCAAAATCAGGCCATAAAATAGCTCCAGTATTTTTGTATTGTTCTTCTTCAAACAAATAAGCTGGATTAACTAACGCAGTATTATCTGCATCCATAAATAATACTTCTTCAAAAGAAGAATTAATTATACAATATACTTTACTTTCCCAACCGCCGTGAATTCTTATTGGATATTTTTCTTCAAAATCACAAGCATTTATACATTTAACATTTTCATTCTCTTCAAGAATTGAAATTGTTTTTGGGTCCATTTCTTTTTCGCCAATATAATAAACTTCAATTGGTAGTTCACAACCAAGTAATCTAAGCATACGAATATTAACATATAACGATGGATAGTATTTATTATTACCACCGCACATAACAATACCTCTTCCAGAAAATCTTTCTTTAGGATATTCCATGTTAACTATTTCTGATGCTTTCTCACTACATAGCTTTCGATATGCTTTTTGAACATTGTCCCATTTATGAACATCAGCATTCCAACCACCTGAAGGAAAATTATTTATGCAATACAAAATGACTTCGACTGAACTCATCCGGTTCAAAAGATTCTTATGAGGCTTTATTTCGATATTCTTCTTTTTGAATTGAGCAGAGAAGGCTTCCCTGCTCAAATTTTCAATCTTGACAGCCCCGTGCTTGTCGAGTACATTGGGATTGATTGAGAGTTGTTGTAACTCAAGGTTCGCTTCGTTTGTTGTTGGGAAAAATCCTTTGTCCCATTTACTTAGAGGACATTCTTTCTTTGAAAAAATGTTTTCATTAGAAACTGAACATTTCCAATCGTCGGTCTTTTTATCACAAACTGAGCATATCTTAATTTGTTCTTCATTTATTTCCACAACCGCACCCCTTAGTTTCCTTTATCACTAATAATTCCCATCTATTTTCAGGACACTTTTCTGATTCCCATTTAGCTTTAATATTTAGATAGCATCCACATTTCATACATCGCCAATCATCCGTTTTATTAGTACATCCAGCGCAAGTAGCTAATCTTCTAGTATAAATTTCATCTGTTACATTTTTATAATCACTCTCAATTCTTTTTCTTATAGCGATTACTAGATTAATAGCTTGGTCAATTTTTGAAGGCATAGTCCATAATTTTCTATACTCATTATTATTATGATATAACCAACATAATCTACATCCTTCCTTATCACACAAACAAGGTCTTAACATATTTAATCCTATGCTGTAACGTATATATTACATGCTAATCCAGGGCATTCATTAACAATAGCAGTAATGCTCCAAAAGAAAGGGTCGCAAGCTGTTTCTGGATTAAAAACATCTAAAGTTTGAGTAGCACCATTATACATACGCAAATGCCAATATGGAGATTCGCATGTGAATGTAATAGTATAATTTCCAAACCCAGGACAATTTATAGTACCACTAGTCCATAATCCCAAATTAGAATCATATGTAAGAGTTATTGTACCAGAAAATCCACTACAACAAGTACATAAAGTAAAAGTTACATAAAGAATACTAGGAACACTATTACAACAATTAGTATGTACACGACTAACACTTGAGCCGCTACCACTTCCACTTCCACTACCAGATGAGCCACTACTTCCTGAACTACCACTACAAGCACATGATACGCCTGTACTTTCTTGAGTTTCTGCACTTTGAGTTGGTGGAGTAACAGAACAATCTATATCGCGTTTGATATTGTATAAAATTCCATCAATACATCTAACATCAGTTATTACTTGAGCCATTAACATGCTCCATTATTAACATAGGCATTTATAGTTCCAGTATTTACTCCAATAGCTGTAAAGTGGAACGGCATAACAAATGGTAGTGAAGTTGGTGGTGGAGTAGATGAGCCAGAACCAGTACCAAATATAGCATTGCCAGGACAATAAAATACTTCTATATTTAGAGTAGCTCCAAAACCACTACAATATATTCTACATTGATAAGGATTGCCTTTAAATGTTGTAGTACCAAACCATAAACCGCCAGTATATGTAACGCCGCCATCACATGATAAATGCGAATCAAAGAAATCTAATGTGAAACTCATTCCATTAAAATATGCTTGCTCTAATGTTCCATCATTAAACGTGATACATAAAGGAGTTAAATATGTACTTGCACATGAGAAAGGCGTATTATTACCAGACCCGCCACTACCGCTGCTACCAGACGACCCACTACTTCCTGAACCACAGCATCCAGCATCATGAGCATAATATGGTTGACCAACTTCAGTTAGCACACCATTTTGACAACAAACTTGTATCCAATTAACTTTATATATTCCATTAACACAAGTTGTACTATGCCATTTAGTAAAACAATTGTTACCACTAGAACCACTGAAACCACTTCCAGAACTACCGCTGCTACCAGACGAACCACTACTGCGCCCACTGCTTCCTGAACTACCGCTACTACCACTAGATGAACCGCTACGACCACTACTACCAGATGATTGACCACTACTTTGTTGACCAGACGAAACGCCACTGCTGACTCCACTAATACCAGATGACGCGCCGCTACTGCCAGAGCTTCCACTGGAACCACTTCTTCCACAACAGCAACCTATATCCCATTTTGAGAAACTCATTTTCGTCTTTTCTACTTGACTTTTTCGTGATTTCTTGTGTACATTTTGATATGCACAACAAGTGAAAAACTAAAACATTAAGCAGGGAAAAGGCACTATGGAACTAGTTTTTCCTTGACTTGCCGCTCAACCTATAGTACACTCAGGTTGTGTTGATTGCGAATTGGGTTTTCTTCTTTATTCGGAGACATTTCAAATGATGAAAAATTTAATCATTCTAGCTCTATCTGTGGTTTTATCTTTCGGAGCGGGTGTTGCTTCAGTTAAACACTGCCCATTCGTTAAGAAGTGCGTAAGCGATTGCTGTGTGGAAAAAAAGTCTTGTTGTCAAGATGGATGTAATCTCCCAAAAGAATAAGCCAGGACGATAAATGTATATGCGAAGGATGCTTTTGTGCTACTGCTAATTGTAGATGCAACGGAATTAGTTATAAGCATTGTAAGTGTAAAAAATGCTCTGATATAAGAACCTGCGATTCTAAGATAAATGGCTGTTTGTGTGAGATAGGAAAAATTTGTGATTGTTTAGGATGTACTTGTATACAAAAATATGGTAGTTGCCCTGGCAAAAAAAATTGGTAATATAATCCCTAGTCAATTCTAGGGATTTTTTTATTTAAGGAACAACAATGAAAGTAATAGTAGCTGGCGGTAGAAATTTTAAGAAATATCAAGTAGTTGAAGACGCAATTAAAGATGCAATTAGTAAAGGTTTACAAATAACACAAGTAGTATCAGGTGGGGCGCGTGGTGTTGATACTATGGGTGAAACGTGGGCTGTTAAAAATGGTGTAGATATAAAGAGATTCCCGGCAGAGTGGGATAAATATGGGGTATCAGCCGGACCAATAAGAAATGCTAAGATGGCGGAATACGGAGAAGCTCTAATACTCATATGGGATGGTGTATCATCTGGTAGTAAAAATATGCTACTTCAAGCTAAGAATAGAAATTTAAAAATTTTTCTATTCTGTTTAGGATGGATACCAAATGAATCAGATTACGAATACGCAACTATCTTACATAGCGGGAATAATTGATGGTGAAGGTTGTATAGGGTTATATGCTGGAAAGAGTTCCTATGGTAATATTAGATACAATGCTAAACTATTAATAACAAATACTAATACTAATTTATTAAATTGGTTAAAAGATACAACTGGACTTGGTAACATATATAAGAATTTTGTTACCAATACTAATTGGAAACAAGCTTATAGATGGGAAGTTTGCCCTAACTCAATGAGAGAATTATTACCATTAATATCTCAATACTTGATAGTAAAAAAGAATCAATGTGATATAATACTTCAATATTTGAGTATCCAAGACTATAAAAATAACCAAGAACTAGTTAAGGAGCTAGTAGACAAATTAAAAATTCTAAATAAAAGGGGCGTAGACCATGCTATTACTAGTAGTTGATGATTGTAAAGCTTTTGAAAAGAAAGAGAAGTATATTGAGAACCTTTTTATTGACGGTATTTTACATGCTAATAACATCAAAGAAGCAGAAGCTTTAGTTAAAGAGAAAAATACTGTTGATTTATTGGTAATTAATAATATTGTTGTTGAAACAAATTATGAAATTCAAGAACTCAAGAAATTAAATGATAGTTTTCCTGGGTCGATAATATTAAAAGTAACAGATGAGTCTTTAGGAATTCGCCTTATTAAGAGAGGCGCAATAACTGATTATTTCTTAGCTGATGAAAATGAAGATATTGAATTATCTAATCTTAAAAAAGCATTAAAAACAACTTCAATAAAAACAAGAATAAACAAGAACATATGTCAAGTAAATGAATGCATGGATTTTATTAACAAAATAACAACAAAGAGATAAAAATGGGCGAAATGCTAATCAGTGCTTTAGTTGGTGGATTAGTAACATTCGCTGGCGGATGGGTGAAAAGTTATTATGATGCTAGACATAAGACAGAAGAAATAGACCTATCTGCTAATGACCAAGCTTTTATGATGTTTAAGAACATAGTTGAAACTCAACAAAAAACTATGGCTCAAATTAATGTAGATTTGGCTAATTTAAATAAAGAAAATATTGAACTTAGAGAAGAAAGAGTTGAATTAAAATTCACTATAAAATCTCTTACAGAAGAAAACAATCGCCTGAAAAATAAGGCTTGATAACCTGAAAACCCATGCTATACTAGAGTCGTACTATACGACTCTTTTTTATTGGTGGACTGACATGACTTTCAAAGAAAAATTGGAATTGCTGGTTGCTTTCCTGCTGATGCATGGTAAGATGAATGTCGCGAGACAAATTGCGGATGTAGTTGAATCTTTAGATTCAGGAAATTATAACTCATTCATCTTTTGTTGTAAAAGATTAGGAATGAGTGGACGAGATATAAGGACATTATTATGGGAAGTGCGGTCCAATTGTGCATAAAGAAGAAATTAGTTTCGCCTCCTACTTGGTTGAAAACTAATCTTCACTATGAAGTAATCATGGGAAGTTATGCATATGGCGTAGCGGAAAAGAAATCTAGCGATTACGACATATATGGAGTCTGTATTCCTCCAAAGTCTATTGTATTTCCTCATACAGCCGGATACATTTCTGGTTTTGAAGAAGCCCCGTCATTCGACCAATGGCAGCAGCATCATGTAGAAGATGTAAGTGCTAAAAAAGAATATGATTTCTCAGTCTACAACATAGTAAAATACTTCAAACTTTGCTATGAAAATAATCCAAACATTATTGATTCATTATTTGTTCCCGATTTTTGTGTCAAACACATAACAGCGGTTGGACATCTTATTAGGGATAATCGAAAATTGTTCCTTAGTAAATTATGTTGGCCTAAGTTTCGTGGTTATGCTATTTCGCAAATGCATAAAATTGATATTAAAAACCCAGAAGGTAAGCGAGCAGAGTTAGTTCAAAAGTATGGTTATGACACAAAATTTGCGTACCATCTGATTCGCTTGCTTGACGAAGCAGAACAAATTCTACAATATAAAGATTTGTCGCTTGATAAAAATAATGAGGAACTGAAGGCAATCCGTAGAGGAGACTGGAATTTGGAGCGTCTCAAAAAAGAATTTGAAGCGCGCAAACTTTCAGTTGAGAAGCTTTATGAAAAAAGCGATTTGCAAAATGAGCCTGACAAGGTTAAAATAAGGCAATTGCTAATTCAATGCTTAGAAATGCACTACGGTTCACTTGGCGATGACTGTATTAAACAAAATGATTTGCCAATTAAAGTATTACAAAATATTTCTAAAGAACTAGATAAAGTGAGAAATCTAATATGATAGAAGAAGAAGCAAAACAAGCTCATGAAAAATTAACAACAAAATTATTTCATGACTACAAGTATATGTATGATTATAATATCCAGTTAGTAAATGATACGGCTGGATGGCGAAAAGAAAAAGAAGGTCTTATTCAAGACCTAACTAATGCTAATAATGAAAATCGTCAATTAAAAGAGCGTATTAAAAGTGCTGAAAAGGCCATTAAACAAATGATGCTCGGAGCATTGGGATTAGGAATCGTAACAATTGGAGTAATATGTTTACTATAAATAGCAAAGTCGAACAATTCGGTATCGGTGATAAGAAGCGTAAGTATGTAGTTATTACTACTGATTTTGAGAATGCTAAGAAACTATTTAGTGCAGAAAGATATCGCTGTGATAGTGGCGCTGGCGAACAACGTGAATTAGTAATGGCTCACGTTAAGACTATTCGCAAAGAAATTGAAGACGGAAACTTTACGCCAACTTCTGTTACAGTTGGTTTGAGAAAAAATGAGCAGGGAAGCAGTGGCCTTTCCCTTTCAGAAAAAGACGGTTCGCTAGAACTCTCTGTAGCTCCCGGTGTCACCCTTCCTCTGCTTGATGGAGGGCACCGATTTAGTGCAATGGAACTTTTGTATGAGAACGCGCTTTATAAAGATGATATTGGTAAGAGTGCTATTACCGCTCTTGTTATGCTTGACGGTAGTACGAAAAAAGACTTCTTAAATCTACAAAAGGGGCGTCCAGTAGATAAGTCACATATTCATAGCTTATCTATTCAAGAGAAGTTACTGAAGGGTAAAGATGTTGCCGCAGTTACTCTTGCTTATGAAACAGCGAAGCTGTTGAATAGCACACCAGATGGCGTATTCTTTAACCAAATTAGATTTGATAGTCGTGGAGTTTCAGGTATTCCGATTTCTTCGTTAAATAGCAAAGGCGCATCAGACATTGCTACATCACTTGTTGGTGGTGCTAAGATTGCTGTTGCTGCTGGTAAAGATGCTGCTTGGTTGGCAAGATGCATTAATACTGCTTATTTGTATCTAAAGACTAAAGCTAGTGAATTACTTGATGTTGGTATGAAATTAACTCCACCACCGCAAGGAACTAAAGGTTCCGCTACCATGTTAATTGGTATGGGGAATATGCTTGCATATAGATTATATATTCAAGATTTGAATAATGCTGATACAAAAGATGTTACTAAACTTATTGAAGCAGCAAAACAAACGCTTGCCGCTCCTGTGAACGGAAACTTTTCCGGGCCAATGAAGCGAGACGCGATGGGCGCTTTTTCAGAAGTATTTTTTGCAGATATGGTTGATGATAAGAAATACTATGGCGTTCCATTAAAATTAGTAAAGTTACTTTCTATCTCAACTTTCTCTCTACCAAAATTTGAGAAAGAAGAAAAAGTCCCAAAAGAAAAGAAAGTAAAAGAACCAAAACCAAAGAAAATTAAGGAAAAGAAACCTTCTAAACAAGATTCTGTAGATGAATCGCATCTAGTTGATGCAGATGATAAGAGGGTTACTGATATTTCAAAAACTGAGTCCGAGCCTAAAAGCGATATTGTAAAAACAGAGAAAGCGCCTTGGGAAGAGGACGAATTTCAAGGATAAAAATGGCTGATTATTTTACGTCTGATACACATTATGGACATGCTAATATCATTAAATATTGCAATAGACCATTTAATAGTGTATCACACATGAACGATGTCTTAGTTGATAATATAAATTCTATTGTTAAAGAGAACGACACTCTTTATCACTTAGGCGATTTTGCTATGGGTGGAATTCAAAATGCAGAAGAATTCAGAGATAGAATTAAGTGTCGTCACATTAATCTTATTATGGGCAATCACGACAATTATAAGTTGCGTAGATTATCTTTATTTGACCATGTGTGGGATTTGCACGAATATCGTGGAGAAAGAAGTATAGTGCTATGTCATTATGCGCTTCGCGTATGGAATAAGTCTCATCACGGATATTATCATTTATATGGTCACTCACACGGAACACTACCAGACGACGAAACTATAAGGTCGTTTGATGTTGGAGTAGATTGTCATAATTTTAAGCCTCTGTCAATAAAAGAAATAGATGCAATTATGGCAAGGAAAAACTATAAAGCAGTTGACCATCACAATAGTAAGACAACTTGATTAAAGGTGGCAAAAGCCACCTTTTTTTAATAAGGAAACAATATGAGAGAAATAGATATTGGTAAATTAGTAGAACACTTATTATTGCAATATTGTAAAGATAATATTGGTGGTTTTACAGACCCGAAAATAATGTCTAAATATATTGGTGATGAAGTAAAACGCATTCAATCAATTTCTGATGATATTGATTATTATAACGAGAATATCAATAATATACAAAAAGAAATGATGTCTAAAATAGATGCAGAGTCAGTTAAAATACGAAATGTAAAGAAGACCTGTAAACACGAATTAACAAAGTATTATCCAGACGCTTCTGGAAATAATGATTCTTGGACCGAATGTTCAATCTGTGGGACAACATTATGAAGAAGAATAATATCAATAGAGATTTGGCAATTGGTAGTATCGGTGAGCAATTGTTAATCAACATATTAACAAAAACCGGAATGAATCCAGTTAAAAATACTGACAAAAGCAAATTAAAGTATTTTGATATTAAAGCGACTTTAAAAGATAAAGAAATATCCTTTGAAGTAAAATACGACTTGTATAGCACAAAATCTGGTAATGTAGCTATTGAGTTCTTTAATCCTAAGACTTGCAAATCAAGCGGTCTAACTGCTACTAAAGCTGATTTCTGGGTACATACTTTCCCAGATAATGAGGTTTGGTTAGCAAAAATATCTAGTCTTATCAACTTCTGCTCCACAACTAATCCGCTTAGGGTTGTTAGTGCTGGCGGCGATGATAATTCGTCTATGTATTTATACAAAAAGGACTTGATTTTATCAACCGCTTTTGTTAGAATAGACGAGTCGAATGTGGTTTCTGTATTAGAAGGATTGTTAAAATGAAAGTATATGCGACACTTGTTTTATCAGCAGTTAATAGCAAAGAAAGAAATAATCCGTGGTTTCTATGGAAATTACCAAGAGTCGATTTAGACATTAATCCAGCTAAAGAACCAAATAATGTTGTTTCTAGAGTTGGTATTCTTTTAAAAGAAATAACTGGTATAGAACCTTTTGATGGTAAAAAAGGTTGGGCGTTAATCAAGTTCAATAATCTATATCAAGTTGATAATGAATTATATATCGTATTCACTACGACTATTCCCGAAAAAGTAAAAGTAAATGGTAATTACGAATGGAGAACATTATTAGATATTTTCTATGATGAAATGTGTCCTAAATTAGATAGAAACATTTTACTTTCAATTGGAGGAAGAATATGAGTTTTTGGAAAAGTGCTACACCACAACCTACGCCACAAAATAAGCGAGGAATGTTTGTTGGGTTAAATCAAGAGAATAAGATAGACATTATTTGCGACTGGCCCGAAATAAAAACAAGAGAAGAAGCTGATACTTTCGCTAAAGAGTATGCGTTAATGATTATTAATGTCTTTAAGAAAGAGATATTGCCATACATTCAAACTACAATCATTTCCCACGGTGTAAAAACTGGTAACGAGAGATTATCAAACATAATTGTTGTATATATTAATTCGTTACTTAATCCAGAGGTAGTTGATGACAATGCTCCTGTAATTACTCCAGATAATGCTTTTCAAATTAGAGGCGGAAATTAATGATTGAGACAAGAATTATAGCAGATAGTTTAAATCCAGTTGGTAATAGATTAACAACATATGTATTAACATACCCTCGTTTCATCCACTCTGAAGTTATGACACATAGAATGTTCTCTAGAAATGCTTCTAGTTCTAGAGCAATTCCAGTTAAAACGATGATTGATAAAGTTTTAGCAAATCCAGCCTCTCCTATATCTTGGGGAAAAAATGAAAAAGGAATGCAATCATCAAAAGAATTATGTAAAGAAGACAGAGCTAAAGCCATTTTAGTATGGAATGAAGCTATGTTAGATGCTGTTAAACACGCTAAAAGAATGATGGATTTAGGAGTTCACAAACAAATTGTTAATAGAATTATTGAACCATATTCTCACATCACAACAATATTAACTGGAACAGAATTCAATAATTTCTTCAATCTAAGGGCACACGAAGACGCCCAACCAGAATTTGAAGAATTGGCATTTCAAATGGTTGATGCTTATTTAACTAGTCAACCTAAATGGCTTTGTGCTGGCGAATGGCATTTGCCATTTTGCGACCAATACACAGACGCACACTCAATAGAAACTTTAAAGAAAATATCAACAGCTAGATGCGCAAGAGTCAGTTATCTTAATTTTGAAGGTAATATTGATTACGCAAAAGATGTTGTTTTGCACGATGACTTAATGAGTAGCGGTCACTGGTCGCCTTTTGAACATCCAGCAGAAGCACTTGACAATTCCGATAGATATGGTAACTTTACAGGATACAAGCAATATAGAAAATTCTTCTCTAATGAAAATAGGACTTCTTTTGATGCTGAAGAAAGAATCAAAAGAAGAAGGAGCAAATTATGAAGAAAATTATAAAGTGGGTAAAATGGGTTGACCCATTTGAATCTGAATGTGAATCCAACCAAACAACTAATGAAGAACAAAATAATAGAGAATATATGGATTCATATGAAAAGGCTGAAAAAGAGAATAAAAGAATAAAATACAGCGGTCCAGTATTAATTGGCCCAATTGGTATTATTCCAATAAATGAAAATAATTCTCCTAGTAAAGTCTATAATTTTTGGATGATGCATTCTAATTTCAATATTAGTAAAAAAGTAGTCGATTCTCTAAAAGAATGCCCAGGAGTTGAGACTCTAGATATTTTTACTAGATATAGAGCTAGAATCGGAATTGGTAAAGTATTCAATGATTCAAAAATCCGTAAACGTATCAATAAAATGCTATGTACAGAATTAGAGAAAGACCCGGAAAAGCCAAAATTAAGCGAAAAGTTAGATACGATAGATATTTTAAAGAAACAGATGAGTCAAAAGTACAAATTTTGGGCAATTGCAATCCAAACAAATAATGAACTAAAACTTTTTGGTGGAGACACACAAGAGTTTGTTCAAACAAAGATTTCGGAGAATGAGTATGTTAAAATCCACAAATCATGGGAATGATGAATGTGAAGACAATGACAAAGGTGGCGGGTTTGACTTCAATAATGTCTTGAATAAACATTCTTCTTCAAAAAGAAGAGTGTTTTTATGGGGAGATGTAGACGATAATCCTGCCTTATCAATCATATCACAACTTCATTATTTATCAGAACAAAATTCAGAACCAATTCAGTTGATAATTAACAGTGTTGGCGGTTCTGTAGATGCTATGTGTTGTATATTAGATGAAATGAGAGCTATACAGAATAATGGGACTGTAATAAGCACTATAGTTAGTGGCGTTGCATATTCTGCCGCATCTTTCATACTTGCTATGGGAAGTCCGGGGTATAGATATGCTAGACCAAATGCGAATATTATGATGCACCCAATGTCATATGGGTTAGGACACGATTACGCAGATTATCAGGAAAAAATGACTGAATTCTATAAGAAGATTAACTTTAGAATTCACAAGCACATAATGCAAGCATTAGGAATAAAAGGCGAAAAAAATTACAAGAAATTTTTAGCTGAAATTGACAAAGGTTTATGGCTAACAGCCGAGGAAGCTCTAGAAAGAAAAATAGTAGATAAAATATGGGCTAAGCCACTAGAGGTTCCTTTGAAATAAGGAAAAATATATGAGAAAAGAAGTGTCCAACGAGGAATTTGAGACAGCTTATAAAAACAAAGATAATAGAAAAATAATCTTAAACGTTACTAGTAAATATCGTAAGAGTATTGACTGCCACGATTTACAATCTGCTGGAATGATGGCTTTATGGCGTTGTCTCAGTTATCATGATGACTCATTTAACCAAAAATTCACAACATCTCTTTGGCGATTCACCGATTGGGAATGTAAAAGATTATTGAGAAGTCAAAAGAACAAAATTCAATGTGCCCAATTATCTGTCATTGAAACAGACTTTCCAGAAAATCAAAGTATGTCTGATAATGAGAAATACATTAAAGAGTGTATTAATCTATTGCCTGCTTTAGATAAAAAAATTCTAGAATTATATTATTACGATAATAGAACTATGGAAGAAATAGGCACAATAAATGGCTATTCAAAAGAAGCAGCTAGACAAAAAATTAATAAAAGTTTGAAGAAACTTGAAGAGATATTTAATAGGGAGAAGAAAAGATGACAGCAGAAGAAGTACAAAAGTATCTAAAATTAGCTCAAGAACTTGCAACATTAGCTGGCGTATTTTTACCAGACGATAGCGGAGCTAAGAAATGGGTAGATAAAGCAAAAGACGTACTAGTAACTCCTTCATTAACAGCAGTAGTTGTAGATGGATTTAAGTTATACGAAGAAGTAAAAGCTATTGTTGCAAAGTAATTAATAAGTAATTTCAATTATAGAGGGGCTTGCCCCCGCTATTTTTTTAAGCAGAGAAGGGTGTGGCATGTTCAAGAAATTTTTTGTGGTGTTAGCGTTACTGGTGTCAACCTCTGGCTATTCTTTAGCGGTTGATAATGTTGTACCAAGTAAATTTGAAGTTCCGATTCAAAAAATTGAAGGCGGCGAGAAGCCTATCGAAATTGGCGAACCTGTAATTTTGAATCTATCTAAAATTACCAATGCTCCCAAGGATTATGTCTCCTACTCTGTTGAGTGGAAGGTATACGACGGCGGTATAGAAAAAAAGTTTTATAAGAATGAATCTGGCAATGGCATTTTCTTTGGTTCTGGTACTACTAAGCGTAAAGTAATTGTATTTGCTAGTGTTAGCTATCTATATGTAGTTAAAGATGGCGATAAATTTGTTGAAGCTGGAGTTAAAGGTCAATTCCTAACTATTATAGTTGATATTGGTGGCGATGGTGGCGGTAATGTAATTCCGCCCGGCCCAAATCCTAATCCAGACCCAACATTCAATGATGGTCAATTCAAACTAGCTGCAAAATCATATAAATCGACCATTAACAAAGTTGTTAGCAATGATAAAAGAGCAATAGCATCACTTGAATTATCAAAATCATTTGCTGGAAAAGCAGCAAAAATTGCGGCTACCATGAGCGGAAATTTAACTGCTGCTGATATTAAAAAGATTTTGGAAGAAACAACAGCAGACAACAGAGAAGCGCTAAAACGAGTTGGTGTATCTAATGATGTTTGGGATGCGTTCTTCGTTGATTTACAACAAGACATATTTGACCTATATTCATCAGAGAAGTTAAAAACTGGTAATGATTTTGCTACTGCGTGGCGAGAAATATCTGAAGGTCTTTCAAAGGTGAAATAATTATGGAAATTGCAAGTTTATATACAAGTGGCGCTTATAATGGTTGGCTTGGCGAAAAAGTAGCTAAAGAACAATGGGATTTGTTAAAAAGTAGTCCGTCATTCAAAGAATTTCCAAAAGCAATGGTTAAAGGCGGAAATCGTCGAATGATGTTATATGAAGTATGCCGTAAATTATTAGGTCAAGATACTAGAAATTATCCTCAAGAAATTGGCGATTGCGTAGCATTCGGAGCAAAGAATGCTACTGAATATCTGATGTGTTGCGAACGATTACTAAAAGGCGACCTAGAAAAGTTTAGACCAGTGTTCCCACCATATTTTTATGGCACCGGAAGAATTTATATTGGTGGTGGCCAACTAGGAAATGAAGATGGTTCACTAGGTTCATGGATGGCAGACGCAGTTATTAAATTCGGCGTGCTATGTGCTGATGAGCCTGGAGTTCCAACTTATTCTGGAACTGTAGCTAAAGCCTGGGGTGGTAGTCGTACTGGACGACAATATCTTGATAAATGGCGTCCAATCGCAGAAGTACACCCAATTAAGAGCGCAGCTAAAATTAATAGTTGGGACGAATTAGTATCTGCTATTTGTAATGGATATCCATGTACAGTAGCTAGTAATCAAGGCTTCAATATGGAAGCCAGTTCAGACGGATTCCATCATCCTAGTGGAAATTGGGGGCATCAAATGTGCTTTATTGGTGTAGATGGCGATTATCGCGACCCATATGCAATTATATTAAATAATTGGGGCGATGTACATGGACGACTCAAGGATTTCAACACTGGAGATAATTTACCAGTTGGTGTATTAAGAGTTCGTAAGAGAGTAGCAGAATCCATGATTTATGCTGGCGAAACATTTGCTTACTCTAACTTTGTCGGATTTGAAGACCAAGAAGAGAAGTTGAATAAAGAACTATTTAAGCTAATTTGAGGTAATTATGAAATTCTATATTATCGTCGCAATTATAGGTGCCTTGACATGGGGCACCTTCCCTGCTCAAGCCGAAGTTATCAAAAATGATTTCAACTTGGTAACAAAAGTTGATATTCAAAAGAAATCTGTCGTCGATATGAACGATATTATTTACTTAAAAGCTAGAGTTAAAGAACTAGAAGAAGAAAATAATATGTTAAAAAAGCTCAAAAATTCAGAAAATAAGGAATTTGGGCTTGCATACATAACAAACGATGGTAAACTAAGACGCAAGGCAGACGACGACGGGAACGATTGGGATTGGGATGGTAAAACTTGGTATAGAAGTTATGGAATAACTAACCAACCAACTATATTAATTCAGCCAGATTGTCCAAATGGTAAATGTCCGCTTAAAAAGTAAAATTTCATTATCAGGAAGTAAAATTCCTGATAATTTTCCCGGTTAAATTCATCTTAAAATTCCGCTCAATGATGATGAGAGCTATTAACCTTAGAGGTAGATTATGAATTCAGGTATTTATTCAGCAGGTTTCGTCGTTAACATCATTGTTAATGGACAAATGCAAAAAGTTTCAAAAGATAATTTAGTTTCAATTCCATTCAATTCTGAATACAAAATTAGATTACAAAATAAGAATAGTAGACGAGCAGTTGTAAAAGTTTTCATTGATGATGAAAATGTTTCTGAAACTGGACTTATTATTCCAGCTAACGATTCTATCGAATTAGAACGTCCAACAGATAAACAATTCAAATTCAAATTCGTATCATTAGATAGTGGACAAGCGGCTGACGCTGGAAAGTCAAAGAATCGTAATGGCGAAAAAGGCGTGTTACGATTTGAATTCAGATTAGAAAAAGAAAAGTATAATATTCCATTCTTCCCAATGTATACTCCATACCCAGTTAGTAAAGGCGGATGGGACCAAACATGGAGTTGTAGTAGTGATGGACATTCTACGGAATGTAAGCTTGATGATAATTATACTGAAAGAGAAATAAAAACTTGCGGCGGGATTTTGCTTCCAGAAAATAAAAGAAGTTTGAATAAGCAGGGAAGGCAAGGCTGTACCGTTTCCGGCGAGAAATCAAATCAATCATTTACCACTGCCTATATTGATTTAGAGGACGCTTCGCCTGTATTGATGCAGTTGACTTTGCGAGGATTCGATAAAAAAAGTTCTTTCGACTCCGAGGATGATAGTGTATATTGTAGTGGCTGCGGTAAAAAGGCTGTAAAGTCCACAGATAGATTCTGTTCTCGTTGCGGCAATAAATTAAGTAGATAATAAATTAAGACCGCCTATTGGCGGTTTTTTTAGGAATACTATATGAAGAAATTATTAATTGCTGTGTGTTTAGTTGTTGCTATGCCAGTCGCATTAGTTGCCGAATTTAAGAATTTGCCAAAAGCAATTGAGAAAGCTGACAAAGGTACTGTTTTAGTTAGATTGAGTGACAAAGATAAGACTTTATTAGGTTCTGGAATTTCTATTGTAAGAAAAGATAAGTATTATGTTTGGACTGATGCTCACGTTGTTAAAGCTGCAAAATTTGGAAAAGATAAGAATATAGGTTTCCATATGTTGAAGATAGAAAAATCTATAGTTAAAGACGGTGATATAGTTTCTACTTTAAGTGTTGACGGCGGTGTTATAGCTTATGATGAGCAAATGGATATAGCATTATTAGAATTATCAGATGGTGATACAAAGTATTTTAGTGATACAAAGTTCTATTTAGAAGATAAGGTATTACCCAGAGGTACTGATATATTGTTTGTAGCTAATTTCCTTGATTATGAAAGTGGTACTCCTGGGATGACTGGTGCTTGCAAAGGTACGATAGGTGGGTATGGGCATAAATGTTCTGTAACTGGACAGAAATTTGATATTTGTTTAGACGGTTCAGTAATTGGTGGGTGTTCAGGTAGTGGAGTTTATATTGAAGACGGAAGATGTGTTGGAATTGTCTGTAGAATGTGGGCTACTAATGCAGTTCTTTACTCACCAATTAGAGAAATTAAGAAATGGGCAGAGAAGAATAATTTGATGTGGGCATTGGATGATAAAGTGAAAAAAGCGCCTTGACAAATTGAAATTTGGTGTTATAATACGATGCGGAGCTACTAAGCTTCGCATCATTTCGTTTATAGTAGGATAATAACTATATGTCTGATGATAAAAGGTTAGAAACTTTACTTCGTCACGTTAATAATGTTCAGGATAATTGTTTAAGACTAGGTGAGATTCTAATTGAAAAAGGCGATGAAGATTTAGGTAGGAAACTTATTGCAAATGGTAGATTACACGATAACTCTAAATTCTATGGTATAGAATGGGAATATTTTCATGCGGATATAAAAGAAGATAAACCTGAGTTATTTAAGGCGGCGTGGCTGCAACACGTCAAGACAAATCCTCACCATCCTGAATATTGGCCGGATGGTATCAGAGGTATGCATGATGTATATATTGCTGAAATGGTATGCGACTGGAAATCCAGAAGCGAAGAATTCGGAACTGATTTCTTAGGTTGGATTAAAGAAGAAGCAACCAAGCGATACAATTTTAACGTATCATGTAAAGTCTACAAAAAGATAAAAGAATATACAGACTTTCTAATTGAACCAGCTTTCAAGTGAAAGCCATCCACGGGGTAGTATCCTCTTACCTACTTCGGCTGTTTTAATATAATGATAAGAGGTTTAAATGAATAAGGTTAAGTCAATGGATGGCATCAAGGTCAAGAAGAGAAGCGGCGATTTAGAAAAGTTGAATTTAGATAAAATTAATAAATCTGCGGAGCGAGCATGTAAAAACTTAACAAATGTTTCTGCCAGCGAAATAGTTCTTGATGCTAGTATCTCTCTGTTTGAAGGAATAACAACAGAAGAAATTGATAAAGCTCTTATTTTAAGCGCCCGAACAAAAATAGAAAAAGAACCAGAATATTCAAGAGTTGCTGCACAGTTACTACTTAATAATTTATACAAAGAAGCTTTCGGCGCTGGCGTTGATGACGAATTATTTGAAGAACAATATCGTCAATCTTTTATCGAAAATATAAATGTTTTGGTGGAAGACGAAAGATTAGATGTACGATTATTAGATTTCGATTTAGATTATCTATCATCAAAATTAGACTTATCTAGAGATTCTCTATTTAAGTATTTAGGAATTCAAACGCTTTATGACCGTTATTTTATTCATAAGAATGGCGTACACTTAGAAACTCCACAGGCATTCTTTATGAGAGTTGCTATGGGGCTTTGCCTTAATGAAAAAAATAAAGAAGATAAGGCAATAGAAATATACAATGCTATTTCTCAATTCTTGTATATGCCATCAACTCCAACATTATTCAATAGCGGAACAGTTCATCCGCAGTTATCTAGTTGTTATCTATCAACTTTAGATGATAGTGAAGATGGTATTATGGGTACTTGGCACGACCAAGCAAGATTGTCAAAGTATGCTGGCGGTATTGGAGTTGACGCACATCCTATTCGCGGAATGAATGCCTTCATAAAGAAAACAAATGGAAAATCTAGCGGTCCAGTTCCTTTCCTAAAAATTCTTAACGATACTTTAGTTGCATTTAATCAGGGCGGAAAGCGCAAAGGTGCTGGCTGCGTATACTTCGAGCCTGGACATATTGATTTTGAAGATATTCTAGAACTGAAGAAGAATACTGGTGATGATAGAAGACGTTGCCATGATTTGAATACTGCGGCTTGGATTCCAGATTTATTCATGGATAAAGTTATTGCAGACGAAGATTGGTATATGTTCTCACCAGATGAGACACCAGATTTACATGAATTATATGGAAAAGCTTATAATAAGCGATATAATTACTATGTGAAAAAAGCTAAATCTGGTAAGATGAAATTATTCAAGAATGTAAAAGCAAAAGATTTATTCAAGAAAATACTTAAATCTTTATTTGAAACAGGACACCCTTGGATTTGTTTCAAAGATGCTGCGAATATTTGTTACAGTAATAAAAATGCTGGAGTTATTCATAGTAGTAATTTATGCACTGAAATATTACGACATACAATAGCTACTATTTATAAAATGGGAATTAAAGAAAAAATAGGTGAAACGGCTGTTTGCAATTTAGCTAGTATTAATTATGCTGCTCATTTAATCTTTGATGAAGAAAAACAAAGATATTTCATAGACAAAGAAAAGCTAGCAAAAACAGTTAAAATTGCAATTAGAGGATTGGATAATGTAATTGATATAAATTTCTATCCAATACAAGAAGCTGAATTATCCAATAAGAAACATAGACCTATTGGTTTAGGTGCTATGGGCTTCGTAGATGTATTGAATGCGTTCAATATTTCATATGAAAGTCAAGAGGCAGTAGAATTAGCTAGTGAATTACAAGAGATTGTATCATTCCATGCTATACAAGCATCAGTAGATTTAGCAAAAGAACGAGGAGCTTTTAGTTCTTACGAAGGCTCAGAATGGAGCAAAGGAAATTTACCTCAAGATATGTTTGCGTTATTGCATGAAGAAAGAGGTACAAATTCTAATGTTCCAGAAGCTAAGATTGCTAGTCGCAATTGGGAAAATCTAAGAACTAAAATGTTAGTTCATGGAATTAGAAATGCTAGTGTTATGGCAATAGCACCAACTGCTACTATATCTTACATATGTGGCTGCGAACCATCAATTGACCCGAGTTTTAGTATGTTATATTCATATGACACACTAAGCGGAAGTTTCACTATGATTAATGAATGGTTCGTAAAGAAAGCAAAAGAAGCCGGGTTATGGTCTGACGGACTTATAATGGCTCTTAAACAAGTAGACGGTGACGTGTCCAAGCTAGTCATTCCAGATGAATTTAAAAAGCAGTTCAAAACTGCATTCGATTGGGACTATCGTTACTTAGTTGATTGTGCTGCTGCTCGCCAACAATGGATTGATATGGGACAAAGCTTTAATATTTTCGTTGATAAACCAAGTTTGAAATATCTTGCAGATATTTACTTATATTGTTATGCCAAAGGTTTAAAGACGACGTATTATTGTCGTGGTAAGGCTATAAGTAAAGTCGAAAAGTCAACTGTAGAATCTATAAAAGAACCTAGTGTTTGCTCTATTGAAGCAATGAAGCGTGGGGAGGTATGCGAGTCATGTCAATAAAGGATATCTAATTATGAATGAAGAATATAGCGAAAATGATTTATCAATAGAGAAGTGGCGAGAATATGATTTCGGAGGTAGAGTCTATAGAATAGAATCTCCAAAGAAATTAATAGTTAGAAAAGGTGGAACTACTCATAGAGTAGTCGATTCAAACAATGTTACTCACTGCGTTCCAGCGCCCGGCATTAATGGTTGCATTTTACGTTGGGAGAGCTTAGACGCGGCTAAACCAGTAGGATTCTAATGAAAACGGATAGACTTATAGGAAATGAAGTATCTGGTGTTAATCAGATACTTCCTCATACTAACAAATGGGCATGGGATTTAATGCTAAAAGGCGCAGCTAACAACTGGATGCCAACAGATATTAGTATGCAAAAGGATATACAGCAATGGAATAGTAAGGATGCCTTCTCTGCTGACGAGCGCTTAGTAGTTAAGCGTTGTCTTGGTTTTTTTGCAGGCTCAGAAAGTTTAGTTGCAAACAATCTATTACTTAGCATTTTTAAATATATCACAGACCCAGAATGCCGTCAATATGTCGCTAGACAGAATTGGGAAGAAGCATTACACAATTTAACAATTGTATATATTTGTGATAGTTTAAAGCTTAATAAAGATGAAGTTTACGAAGCATATAATAATATTCCTGCTATTAAAGCTAAAGACGATTTCTTAATGAAGATTACTTCTAACATAAATCGTCCTAACTTTGATATCAATACAATAGAAGGAAAAGAAGAATTACTTCGTAATATATTTACATATTACATTGTATGTGAAGGAACTTTTTTCTTTAGTGGCTTCGCTATGTTATTAAGTTTTGGTCGTCAAAATAAACTTCCTGGCATAGCCGAACAAATTCAATATACATTAAGAGACGAATCTTTACATATACAATTCGGAACAGCGCTACTTAACAAATTGCGACAACAGCATCCCGAAGTGTGGACTAAGAAATTTGAAACTGATTCTATTGAGCATTTAAAGAAAGCTGTAGAATTAGAAATTCAATATGCTCATGATGTTCTACCGAGAGGAATACTTGGCTTAAACGCCAATATGTTTACAGACTATATGAAATATATAGTTAATAGAAGATTAACAGACTTAAACATAGAACCAATTTATAATAACCCTTATCCACACAATCCTTTTTCTTGGATGAGCGAAGTTATAGATTTGACAAAAATGAAGAATTTCTTTGAAACAAGAGTAACCGAATATCAAGTAGGGACTCTTCAAGATGATTATTAAAAGAGAACAAGATGAGTATAATAAGTAATTTAGTACACGAAACGTTAATGTTGAGAGGCAAAAGAGAAGTTAAAAGTCTTCTTAAGAAAGAAGGCTTCAAACTTATAGGAGAAGATACAACTCCATTATCAAAAGCAAAAATAGAATATGAATTTTCTAAGCTAACAGAAAAACATGAAGAACAAATTAAAAAGTTTGTTTGCACCGAAGTTGGTGATGTTATAGTTCCTGCTAATGGAAGAATAAATGATTGGATAGCAGCAATCAAATTATGGCTATCTGACCCTGCTAATCGTGAAAAACTATGGAACATAGTTAAGTTCATAATGTCAATTATATTCTCGCTAATGGTTATATGAGGAAATATGATAATCAAAAAAGGAAATTTGTTTGATTCGGAATGTAAGATTATCGCTCATGGAGTAAACTGTCAAGGCACATTTGGCTCAGGTGTAGCTAGACAAATAGCGAAGCTATACCCATACGCTAAAACAATGTATCTATCAAAACATCATGGCGAACGATGGAATGTTGGAGATGTGCAATTTGTTAATTGTGTTGACAAAATAATAGCTAATTGTGCTACTCAAAAATTCTATGGTCGTTCAGGCGTTTATATTGATTACGACGGTTTAGCTTTATGTCTAAATAAAGTGTTTAATTTTGCAGAACAAGAAATTTGTGGAGTTGCTATTCCGTGGATTGGTTGTGGCCTTGCAGGAGGCGATAAAGAAACTGTAAGAAAAATACTACAACAATGTTATCAAGGTCGAGAACTTTATCTAGAAATCTGGGAAGTATAAATACCATTTTTCTCCTCCCAGATGTAATATATAATGGGAGAGAAATCATGAAAAATAAATATGGGTTAGAACTTATTAACTCTTATGTAGATTCTACAATAGGTGGAAGCTATGGCAATAGATACAAAACAATATTCAAATGTTTTTGTGGAGCTATAAAAACTATCAGAAGTGATGCTTTTGAAAATAGAAAATCTTGTGGATGTCTAAAAAGAGGTTGTAATAGTAAAGGATGGAAAGGGTATAAAGAAATATCAGGCGAATTTTGGGGAAAAGTTAAGAAAGATGCAACATCAAGAAATTTAGATTTCTTAATTTCTATTCAATACGCCTATGAAAAATTAATGAATCAAAAACATAAATGCGCATTATCTGGATTAGAACTTAAATTACCAATTTCCTCTAAAGAATATAAGAGTTATTCGTGCAATGCGTCATTAGATAGAATAAATAGTAAACTTGGATATATTGAAGATAATATACAATGGGTAGATAAAAGGATAAATGTTATGAAAATGGATTTACCAGAAGAGGAATTTATACAACTATGTAAATTAGTTTCAAATACTAAGGAAATATAATGCCAATATACGAATATGCTTGTCGCGACTGTGAAATCGCATTTGATGTTATGCAAAGAATGAGCGAAGACCCATTACGCGAATGCCCAATGTGCGAACAACAAACTTTAACTAGACTATTTAGTTGTCCGAACGTAATAGTAGAACGCGAACCAACTACAATTGGTGAACTAGCAGCTAAGAATTCTAAGAATATGAGTAAAGATGAATTAGCTGAGAAAAGTGGCAAGAAGAAAGAAGCCAAACGAAAAGGTTTGGCTGAACTAGCCAATAAAGTTGGCGGCGAAGTTATGCAAAAAAGCGATACCTTACCGTGGTGGCGAGATGGAAAAAGTTTTGGCTCAAAGAAATCAGATAAGCCTATAGACACATCAAAGATTACTAATATTAGGAAATATGTAGAAGATGGAACCACATAAAACTATAGTAGCTATTAGACTTAAAACACACAAGGTTAATGCTGTTGGCGAGTATGTTCCGCCAGCAGTGGAAGACACAAAGAACCTTTTATTTGAGATAAAGGGTGCATCACAAGAAGACATTAAAAACAAATGTCAGGAATTTTTAGATAAGGTGAAACAATGGATACAGCAAACAAACCAATGATTAGGGAAATCTCCGACGAAGAAAAGAAGGAAGATAAAAACTATAAGGAACATATTCCATTTGAAGATGGTGGCGAAGTTACATTATCGTGTAGTAATTGTGATAAGCCTCTAGTCGTAGTTTGGAGAACAAGACCAAACGAAAGAATCAAAAATAAGCCGGTTGAATGGAGACTTAAGGCAAAGTGTTGTTATTGTGAAGATTATAGCTTCACAAAGAAAATTATAGGTGGATTCCACCATAAGGGATACGACACTCCACACTCAAACGGCAATCCAGAAGATGTAGTTCCTCACGTTAATATAATGGATATACAAACTAATGATGATGAAATAATCTTCATTACAAAAAGAGCAAAATAATGATTGTAACAATAAGTTATAACAAAGATGGTATACCAACAAATACTGAAAATGATAATTCAGTATTTGCTAAACATTCTGTAAGAAAAACTAAAGAAGATATAACTATAAAAGAATATCTTGTTAAAAAAGGCACTGTTGGTGCTGATGCAGGACATTTACTAAATCCGAATAGTATTTGGTTTATTGACGGACAGGAAACAAGTTTCGATAAACGTTCTGGAAGAAAAGTCTTTGAATTTTCAAAAGTAACTAAAAGCTGTTTTGATTTTTACTTAAAATTCCTACAAACAAAAAATCCAGCGTATTTAAGAAACGCAGAAAGAGAAGTGCAATAATGGCTGAAGAATTAAACATGGCTGAAAAGTTTTGGATTGAACAAAACAAGGCTCAAGGCGCAGACAAACTCTCAGAAGATTTGAAACGCCCAAAGGCTCAAATCGAATTTGAACTCAACTTGCTTCAACAAAAAGAATTTGAGCAAGAAAGGGTTGCTCGTGAAGAACTGAAAAATCCCCGAGTCCCCGTTAAAGACTCCGAGGTTACTAAGTGTGTTCCTGATGACTCTCCTCTGCTTAAGAGTTTTGTTCGACGTAAGGAAGGCGGGATTTGTGCTATGAGTAGTGCTTCCGCCCAAATGAGTGATGAAATTAGTAAGAGTGAAGCAAAAAAATCTCTCGCAGATTCACGACCAGATTGTGTAACTAGAGTCAGAAAATGATATGCACTATACAAGATGATTTTATTGAGAACAAAACACAATGGGTAGCTACATTGTGTGATGGTACTGTTGTTTATAAGGATGATGAGCGCGAAGGCCAAGAAATACCTTCCGCTTGGATTAGACTCCAGAAATATTGCAAAGAAAATAAAAAGTCGATAATCGACTTGCATTTGCGCTTCAGGTCGAATATAATACATGCTCTAGATAAAAACTCTGAAGGTTACTTCTTTGCTAACAAGATTTTTCAACTAATTGGTGGTCCGGCTTTTAATTTCTTTGTTGTTGGAACTGTTAAAGAAAACAAAATTTTAACAAAGACATTTAAAATACCAGAATTAATTCAAGTAGAAGAATCAGAAAGAAATTTAGAGGATTACGAAGATTTCGTTATTCTACGGAGCAAATGATGACAGATTGGATGAACAAAGAATTAGATGCCGCTTACCTTTTAGAGAGCGGCATTTTGTTTGAAATAAATAGGTCTATTCTTCATCAACTTGGAATTGCAATGGTTGTGAAGAAAGAAGAAAATGGCAAATTAATTCTTTGCCTAAAAGACAATAGAGATAAACCAGAAATTAACATTTTTACAAAAGATGTCTATGAAAAAGGACATATCAAATTAAGAAAATTCATGTATGAATTTGGTCATCAGCAAATGAGAAAAAGAAGTGATGCTCTAGGCTGGTCATCTCAAAGTTGGTATGTTCCTGATAATAAGAGGTATAATAATGAGTGAAGACTATGGTGGCTGGATTTCTACTATTACTAACAAGAAATTTTACTTATTTAAACCTGATATTGAATCAGTAGATATAAATGATATTGCACATGCTTTATCTATGATTTGTAGATTTGGTGGACACACATATAAATTCTATTCTGTGGCACAACATAGTCTTATTGTAAGTCACATATGTCCTAAAGAATATGCATTAGAAGGATTATTGCACGATGCAACAGAAGCATACGCTGGCGATATGGTTCGTCCGATGAAGCAATGCATGCCTGATTATGTTAAAATGGAAAACCATCTACATGAAATAATAGCAAAGAAATTTAATCTAGATTCTTCAGAAAAATGTCATAAGGCTATTAAGATTGCTGATAATATTGCTTTAGTGACAGAAAAACGAGATTTACACAAAAACGAGTTATGGTCATATCTACAAGATGTTGTACCATTAAATGAGATAATAGTTCCGTGGAGTCACGATAAATCAAAAAGAGAATTTCTTAAAAGATTTGAGGAGCTAACAGGAAATGTCGCAGCAACAGACGGAAGCGAGTCGTTATCAGAGCAAATATGGAGCGAATTTCATCACTCCGAATAATTATATTGTAGAGATGATTTGTGAACGTATTGCATTAAAAGATAAATTAGGTGCATTACCTGTGAAATTTTGGAATCTTCCTAAATGGAAGAAAATCTATATGCAGCAGTTGTTAACTGCAAATAGTTTACTTAAGATGTATTCACCACAAGCTATTATTGCTGGTTTGCGTAAGCATCCAAAAGCATATTCATTAAGGGCACAATGGCTGGATGATACATTCAAAGAAGAACAGGAAAAAATTGATAAGTTAGAAGCGGCTATGAAAGAAAATGAAAAGAAAAATGTTGAACAAGAAGAAGTAAAACTTGTTATTGAACAACCTCGTGAAGCATTTTCAAATAACAAATCTATAAAGTCAAAATTGAAAGACCTTGATTAAAATGGCGAAAAGAAAAGAAGAAATAGTAGAAGAAACAGAAAGTTCAAATGATTTTATCACAAAAGTAATGAAATTAATCAAAAAAGACTTTGGTGAAAATATTGCCGTCTCTGGGGATAAATTCTTAACAAAAAAACTGAGAACTATACCTATAAGTCCAGCTATAAATCTAGGTATAGGTGGCGGTATTCCTGAAGGAAGCTGGTTCACATTGAGCGGAAAACCTAAATGTGGTAAAACAGTTACGGCACTTCATTTTGCAGCTAAATGTCAACAAGAAAAGAACGGCGGAAAACATATCTACTACTTAAATGTAGAAGGTAGACTAAAAGAAATGAATCTTAATGGTATAACTGGTTTAAAAACAACCCCAGAATGGTTTACTGTTATAGGCTCAGAAGAAGATAAGATACTATCTGCTCAAGATTATCTAAATATTGCCGAAAAAATACTATTAACACACCCAGAATGCGTTCTAATTATAGATTCATTCTCAATGTTGTGTCATGAAAAAGAAATAACTGATGGTGTAGGTACATCAACTCGCGGCGGCGGTGCAGCATTATTGGCACAATTCTGTAGACAAATGGCGAATGTTGTTCCAGTTAAACGAAGTATAGTTGTAGGTATAGCACAACTAATGTCTAATACTAGCGGCTATGGCGCAGCAACTATGGAAAAGGGCGGTAATGGTATTCAATATCAAGTAGATGTAAAGCTTCGTTGTAAAAATACTGAACCCTGGGAACATAATGGAAAACGAGTTGGTCAAAAATTAACATGGTTAGTTGAATGCAGCGCATTAGGAATGCCACCAGGACAAGAGTTTGAATCACATATTAGATATAATCATGGTATTGATGAAGTCAAAGAAGTAATAACTTTAGGCATAGATTTAGGAATCATTGATAGAAGCGGCGCTTGGTATTATTGTGATTTTATGCAAAATCATCTTCCTTCATTGAACGTTACAGAATGGACAGAAGAAGTAAGAAATAAATGTAGAGCGCAGGGCGAAGATAAATTATATGAACTAATTAAAAACAATCCAGATTGGATTACATATCTGGAAAAGAATATTAAAACAACTTTAGGGATTTAATATGTACTATCGCTTACCAAGTTATGATAATCTTCATGGCGATTGTTATTGCGGAACTAAAGAAGAACCATGTTGGGGTTCTGTCATGGCAGTAGACGAATTCTGTGCTGAAGATTATTCTGATTGTTGGGATGTTTTACTATGTGAAGGACACGATGGATATAGTTATAATCCATCAAAAAGACCTGAAGACCAAAATGTAGAGGCGAAGCCCTATGAAGATTAAAGGTCTTGACGGGAGAGAATACTCGTGGTATCTTGTAGGTTATCAGCCAAGTCTTTCAGATGAAAGACCACGAAGCGAACTTCATTTAGAAGTTAGGTCTTTATTGCGAGAAATTTTTCCATCAGATAGATTGTTAGAAGAAGTTCCTCTTCCTAGCACGGGGCTTTTTGCAGATTTTTATTTGCCACAACGTAAGCTGATGGTTGAAGCACACGGTCGGCAACATTATGAATATGTACACTTCTTCCATGAAAATATAAAAGGCTTTATGGAATCAAAGAAGCGCGACCGAATGAAAGCGGAATGGTGTGAATTAAATAATATCACTTTAGTTGTTCTTTCTTATGCGGAGAATAAAGATGTCTGGAAAAAATCAATCATCTCTTGCTGAGTTATCGAAACAAGTAGACGATGTTATTCGTGAATACGAGAAGAGTCTGGGTATTAAGAATATAAACCCAGAAATACCTGCTGAAAAATATCTGACTATGCCGCAAGATGAGATTTCTAGACTAACAGCGGAGGGTTGTGGCGAAGCCTCAGTTATTCTCGCTCAATACGCATTCTATCTACAACGCAGTTTAAACGTCGAGACTAGAAGGGTTAATTGGGCACAATCAATGATTGAACGCAGTATAGCTCCTATCATGAAAAATTATTCAGCTAGTTCAGCACCAGAACGACGTATGATGGCAATTAAAGATAATGAATTTGCTATGAATTGCGAACGTCTTCGAGTAGAAGCGCAAGCAAGAGTTGACCAAATTAATTACCTATCAGCTAAAGTGGATGCTCTATCATATAGATTTGCTGATTTACAACAAACAAAAAGGCTGAAAAATGGATAAATATTATACTAAAGAGGATATGGAAGACGTAGATGATTCTTCTCGTGAAGAAATGATTAGACAGAATTTTTTAGAAGACTTATATGAAGCTGAAGAAGAACGTGGGCAAGGTATAGGAACTGATAGAGATGCTCCTATTATTCCTAAAAAACCAACGTTCAATCCAGATAAAAATTATTATTCTGAAATTAAAGCATTCGCAGAATCAATTGGATTCTGGATGAGTCAATCTAACGGAGTTTATACATTACGACCTTGCGCTCCAAGACCTAATCTATTTGAGGATTATGCTGTAAAGGATTTCAAAAATGAATATCCAGAATACAAAGCTATGCAAGGAACTAAAGCTATAAAATACAAAGAAACCTTTAAAAATTACAAAGGTGATGCTGGCGTAATAGAATTACGCAGCGATTTTAGAAAGAAGAGAATGGAACACTGGTTAAAATTTGAAATATATAATAAACCTTCAAAAGAACTAGTAAAATATTTACTTAAGAATTCATATCGTAAATTAATCAAGAAAAAAATAGAAACAAAATATAACCTACCATCCTTACTAAATTGTTTAGATGAATTAGAATATACTGTCTCATCAATAAATAAAAGAGGTAAAGTATGTATCCAATTAACTGAGAAGGGGAAAGAATATGCAAGAAAAAATGACTGAAGAAGAAATTTCCCTTTTAGAAATACTTCTCAAAAAAATGCGGGGGCAAATTAAGCAGGGAAGCACAGCCACCGTTGAAAAAACAGAACAGGAATCCTCTCCTGCTGAACCAGAACCAGAGTCTTCTGATGAAGAATCCTTGTTGGTTATTGATGATTTGCCAAAAACTGTTGCGGAACCCAAGAATTCTGATACACTCACTGACGTAGGCGAAGAATTGGTTGAGGACGATGAACCAGAAGAAATTGAACAAGAAATTCGTCCAAGATTAGAGAAAAATTCTTCTTTGAATGAAGAAGTATTAGAAGAAGGACAAGGCCGAGGAAATAAACAATGTGTTAGAGTAGCATTTTCTACAGCGCCAAGAAAGAATAGATTTAAAGACAATATTTCATTTGCTAAAGAAGATACTATTAAGTTTGATAAAAAAGTAAGAACTCAAGATTCTATACAAGCACATAGTTTCATACAGAAAAGACCACCGGCTCAAAAGATTATTGTTAGATGTAGAAATTGTAGTAGACGATATAAGATTGATTCTAAATTTGCTCCACAAAGATTGGATAGCCAAGATTCATCTTCATATCAATGTGATAATTGTATCTTACAAAGAAAAGGATAATTAATGAATAATTCAGATGTTGCTTCTGAGAAGGCTGTTTTAGCTGGTATTTGTCAATATGGTTCTAATTCATATGTTGATGTTGCTGATATCGTTAATTTAAAAACCTTCACATTAGAATCAAATCAATTATTCTTTAAATGTTTAGAATATTGTTTGAAAGATAAAGTTGATGCTAAAATCGACTTAGCATCAATCTTTTCAGCCGCTTCTGCATTAGGATTAAATCATATCTTAGAGAAGGATGACGAAAGAAAACATATTAGAGCTATTATGAATTTCCCAATCCATCAATCTAATGTTAGAACGATGGCTAAGAGAATTCGTAAACTTCAAATCGCTAGAGAAGCCAGCGATGTTGTAGATGAAATAAAAAGTAATCTAGTTGGGATTACTGGCGACGAACCAATTGACCATATCTTAGGAATTGTTGAGAATCCTGTATATGATTTTGCTATTGGTTTGTCAGATGGTAAAAGCGATGGAACGGAAAAGATAAGTGAAGGATTAGAAGCATATGTTAATTATCTAATTGACCATCCAGTAGAAAATATTGGTATATCTTCTGGATATCCATTATATGATGCTGCTATCGGCGGCGGCTTTAGAAGAGGCACGGTTAATCTAATTGGCGCTCGTGCTAAAGTCGGCAAGACTCTTTTAGCTGATAATATTGCGATGTATATTGCTGGTGTTCAAAAAATACCAGTTTTAAATCTTGATACAGAAATGTCAAAAGAAGACCACTGGAATAGAATGCTTGCTAATATTTCTAGTGTTCCAATCAAAGAAATTGAAACAGGAAAATTCGCAAATAATCAAAAGAAAAAAGAAGCTGTATTAAAAGCCTCTGCTTATCTTCAACAAATGCCATACGAATACAAGAGTATCGCTGGTATGCCATTTGAAGAAGTAGTCTCAATTATGAGACGATGGATTATGAAAAGTGTTGGCTTAGAAGATTCCGGTAAAGCAAAACCGTGTTTGATTATTTATGACTATCTTAAGTTGATGAATAGTGAAGCAATTGGAAAAAACATGCAAGAATATCAAGTTCTTGGTTTCCAAATGACTGGGCTTCATAATTTCATGGTTAGATATGGCGCAGCCTGTTTATCTTTCATTCAACTTAACAGAGATGGTATCACTAAAGAAGATACTGATGCAGCGAGTGGTTCTGACAGAATTATTTGGTTGTGTTCTAATTTCACAATTTACAAGCCGAAGACAGATGAGGAAATTGCTGAAGAATTATCATTGACAAATGAGAGGTACAATCGTAAACTAGTACCAATCATCGCCCGCCACGGAGCGGGAATGGAGAGCGGCGACTACATCAATATGAAGATGACAGGTTCAATTGGTAAAATTGAAGAAGGCAAAACCAGAAATGATGTTCATGGTGGTGCAGCTAATTCTGGGGCTACTGTAACAAATAAGGATAAACCTAATGACATCAAATACACAGGGGAAGAAGTCCCCGTATTCTGATTCTGCATATTATGAACAGGGTCGTCTAGATGCTTTAGTAGAAATATTGAGTTATAGTTATGATGAGCTTTTCGATGCTCTTGGCATAAGTTTAAGTAAAACTTCAAAGATGTATATTGGATGTTGTCCTATACATGGTGGCGATAATGCAGGAGCATTGAATCTTTATACTGATGGATATGCTGTAAAAGGTTTCTGGAAGTGTAGAACTCATCATTGCGAAAAAGTATTCAAAAAGACTTTGATAGGATTTATCCGTGGTACTTTATCTCATACAAAAAAGAACTGGTCTAGAGAATCTGACAAAGACAAGATGTTTTCATTCAAAGAAACAATTGATTGGATTTGTAATTTTCTCAAACAAGATATAAAAGACATAAAAGTAAATACGGAAGATATTTCTAATAAAAAATTCGTTGCTCAAATTGCTTCGATGGTAAAACAAAAATTAGAAATTAAAGGGATATCAAAAAAGCAAGTTAGACAAACTCTAGAAATTCCATCAAAATTCTTTTTGGAAAAAGGATACTCAGAAAAAATATTAGATGATTACGATGTTGGATTATGTAACAACCCAACTAAAGAAATGTATGATAGAGTTGTTGTTCCTGTATATGGCGAAGATAAGAATATAATGGTCTGCTGCACAGGAAGAAGCATACATCCAATTTGTAATAGCTGTTCATATTATCACAAGCCAAAAATTGAATGTCCAGATAAGAATGATAAATATGCTGGACTAAAATATTCAAAATGGAGAAATAGTTCTAACTCAAATGTAAGTTCGCATCTATATAATTATTGGCTTGCTAAAAAGTTTATTAAAGAAACTGGAACAATAATTATTGTAGAAGGCCCGGCTGATATTTGGAAATTAGAAGAATTAGGAATACATAATGCTGTTGCTCTATTTGGAGTAGAGATGTCAGATGAACAACAAGTTTTAATTGAAATGTGTGGTGCGTTAAATGTGGTCATATTATTGGACATGGACGACGCAGGTAGAAAAGCTGTTAGAGAAATTAAAAAAAGACTTGAGCGTAGTTACCGAGTGTATGTGCCAGAAATATCTGTCAATGACCCTGGTGATTACAACAATTTAATTGTAGAACAAGAATTATTACCAATCCTAAAGAGTATTCAAAGATGAGATGTTCCATCTGTGAAAAGAGTTATATAATATTTTATTTATGTAATTTACACGCAAAAATCATAAAAAGTATATGTGGTGTTGAACTATTTGAAGAAATTTATGAGGAAATAAAATGAAGACAATTATGTTTGTGGGAGAAGGTAGAGCCGGAAAAGATACGGCTTGTGAATATTTTGCTACTATTACTAATCTTCGTAATGCTGGTACAACTTCTAAATATCTATGTATGTATATGGCAGAACTATTAGGTTTGCCAGTTGAAGAAGCATACGCCAGAAGACATGAATCAGATGAAATGCGAACTCTCTGGTATGACGAAGGCAATCGTATTAGAGATGGCGACCCAACAAAATTAGTAAGACAGGCTTTAGCTTGTGGAGAAATTACTGGCGGTATTAGAGCATTAGAAGAAATAACCGCAGTACGAGAACAAAAAGTTGTTGATTTAATTGTTTGGGTAGAAAACAATAGAGTTAAAAAAGACCCAACAGTAAAGTTCACAAAAGAAGATGCTGATATGGTTATACAGAATAACGGGACGATTGAAGAATTTCATTCTAAACTTAGGAAATTAGCCGGTTTCGCTGGCTTACTTAAAGGATAAATTATGATAGAAAAGTATACCAAATATGCTGACTATGCTGGAAAATCACTAATAAAAAAGAATAATAGAGTTTACATAGCTGGTAGTATTAAAAATACTACTAGAGTAAAAGATGTAATAAGCTTACTAGAATATCAAGGTTGTAAATGCGTTTATGACTGGACAAGATGTGACCAAGAAAAAATAAAGTCTTGTCCTAGTTATAGGAAACAAGTGATTGATGACCAATTAAGGGGAATAAATAATTCTGAGATTTTTGTTCTTATTACCCCCGGCGGTCGTGGCGCTCATGTAGAATTAGGTGTAGCATTATCTCAAAATAAGAAGATAATTCTTTTATTAGATAATCTTACTGATTTGAATGAAGTATTAATGTATTCAAAAGACTCTATAATCAAAGTATATTCTGTTGCTGAGTTAATGAATAAGATTGATGAAATATTGAATAATGAGGAGATTCCCTTCTAATGATTTGTACATATTTGCGCTCTAGCTCATACGGGACTCATGACTTCTGCGAGAGAAAATACTTTATAGACTATGTTCTTGGTTGGCGTAGCCCTCCTCATAATAACAAGGCTAGTAAAGGAACAATTGTCCATAAAGCTTTAGAAATGCTGGCGCAAATTAAATTAGCAAAACAAGAGATGAAGACATTTATCGTTAATGATGAATTAGGTAAATTCTTCATCTCAGAATTAACACCAGATATTTGCATTGAATTAGCATATCATCATATATCAAATAAAGAAACTATGTATGATTGGACGGAATCTGATTTTAAAGATTGTAGAAAATGGATGTGGGAAGCTTTAACTTATAATAATGGAATGTTTAATCCATTAAAGCAAAATATAGTAAGACCAGAACAATATTTCGATATAGAATTTAAAGAACCTTGGGCATATTACAAATATAAAATGCCAGATGGAACAGACTTAGAAGGTCACTTAGCTATAAAAGGCACATTTGACCTTTTAGTTAAATTAGATGATAATGTATATGAGCTAATCGACTATAAAACTGGAAAAAGAATCGACTGGAACACTGGCGAAGAAAAGACATATGCAAAACTTTGTAATGACCCACAATTACGAATGTATCATTATGCAGCATCCAAACTATTCCCAGATATCGAACAAATAATCGTCACCATCTATTATATTCAAGATGGTGGCGCTATCTCAATGAACTACACTAAAGATGATTTAAAGAAGACAGAAATAATGTTGAAGAACAAATTCAACTTAATTAGAAATACTTTTAAACCGAAATCTATTTATCCAAGCTGGAAATGCACAAGCCTTTGTCATTTTGGAAAATATGACATGGAAGGTAAAAAGATAACAAAAGATGAATACAAAGAAAAAAGTATTTGTCGAAATATCGGAAATGAACTATTGACACTTGGAATGGACCGTGTTATGCTAAAGCATAGTAAATCGCATGTATCTGAATACGGAAGCGGTGGAGGTAGAAGTGGCGGAAATGACAAACAAAGTTAGAGGATATCTCTTAAATAGAAAAAGAGATTTAGAACAAGAAATTTATGCTATGGAGCAAGAACTTGTTAGACTAAAAGATATGCTAGAAGAACAAACACCATCAATACTCCAAAATGCTATTAAGCAATATCCAACAATAGAATCTGGATATAGGGTCTTATTTAAAAACAAAAATATTGAAGAAGAGTATAGATTTTGGACACATGATAGTGAAAGAGATAGATGTAGAGAAAAAGTATCTGTGTGGCCGACTTTATATTCAGCCCAAAATTGGGTTAATTACTACTCAAACATTTATAGTTGTAAAATTATTGATGAAAATGGGAATGAAGTTAAGGAGAAACAATAATGGACGTACTTTGTTTGAGTGATATTCACGGCAATCTTCCTAACAATCTGCCAAAGGCAGATTTGCTTTTAATTGCAGGTGATATTTGCCCAACGTTTGACCATTCAATAGATTTTCAAAAAAGTTGGCTATCAACTAATTTTTATGAATGGTGTAAAGAAACACTTAAAAATATAACTGATATAGTTTATATTGCTGGTAATCACGATTTCTTCTTTCAGAAGAATTATATTTCATCAAGTTTTACTAAATGGCAAACACCAGTTTCTCGCATGGGAATAGACCCTCACATATTCTATTTACAAGACGAAGGTATTAATCTTAATGGATTGAAAATCTGGGGAACGCCGTGGCAACGACGTTTCTATGATTGGGCATTTAATCTAGATGAGCCAGAACTAGCTAAGAAATGGGATTTAATTCCTAATGATACTGATATTATCGTATGTCATGGTCCGGCGCATGGATATGGAGATACAGTAACTTCGCGAAGCTGGAAAGATGAAGAAAAGTGGCCGGAACCAGAGCATGTTGGTTCACCAAGCATGTTAGCAAAGATTGATGAAATCAAGCCTAAGCTTTATGTATGTGGACACATTCATAGTGGCTACGGTATTAAAATGCGTGGTAACACGCATATGGTAAATGCATCTTACGTTAATGAAAGATATGTTCCAAGTAATCAACCAATATTAATAACTCTTTGAGGGCGAAGCCATCGAACATTTTGAAATTCATATGACTGGCGATAGAGGAATTCATTACGCATGTAAGAACTGTGGAATCAAAACTATTGAGATTGATTCACTAAATCCAGTTGGCAGAGTTCTTAAAACAGAACACATGACTTCACTTGCTGGACAATACAATAATATGTTTGAGTGTATGACTATGGTTATAACACTAGAAAATGTTTTGAAAAAATTAGGAGTACAATTAACTCGTACTAAAATCGAGTGTCCTGCCACTCCTGATTATTTTGACAAGTATATAAATACTGTTAAATATGTAGAGAGTCATTTCAATATGATGGGTGTAGCTGCGGTTTATCCAACATCAGTAAATAAAGCTAAAGTTAGCGAAAGAATGGGAATCGACAGATTACACAAACCAACATTATCCGAATTGATAGCATTTAAGAAAAAGTGGTATGGTAGCATCGTAGAACTATGTCTATATGACACTAATCCAGATGCAGATAACGAATGGTTTGATTCTTGGAGGATAAAGAGTGTATAAATCTAATATTCTTTATAACAAAGAAGATTATGTTAAATGGATGTTTGATTCAAAATATTGGACTAATCCCAATTATAAACCTCATGATTGGGATTTACCATCTTTAGACGTATTTCCATGTATTGCAACAGGAACTTGGATAACAGACTACCGAACTGGAAGAAATATTCCTGAAATTGAATTAGTTTCACTTAAAGATTTCTCAAGTGTTCCACTTCATGTTATTAGTCAAAGAAGAGACGTTGTTGGTATATTTGATAACTTAGGCGAAGCCTTGACTGAATTGAATTATACTGAAGATTACTATGATGGTAAATATGTAATTGAAGAATTTAAACTCAATGAACTTAAAAATGCAGGATAAAAATGAAAGAAAATGAACAAGTATTAGTATTTCCTGAATCTGTATTCAAGGAAATTGGTGAATTCAAAGGCGTCAGCAGAGAAGTTGCCCCATTCTTTGAAAACGAAAAATTCAAATCCTCCCTCACCTACAAGCCTCGCCCTGACATGGAAGTTGACCCAACGTGGAAGCAGCTTATTCCTTATTGTGTAATCAAGTTTGCTGTAGGTCAGTTGCCTAGTGAAAAAGGAATTTTTTTCATATACCAACGAACCAAAAAAGGCGGCGAATCACGACTACATGATAAGTGGAGTATAGGTGTTGGTGGACATATCAATCCTTGTGACGGTGACGCCCTCCTCTGCTCATCTTACGATTCAGCTATGCGAAGAGAACTCGAAGAAGAAATTTCACTATATGGAGATTTCAAAGAAGAAAAGATTGGAATGATTTATGATGATTCCAATGATGTTGGTAAAGTACACTTTGGAGTAGTTCACTTAATTACTTTGAATAAAGATTCTTGTCTGAAACCGACTGACCCGGCGCTTGACAAAGGCGATTTCGTAAGCTATAATTGGCTAATTGACAACATAGACAAATTCGAGAGTTGGTCACAATTAGTAATTAAGGAACTATTATGATTGAGAAATTTAGGGGAGAATACAGGTGGCTATCTAATTTCTTTGAATGTGAAACACCTATTTTTCTTAATGGCGATTCAAACGCTTATCCAACTGTTGAACATGCATATCAAGCCGCAAAAACATTTAATACTTCATTTAGAGCTATGATTCTTTGTGGAGATGCAACATTTGCTAAACGATTTTTCAAGACAAGAAAAGCTGCGATTAGACCAGATTGGGACCAAGTTAAACTTTTGATTATGGAGCAGTGCCTCCGACAAAAATTTAAACAAGGCACAAAACTTGCTAAAAAATTAGAAGAAACTAATAATCAAGAAATAATTGAAGGTAATACTTGGCATGATACTTTTTGGGGACAATGCCTAATTGGTGTTGGAAAAAATCACTTAGGAAAGCTTCTAATGAAAATTAGAGATGAAAATAGATGGGAAGGTTCTACTTGTGCTGAATGCGGCAAAAATAAAGTAGAAAATGGTAAAATAGTTGAACCACATTCTACTGAGTGCCCTCATGTACGATGATGTTGATGAGTTTTATGAAGGTAATAGAAAAGTAGTTGTTAAAAGTCAAACCATAACCTGTGAATATTGTAAGGGTTATGGTTTTTATTATGATGAATATATTCATAATTATACTTGTACAAATTGTTATGGCGAAGGCTTCGTTACACGAACTACTAAAGAGTATATAAATGAAACAATGGACTCCACTTCACTGTCATAGCCATTATAGCTTACTTGATGGTTCAAGTAAAGCTTCTCAAATCGCGGCTAGATGCACAGAATTAAATTATAATGCCTGTGCTATTACCGACCACGGAAATATTAGTGGTACAGCATCTTTTATGAAAGCGTTGAAAGATGTTTGTAAGTGCGGTCAACAAAAGAATACGCACGAAAATGGTAGCGGTAAATGCAGACTTAATAATGGATGTATGGAGTATAAGAAACAACCTATCAAACCAATTTTAGGTTGTGAATTATATTTATCTGAGCAAGACCCATCAATTAAGGATGTTACTAATGCAAAACTTGCCCACCTTTGCGTTTTAGCCAAAAATTTGGACGGCTGGAAAGATTTGATTAAATTGGTGTCTCACTCCAACAATCCAGATTTCTTCTATCGAAAACCGCGATTGTCTTTGGACAAGCTAGAACCATTCACTAAAAATAGAAATATTATTGGCTTTTCTGGACACATGGGTTCAGAATTAGCAAATATCATATTTGAACATCCTAAATTAGCTTATAGTGCTAAAACTTACGAAGAAGCTAAAGCATTAGTACACCCTGAATGGAAATCAAGAGTTAAAGAATTAATTGGAAAATATATTGAAATTTTTGGTAAAGAAAATTTCTATGTAGAAATTCAATTAATTGATGCGAAGAATTTGCCTGCATCTGAAATTGTTGCAAAAATTCTGCGCCACATGGCTAAAGAGATGGGCGTTAGATGTATAGCTACAGCAGATAGTCATTATCCATCAAAGGAAGATGCTATCGACCAACGGGTTCTTTTGTGTTCAATGTTGGAAACAACTCTAAGTGAAGTAAAAGCAAAAGCTGATAATAATGAAGAATTTGGATTAAGTGGATTCTTTAAATCAAACAATTATCACATTCCTTCTCTACAGGAAATTGAAAATCTTCATACAGGAGATGAAATAAATAATGTTTGCGAAATTGCTGAAATGTGTTCAGAATACAGTATATTCGGTCCACCTAAGCTGCCAGAATATCCATGTCCAAATGGTTTAACAACAGATGAATACCTTAGAGAACTATCAATCAAAGGTTGGAATGAAATTGTAAAACCAATGATTAAGCCTCATCAGTATAAAGAATATGCTGATAGAATCAAGATGGAATTAGGAGTATTCAAAGAATATAATTTACTATCATCATACTTCTTAATTGTACAAGATTATTGCAATTTTGCTCGTAAGAATGGATGTTTGATGAGTCCTGGTAGAGGCTCTGGTGCTGGTTGTATGGTATCTGCTTTAATTGGTATCACAGATAAGATTGTTGACCCAATTGAATATGGATTACTATTCGAGAGATTCTATAATGCTGGACGTAATGCTCCGGGCAGAGTTTCACTACCAGATATTGATTGTGACTTCCCAATTAAATATCGTGATAAGATTAAACAATATATACGAGATAAATGGGGGCACGATAAAGTTGCGGAAATGGTTACGTTCTCTAGAATGCAAGGACGTGGGGCGCTTAAGGATGTATTAAGAGCGCACGAAGCATGTAGCTTTGATGAAATGAACTTGATTAGTAGTTTCGTGCCAGATGAAGCAGAAATCGCTGACGAATTACAACTCATGCGCGAGGAAACTGGCGAAGCCAGTATTATAGGTTGGGCATTAGAAAACAACGCTAAGGAATTAAAGGAATGGTGTTTCTATAATGAGAAAGGCGAACTGGATGGGCCATATGCAAAAATGTTTGAACAGGCAATACGACTAGAAGGAACAAAACGTAGCCAAGGCAAACACGCTGCTGGTGTTGTAATTTCACCATCAGTATTAGCAGATATATGTCCTATGGTTTATGATAAGAGTACAGACTTAATGATATGTGGTCTGGAAATGAGCGACCTTGAAGCTATGGGTCTTGTTAAATTCGATATTCTAGGTGTAGCCGTTCTTGATAAGATTATGGGTGTGCAAGAATTAGTAGAAACAGGATTAATAGAAGGTGAATAAATGTTACAAATCATAACAGAAAATCCAGCCTATTACAAAATATTAGATGCTGAATTTCCAAATAGATATGGAGACTACTTGGAATCGCTTCTAAAGAAAGCACAGCTTGCTAACTATATTGTGACATGCGGAGAAAACAGCTTGGAATCTTCCGATTTGTCGGTTATAGTTACATTAGGACGAACTCCAACCGGGCTACTTTTGGAACTTAAGAAGACTTTTAAGTTAAAAGAATACGTCGGAAAAACTTTCTTAAAAGGACAGACTAAAATCATACCCTGGTATAGTTTAGAATATCTATTACTAAAAGGCAAACAGTTAGAAATACAAACTGTTGAACTATTAAGGAACTTAAAATGACAATAACTTTAGACCTAGAAAAACTTAAGTTTTGGAAGAAAAGCCAAGATAAGAAAAAAATTGACGAACTATCCAATGAGTTAGACCAACTTAGATTAGCACTAATAGCAAAAGACAAAGAGTTTCTACAAAAATATCTAGAGCATGAAAACTTTAGAAGAAGCGTAATAGCTACTTTAGGTGCGATAGCACTAGCTCATGGCGGGGAATATTATTTAAAGCACGATTTCACACATGCAGTATTAAGCGATGAAAACAATCGTACTTCGATAATAAATGATGAAGAAGGAACAAAGATAGCTCTAATTAAAAAAGAGCCAGAACCAGTAGAAGAGGGAGAATAAAATTAGCGTTATTAATTACAATGATATAATTGTTTTCGATTTTGAAACTGGTGGTAAAGACCCTCATACTTGTGAGCCTCTTCAATTAGCTGCTGTTGTTTTAGACTCAAGAAGTCTAGAAGTTAAACCAGCCTCAGAGTTCTCAACATATATCAAACCTACAAGTTGGGATAATGTTGAACAAGAAGCTTTAGAAATCAACAAAATTAAAAAAGAAACTGTTGAAGAAAAAGGTCTTAATCAAAAACAAGCGTGGGAATCTTTTACTTCTTATTGTAACAAATATAATAAGAAGAAAACTTTCTGGGGAGCGCCGATTGCTGCTGGTCACAATATATTAGGATATGATATGCATATCGTTAATAGAATGTGCAAGCTATATGGGCCACTTGATAATAAAACTAAAACGCCAATATTATTTCACGGTAGAGATAAATTGGATTTGATGTTGCTGTGTTTTCTATGGTTTGAGAATAATAAGGATTTAGATAACTACAAACTAGATACCTTAAGAGACTATTTTGGGCTAAGTAAAGAAAACGCCCACAATGCTGAACAAGACGTTAAAGACACAGCATTAATCTTAGGTAGATTCTTAAAGTTTCATAGAAATATGGCAGCAAAGACAACATTTAAGAATGCATTTCAAAAAGCGAAGCAATGAAAATATTATATATAAGCTGTCATGAAACACTTGAAAGAGATGAACTTTGTGTCCTAGACAAATTAGGACACCAAGTTTTTTCTATTGGTCACTACATAGACCCAAAAAATCCTTTGCATCCAACTCGCGATGGAAGTCTTGATATTAAGATTGATGAAGAACTATTAGAAAAATATAAGAAGTATCACAACTACGAGTCAATTAAAGAGCAATTCGATAAACTAAACATAAAAACAATATTCAGCACTTATACAAATCGCGTAAGAAAAGAATTTGTTGATTTATTTGATTTGATAATCATAGCTCACTTTGAAGACAATCTCACGTTAAATTGGGAATGTATTAAACATAAACCAGTTATAGTAAGATATATAGGACAACCGGAAACACATTTCAGTCCCTACATAAGTAAAGTTAAAAAAGTTGCATATTCTCCAACTGAAAAATATATCAGTAGACATAATAGATTTGATGCTATAATAAGACCATACGTTGATATAGATTACTATAAAGGATGGACAGGTTCAGGAGACTATGTATTAACCATAAATAAATGGTTTAAGAAGCGCGGCGCTTGGTCAGCATGGGATACATATTTGAATGTGACATCTGGGTTCAATAGAATTGTTGGTGGATTTGAAAACAATGATATACCATTCTCAGCGGGCGACTTATCATCTGATGCTATTAATAAGTTAAGACAAGAAGCTAAAGTATATTTTTCAACTTGTAGTAAACCTGGGCCATTCACATATTCATTTATAGAAGCCCTATCAACTGGTATACCAATGGTAACAATTGGGCCAAAAATAGGAAGTGTATCAAAAGACTCTCCAACATTTGAAGCTCATACATTTATCGAAAATGGTGTTTCTGGATTTTGGTCTGATGATGTAAAAGAACTTAAAGAGTACATCCGTATATTACTTAATGATGATAAACTTGCTAAATCTTTCTCAGAAAAAGGAAGAGAAGTTGCTATTAAACATTTCTCTATGGAAAGAAATATGCAAGATTGGAAGAATCTATTGGAGAAAATTTAATGGACTACGAAGGTTTCAGTGAACTAAAAATGAAATGTATCTATTGTGAAAAAGAATACTACAAACAAAAGATTGTAGATTTAGGTAAGATTTATCCATCTTTATTCCTAGATAGTCCCGCGCAAACATCTTTCTTAAAAAAGGAAGACTTATCTTTAGCTCAATGCCCACATTGTTCATTTGTGCAATTAACAAATGTCCTAGAACCAGACGCAATGTATAGAAAATATTGGTATCGTTCTGGACTAAATAATAGCATGGTGGACGCACTACAAGATGTAGTGCTTCAAACTAAAAAACGAGCAAAAATGAGATATGATAGAATCATGGATATAGGGTGTAATGATGGAACCCTATTATCATTCTATGATGATAAGTATTTCAAAGTTGGATATGACCCCGCTAATAATCTAGTAAGTAGCGCAATACAAAATTGTGATTTATTCGTTAATAACTACTTTGATGGTAGCATAGAATATAAACAGCCATTTGATATTATAACGTCAATAGCAATGTTTTATGACATACCTGAACCTCGAAAGTTTATAAAGAACATTTGCAAATATCTAGCTCATAATGGCATCTGGGTAATTCAAATGACAGATTTAACTTGTATGTTGAAAGTTAATGCTTATGATAATATATGTCATGAACACTTAGCATATTACTCATTAAAGCTACTAAAGAAGCTTTTAGAATCTGAAGGCTTGGAAATTTTTGACATTGCTTACAATAACGTCAACGGCGGCTCGGTTAGAGTTTACATAAGCAGAGAAGACACCCATGTTGTAAAACCATCGGTTTCCGAAACACTTGAGGCTGAGTCCCGCTTACTGGTTGATAAGGACTGGAAGGAATTCAATAGGATTATTGAGGCTGTGAACCGTGTTACTTCAAACTTCATAAAAGCAGAAGTAGCAAATGGAAAAACTGTTTTTGGATTGGGTGCTTCTACAAAAGGTAATACCTATTTACAATGCGCAGGACTAACAACTAAAGAAATACCATACATTTTAGAAGTTAGTAAAGATAAGTTTGGTAAGTATGTTGCGGGAGCTAACATACCAATTATTAGTGAAGCCGAAGGTATGGCAATGAAACCAAATTATCTACTAATTTTGCCTTGGCATTTTACTTCATTCTTCGTGGAAAAGAAGCTTGACTATTTGAAGAGTGGTGGTATATTCATAGTAGCAATGCCTGAGCCTGGAATTATTTATTGGTCAGGAGATGAAGTCAAATTTACTTCTTTAGACCCTACAGTTAAGACTTGGGAAAAATGAAAAAGATATTGTTTGTTAATCAAGAGAAGGGTCAATGCGGTGTTTACCAATTTGGTAAAAATACTTCATACATACTTTCAAAATTTAATCATATTCATAAGTTCGATTATATCGAGACTCAATCTCCTTATAATTTCAACAATGAATATGATTTAGTAATATTTAATCATCATCCATCAACTATGCCGTGGATTTCAGCAGATTACTTCAAAAATAAGACTTGTCGCACGGCGATGTTAATACATGACACAGCTATTGGATATGATGGCTGTGACGCATATCTATATCCAGACCCAACATTTTTATCAAATGAAGTAGATAGAAATTTCAATGTCGGTCGTCCTATATTAAATTTCGTGTCAAATGAGAAAGTTTTAGAAAATACTATAGGCTCATTTGGATTTGGATTTAATCATAAAGGTTTTGAAACTGCTCTGATTATAATTAACAATGAATTTGAAAGTGCGACATTTAGGGTTCATATACCTTTAAATAGTAAAGTTGATGAATCTGGAAGTTATGCTTATGCTATGGCTAATAAATTAAGATGCCTGCACAAATCGCTTAATAATCCTAATCTAAAGTTAGAAATAACTCATGATTACAAAAATGAAATAGATTTGTTAAAGTGGTTGTCTCAAAATACTATTAATGTCTTTCTATATAAAAGCAACAATATTTCTATAGGATGTTCTAGTACGGTCGATTGGGCAATTGCTGCAAAGCGCCCGATTGCTGTAACTGAAGACCCAATGTTTCGACACATAAACATATTTGCTCCTGAAACTAATATTAAAAATGGAATAAGAAATATTATAGAAATGGGAATAAAACCATTCAAATATATTTACAATAATTGGACTGAAAGAAAATTCTACGAAAATTACTGCGAGGTAGTAGATGAAATATTACGCTCATAGAGGAAATATCTGCGGAGCTAATCCAGCTAGAGAAAATAAAATTGATTATATTAATGAAGCTCTTAAGTTTGGTCACTGTGTAGAAATAGATGTTCGACTATTAAATGGTGAATACTATCTTGGTCATGATAAAGCACAGGAAAAAATTCCAAAAGAATTCATGATTGATGATAGAATTTTAGTACACGCTAAAACATATGAGACTTTTAGAGAACTATTAAAATGTAAAAGAATTCATTCTTTCTATCAAGATAATGAAAATGTAGTAATTAGTTCGTGGGGCAAGAAAGTGCATCACGAAGACCTTAAAACTACTTTTGATTATACAGAAGATGACATCTTTGTTAATTTAGATGGATATGTTTCTCATAAAAATGCCTATGGTAGAATATCCGATACTATTTTAGAATTGCCAAAAAAGACAGATTTTTTTAAACTTCTTATTTTAGATGTAGATGGAGTTCTTACAAACGGTCGCAAAACCTACAACGTACATCACGAAGTAATATCAAAAGAATTTTGTGATAAAGACTTTACAGCTATTAAAAGATTCCAGTCTGCGGAAATTGAAGTATTATTATTAAGTGGTGATAGATTTAATATCGGAATGGCTAATTCTAGACATATACCTTTTTGGAATGCTAAAGATTTTTCAAAACAATTAGATAAACATAAAGCGGCATTAGAGATATCTAAAAGATATAGAATATCATTAGATGATATTGCTTATGTTGGAGACGACTACTACGACCTTTCCCTGCTCGATTATGTAGGTTATAGTTACTGCCCAAGTGATGCAGCAGAAATAGTTAAAAATAGTGTGAAAACTGTAATTAACCGCAAGGGCGGCGAAGGCGTTGTTGAAGGATTATATGAACTTGTTAAAGATAAAATAATACAAAGGTTCCCATATGAGTTATGATAAAGTGGCAATAGTTGGTAGTAGATTTGTTGATGATTTCCATATTATCAAAAATGGAAAATATAAATCAATAATAGATATGGGCGGGATACATAATATAAAAACATTCCCGATAAATCAAAGATATACTACAGATTATAATACTGCTCACTATCTAATATCTGAGAAATATGCTAATGCCTGCGTCGAATGGGGTGAAATAGGATATGCAAATGATGCTGCATATAAAATAGAAAAAGAAGATTATGAATGGATTCACTTCATGTATCTAAATACTATTCCTAATTTAGATATAAGTAAATTCAAATCAAAATATAAATCTTGTGATTTGTCTAATGGCCCAAGATTAGATATAAGTTTAGACTCAATTATTAAGAATGCAAATTCTTGTGATATTATCTTTATGTCAAACCATCATAATAATCATGATGAAATATTAGATAAATGTAAAGAAAGAATGATAATTAGTCATGGAGAAACAGGTAGTAAAACATATATTAATGGAGAAGTTACAATAACTTATAACCATTCAGAAGAAGATTTTATGTTTGTTACCGGAGCGGGTGATAAATTTGCTGGATTTTTTATCGAAGCCTTTTGTGTAAAAGGTTGGTGTGCTGAAAATTCAATAGAATACGCACATCAAGAAGTATTAGACTGGCTGAGAGAAACAAATGAAAAAATATAACCTTGTTGTACCAATTGCAGGAAAAGGTTCTCGCATGATTAACGGAGGCTTTGAATTACCAAAGCCTATGTTAATATGTGGAGATAAAAGCATTCTAGAATGGTCAATGAATTCTATTGATTATTCTGAATGCAATGTTATATTCATAGTCAGAGACGAGCATCGTAAAAACTTCGCGATTGATGATTGGTTAAAACATAAATTTGGGGAAGATATCTCAATAAGAAGTATTGAAAGTAGCGATGGCGCTACTCAAACTATAATACGCGGATTAACAAGCGAAGAAAAACAAAGTGAAATGCCATTAATCGTTTATTGTCCAGACACAACATTTGAACCCGGCTATACTCCTAAAGATACAGATTTTAAAGATGATGGTTTAATATTGACATTCAAAGCAAATAGCAATAATTATAGTTATGTTAAATTAGACCATTGGGAAAATGTAATATATACAAGAGAAAAAGAAGTTATTAGTGATTACGCATCCGTTGGTGTTTACTGTTTTAAATCAACAAAGATGTTTAACGATTACGCAGTTCCATACGTTGCTAAGGCCACTAAAGAAACACATATCTGTCCATTATACAATGATATAATTGGGCAATATAAAGTAGTTAGACACAAATTAATTGATAAGATTCATATTATGGGAACACCAGAAGAATTCAAATTCTTTGAGGAAGTTTCTTATAAGTATCTATTACCAGTAAGTAGAAAGTTTGCATTATGTTGCGACCATTCGGGATTTGAGCTAAAACAAAAAATAATGTCTATTCTTAATAATAGAAAGATAGAATACATTGATTTTGGATGTTATGGCAAGAAAGATTGTGATTATAATTTGTATGTTGATGCGGCAGCGAACTACACATTAAAAAATAAGGAATATTTCGGAATTGGAATTTGTAGAAGCGGACAAGGAGTTAATATATGTGCTAATAAATATCCTGGGATAAGAGCATGTTTAATACCAGACCAGTACCACGCTCAATATGCAATAAAACATAACGCCGGAAACTTTTTCTCTTTATCTTCACACAATTTAATTGATAACAAAGAAACCCTTTGGAATGTCATTAATACGCTTTGGACTGAAACATTTGATGGTGGTAGACACCAAACTAGGATGATGAAAAATGAAAATTAATAATATAAAAGAGTTCACTAATGGTTGGTTCATAGGAAATTTTGAACCTTCAATCTTAAAACAAGAGCAATTTGAAATTGCAATACATTCACATAAAAAGGGCGACCTTGGCGATAAACACTTTCATAAAATAGCAACAGAAATAAATGTAATAATAAGTGGAAGTATAAGATTAGGAGTCAATATAATATTGAAAAGTGGAGATATTTGGACAATATATCCTAATCAAATAGAAAAAGTAGAATTCTTAGAGGATACTAAATTAGTAGTAATTAAAACTCCATCTGTGCCAGGAGATAAATATTATCACTATAATTTTAACCCACTTATTCTAGGATTAGAAGATAAAGAGTGGTTAAAAAATCCTTACGAAAAATATATGGAAAAATTATATGAAATTAACAGTAGTAATGCAGGGGCCGGTAACACAGTGGACTCCACAATTCATACAGAAATACAAACAGATAAAATCAGTTAAAGAAGTAATTCTATCTACTTGGTTAGGCGAAGACACATCGAAATGTCAAGATGCCAACATAATTGTTGAATCAAAACAACCAACAAATCCGGGTAAAGGTAATCGCAACCTTCAAATTGTCTCAAGTCTTAATGGTGTTCGCGAAGCGAACACTCGTTATGTTCTAAAGGTTCGCAGCGATATGTTCTTACCACAGCTTGAGAAGATGTTAGAATGTTATGTAGATACTGCAAATGATTCAATTAAAGTCTTAAGCATTTATCCTCGTTTTGTATTCCATCCAAGGGACCATGTATTCTTAGGCACTAAAGATGAACTAACAGATTTATTCAATATTCCTTTGGATGATACTAGTGGAGTCTATAACGAAACTATTGATGTTAGAACCGAAACATATATCGGAATGTATTATTATTCACTATTTAATAGTAAAATAAAAACATTCATAGATAACCCACTTGAATATTTAACAGATATTTCTCCATCTAAAAATGAAGCAAAACGAGTCTACGACAAATTAATAGAAGGCGAATGCGGCTTCACGCCATTTCCAGAATTTGAAGTCGAATGGCCGAAGCATTATCCTAATGGATATCCTTTCCAACATCTAAAAAATTTCTACGGCGAAACTTTTGGTTGACAGCACGGCAAAGCCGTGCTATAATACAAACTCAATTTCTTAAGAGTAAAGCTATGCCACAATATTACACACAAAAATGCGGATGCCAATTTCTTATAAGCGAAGAATATGTAGCTAAAAGAGGAAAGCCTGTTGAATGGTATTTAAACAACAATTTGATTCCTCCGATAAAATTGGATATTAGAAATGTTAGAAAAGATTGTCCCAAAGTTTGGGATATGCTCGGCAAAGGCTTGACTAAAGGCGTCTTCCAATTAGAAAGCCAATTAGGAAAGCAATGGACTAAAAGACTAAAGCCTACTTGTATAGAACACTTATGCGCTTTGGGTGCGTTACTACGCCCAGGATGTTTACGAAGTATTGATAAGCAAAATAATTGTTCGCTAACAGAACTCTATTGCCGACGCAAAAATAAAGAATGTCAAACTGAATATTTACATGAATGTCTAATACCAGTTCTTGAGACAACATATGGTGTATTAACTTATCAAGAACAAGCGATGCAATTAGCCAAAGTTATCGCTGGATTCAATCTTCAAGAAGCCGACATGCTTAGAAAAGCTATTGGTAAGAAACTGCCAGAAGAAATGGCTAAGGTAGAAGTCATGTTCTATGAAGGCGCAAAGAAAACTGCTATAATGACAGAAGAAGAGTATAGAGAAATCTTCTCGTGGATTAAGGAATCTCAACGATATAGTTTCAACAAAAGCCACAGCCTATCATATGGCGTCAACGGCTATTGGTCTGCATATTGCAAATCACATATGCCAGTAGAATTCTTTACATCATATTTAAGACACGCAAAAGAAAAACAGAAGCCTCTAGAAGAAATTCGTGAATTAGTAAATGAAGCAAAACTAATGGATGTTGAAGTATTAACGCCAGACTTGAGAAGTATGAAGAAACACTTCTTTACTGATGGTCAGAAAGTACACTTTGGATTAGCAGATGTTAAAGGCATAGGCGAAGCCCAAGTAGAAAAACTAAAGAATGCTGTTGCGGCAGCAGAGCAGCAATATGGAAAGAAAATCCAAGATTTGAATTGGTGGGAATTCTTAGTGCTAATTTCGCCTAATGTATCTACAACCGTAGTTGAAAGATTAATAGAAGTTGGGGCAATGCATTATATGGAGGAGAAAAATGAGTCGAACTAAAATGTTAGAAGAATACCAAACATTCTCCTCATTAACAGAAAAAGAACAACAATGGGTTATAGAGAGAAGAGATAAATTCAAATCTATAAAAGAAGCATTAGAAGAAGGCGCAAAAGCTAAAAAATCTGGTGGCGCTTGTGCGAACGTTAATAGAATCGAAATACTATCTGATAAATTGAAATTGTTAAAGAATCCAATTAAGAGTATGTCAGATGACCCAAGCATGATTGCTTGGACTGAAGAAAAATTTCTTGGGGTTTCAATCACTTATAACAAAGTGGATTCTTGCGACACAAGTTCCGCAAACACAACCTGCCGTGAATATTTAGCAGGGAAGCGTGGCTACATGGTTTTCGGTGTTTGCATTCAATCCATGCGCGAAGTCAAGATTAAGTCAGGTAACAATGCGGGTAAACTCATGGCTTTTTTAACTATTTCTGATGGAAGCTGCGCTTTGAGTGACGTATGTGTATTTTCGGATGTATATGAGAAGTATGGAGAATTCTTGGTAGAAGGAAACACCGTTTTGATTCGTGGAGACAGGGACCAGAAAAAAGATTCTCTTATTGTGAAAGAAATTTGGCAAATCTGAGGATTTGCTTGACAAGGACTGATTTGCTGGTATAATGACTAGCATGTGACCTATTACTAAATTTGGAGTTGATTATGAGTATGAACAAGTGTATGTTTATTGGCAACCTAACCCGAGACGTTGAACTAAAGAAGGTTGGAACGACTCAAGTTGGTTCATTCGGACTAGCGGTTTCGCGAAAGTTCAAGAAGAAGGATGGCTCAACTGAAGAAGAAGTAAACTTCTTTGATATTGAAGTTTGGGATAAGCAAGCTGATACAGTAGCTAAATTCTTCAAAAAGGGTAGCCCAATTATCATACAATGTGCCGCAAAACAAGAAACTTGGACTGATAAGGCGAGCGGCGGAAATAGAAGCAAGATTAAGTTTCGACTAGAGGAATTCTGGTTCCCACCAAAGCCACCAAAGTCACATGGTAATAATGATGACGATGCTACTGGCGGCAATGATAATGCTGATGGAACAGGCGACGGAGATGAGCCTACACCATTCTGAAAAAATGATTAACAAAATTGCTCTGACGTATGTAGAATATGTCAGAGCTTTTTTATTTTAAGGACTAACGGATAATATGAGAAAAAAGAAAATTCTAATGTGTAATGAAAGTTCATTACTATCTACTGGATATTCAACATATGGATATGAAGTTCTAAATAGATTACATCAAACAGGAAAATATGAACTTGCTGAATTAGCTGCATACGGCAGTCCCGAAGATTTAAACTCAGTAAATATTCCTTGGAAATACTTCCCGGTACAACCTCCTAAGAACAATCCTCATCTAAGAGCTAAGTACGAATCAAAAGCAACTAATAAATTCGGCGAATTTATCTTTGATGAAGTATGCGCAATCTTTAAGCCTGATATAGTATGGGACATTAGAGATTGGTGGATGCTAGAGTTTGAGGAACGCTCTCCTGCTAGACCCTTCTACAATTGGGTAATTATGCCAACTGTAGATTCAGCACCGCAGCACGACGACTGGATATCAACATTCATGAATGCTGATTCAGTATTTACATACTCAGATTGGGGTCTAAACGAAATAAATAAACAGAGTAACAACAAAATTAAAACTCATTGTTCCGCTCCTCCCGGCGCAAATCTACGCGATTTCAAATGTCTAAATAAGACAGAAGTTCGTAAACAAATAGGAATACCAGATGATTCATTAATAATAGGAACAGTTATGCGTAATCAATTACGAAAATTGTATCCAGATTTAATGGAGAGCTTCGCAAAATTCTTACAAGAAGCACCACCAGAAATTGCAAGTAAAGCTTATCTGTATATTCATTGTTGTTATCCTGATGTTGGTTGGGATATTCCAAAATTACTAAAGGAACATGGAATTGGAAGTAGAACCTACTTTACATATCAATGTACCAAATGTAAGGAAATCTATCCATCTCAATTTCAAGATGGACGCGCTCCATGTAGATTATGCGGAGAACATTCTGCATTTTTACCAAATATTAAAACTGGAGTGCCATCTACAATATTGAATGAAATCATGGCTATATTCGATGTATATGTGCAGTATGCAATATGCGAAGGATTCGGTATGCCACAAGTAGAAGCAGCATCATCTGGCACACCGATTATGTCAGTTGATTATTCAGCTATGAGTGATGTTGTAAGGAAGTTAAAAGGCATACCATTAAAAGTTCAAAGACTATTTAGAGATATAAACACTGAATCTTATCGAGCATTACCGGACAACGATTTCTTTGTTAAAAGTTTAATTGATTTCTTCAGACTTCCAAAGGAAGTCAGAATTCAGCAAGGAATAGAGGCAGCAAACGAAGTTGCAAAGCACTACACTTGGGAGAAAACCGCAAAAATTTGGGAAAATCACTTCGACTCAGTGATTCCGCTTGACAAATGGAATAGCCCGGTTAAAATAAGTGAACCGGACCTGAATGTTCCAGCAAACTTATCAGATACAGAATTTGTCAATTGGGCTTTTGATAAAATTGGTAATAGACCGGATTTGATAAATAGCTATCTATCTATCAAACTAACAAGAGATTTAGGATTAGGCGTTTGCATTAATGGTTTACCGAATATTTTAGTAGACCCAGAATGCAGTAGTGAATCATTCGGAACATATGGTACATTTACAAGAGAAGCTCTAGCGAGCCGCCTAGTAAACTTATGTCAAATAAAAAATGAATTTGAAAAAAGGAGAAAGTTATGAGTGAAAATCGTCAAAATTACATCGAAAAGTGTCGCGTTGAAAACGAAGCAGAACTTAAGCAAAAGTATCTGCTTAAGTATGAACGAAATAACAAGGGTGAACGAATTGGTGTGGTTCTTGCTTATAAGGACAACGGCGTTGTACGAATTGGTTGGAGTCGATGTCATACTAAGCTAGAACCGTTCAACAAGTATATTGGTGTTAATAAGGCTATTAAGCGCGCCAAAGAACTAGATACAGTATCATCTGTATGCGAACGCCTTAATGCTCCTCGCACCGTACTAGACCTACTAGAAGAAATGGAAGCTCGCGCTAAGAATTATTTCAAAGTTGGCGTAGCATCTTAAGTTTAAAAATAGCGTTGGCGAAAAGCTGTCTAGTAGATGTAAAATCTGTTAGGCAGCTTTGTTATTTTAGGAAAGTGAAATGAAAATTCTATTTGTTGGTTCATATCGAGAAGGAACTGGCGCTTCTAAAGCCTCTCTAAGTATAATAAATTCAATTCGTTCTACTGGTATTGATTTATCAATTAGGTCTATTAAACTGAATAGATATCAACCAGAATTGCCAAGTGAAATATTAGAATTAGAAAATAAATCAAGTAAAGATTCTGATATTATTATCAATCATATTCCGCCAGACCATTTGATATACAATTCTAAATTCAAAAAGAATATAGCTTATATCAGTTATCATACTAATAATTTTTCATTTTCGGATTGGCCTGAAAGATTAAATATGATGGACGAAATATGGGTTCCATCAAAATTTGTTGAAAATTGTTGTATTAGAAGCGGCGTTAATAAGCCTATTAGAATAGTACCTTTAGGATACGATGAATCTATCTTTTTACAGAAAAGAGAAGTTTATCCACAAATCAAAAAAGAAAAACATGGAGATTATCTTTTCTACACAATATCATCATCATTTTCTAGACGTAAAAATTTCGGAGCATTTGTTAAGGCATTTCATTTAGAATTTGGTAAAGATGAGCCGGTTAATATGGTCGTAAAATTCCATAAACCAAACGAGGTTAAGTCGCCTCATGAATTTATTCAAGAACTAAAAAATGGATTGAATTTAGGTCATACTAAACAAGAAATAGTGTTAACTTCAGATTATTTGAAAGATAGTGATATCTATAACATTCACAATAGCTGTGATACATTTGTGTCAACTTCATATGGAGAAGGCTGGTGTATACCTGCTTTTGAGGCTATGGGATTTGGTAAAACTCCAATTGTTAATAGCTTCAGCGGGTGTGATTATATTGATGATTCAACGGGATGGAAAGTCGATTATAGTCTTGAACCAGTATTCGGAATGGAAAGAGGACAATTGTTTTCTGGAAGAGAATTATGGGGGTCCGTATCAATTCCAAGTTTACAAAAATGTATGAGAGAAGCTTATGAAAGTAGAAATATAAAGTCTGATGCTGGTTTAGAAAAAGTATTTGAATATTCTTACAACAAAATAGGTTCCTTAATTAAGAAGGCGATTTATGAGTAAGCGCGACAGAGCAACTTCTGAAGAACGTGCAATTTTCGACAAAAAAACACAAGAAATATTGGAACAAAAGGTAGCAGCTAACAATGAGAAATATAAAGTCAAACCAATTACGCAAGGCCACAAAGATTTATTGGAAACTATTGATGAGTGCCAATTCATAATATGTTCGGGGCCAGCCGGAACTGGTAAGACTCACTTATCTATAGGTAAAGCAATAGAATATCTTAAGGCCGATAAAGTTAAAAAGGTTCTGCTAGTTAGACCAATACAAGAGTGTGGTAGAAATCTTGGCGCTATGCCAGGAGATAAAGATGAAAAAATTAAACCTCATATGTTAGCCTTCACAGAACTTTTCAGTAAATTTTTGAATGCCGCTCAATTAGAAAAATATGTAAGAGAAGAAAAAATAGTCATAGATACCTGCGAATATATGCGTGGTAGAACTTTTGATGATACTTTCATAGTAGTTGATGAGGCTCAAAACTGTTCTTATACTCAACTTAAGATGTTAATAACTCGTGTTGGTAATAACAGCAAGTTTGTAGTTGTTGGTGATGCTACTCAAACAGACCTTCCTTATTGGCAGAAATTCTTAGATGAATATAATGGTAACACACTTAGAGTTCCATTAGATGTAATGATGGATAGATTAGATGATAGAGACGATGATATTGCTATTATCGAATTATCAGAAAAGGATATAGTTCGTAACAAAAAATTGTCAGATATCATAAAATGGATGGGCTGATACTACCCTTGAAGGTTATTAATTAGGTAGTAAGGATTTTCTGTAAATAGGAACTGAAAAAATGATTACAGCGATGGAATCTATAATTAGAGCGGCCACACGTCAAGACGATGAGCCGCTCAATATACTTTTATTCAATTCAGACGAGAGATACGAAACAAGCCTCTCAAAAACAAATCACAACTTCTATTTATTAGGAAACAAGTGGAATAATACAAAACGTCTTATGCCAGAAAATTTCACAGAAATTTTTGGTCTAAGCTACGGAATAGGATTTGACTTAGTTCTATGTCTAGGAAGATATCGCGGACTTGAAGATTGTTTAACAGTCTCTCAAACTTGTCATGCACCATTAGTATTAGCAGAACTAGATTATCCAAATCCAAATAAAGAATTCAAATTACAAAAAGGCGATATTAATGTTTTCATTGATGACCAACAGGCTTTCGCCTGGGGTTTTAAGACAAACTATCATTTAGTAGATAATTGTTTCGACGCCGACCTGTTTACTTTAGACAATACTCCAAAAGAAAACGTTGCTGTAACCAATATATCAAATTGGAAAGAAAGAGATTGGTCACATGGATTTAGATTATATCATAGAAATATAGGTGATGCTCCTAAAAAGATACTAGGAGAAACTCACTGGCAAGAATTAGCAGATGAATATAAATCGAGTTTGATATACGTTAATCCAACTACTCATGTATACCAGCCTATAGAACTATTGGAAGCTATGGCGTGTGGATGTATACCAATATCATTCAATGATACGCCAATGGCTAAGAAATTCTTCAATGGAAGATATGATTGCGCGCCAACAGAATTAAATAATAAGATAAAAGATATAATGTTTAATACATCAAAAGAAGAATTAGATGAATTAGCTATGTATTCTTTTGAGAAAGTATCATTTGCTAATAACGAAGTAGAATTTATACATCAATGGACAAAAATTCTTAACGAGGCGGCACGCCTCCCATACAGAGGAATAAATAGATGAAAGTTAATCTAAGTATAGGAAACCCAAATTGTAGAATAGGATATCTTAATCTAGACCCATTAGTAACAGAACCCGGAAGTCAAAAAGTTAAATCTGATGTTTCAAACATAGATGAATATATTGATAATGGAGAATGTGACGAATTAATAGCTAGTGATATACTATCATATTTTGATTCAAATAAAGTTGACGATATGTTAACCAACTGGTTAAGAAAAATTAGAAAAAACGGCGTGATAGAAATAAATGATATAGATATCAATTCAGTATTCAAATCCTATCAGCGCGGAGAGATAGATATTACTAAGATGAACTCTTTGATATTTGGCGAACAAGTAAGAGGATGGGATTTAAGAAAATGTGGTCTAACAATGGATTGCATATCAGAAATATTAAAGAATAAAGGTTTTGAGATAATAAAAACGAGCTATCATAATTACAATTTTATTGTTAGAGCTAAAAGGATTAACTAATGGATATTAAAACAAGTTGCAAAGATTGCGTATTTTCAAATCACGGCAAATGTAAACTAGGAAGATACAAGAACTTTGAGAAAAATGGAGCAACAATAGAAAAGGATGAATCTGGTAATATAACTGTTAAAGGCAGATATTGTTCTGCACTTAGAAAAAGTCAATGGCTTGAAGGAAAGAATAAATTCAGTTTAGAAGTAATGGTAAGAGCAGAACTCTTAACAACAACAGAAGTATTTATCTATATCAACGAAGAAAATTACTCAGAAGCTTCATTATTAAAAACACTTCTTCATCTAGAAAACCAGTTATTGAAACCAAGTATGGTAGTTTTCATTGTTAATGATGATAACTTCAAATTTGCAAAATTAATTAAGATTGGTAATGAATCAGGATTCAATTTCAGAATTGATAGAGTGCTATCAAACGAAGATGGCATAAAGATGCATGAACTAGACGCAACAGATATAGCCGCACGGAAAACACAAAGCGATTTTATTCTCCTAATGCATCCCGGTTCAACCCTTGAGGACAACGAATTCTTTGCGAACGTAGACGAAGCAATAAACGAAAAATTACTAAGATTCTCAGTTATAACACCAAATCAAGAATGCGGTAGAGGCATAATGGCTTCAGCAGCGTTATACAAAAAATTAGATGGAAACCATGAGATGTCAACTTCCTTTATTGACCCAGAAGAAGGAAATAAGGAAACTATATTGCATACTATGGAAGAAAAAATTAAATACTTGGTAAAGAAAAATAACCACGAAGAATTCATTAAAACATACGAGGAAATAAAAAATGGAAGATAAAGTCGGTGTTATAATGATTAATCAATCTAATTGCATAGAACTACAAAAAGAATGTATAGCTGGCGCTAAAGCACAAAAATGTTCAATTGAGAAAAAAGCCGCTGTTGTAGGTGGAGATTATTTTAAATCTCAACTTATAAATAAGGGGTTAGAAATAATTGGTGAAGTAAAATATGTGATAATAATAAATACAAATGAAGAACTAAAAGAAAACTACATTGAAAAATGCTTATCAATATTCAAATCATATGATAGCGTAGCAGCAGTATACACAGATTATAACAAAGAATATTTATCAGATTCAAGAGAATATTTACCATCATTTAATAAGCTAAGAATAGCAGAAGGGTATCAAATCCCAACAACTGCTATGTTCAAGAAAGAGATTTTTAATATATGCGGTAACTTCGATGATACATTAAAAGGTCTAGAAACTTGGGATATGTGGATAAGAATTTCAGAAAAATTCCCAATATATCACCTACCTGAAAGCCTTTATGTATCTAAGAGTATAATTAAGAAATCCTTAACAATGGAAGAATTAGTAGTAGAACAAAAGTATATTCTAGATAAAGCGACTCAGAGAACAAATGGAAACAAATAAAGAATTCAGTATTATTATACCTGCTGCCGGTATAGGCAAAAGAATGAAATCTTACGGAGCCAAAAGCTTAATAATACTTGGTGATACAACAATACTTGGTAGACAATTAGACATATTACAAGACTTATATCCAAAAAACGATATAGTTATTGTTGCTGGATATGAGTATGATAGAGTAGCCAAGTTTGTAGATATTTGGAAAAATAAAAGAGTAGTTGGCAGCAAAGAAATCAAAGTAATAAATAATACTCATTATGAAGATACTAATGTAGCTAAAAGTATAGCAATGGCTACTGAGTTTTGTAATAAAGATAATTACTTAACAATATATAGCGACTTAGTATTTAATAAAAAAACATTCTCTGAGATAGAATGGGAAAAATCTGGGGTATTGTTAGATACAACTAACCAAATGAATAAAAGGGAAGTTGGAGTTATAACTAGCCAAGATTATTCAGAGGTTAAGAAATTTTGCTATGATTCTGATATTAAATGGTCGCAGATATCTTTCTTATTAAAAGATGAAATGGAAATTTTCTTAGAATTACTAGATTCTAAGAACAGACACAAATTATTTACATTTGAGATATTCAATCTAATGATTGATAAAAATATAAACCTCAAAGCATATTATAACGAGCAAGCAAAAATTGCGGAAATAGACAACTCTACAGACGCAGCCGAAGCAAGAAAACTAGCGAGGGAAAATCCATGAATCAAGTTTTAGTTTCAGCAGGGAAGACGCCCGACACCAAAAGTTTGTCATCCGGCTACCTCAACGCCTTCAAGTCCCTTAACTATAACTGTGAGGTATATGGTGGCAGTGGGGCGTTTGATACGTTTGATAGATTTCAACCTGATATTTTGTGGGTTCATAGCGATGATTTAACAAGAGAGCTTACTAAAGCTATAATTGATAGACAAGAAATAAAAGTTATTCTTTTCGTCAATAACTTTGAGAAGGCGTCAACAAAAGAAAAAGATTTTGTTAAACAACTAATACATAACGGACACAACACAGCATTCAACACGAGCTTTGAGACAAGAATAAAGCAATCATGCGGCGAATGGGAAAAGATGGGACTGCAAACCATTTCCTGCTTACCAGCGGCAGACACAATGAAATTTAAGCCTGTTCCATTCGATTCAAAACATAGTTCAGATATATCTTATATTGGTTGTTATGAGTATAACAAAGAAAATAACTTCAACTATTTCTTAATTCCAGCATTGGATAAATTCAACATCAAAATATATGGCTATGGAAAATGGCCGACTCCTTATTACTTAGGCGGCTTGAATAATGAACTAATTAATACAATAATTTGCAGTTCAAAAGTAAATCTAAGCGTGTCCCACGATGAGGCTACAGGCCCAAGCGAGCGCATATTTAAAATATTAGCCTGCAATAAAATACCATTGATTCACGCATCGTACAATGAATATCCTGAATTATTTCCTATGGCTAATTTTTTCAAAACAAGAACTGGACTATTTGAACAATTAGAAAATATGAGTAAGATGGATACAACAATTAACAATGAAGAATTTATTCTAGAACATTGTTATACTAATAGATTAAAGAAAATATTCGGGATACTAGGAGTTGAACAATGAATAAATTAGGACTAGGAGTATCAGATTTCGGAGCTAATCAATTAGCTTATGAATTAATTAGCAATTCAAATAATTTTCTATCAAAAAACTACAAAACAGACATCATTGGATTTTATGAAAATTTAAGTAAGTATTCAGTTAATCCAAATTTTGCCTGTATGCACGCGGTTGAATTATGGGGATACGATGGGCCAGTAATAGCTTGTAACTTAAATATGGCAAACGATATAATTAAGATACCAACAATACCAAAGAAATACTTCTACATATGGGATTTAGAATGGATATTCTTAGAAGATAAAGAATATAGTAGATTAAAAGACATATATTCTAATCCAGAATTAACATTAATTACTAGAAATCAAGATTATGTTCATATAATAGAGAAAGTATGGAATGTTAAAGTTCCACATATTGTTGAGAACTTTAATCTAGATAAGATTGCGAGTATAATATGGAAGAAGAACTAACAGAAAAATATCTATTGTACGCATATAATGAATTGAATAAAAGCACATATGAATTAGCTAAGATGTTTAATACTTATCCAAATAAGATAAGAAGAATGTTGATTGATGCTGGCGCAACTATGAAAACAAAAGCTGAAGCTCAAAAAAGCGCTTTGGAAAGCGGCAGACATTCGCATCCAACAAAAGGCAAAAAAAGAAGTGAATCTGAAAAATTGAAAATTAGCGAAGGAGTCGCTAAAATATGGCAAAATATGAATCAAGAAGAAAAAGATGAGCGTTCTAAGATAGCAAAAGAAAATTGGGAAAATATGACCAATGAAGAACGCGAAGCTCTACAAAAGAAGGCCGGGCAAGCAGTTAGAAAAACTGCGGAATTAGGTTCAAAGTTGGAGAGATATTTACTAATCGAACTACAAAGAAAAGGATATAAAGTAAGTTTTCATACTGAATGTTTAGTTAGTAATGAAAAATTACAGATGGACTTATTACTTCCAGATATTAAACCTCCAGTTGTAATAGAAATCGACGGTCCAGCACACTTCTTACCAATTTGGGGAGAAGAGGCGTTAAAAAAGCATTTAAACGCTGATAAACAAAAAAATGGATTATTATTAGAAGCTGGATATATTGTAATAAGAATTAAGCATTTGGTCAAAAATTTATCCGAAATCCACAAACGTAAGGTCTTGACAAAAACCCTAGAAGTGTTAGAATACATAAGTATGCACACCCTCCTAGAAGAAAAGCGTCTAATCGAAATAGAGGTAAAATAATGGGCGATAAAATCGAAGCACAAGAACAAAATTTAAGTCTTAAAAATATGGAAGTAGAAGTTGATGAATCGCCTGCTACTGTGCCAGTAGAAGTAAAACCAGAAGATAAAATTCCTTCAATGATTGATTCAGATTGGTCAGACTATGTATTAAAACAATTTGAAGAAGATGAAATGATTGATGGGAACCCAACTGTAGATGGGCTTCGTCGCGTAACTAAGAAATTATTAGGAGATATAATTGAAAGCACATGCAACGTAATTTCATCTCCAACACCAGCAAACGATTTCTCATCAACGGTAGAGCATATAGTTATTATTGAATGGACTAGAGATACACAAACTCCTGGCTACCGAAGATTCAAAGAAGTGGCAGATGTTAACTTATTAAATTGTGACCCAGAATTCCGTAGATTCGCAAGTTCAACTGCTTCAACTAGAGCAGAAGCAAGAGCGCTTCGTAAAGCACTAATGCTAAAACGTGTAGTAGCTGCTGAAGAAATAACTGAAATTGCGCCAGAAACAGAAGACGGCAAGAAATCTGACAAGATAACTAAGGCCCAAATGAATTTCCTAGTCTTGTTATGTAAGAGAAACAATATTAATATAATGAATTACATTAATATGGGAACAAATAAATTTGATAGACTAGAAGATGTTCCTTATAATCTAGCAATAAAGATGTCTGGAGTATTAAGCGAATATCAACGTAAACCAGAAAAAATTAAGGATAGTATTAAAGGCTGGAAAGATGATTGGAATAAGAAATGAAACTAGAAGGCGATTTTCTTAATAACTACAATGTATTGATAGATGGAGAGTTATTTAACTCTCCTTCTAGAATAATACTGTGGGCTGATATTGATAAACAAGAAGTTGGCTATGTTCTTACTAAAGAACATTTTCCGTACTGGCCGACTAAAGAATTTGGAAAAATAACACTAGAGAAGAAAAATGAATAAAGTTGATGAACAATTTCCTGACGCACCAAAAGATGAAGACAACGCAAAAACAAATTCTGTAACTTATTTTCCAGAGTACAGAATTTATAAGCCAAACAACAATAAAACGGGCGCTGCTACACGCCTTCAGTTAAAAATTAAGCAGGAAAGGTTCCGCGTGGTGCAACTTTTCTGGGAATCGGCCCAACAAACCGGCGTTGACTCTGAGGGCAATGCTTCGTTTGGATGGGACGACCCAAAGAAAAAAATTACTTTCAAAATGAAGGACAGCGACGTTGGTGAAGTTCTCGCAGTTCTAAATGGTATGAAAACATTCGCGGGCGCGCCAGCAAAAGACGGAAAAGGCGGTTCAATCTTCCATCAAAATCCAACTGGTAATACAGTATTCAAATTCGTTAAGATGGAACGAGACGGCACTTTCGTATATTGGGTACAATTAACTTCTAAGAAGAAAGATGGAACGCTAACTGAAGTTAAACACTCTATTAGTATTGCGGAAGGCGAAGTGCTAACAGTTTTGTTACAAAATGCACTAACTTGCATGTATCCGTGGAGATAAAACGCAAATGAGGAGCAATTAAGCTCCTCATTTTTTTATTTGATAAACGTCATCAAACTTTCTCTCAATTCATCCAAATGCAGATTGTAATTCTTTGTTATAAGAGCAGTCTGAATTTTTCGTAAAACTAATCTTAAGATTGCTTTTGTAATAAAATCTCGATTACCAAAATTCACCTTATCTAAATTAGCCAATACCCAATCAATGTTGTACTTAGTTAAATCAACTAAGATTTGATTCCAGTCAGTTTTCATAGATACTCCGTGCTAACATATGCGCCGAATTGAGTTTTAGAACCTACGCTATCTGGTGAAACAGATATTGCTACGAACCAATCGTGCTGCGTACTAATAGTATTTACGCCAGAAATACTTGTGCCGCTAGGCCCAGGAGAACCAACTAAATCAACAACAGTACCAGAACCGCCAGGAGTTATCCAAGTTGAATCGCCTGAACCATTATTATTTTGTACAGTATCAGGGTGAATAAGCTCTGCTACTTTACAAGTAACACCACTAGCAGGATTATTTATATTTGACCTATCGAATATACGCAATTTTGTATTAGTTGTTTTTACATTACTGCTATGCGTAAAACGAACATTTAAGGTAGCTAAATAATTTGGAATCTGAGTTAACAAAACAGATGAGCCAGACTGACCAATAATACCACTATTAGAAGCAGTCCATTTTATATTATCTACTTCCGGACCAGCAATAGTGCCAGCGGCATTAGTTATAAATGTTCTGCTATTATAATCTCCAACAGGTAATGAGACTCCGAAGCCGTTGCCGAAGAATCCTAAACCTGAAGAACTAACATCATATATGTTAAAGTTATCACCAGCATAAAATCCAATTACTGCCATTTAATCTCTCCAATTGTTTGTTTGTAATTATTATACACAATCTACAGCAATAATATACCATTTTTGTGCATCAGGTATCCAAGCCGCAAATACTTTCTTATTAGGGTCTACAGTTGTACTAAAGAAGTTATAAACAGTTCTATCTTTCTTTCTGCCGCCAACTTGACCAACATCATCATATAGCTTAATAGTTGTACTACCACCATTACCAGCACATGAACCAACTGTAACCCCCATCATTACATCGTGAGGAGTCCATACCATTCTTTCGTCATCCCATAATAAATCAACCGGACCAGTTTTCCAAAAATCTGATTTTCTCAGATAATTAGTAAGTTCAGGCCCATCCAAGGTAGTTGGATTTTGATTAGGAACAAACGCATCATCAGTACACCATCCCCATCCACTAATAACTAATGGGCCTCTTAAACCAAATCCTCTAACGCCACCAGTAATAGGACCGTTATTCAAATATGCATGAGAATCATGAGTTGTAGTATCATAAGTATATAATTCAATATCATTTCCAGATTTGAATGGGTCTAGGAACGTCGCGACTGAATTTGCATGATAATTAGTATTTGGTTGTTCATATTGAGCTAATATATTGCTAGTATAGCTAGTGCTAATAGGTCTTATTAATCCAGTAATAGACATCATAGCGCTTCTATCATATAAATCGCTATCTAAATCACTAGATGGTATACCCATTATAATTTCTTTATCAGATAGTGTTGTTGCAGAAACTCTTGATAAAGTAGCATCAGTAGCATCAGCATCCATTATGGCAGAAAATACTGAATGAGGAGACTGTCTTAATAATTGAGGTGGAGTACCTTGATTTAATCCTAATCCTATTGCTGCGACCAATTCATTTGTCACTTCTCTAGGAACAAGTAAACGATTAATGGCATCCAAACTTTCTCTTCTAAGTTCTTGATTTCTAAGACTTATCTTCTTTAATCTTTCCACATTATCTTTAGAAAAAGCACCAAACTTAGGAGTAAAAGTTCTTAGAGTATATGTACTAGTAACTCCACTTCCACTATATCCAACATCAATACTTGTTATTGTTGGACCCTTAAGAACTTCTCCAGTTAAAGCTAATTGGTCGCCAATATTGAATATAGGAGCGCCAACTAATTCAATTGTTCCGCTTTCAGCAGATTGTTGACCAGTTATTGCTTCTGTTACTTGAGCATTAGCAGCTAAGTTCATTAAATCAATATCGCCATATCCCCAAGGCGTCAAACTAGTATTTTGTTGGAAATAAACTTTACCTTGAGCGCCTATGCCATACCAAGGGCCGTATGATAATATATTACTCTTTAATGGAATAGTTATGAAATCAGGATACACAGGTGGAGCATGTATTGTTGACCAGAAGTTTCCAGCGCCAAACTTTCTGAAGATTTTATTTGCGTCTTGTGGTTCTACTTGAAGTAATGCCGCAATTATATTAATACCACCAACACTATCAATAGGTTGTCTAAATAATGGACTGCTTATACTAACCAGTGCTACAGGAGTTAGCTCATCCAAGAAGATTATTTCTGGGTCAACTCTTGAAGAAACATAAATACCATTTCCATTATAAACATCTATCAAGAATTCTGTACTAGAAACTTTACTTAAATCAATTGCTGCTGTATTAGTATACAGTGAATAAGAATTAAATAATCCATCTTGAGTAGTAAAATTATTAGTGTAAACTGGATTCAAACCTAATGGTGGAATACCAGTATCTACATATCCAGCATTAACTATATCATAAGATGTTTTTACTATACCAGTATCTTCATCTGTTGCTACAAACACGAATGGTAATTCTACAAGGAATTTCTTGCCGAGAAACTCATTAGCAATATTTCTAACAAAGTTATAAACACGTTGAGCCGCCCATTGTTTTATTTCGGAAGCATCAGCTTTCGCCATCAACAATATAGCTGCCGGAGTAAGATTCAAGAAATCTTGAGGCATAATAGGAATTGCAGCGCCATTATTTACAGGCGGAATTCCAGGTGGAACTATACCTAATAGATTAGCAAGCGCTGGTTTAACAACACCTATAAAATCTGCCCAATCATTATATCCTTGTAGTGCAAAACACATTTCTCTAACTGTACAAGAATAACCATAAGTACCAATTAAATCATATATCTCAGAAGAATTTAATTGGGCGTTATAATCAAAAATATTGTAATAATCTATTATAGTAGCGCCTACTGCTGTAACAGTTTGAGTATCTCCAACTGCTCCTACAACATTATTAAATACTTTAGAAGCAGTACCGTCCCAAGAATCAGAAACATAAACATTGCCAGTAGATTTAAGATTAAGTGCCCATCTCTCTGATAGACTATCAAATTCTAATATGGAATTTCCATCATTACTAACCCAATGACCATTAGTATTTCTAATTAACTGTGTACCACCAACAGAATAAATTTCATAAAAACTAAACAGAGGCCCAAGATTACCAATAATAGGATTATTGTTTATATCTTTGCCAAAATAAGGATGCATTGCTGCGGCTTCTGCGTCATACATAGTATGTACTGGACCGCCAACAATAAATGCAGAAGTTACTTGATTAACAGCTTCTAAACCAACTTGACTTTTAATGCATGTTCCGGAAGCGGTAGAACTGTCTACTAATTCTTGAATATATCCACTCGGAGGCTGCAATTTTCTGCTTACTGTTCTGACTCTAATAGTTGTAGTATTAGGTATTAAATCAATAAAATAATCAAGACCAGAATCATTACAAATTCTGTCGATTATTTCCATTAATGTCATATTTGTAGAACCACCAAGTCGATAAAATGATGGTGGATTTGGTATTCCAGATAAATCTACATTATAGTAATAACCTTTATAACTTAATGGGCCACCCCATGTTCCAGCAACACCATTAGTTAAATCGTAAATACCCTGAGATAGCAATGTCCAAAACATGCCAGTTTCATTAACTTCTGAACCACCAAAACCATACAGATTCTCCAGATAGCCATAAACATTAAGCAAATTCGGAGTTCCATATGTACTAGCATTGTAATTATTTAGAACAACCTCGGTTCCTTCTAAAATGGAACGGGGGTCTTCTACGAAAACTTCAAATGTTGGTAATCCATCAGCCGATGATACTTTCTCCCATTTCTGTAATATTCCCCAGAAATTAAGGCTACCAAACGTTATATATGTCAAAGCACCTATTGGGGGAGGAAGAAAATAATCTCCTAACGTAGTATCTTGAACTAATGATACCGTTACTGAGCTTTTCTGGCTACCCCATCCTAAAGCTGTTCTAAAGTTCTTAACTGTAGAACCATATAATTTAAGTCCTGTTAATGGCATTTTTTACACCCATATCCATGATACATTTCTAGTATATCTTCCGCTTTGCTCACTCCATGTAAATTCATTCTTATCTATATATGGTCCCTCATATGTAGCAGTAGGAGTATTAGCAGTAATTATTGATGTAACATCTGGTTGACTAGGAGTAAATGATTGAGTTTTTGCTGGCATTTGAACTTCAATACTTAAACTTCTACGACTTTCTGTTACTGTAAAAATATCTTGTAGAACCGGGCCAATAGTTCTCAACACGCAAACGTGTTTAGCAATAACTTCAACCGGCAATTGGTCTGCAACAGTAATATTTTCACTTATAGCACCACTTATAGTAGTCGAAGGACGATTTGTATATTCATAATCATATGTTATTGTTCCTGATAAAACATTCTTACCAACTGATTGACCAACTATAGTTGCATTAAGAGTAACGCCCGAATAAGTTTGCGCTCTAGTAATTAGTAATGGCTGAATAGTATTCCAACCGGCATTAGCATTAGTATATCTATCACCAATCCCAGGCGTAGTTAGGGTATTAAATCCAGTTATAGTACCATTAACGTTAACGCTCACCAATTGTGTTTCAGCATTAGTCTTAGTTGATACTGTATATTCTTCAATATACTTATCTGCACTATCAGATAGTACCCAACTTTCTGTTACAGAATATTTACCGCCAGACTCATCAATATTTTCATTCTTAATATAGTTATACTTATAACTATAAGAACTAAGTCCAGTCACAGTCATATGGTCTGGTGGCGGAACACCATCTGGAACGCTAGAAGTATCTAAATCAAAACCTAATTTTGGAAGAACTCTATCTCTAGCTACTATCCAACCCTTTTTCTCTAATGTACCAGTTCCAGCATTGTCATATTTATCTTTAGCTTGTGCAGATAATGTATGAACTACTTTATAAGTTCGTCCTCTTTCATCAGTTGGTTCAATAGACCAATTTTCATCAAAATCATTATCATCTTCTTCATTAGCACATAAAGTGAAAGTACCAAAATCAATTCTATCAGTTTCCATTGTGATAGTATAACTAACTTTGGTATGCCAATCAATGCCACCCTGATTCCCAGGTTGATAAGCAATATTTCTTATTCTAGGAACAAACTTAATAGGCAAACTACCATCAAAAGGTTGCACTTCAAATAGAAAACCACTTTGACAAAATAAATCGTCTAATGCTCCAATTTTATTTCTTAAAAGAGCAAGTCTTTTATCAGAATCATTAGCAATTAAAGGCGGTGTATCTGGTGGATAACCAGTATTAGTCCAGAAATTGCCATCGCCATCAGGCGAACCTTTATAAGCAAGTAAAGTACCGTTAACAGTAACAACATACTGAACTTTTCTAAACTTCCCGCTCTCACCACGAAGATATTCTTTTTCAATACCTATAGTTTGAACAGGAATAAGCTTTTTACTATTATAAAGTACAGGCAAATTAATTCTCCTTAGAATCCATGAACATATAAGTTCAATGAATTATTAATTGTATCATCAATATTTGGAACGCTCAATGGTAGAGTTCCAGTAGTAACAATATGTCCTAAAGTATATAAATCTAATGTATCATTATCACTAGGTTGTGGTCCGCCGTGAGAATATAGTGGTAGAGAAGCTCCAAATCCACATTGTATATATAGTAATAATGTATTATTAATTGGTGTGGCATCAGGAGTTACTCCGTCACCAATAACAAATAATGGTAGAGTTCCCTCAATTGTGTCGTTATAACAAACCAAAGGTAAACTTGAATAAGCAGGGAAGCCACTCCCCTGCACAAAAAGCTTCAAGCTGTTCACCGCCGACAACGCCCCCTCGGTATACAGATTCAGGGAGGCGTTTATATTTGAAACTGTGAATAGAGGCAGTGTATCCGTTACAGGCCCGGCACCGAAAACCATTGCTGGATTAAACGGTGCTGGCGCTTGTACGAATAATGGTAGATACGCTGATGATGAAAAAAGTTCTTCTAGGTTCATTCTACCGGCCCCGCTTCTGAAAGATTAGCCTTCACATAATTAGATAATACCTGCTTTGCTTTACTTACGGCAATCTTTTCTAGTTCTGGACTTAGTGCTGCAAGAGCTTCTGCGCCAGTTATATTAACATTTACTGCGTGTGTAAAGTTTCCAGTAATTGTTGATGGGAACTTTTGCATAGCTTGAGCTAGAGCATTAGCTGAATTATCAAATGCTGTAAATGCTGTTCTTAAGATAGTTAAACTATTTTCAAATCTAGATACAGCTTGTGAGAAATCAGTAGCGTTTAATACTTGACCAACATCATTGATATTATTTCCTCTAACTGGACCGCCAGCCGCATAATTCTGTGTTTTACCGACACTGTTCATCTTATGAAGAGTGCTTAATCCTATAGCGTTAGCAGCAGTCCTATTTAGAACAAACTCGCCAGGAGTTAACATAGCCGGAACAGTATCTCCATGACCTACGCCTGGAACAGAACCGCCTGTTGCAAATCCTATTGATTTAGCTAGATTAATAATATCATCAATGTTTGGTATATTATCTAGTGTTTGGTCGCCAAAATCACCACCACCACCAAAATCACCAACATTTAAAGCTTTCCCCGCTTTTTCTTTTATTCTAGCAGTAGCTAATTTAATAGCTTCTTCTGCTATAATTTTAGGATTACTTAATTCGCCAACTTCACCACCTTTTCTAGTAACTAAATCAGTAATCTTATTAGCTTGTCTCTGAGCATCAATAGTGAATGGAGCTTTATTAATTTCTGAGAATATTTTTTCTCTTTGATTTAATAATTCATCCAGTTCATCTTCTTTTTTCTTCTTAGCATTTTCTCTAACTTTTTCTTGATTAGCAATCTTATTGTTAAGATTTTGTTGGATATCTCTCTTAACTTTTAATTGCTTATTATCAACGAACGGAATCTCTTGTTCTTTAAATACACTTATAGTTGGACCCTTATAAGCTGTTTTAATAGCATTTAACAATAAATCTCTTTCAGGAGAACCCTTGTCAAGATTAAATTTGAATGCTTGATTCTTACTTGGATATAATTGTTGATTATTCAACTCATCTAAATAAGTATTTACTGCATTTTTTCTAACTATAAATGATGTATCATTAACTAAATTAGGATTTTTCTTTTCTTGTAAAGCTATTGCTTTTGATTGTCTGTCCGCTCTAATACGTTGATTATCTATGTATGGAACAACTTCATTAACATATTTCTTTAATAAAGCTTTTCCATCAAGAGCATCATAATTAGCAAAATCTCTTTGTCTTATATCAGCATTAGTTCCTATTATTTTCTTGATGAAATCAGGTTGACTCAAGATGTAATTAATCTTATCAGGAGTCTCAGTTAATGTTACTCCAAATGTATTTGCTGTATCAGCAGTTAGCTTTTTAGTAAAGTCAGTAATTTGCTGTAATTTAACAACATCTTTAATTTTTGACTTATTTATTTTACCAATATCTAAGCTAAACTTTTTATTTCTAATTGCAATTAACTTTGCAGCTTCAGTTCTAGCTTGTTGATATGAAATATCTAAATCTTCTGGAGATAATCCAGCCAATTTAACATATAATGGGTCATCTTTATTAACAACTCCAAGTTGATTCTTAGCGCGATTAACAAATTTATTAACAAACCCACCTTCAGCAAAATACTTAGTTCCAGAATTAATATTCTCTAGTAATCCTTTATTAGCAGATGCAGCTTTAGCATTAACAATAAACTCACCAGGAGTTAACATAGCTGGAACAGTATCAGTTCCTTTTGGAATAAATCCACCAGCAGCTTTTCCAATAACAGTACCTAATTTAAGTCCATATTCAATTGGATTAACAGATGGTTGAACTAATGCAGCATTTTCAGTTTTCTTAGAACTTATTATTCTTTCTGTTTCAGAAATAATATCTGCTAATGACTTTATCTTCTTAGAAAATTCTTCTATAGGATTAGTAGCATTGAAAGATTCAAGCGCTTTTGAAAAATCAGCAAAATTCTTTCCACTTGTCTGAAAATTATTTACTTTATTAAAAGTCTCTTCACCAACTTGAGCTTTAAGATTTCCACCAAGTTCATTTCTTTGATTTATTGAAGTATTTAACTTTTCAGTTAAAGCTTGAGCTATTACTCTTTCAATATTGCTATTTACAGTAGCTTCATATCCAGCTTTTCCTTCTCCGAATAATGATGTTTGACCAAGCGCACTAAACGCAGTAGATTTTTCAGCAATTTGCTCAACTAATTTCCCAACATCTAATCCAGTACCAGCAGTCTCTTGTGAAACTATACTAGATAAAACTTTCTTAAAATCTTCAGTATTTACAAATCTTGAATCTTCACCTAAAGCAAATTGAGCTTTAGATAAAGAGAAATTAGCTCTCTTATCTTCTTGTCCATTAATAGCAAACCCACCAAATTTTTTATCGCCAATTGTAAGTCTAGAACTTAATTCTTTTATATTCTTATCTAAACCAAATAAAGCTGAAAATTCTCCGGTTCTACTCTTAAGTAAATCCACTTGACTTTGCTTAACATTAGTTCCTAAAACATCAGTAATTTTCTTTCTATTCTTTGCTTCGTCTGAACTTTCTAAAGTTCCTTTTTCTATATTCGCAGCATTTAATTTTTGTTTTTCTTTATTAATAGCTTCATTTCTAAATGAAGCATTTAGATTAGCAAAAAATTGATTTTGAAGACCTCTTAAATCACTAATAAATGCATCATTATTACTTCTAGAATCTGATATTAATGCTTTTTGAGCAGCTTCAGCAGTTTCAATATTTTTTCTTTCTAATTCTCTTAATTCTCTTTCTTCATCTTTAGTTTCTTGTTTTGGCGTAAACACTCCACCAAAAGTATTCTCTAAAAGATTTGTCTTAACATCACTAGCTCTTTGTTCTCTTCCACCAAGATTAACTTTAGCATTGCCTAATGATTCAAGAGTATTTAATATAGAATTTATATTCTTATTGCTAAATCCATTCAAATTACCTGCTGTTGCGGCCTGATTAGCTAGAAGAACACCTCTATTTATATCTGCTCTTTCAGCATTTCCTGCTCTTAAGAATCTTTCTCCAAAAGATAATCTAGAGCTTCTATCTTCCTGAATCTTAGAAAGCTTTTCTTGGATAGCAGCGTTTCTAGTTGAAACATCTGTAAGCTCTTTCAAAGCAAGTTGTAAATCAGCGCTTTGTCTCTTTAAATCTACTAATTTTTCAGCAGCTTGTCTAGAAGCATCAGTAGCAAATCTATTTGAATCAAAATTCTTTTGTTGAGATTGAGTCGTTTCATCTATTTGATTCTTTAATGAAGCAAGTTTATTAACTATAGATTCAACGTCTTCAGAATTTTTACCTAAACCAGTTAGTCTTTCTGCTCTTTGTGTTATAGGAGCATTTAACGCCTGAACAGATAATCTATCTAAAGCACCATTCTTCTCACCGAATTGTTCAGCAAGTCTATCATTTATAAATCTTATCTTAGTTAACTGTATTTGGCGTAGCTTATCTTCTTGCTCTCCAGTTTTTTGAATTCTATTTTGATATTTTATCAATTCACTAACAAACTTATTAGCATTATCTGCTAATATAGTAGAAATCTTATTGAATTCATCGCTTGGATTAGACTCAGATAATAATTTTGAAATTGTAGCGCCAGTATTTGTTCTCGCTGATGCTCTTAATTTATCAAGACCTTCTTCTCCAACAGCCTTAGTAATAGAATTTATAATAGCCTTTTGTTGGTCATTTAAACCGCCAAGACCCTTTTCAAGAGCTTCTCTAATTTTAAGTTCTATATTTTGACCTTCAAGACCAGGCTTTGATAAAACATCAGGTAAAACAGATGTTAATTTATCTTTTATGATACTAAAATCTGAAGCAAAGCTAGATAGTGCAGCGCCTTCTTTTCCTAAAGCGCCACCAATACCTTCTGTATTAGTGATATACTCTTTATTAAAGTTGGTATTTAAAACATTACTAATAGTTCCTTCAAAAGCATCATTTAGATTAATAGAAGCAACTTCTAATTTCTTCATATTATCAGCAGTTTGTTCAACTAAAACTGATAAACGATTAAATGAGCCTAATTGTTGACCAATATCAATACTTGCTTTAGTAGCAAATTCTTGTCTACGTTGAGAAGTAAATCCTTCGGCTCTTTGGCGAGTAAAATCTTTTGCAACTTCACCAACGCTTGTTTTCTTAAAATCAGCAATAACTTGTAATAAATCACGATTAGACTCTATAAAACTAGAATCTAATTGTTCAAGAGTTGTTTTGATATTATCCGAAGACAGATTAACTGTACCAGATGTTTTTGCTAGATTTTGTCCAAGCTTTAAAGATTCTCTTCCTAAAATCTCATAGATTCCAGGCAATTCTTTACCAATAGTTTGACGATTGAAACTTTCAGTAGCTTGTAGATATTTTGTAGTATCAAACCCTGAGCCAAAAACTCGTCCAGTTCTACTTTCATTAGTTAAACCTAAGAATCTACCAATTCTAGTTGAAGATTCTTCAGAAGCTTTTTCTTGATTAGCAGTCTTAACAGTATTTATTTCAGATAATATCTTAGTTCTATCTTCAGCAGTGAAATTACTACTCTTATTAACATTTTCAATAATCAAACTTAAATCAGTTAAAGCTTTACCAATCTTAGCTTCTCTAATTTGTTTTTCTGCATCTTTTAATCCATCAACAGCACCATATATGCCACCAGCAAATGCGCCAACAGCAATACCAAGAGGCCCAAATATACTACCAACAGCAGCGCCAGCAGCAGCACCAGTTAATGCGCCACCAATACTAGCATTGCTTTTTACTCTAGATGTCTCACCAGTCTTAGCTGCTAAATCAAAAGATTCTTGCTTATTCTCAAATTGTTGACCACCATAAGAAGCTATTAAAGAACCACCAAATAATGCGGCAGTTTGTAAACGCTGTGAACGAGCTTGTCTAGCAGACAATTCCTCATCAGTAAGAGGCGCTCCTGCTCCTCTACCCAAAAGACCTAAACTAAATCTGTTTAGTAAACTTCTTCTTTCAGGCGCAGCAGTTGTTGGAGCGGCTAGTAAATTATCATTATGAACAAATGTTCCTGTTCCTGATAATGAACCTCCACCATATCTAAATCCAGCTTTAACTTCTTCGGCGTTAACACCAGCAGCAAGCGCTCTATTAGATAGAGTTTTAAGAGTATCATTTAATCTTGTTAGATTATTAGCTGCTCTAGTTGCTTCAGCTTGCAATTCTTTCTCTTTTGCAATTTGTCTATCTATAATTGCATTTATAGTAGAAGTATCGCCACCTCTTGCTGCTATAGCGCTAGCTTGAACAACATTAGCTTGTCTTGAAGAAGCAAGAACTTTTAAATCTGCCTCTGCACGAACCATAGCATCAGAAGCTCTTTTTTGGAATGTGGCTATCTCTTTGAGATTTAATAATACTTCTCTTGTTGGTACAGAACTAGCAGAACGGTCTGCATAAACAAGCGGTACTTCTCCAGTTGGCTTAGTTGGCTTTGCAACTGTATCTCCAGTAGCAAAATTCTTTACATATCCACCAGAATTATATCCGCGAATCTTACCAGTCTGATTCATATAATTAAGATTAGCTAGACCAATATTACTTGCAGAGCGCTTACTAATAACAAACTCGCCAGGAGTTAACATCGCTGGAACACTATCTTGATTTGAACCACCTAAAGCAAACTTTAGATTTGTTCTTTTAATCAAACTAAGTGTTTTTTCGACATTCTTTGTTCTGGTATTAACAGCACCTTGAGCAGATATTCTAGCTCCAACATCAGAACTCTTACCAGTTAAATATTCATCATTAGTAGTTAAATATCCACTATCTTTATCATTAGATAAATAATTACCAACATTAGTAGCATAAGCTTCTTTAGGATTGGTTAGATAACGACCAGTAGAAGAAAATTTACTTATTCCAGCTTCATTTAATCTATCTTTAGTTACTTCTAAAGCGCTGGCTGTAGCATTAGCAAAAACACCCTTTTCTAAAGTGCTTGCAAAAGCACCTTTAACACCAGTCTTTCTCTCGCCAATTAAATTATCAAATCCATGAAGAGATTCATGAGTTATCAAATCCTTTAATTGTTTAGCATCAGTAATACTAGCTTTATTTAAAGCAAGTATCTTATTATTTGGATTAAAGAATCCATCAGAATCAGCAACATTTTGATTCTTAGTAAAATCTCCAATTACAACTTTCTTAGAAGCTCTACGGAAATCAATACCATGCTCATCCTTCAATTCATCAAAAGCCTTATCAACAGCAGCTTGATTCAATACGAATCCGCCATCTGCATATCCTATTAAACCACCTTTTGCATAACCGGGTCCGGGCTTATATGGTAAACCCTTTGCTTTTCTAAGAGCATTAAATTTAACATTCTCCTTAAAGAAATCAGACTTGGCACTACTAAAATTACTTTGACCTAAATCAAGACTAGTCTCAATTACATTCTTAGCAGCTAATGAGGAAGCCTTATTTATAAGACTAGCTCTATTAGTATAATTTAATCCAGCTTTAACATCTAGATAATTTTCCTTAACACCACCAAACAATGTATTTAATTTAGTCTTATTAGGATTAACAATATCAAATCTATCATTAGCACCACGATTAGCAATCTGAGAAGCAGTATTTGATAAGCTAAGTAAGCTTGATTCAAACATATAACCTAAAATGCCTCTTTCACCAATCTTTAAAACATTGGAACGAGCATCTTTAGCAATTTTATTTATATTTGGTAAGCCAGTACCAGATAACAAATCTTGAGTACCAAACTCAGCAGCATCAGATACCTTTGGATTGACAGCCTTTTCAAAATCTGCGCCGCGTTTTGCATTTAATAAATAGCTAGTTGGATTACCAGATAAACGAACTGGTATAATAGTGTTATATGACTTAGCTAATCTAGTATCAAATGGTTTATAGCCACCAGCAGTAGCAAAAAGTCTAACTGTTGCATAAGAACCAACTGGCAATCCTAAATTATCTCTAACACCGGCTCTAATCTTATCATTTCTAATTATAGGTTCAGCATTACCACCCTTAACATCATTCAAATCAATTGAAATAGTAGAAGCAGCAGCTTTTCCTGATGTGCCAGCTTTATTATCAAGGAATAGACCAGCATAATCATCTTGCTTACCTAATTTAATAACAGCGCCACCACTAGCATACTTATTCATCTTAGATAGATTATCATAACCAATAGCTTTAGCTGATGATTTACGAATAACAAACTCGCCAGGAGTTAATTTGGCTGGAACAGTATCTCCATTTCCATAACCGGGAACAATTCCACCAGTTGCAAGTCTCAATTCAGAAAATGAATCATCTGTACTTTTATTTTTAGCAGGAGAGGATGGTGCCCCAGGCGCGCCAAGTTTGACGCCAATAGCCGAAGCTAACCCTCCATCTCTTGATTTGACGTTCAGGTATTTTTTAACTATGTCTGCGTTGTTTTCTCTACTATAACGAGATTTCACATCTAAGAATGATTCATTAACCGGGCCAGGAAAAACGAATTTATCAAAGGCTTTTCCTAAAGTTGAACCGGGGCGCTTGCCTTTAGAATATTCAAAGTCTGTACCATTTCCGGCAGTAAATCTACCAGATAAACCTTCTATATACTTCTCAAACATATAACCAGTAATACTATTAATTTGAGAATCACTAAGTTTATTAACTCTAGAACCACCAAATTTATTCGTAAATATACCTTGAATACTATTATTTAGATTACCAATAATATCTTGTTGGAAATCTTGAGTTGGTTGCGAACTTAAAACATGAACATTAACGCCACCAGATACAGTTTTGACACCGCCAGCATCTAATAAAGCTTTTACTGTTCTATTAGATTTACCACCAATATTAGCACTACCTAGATTCTCGACTCGAAGACCTGCATTTAGTACGTCACGACCTTGCTTCCCTGCTTCACCACCAGCAGTACCAGAAGTAACATAACCAACAGTTTCTCCGGCAAATGGAATAATAAGTTTTCCATCTTTAACATATTTACCAGTTTTTGTTGCTTCTCCTCTATCTGTTCTAAACTCTTTATTTTCACCTAATGTTTTTCGTAATTCAGTTAAGCTCTGTACAACGCCAGTTTTGCTATTACTTGCAAATCCTAATTTCTTAAATACTTCATTTGCACTAGTATAACTACCATTTTCTGATGGGCCTAATATTTTAGCTAAAACTTTTTGGTTCGCTTGATTACTTAATAATTTAGCCCCTTTATCTTTTGCATCAGCTAATGCATATAACCATTTTACATTATTTGGAGATAAATCATAATTTCCAACTTTAAATACTTGACCACCATCTGCATACTTATTTATTTTGCCTAATTTGCCATATCCAATACTTTGTGCTGCTCTCTTATTAATTACGAATTCACCAGGAGTAAGCATTGCTGGAACAGTATCTCCGTTTCCATATCCAGGCACAACACCACCAGTAGCCAACTTCTTTGGGCCTACACCAGAAAATCCTTGAGTGACGCCACTAAAGAATGATGTAAGATTAGAAGCTAATCTTATAGTAGTTAAAGTTGTTAATAAAGGAATAAGAGGAGATAGAGCATCTGTAATTGATATAAATGCTTTAGCAAGTTTTAAACTTGTATCTAAGAATCCTTGAAACGCATTGCTACTAGCAATAGTACGAGCTAAAGCTAAGAATTCTTCCTTAACTTTAGTTAATTTCACTAAGAAAGCAGCTTGGGCTTCTTCAGCAGAAGTAGTAATTGAATTAAAACCAGACTGGGCAATATTAAGAGCTTTTTGACTTGTCTGGAATTGTTGTAATAAAGGTAGAACCTTGGAAATTTGACGATATCCACCAAGTTGTTCAACAACTTCTGAATAACGTGGGTCAGTTGAACGCACATCTTTTAATGCTTCACTTAATCTTCTAACAGCTTCATATGCTCCAACGAATTGAGTTTCTAAATTAGCATCGCCTAAAGCTATAGCTTCTTGTCTTGTATAACGAAGATTAACACCTAATTCTCTAAGTGCTTCTACAGTATCTTTTCTTTGTAATCTTGTAAAAACTGTTCTTAAACCAGTAGCGATTGAATCTGCACTTTCACGAGTAGTTGCTCTAACAGATGTGAATAGAGCAATAAACTCATTTAAATCACCGCCAACACTCTTGAATGCACCACCAGACTTTTGAACAGCAGTAATAATATCCTTTGATTCTACAGCGAATGCAGCAGCTACAGCGTTAGCTGAACCTAAAGCTTGCTCTAAATCTTTTGCCTCAAGTCGAAACTGTGCCATTACAGCAATTGCGCCTTCAGTTGTATCTTTGATATTATCGAATGTTGGCGCTAATGTAGTTTTAGCTAAAACTTCCATAGCCGCAGTAACTTCTTTAACAGTTAAACCGGCTTGACGTAGAGTTACTGAAGTTGCGACTAAATCTTTTGAACTAACACCTAAAGTAGTTGATAATCTAGTTATTTCATTATTTAATTCACTTAACTCAGCTTTAGTTGAAGTACCAACTTGAGTAAGTTTAATAAATTCTCTTTCAAACTTTAAAGCTTCATTGAAACCATTTTTAATTGCTGCAATAGTACCAACTACTGTACCAGCAACTAAACTGAAACCTAAGAAACGACGACCAGCAAGACCTGCTGCTCTACCGAATTCTTCTGTAGCATTTGTAGCCTCTGTCGCAGCTTTATTATAATTGTAGATAGAATTTGAAACTGAAGCTATACTTTTTGATGACGAAGCTGCTGAAGCACTAGAACTTGAAAATCCACTTCCTAATTTTGATAATGAAGACGAAGCTGCTGTGCTATTAGCAACTAAAGCTTTTAAGTTAACGTTTAAAGCAACAATTTGTTGATTCAATGCATTAAGACCAGAAACAGAAGTAGGATTAATTTGTAGATTAACCGTAGCTGAAATATTTCTTAATTTAGCTTGAATATCAGACGCTAACTTTCCTAAGTTAGATGGAGTCTGAATTTGTAATTGTGCGACCAGATTAAATGCCATCCAAAATCCCCTTATAAACAAAAAGATAGAGTAAACTACAAGAATTACTTGTAATCAACTCTATCCGATTATATCACTGTCCGTTAATTATTTTTCTTCATCATCAGGTTCAGCCAAGAATGGCGCGAACTCTACCTTATAATTACCCTCTTCGTCTACCAAAACACCATCTCCATCCACAAGTTCACCCTTGGAATTTATAAATCGTCCATCTTCACGAATAAGACGACCTTGTGAATCAACCAGCTTACCATCCTTATTAATAAGTCGTAGCTTATCATCTACGAATCCATAATCTTTAAGGAACTTATTCTCAACCAAATTGCTTTCATAATTTGGGTCTAAGTTATAAGTTAATAGGGCTAAATATTTTGCAGCATCTAAGGACGCTTGTTCATTTTCTTTAGTCTTGAATTCATCATAATTGGTGTAATACTTATCACCAGTTTCAGCATTAACTGTACACATAGATACAGCATATGCAAACTTCTCAGTTTCAGCTTGAGACTCAGCACATCTAGCATCAACTTCATTTCTAGCTGAAGTCAAATCGCGAATCTCAGCACGAATCTCTTTCATACGGAACGCCAATTTCTTCGCGTCTTGTTTTGTCAAACCGGCGTTTCCGCCCTTTTTAAGTTTGAGTTCAGCAGAGAAGAGTTCCTTCTGCAATTTTTGAAGTTCCGCTTCCTTCGCGTCATCCCATAACTTTTGTTCTCGTGCAATGTCATTAATCTTGGCTCTTAATGGAGCTTTTGAATTAATTGCGTCACTGAAAGCTCGATTCCATATTTTTTGGAGTTCGCGACTTTGTTCAACGTCTGGACGCTTAACAGCTAATTGAATTGATTTGCCATTAGTATCTTTAGTTGTGAAAACTAATTTATTTTTGATTTTATTATCACTCATTGCTTTTGTTCCTTAATTAAATCTGCACCCTTAAAATTCAACTGATAACGATTCCAAGTTACTGTGTATTGAGCTAATTCATTTTGTATAGCTCTAATCTGATTATTACCATTATTTAGAACATTAGTTCTTATAGCATTCCAAATAGCTCTATAATTTAATTCATCAGTAGTTAACTCAGATTCCTTTTTACCATGACCCCATAAAAATCCAAAACTTTGTTCAAAATGACTCAGTGGCGCGATAAAAGATGTTTTTAATTTTGTCTCTAATATTTTAATTAGAGCCTTTTTTGAAGACTCATTATATTTTTGAGATTTTAAAACATTCTCGCCTTTTCTTTGAGCGGCGACCGCACGCATTTGTGCCTCTGGATTCATACTATCCTCCATTTTTACATTCCTCCCATGTTTCCTTTGACAGAATTTTTAAACATTTCTGCCTTTTGTTTTCTTAGTTCAATCTTTGTATCTGGCATTTGTGCTTCTGGCACATTCTCATGCTTACTTACATAATTTAATCTTTGTCGTTTTGTTATATCTGCTTCTAAATCATTCAAGGAAGCGATTCTTTCTAAATCCGTTTGTGAATTGGCGGGTATAAAAATTTCACTAGAATTCTTAATTTTTTCATTAGTTATAAGTTGGTCAGCAGCATTCTTATTATTTTCTTTTTCACGCTTTTTACGTTGAAATATAAACCAGCCATCTAATATATCATCATCATCTACAACATATTGAGGAGGTTGTTCTGGATGTTCATGTACATTATCATATATAGACGACCATATAATTAAAGAACGTTGGTCTTCAGTCATATCAATAGGAGCTATACCTAATAATTTACCTTCTGTTTTACGAGATATCCAATATGAACGCCACGGCTCATTTCTAGCTAAGTATCTAAATTCGGTTTCGCCTATTTTATTTTCTCTATGAATTGTTAATGCCTGTTCTAAAATAAAAATTGGGGAAGTCCAATATGACTCCTCATTCATAAACAGGTCGCCAGTAATATTATACAATGACATACCCATCAAAAATTTATTTTTCTCAATCTCAGCAAACCCTGATGCGGAGAGATGATTATAGCTATTTTTTTGTTCAAGTAATAATTGTATATCAGCCTTTGCTGCTTTTAATACTTTTTTAGCTACATTCAAAGTTTGCGAATTAAAAGATGACTCAAACATTCGTAGTTTTAATTCTTCTATATCTTTTTGTAAAGAAGTCAGTTTCTTTTCCCTTGTATCATCCCATAGACCATATTGAAACATGAATTTTTTCAATTCGTCATCTGTGAACATTCCATAATCAATAGAATCTTCATAAACTTCCCTATATAATTCACTAGCGATATATTTATGATATCTACTAGGATTCTTAATAAGTAAATGTATTATTTGAAAACTAACATCTCTTATTCTACATTTAATAGTTCCAGATATAATCTTATTAACTAAGTGTTCCGCTTCTTGAAAAAGCATTGATTAACCTCTCTTACTAAGTTCTTCCTCTAGTTTCTTAATGATGGCGTCCTTCTCTGCTAACCTTTTTTTGAAATCTTCTAATGCTCCACTAAACTTTACAGAAAGTTTTTCCATATCCATGTGATAATCTAATACTATTTTACCAACATGCTTACAAATATTCTCGTATTCATTCATAAAAAAATCCCATAGAAAATAATTCCTATGGGATTATACATTTGCAACGCAGATTTTGTCAATCTGCGAAGCATCTTAGTTATCAAGGATATTGTCCGGCGGGGTCTGATGGCTCTTTGACTGTCATATCATTAAATGTGGTATAAGAATATGTAACTGTTACGTTACCACCTTGAGTACCAGCATTACCACCACCGTAACTTACAGTATTCAACTTGTTCTTAGTACCAACGTCTACAATTAGACCTTCTCGTAATTTGATTACGATTTGTTCGTTTGTTAAGTTGTCTGCTTCTTCCAAAGCATTAACTAAGTCACCAGCAGTTGTGTAACATTCAATTTCTGTTGTTACTTCTACTGGGAATTGAACATATCGGTGATATGGTCCCTTACGACCTAATTCATTTAGTTTTTCACGTCCAAGGTTTGTTTGTACACGAGCAGATTGTAAGTGGGCACCAAAAGTACCTGACACTTCTAGGTTATAACCTGTTCCACCAATGCTTGTGATACCAGTGATTGTTAGAGGCCAGATTGAACCACCAGAACCCATCAATACGTCTTGACGACGTTGTACACCGCCAGAGCCAGGAGGTGAATCTGCGTTAGTTGTAAATCTACCAGTACCAGATGGAGATGTTCTCCATACCTTATTATTACCAACGAAAGTAGTAGATTCAGTACAGTTACCAGCTACAGGGAATTGATAGTTCAAAGCACTTACGAACATACCAGAACATTCAACTTCTGTGATAGGAGTACCGCTCGCAGAAACTTTGTTATCATCATAAATAGTCAATAGAATTTGACATTTTTCATTTGAACGAGCAACTAGTGTTGCGCCAGTTGAGCTAGGAGTTGATAAGTGATAGGTTAATGGATAACCGTCAATTACCTTTTCCATTGTGATTTCAATATCTGGAACTTCTTCGATGTTTTCATAAATAGACAACTGACCAATCTCGAAAACTTGTTCTAGATTGAACTTTGTATTTACGCCAACGCTTTGTAAGCCGTGAACAGTGTGGCCTAAAGTATATGAAGTTGGGCCAGTACCAATAGGTGCAATTTGCACTTGTTGAATAGCGTAATAAATTCTCTTGTTTGCCACTAGTAATCTCCATTATATTGTTAATTAGTTTTTCTTCGTTTTCCGTAATAAGATAATACACTAACCGTTAAAAACCAATAGATAAAATAAACTACACCAATTATCTTAAATCTCAGGAAAATCTATTTCAAAAGTTCCACGAACAACTGCTCGATAAAGTGGAGGCATAGATTGGCTATCTTGAGCTTTCATATCTTTTATGAAAGCTTTCTTCCAAAAGAATCCGCCATCTGCATTTGTCTTGACCAAATCTGGATACATCATAGCGCCAGAAGCTAAGGAACCTTTATAATCCAATGGAAACTTATCAGCAGTAACCATTGCGTTCTTATCAAACATTAATATAGTTCTATCTTTTTGATATGTTATGATATCAAATAATTTATCTCTATCCCATGTATTTTCAGATATTATATGAAATAATACATCAGTTCTTATCCATTGACCGCCACCTAATTGTAATGGAACAAATTCTCTACGAGGAACTGTTTCAACTATAACTGCTGGTAATTGAACTCTATTCTGACTTAATATCGTCCATACACCAGAACCAGATTGATGAAACTGTGGGTCATCAACACGATATGTATTAAATATTACTTCTTTAAACCAAGGAGCATCTGAAGTGTAAAATGAGACACTTCTATGAGAATAATTAACCTCAACAACACTACTTGGAGAAATAGCTGTTGTAAATTGTACTTGGCCTAATGGATAATTAATGCTATGTTCGTATGTACCAGTTGAACCTGCCGGATGGAAAATATTGTCTACATAAACTCCGGAAATTTGAGTTGGTTGATATGCGTATTCAACTCCACTTTGCCAAACCCAATCTTGACGGTTCGCTTCCCAAATTTGTCCCAAATCGTAATTTTTGTCATCAACCAATCTAAGTTTAGCAGGGGAGCCACCATAGGCACCACCAGAAGTTCTGTCAATATTTGTAAACCCGCCTATGCCTAATAGTCCCCAATTGAAAAATTCAACGAGGTTAGCTTTCAACTGTTCACATAATGTTGAATTTCCTATTTGTGTTATACCTTTAAGTGTTGTATATTCAGGCATTAAATCCTCTTATCTAGTTCAAGAAATAAAATATTTCCTATTGGGTCTTCTAGTCCTTCAATAGCTCTAGTTAACCAGTTATTATTTACTGTTCCAGAAAATTCTGGCGGCACTCTAAAACCACGACTAGATTTTTTCATTATAGCATGTCCAGTTCTACTTAATGGAGAATTAATAAGAACAGCGGTATAATCAGAAATAACAATTTCATCACCAGCAGTTAATAACCATTCTAACCAATTAACATCGCCACCATCTGTGCTATATGATGTTCCTGGGACAGTTAACACATCTGAAAAATCACTTAATAAAACAGAAACAGTTATAGATGTTGTTAATGTTTCTCCAACTATAATTGCAGGTGAATATTTCACTTCTATGCTATTTTTTATAGTAACTATAATATTCTCAAGTATTTTACTTGAATCTGTCAATCCAAAAATAGCAGCTAAATCCCCAGACAGAAGGGAAACAAATTCCGGAGTCTTTTTTATTTGGGACTCAACCTCTTCTCCAACTAATCTTTTAATTGTATTATCTGTAGAAAGAGCAGCTAATAATATATTAAATTGTTTAACCATTTCTTTTAGCATGGAATTTAAAATTTCTTTTTCATTTATATCTAATTTTAGAGTTAAGTTCATTTTTATACAGTTGGGTCAAATCCAATTCCATTATTATATGAACGCAAAATTTGTTCATGAGTTAAAGCAATATTATAAACTGATATTTCATCTATCGACCTTTGGTTTAAACTAACAGTAACAAATCCATACATTAATCCATTTAAATTGCCTCCGGTAGCAGCAACTTCATTAGTGGTCATTAGAATACCATTCAAATATGATTTTGCAATGCCGCCTTTAAATACTGCTGCAATATGATACCAACCAGTATTTAAATTTTCGCTAACTACAGTATAACCTTCCTGCGCTTCACCCCAAAATAATTGTATATTTCTATTAGAAATAGAAGTATCACTATTTGCAATTAAATATGGATTAAATTCTTCTGCAAGATTAAATAAATGAAATTGGGCGCTTCCACTAATATTATTAATATAAAACCACATCATCATAGAAAAATCTTGAGTATATGGGTCAATGTTATATAATTGACTAGCCGGACCAGATGATATTATTCCACCATTCAAAGATTGATTTAATTTACCATTAGGATAATAATGGTCAGAAGTTGGAATACCATCATATCCATTACCACTACTATCTAAAGTATTTCCATCTAAACGATAATATACTACTAATCCAGTTAATAAATCTTGTAAATCTACACCTCTATTAATTTGAATTTTTTTATTGCCACCATAAATAGTACCAGATATACCCTTAGAAACATCATTTTTAGGTTCAGTTAAATAAATAATTTCAGGATTATAACCAGTGTCGGAGCGTTCTTTAGTTATTAAAGAACCCCCACGCCAAATACCAATATTTTTATTACTCATTATCCTACCCTCTTCCATATACATACAAAATATCTACCAGGCACTATTTGAAATGCATCAGTAGGTTCTCCATCTAATTTAAACTTATAATGACAATGAGGCTCAACAGCACCAATAATCATCATTTCTTCACATTGACGAACTTTAGCTAAATCCGTCATATAACCTCTAGTCTCAATAGGATATCCTATTGGAACTCTAATATTTGGACCCGAAGATATATTTTTACCAGGAATCCAATTAATAGTCATAGTGATAGTATCACTATTTTCCGTAGCATGTTTACCAGCACCTTGACACATAGAACAGGCACCAGCATGAAATGGCATTGGACCGCCAGTTCTCCATCTATTAGACGATTTTTTACCAATTGGGTCATAAATACAATTAATACATTCAATAAATTTTGCTGGATATATTAATTTACATGGTTTACCCAACTGGTCTAAAATATCATCAAAACCACCTTGAGCAGTTAAGATAATATCATTTGATAATTCAAATATATTAGACATTTAATTATTCCATTATGGAGAAATATAATAATGTACATTAATTCGCCAAATTATATTTGGTGTTTCAGGACAATTTATAACTGTATCAGCATTATTATCCTGACATCTTAATGGATGTATCATTGGATGAATCATTTTTTCACTTTCGCCCATTAACATTGATGTACCAAAAGTAAAATTAATATCATGTAAATTATTAGTAGTAATAGTTATTGGTGTATCAACACCAAGAGTAATACCACCAGCATATTTAATTATTTCTAAAAAAGTAATATTATAATATTGTCCTATATTTGGTAAAGTTAAGATAGCTTTTTTACCCAAACCTTTAGATACAGTAGTAGCAGCAACAACATCTTTATTATAAATTGGTACTGGG